>JADMIO010932622.1_pt1 | contig 48273 bp, 45 predicted proteins | sample 8958161 | NCBI WGS metagenome assembly JADMIO01 (sample SAMN16585339, study PRJNA669376) | soil metagenome | isolation source: Crop rotation soil | place: USA: Cullars Rotation, Alabama | collected 2011
GTCGTTCCGGAAACAGTTATTATTCAACACAGGACTATTATTCCGGCAGCGGCTATACAAGTGTAAATACAAACAGAAGTTATTTTGGTGACAGTTATACCTCCTCCACATATGTTTACAACAATGGTTATTTGAGGTCAAGCTCTTCAACTAATTCCTATGGCAATGATAATTATTCAACCACAAAGTATAACTACGATAACAAAGGAAACATCAGAAGTACCACTGTCACCAATAGCTACAGCGGCTACAAAACAAGAACCACTTATCGCTATTAATTCAGCTTATCTTGGATAGCTGAATTTTTGAAAAGTTCAATGCAAATATTTAGCTTTAGGCCTTTTAACCATTACAGCCTTGCCGAATCAGAATCCTGAACAACTTGCAAGAGATGAAATTGACAGACAATTGATTGCCTGTGGCTGGATCATTCAACACAAATCAAAAATAAATTTAGCAGTAGCACAAGGCATAGCAGTACAGGAATATCAGACTGATATCGGCCCGGCAGATTATGTTTTGTTCGTTGATAGAAAACCCATCGGCATTATTGAAGCAAAGCGTGCTGAAGAGGGCGTCCGGCTTACGATACATGAAGAACAAACCGAAGGTTATGCCACAGCAAAGCTGAAATACTTAAACAACCAGCCTTTATTCTTTGGCTATGAAAGCACAGGCGATGTAACAAGGTTCACCGATTATCGCGATAAGAAGCCCCGTTCAAGACCTGTGTTTACTTTTCATCGTCCTGAAACATTTGCGGAATGGCTGAAACAGGATAATTCATTAAGAACAAGATTGCATGATCTTCCTGTTTTACCAACCGATGGCCTGAGAGATTGCCAGGTCACCGCCATTAACAATCTTGAACAATCTTTCAAACAGGCAAAACCAAAGGCGTTGATACAAATGGCAACGGGTTCGGGCAAAACTTATACCGCCATTACCTTCATCTATCGCTTATTAAAATATGCCAAAGCCAAACGCATTTTGTTTTTGGTGGATACCAGGAATTTAGGAGAACAGGCAGAACAGGAATTCATGGCTTACATTCCTAATGATGATAACAGGAAGTTCACAGAATTATATGGCGTTACAAGATTAAGAAGCAGCTTCATTCCGGACAATAACCAGGTCTATATTTCCACCATACAAAGAATGTATTCTATTTTAAAGGGAACGGAGTTAGACGAAAGTGCTGAAGAAACAAACCCCAATGAATACAAAATAAAAGAGCCTGCACCCGTTACTTACAATGAAAAAGTTCCTATAGAGTTTTTCGACTTTATCGTAATTGATGAATGCCACCGCAGCATTTATAATTTATGGAAACAAGTGCTGGATTATTTTGATGTCTTTCAAATCGGTCTAACGGCAACACCGGATAACCGCACCTTTGGCTATTTCAATAAAAACATCGTCAGCGATTATGGTTATGAAAAAGCGGTGATAGATGGTGTGCTTGTGCCTTACAATGTATTTACTATCGAAACAAAAATTACCAAAGAGGGCAGTAAGATTTCAATGGGTGAAAATGTAGATAAGCGTGAACGCTTAACAAGAAAGAAATTTTGGGAAGCGGTAGATGAAGACATTGAATACAGTGGTAAACAACTGGACAGGGATATCGTAAACCTCAGTACCATCCGCACCATTATACAAGGCATGAAAAATAACCTGCCTTCGATATTTCCCGACAGGATGGATACCGATGGAAAATTTGAAGTACCCAAGACTTTAATCTTTGCTAAAACAGATTCTCATGCGGAAGACATTATTGAAATTGTGCGGGAAGAATTTGGTGAAGAAAATAAGTTCTGTAAAAAGATAACCTACAGAAGTGAAGAAGACCCGAAGAGTGTGCTCAGCCAGTTCCGCAACGATTATTATCCGCGCATTGCCGTAACAGTTGACATGATCGCCACGGGCACTGATATTCGTCCGCTGGAAGTATTGGTGTTTATGCGCGATGTAAAAAGCCGCAGCTATTACGAACAGATGAAAGGTCGTGGTACACGTTCCTGTTCACTGGAACAACTCAAAGCAACCGGCACTCCATCTGCCAAATTCACTAAAGACCATTTTGTAATTATTGATGCCATTGGTGTAGAAAGTTCGCAGAAAACAGACTGCCGGCCTTTAGAGAACAACCGGGCATGAGATTGAAAGAGGTTGCAGTGGGCGCCAGGCAAGAAGACACACTAATACTTTAGTCGGTTGCCTCAATTAATTACTTTTAAAACTTTACATTTGAATGATATGGAAGATAAATTTTTAAAAGAATTTTTGAAGACCGGATTGTTTGATATTGGTGAGTCTGATGAACGATTAACATGGCTAAAGAAAGCAATCGCAGACTTACAAAAAAAGTTTGAAGAGGATTACTCCCTACTTCCGACATATACATTAGTTGCTTTAGACCCTAATGTTTCAGACACCGAACCAGTATTGTTAGACACAGAAGGAATAATAACAACCCACTGGGAAGCACTTCGTATAAGATTTATAGATATGCCAAGGAATATTCTGAGAGGGGTAATCCTTAATGCTTTAAATATCGTTGGAACTGCCGACCCACTTGCTGCAAGAATTATTTATTTGACAGCATTAAATTTTTATCCATACGCAAAACTAAACACGGAAAAAATTTTAGTTGACGGAATGCTAAACGCATTGGGTGAGATCGCAGAAAAAAATGCAGTTGAAGAATGGTCATTTATTGAAGAAGAACCATCTTTAAAACTAGGGGTTTTAAAAATTGGCAGTTTAAAATTCAGCCCTATTAATCTTAATGATGAAAGTTTTAGGTCAAAGTTTGCAGAGGCATTAGAAAACGACTCAACTGGGCATGGTCCGCAACATGGACTCAATGACCCAAATTATAAACAACATTTCATTGCAAAAACGACAGAAGCAATTTCAAATAGTTTTAATTCTGCTTTTGAAGGATTCAACAAATCCGTTTCATCCACAGAAATTGAAACCCCTATTAATAAGTTTTTCACGGACTTCAAAAGAACTTTAGATGCAAACTTAAAAACTTCGTTTTCAAGTTTAACTGCCGTCGAAAGGAGAAGTAAGCTATTATGGTGGAAAGAAACATTGTATTCCCCCTCTCAAAAAAGGAGTTACAGAGGACTTGATAAAAGCCTGTTACCAATATTAATGAGCTCAGATTTGAATGACCAAGTTCCAGAGGTTACGCCAATTAGCGTGGACTATCTTTTAACAATACTCCGGTAAAAATTTAAGCTCGCAGCCTGCCGAAGTTCAGGCACTGCTTATAAATGCGTTTTATTTTTTTGCAACTCAGGTCTAATGCTAAGTTTGAAAAAATTCTTTCAGTGATTAACTGATTCATGTGCACCATTTTTATATCAGCCATTGAAAAACTGTATCGCTGCTCCTGCGGTATTGATAAATAGTAAGCAGATTTAGCAACAGATACAACCGTCATGGCGATATTAAAATGTGTATGCAGCTTCACTTCATCCCTTGCCATGCAATCCTCCAATCCTGCATGTTGTTTGGCATCCCGTATCAGAAATTCTATCTGGAACCGAAGGCCATAATATCTGCAGGCCGTCATCGCTTCTATATTGATATCGGTACATATAATGATTTCAGGATTTTCTTTGCCATTATAATAAACAAAAGCTGCAAGCACTATTTGCTTTAACTGCACCGAGTAAACCGCACCTGCATATACTTCTGCTTTTTTATCACTGTAGCAGCAGGACAATCTGCGCTTATCTATTTTATGAATGTTTATTTTTCCATCATACAATTTACGCCTGCCCCTGCCACCCTTTTGTTTTCCTTTAAACAGGTACATCAGGTTGGCATCGCAGCGTGCTTTGGTTATAATATGCAATCCCTGTTTGTACAATGGATGAATAAATTCTTTTTTCATAAAATAACCGTCTGCCGCCAGATAACGCGTAACAGATTTGATTTCCTGTATATGCTTTTCTATTACCTCAACATAATGGTTCACCATTGTCTTGCCTTTTGCTTTTAATTGTTTGGAGGAGGGCGTTTGCACGGCTACTGCGTGAAGGGCTGTTGCAGCCGCCACATCTATAAAGGCCAGGCAGCCTATTTCCAATCCTTTCAAAGCCTTTTGTCTTGTACCGCTCCAGAACGTACCTAATCCATAAGTTTGTTTCCCGCTTTTTTTGATAAAAGACGGATCGAAGGCTGCTATGATTTCTTTACCTCCGTGCTGCTTTAGCATTTGCAGGTTAAAGCCGAACCAGTCAAAGAACTTTTTAAAACCGTTGCGATAACTTTTTTCATTCCTGTTACCCCACCTTTCCATATTGCTGAACACGTACCGGCAATTCATACCCAACCATAATCCTATAATGTGGATAATAAACTTTGCAACAGGTTTCTTTACTTCTTTAATTTTACCTAACGTTGTTTCTGCAACGCTTAAGGCATTAGATTTTCTGTTTAGCATACAAAGGTCTAATGCCTTTGCTATTTCTATCCTATTTCATTTTTTCCACCTATGTTTATATCTCCAAAAAATTACCGGAGTATTGTTTTAAGAGACACCTTGTATCTTTTGATTGATAAACAAAATACGGTGCTTAAATTTTCCGACTACTTAACTGAAATTTCAAAAAGCAATTTAAAGCCAATTCTAAAGTCATGTTTCAGTAATTTAACTGAAACAGAAGGCAGAATTTCAATTACATATTTTATTGCTCTTCTGTTAAATGATAGGGTTAACATCAAGGATTTCAAAGCGAGAACAGGAATCGACGATAGCGAAGAAATCACTTTGGTTGAAATGTCTGTTATTGTGCTACACGATTTATTAACTCAAAGATTAATTGCAGAGTAATATGGCAGGAAAATGTTCTCAACCAACCTGTTATCCTGATGAACACGGCTGCAATGTAGAAGGCTGTAGGAATGTAAAGGATTGCAAGCATTACGATAAAACTGAAACTGCAGGTAGAGTTGAAGAATCAGAAGCAACAGCTCCTATAGAAGAGCCGTTTAGAATTCCTTGGACAGGAAATTCATTCGGAGTTACTGACTTGAATTTTTTAACTGCATCAACAAAACCAATTCTAATCGGAATTACAGGTGTTGCAAGTGCAGGTAAGACATCATTCTTAGCATCGCTATACTGTCTATTAAGACACGGAAGAAAAATTGGTGACTATAGTTTTGCAGGTTCATTAACCTTAAATGGTTGGGAAGACATTGCATGGTATCTAAGTTGGAAGGAGAATGGCAATATTCAGTTTCCACCTCATACAGCCAATAATTCCGGAAGAGTTCCTGGTCTTTTGCATTTCGCACTAAGAAATTTTTTAGGTGAAAAAACTGATTTGATATTTACTGATGCACCCGGAGAATGGTTTGACCATTGGAGAAACAATGTGAACAGTGAAAACGCAAAAGGTGCAAAATGGATACATGATAATAGTGATGCTTTTTTACTTTTTGCTGATTGCGATATGTTAGTAGGACCAAAAAGAGGGCAAGCCAAACTTCAAATTAATTCCGTAGCAGATAGACTTTTTGAAAATATTGACGTAAGACCGATTGGTTTAGTTTGGTCAAAGTCAGATATTGAAATTACCCAAACAACTAAAGAACAAATTCTGGAACACATAGAGGAAAAACCATTTGTTCATTTCAACCAATTCAAAACAAGTGTCAAAGAAGGTGAGAACGGAATTTTCCATCAGAATATTTGTGATTCTATAAACTGGATTATTGAAATGTTGAAAAGCAATATGAATTCAATTCCTCAAATCAATTCTTTAATACCAGAAGATATGTTTCTGTCAAAACGAATAGCAAATGGATAATACAACAGAAAATAATGTCTTAATTATTGGAGGACCAAATGCAGGTAAAACTCATTTTGGTGGTCAACTTTATGGAAGGCTCATTAGTAGGAAGTTTAATTATAAAATTGCACCTAACAACTTGCCAGCGGATTTGACAATTTTCGAAGATGTAATTAATAAACTTGCAGAAGGAAAGCGAGCAGGGCACACAGAAGCATCTGCAAATAGAAACATTGAACTGAAAATAAATGATGAAAACGACAATAAAGTTGTATTCGCTTTTCCTGATTACGCGGGTGAGCAAATAAATTCTATTGTTGAGAACAGACGGATAAATAAAATTTGGGAAAAGTATATTGATACAAGCGGTTCATGGATGTTGTTTGTGCGATTGGACGAAGTGCAGCAGCTTGAAGATATAATAAACAGAGGAATTCCAAGTGCGGAAGAAATTCAGAAAAGAAATCTAACGCCACCACCAATAAAAGTATCTAATGCCGCATACTTCGTTGAATTACTTCAGATGCTTTTATACATAAAGGGAGTTCCTTCGCTGAATAAAATCAAAAAACCAAACTTAACCGTTGTGTTATCATGTTGGGATTTGCTTAATCTACCTGACAACACTTTGCCGGTTAATGTTCTGAAAGAAAGATTGCCTTTATTCTATCACTTCGTAAAAAATGCCTGGGCAGAAAAATCTCTTTCAGTAATTGGACTTTCATCAACTGAAAAAACATTAACCGATGAGGCAGACGAAGAATACATTGACAAAACTCCAATCAACTTCGGATATATCATCAATCCTACTGGAGAAAAACAAAAGGACTTAACATTATCAATAAGAATATTCATTGGCAGAGAATAAAATTACTATTCATCAAGCGTTTTATGGCGAAGCAAACAGGGCGCATTCATGTATTAAGCAAACAATCTCAGACCCTGAATTAACTTCTTTTCTAATTGCATTTACTGACAGACCAGCAGCACTACCGCCAGGAGTAAATCTTCTGCCCTATCTTTCAGGTAGTGCTTTTGCAAAGTATTACATTCTCACAAAAACTTTTCCCGATTCGACCGCCACAAGAGCAGGAATGGTTTTCACTCATGTTTTAATATTCAAACAAGCAGAAATTATTTCAATCGACAACCTTCAAAGCGTCTTATCTCTTTTCATAGAATCAACGGACAATAAGAAAGATGAGCTGAAGGAATTTCAAATCGAAATTTCAGACACGAATTTTAATGCAACAAGCAAGCATCAACCAAAATATATTCAGCAAGTAATTTCTGCTTTTATTACTGGAATGAATCCAATTCTTTTTTCAGGAGACATTCCATCGTTCAGCCATGCACTTCAACAAATTTGGAACTCACCAAATGTTTTATCAAGAAAGACACTGAAATTCAGAACCAGTTTCACATTTGCAGATATTGAAAATGTAAATGACTTGACTATAGTTTCAATTCAAAAAGATTTTCTTCCAAAATGGCAAGGGCAAAACATAATTCACGGAGAAAGTCAAGAGATAGTTGAAATTACTTCTCATTCCGAAGCTTTGTTTCTTGGCTATAAGGAGGAAAATCCATTTCATAATTTTTTGGTTGAACTCAATGTGAGTTTAGCGGAAGTTCAGAGTTACGGACAATACGAGAAGATTTTTAATAATTACGTTTCAATAGATAAAGTTGACGATGCAAATATTCTAAGGCAAGACGTCAGAGTGTTGTCAAAGATTTCGCCTTCACCAACTGACGGCAAAAGAGTTAAAGAAAAATTCATTGAACGCCTTTCAGCACTTCTTCAAACTAAAAAGGATATAAACCTTAAAGCTTTAAGGAATCTTAATTGGTCAGCATTTGAGGATGGAGAAAGAAAAGGTAAACACATAGTTTCTTTATTCATAGCAAGTGAACTTCAGAACCCTAATCAAAAACAATTTCAACACTTGGCGGAACTTATTGATCTGTCTGTTGCGGAAGAAGATAAGAATTGGTGGCATAATTCAATTAGCGAAACAGTTGATGCAAGTTTTAAAAAGCAAAATGAAACTTCACTCAAAAATATTTGGCACTTGATTGATTCATCTGAACAGACTTTGAAAAACTTGCTATCAATTATCAGTTCAGTGAAAGATTGCGAAAGTGTCTTAAGGAATTTTATCCCCGAAAAACTTAGAGTTGAGACTTGCAAAATTTTAGCACCAATTGTACAGAAGAAAAACTGGTTTTTACTTCATGCAGACGTCTTACTCAAACAACATACAATCGAAAGCTCATTAGAGAAACAACTTGAAGTTGAGAAAAATTTATCTCTTGCTGATTCTGTTGGTGTAGAATATCTTGTTGAGAAGCTTACTCCGGAAAAATTACTTGAGGTAACATTAAAAACAGGGCACAAGAAATTAATTGAATTTTCTGTTGGCGCAATTATCAATAATGTTTCATTACTCAAAGACATTGACCTTGCTTTTTCTTGTTGGCTTGACATCTGGACTTCCTTTGTGTTGAAAACAAGAGAGATATTTAGTGGGTTAACAGGAAAAGAACAGGCAATTGTTTTTTCTGTTTTGGACTTGATTGTAAATGGTAAAACAGTTAATGATATTTTGGTTGGGTTAATTGCAAACACAGCTTTTGCTGACATTTCAGAATACAAGAACAGAAGTAAAGTTTGGGGAGTAGTAAATCATTTACAGAAGGAGAAATTTCTTGCAGCAACAACAAAAAGTGTTTTAAAGAACTTATTGACTGGGAAGATTAAATCGAACACTATTGAAGCAGAGATTACAGGAAAAATTACTTCTGATTTTTTCATGACTAACTTCCTGAGCGAAAACAGAAATAATATTGAGCCAGTATTAATTGTATTTTCAAGTTTTGCATCTCTTAAAGACAACTTTCTTTCTGATTACATTGCTAATTACAAAGGAGCTATTTCAGAAGGACAGGCGACGAAACTTGGTGCGTTGGTAAACAGCAACAAGTTTAAAAAAACTGCAAGAAGTATTTACGATAAGTCAAAGTATAATCCTTCGTTCACCCCTGCTTATGAACTTTGCAGAGAACTTGTAAGTCTTAATTGGTGGGAATCTATTTTAAGTTTTGGCTCTCAACCATCAAAACCTTCACATTCATTTTCTATTCCTGCTTTATCAATGGAAGAATCTGTAAGAGCAAATTTGCCAACGGTGGTTATTCTAACAGCCATTAAGGACGAGTATATGGCTGTTCGTGAGCATCTGAATGAAACTGTTGATGCAGATAGAAACGATACTTCTTATGAGGCAGGACTATTTCAATTCAATAGTAATGAAATCGCAAAAGTTGTCATTAGGGAATGTGGAGCAAAAAATACTAATGCTGCTCAAGAAACAGAACGGGCTATTCAGTATTTCAAACCTGATATGATTCTTTTTGTTGGCATAGCGGGCTCTCGAAAACCCAAAGACTTTGCAATTGGAGATGTGATTTTTCCTGAGAAGGTTTACTCATACGAAGGTGGCAAATCAGAAAAAGAATCTTTTCTTTCAAGACCTGATAACGCTCTAATGTCATATTCATTATTGGAAAAGGCTAAAAAGGAAAGGAAAAAAGAAGACTGGAAAATTTTAATCAGAGGTAATTGGAATCAAGATGTAAAAGCTGACATCGGTATTATTGCTTCTGGTGAACAGGTTGTTGAACATTATGGTTCTGAAATAGGAAAGATATTACACGACCATTTTAATGACACTTCAGCGGTTGAGATGGAAGGCTTTGGATTTGGAAAAGCAGCGAATCGACAAGGCAGAGAAACAAGCAATATTTTAGTCGGTGTGGTGCGAGGAATTTCGGATATTATTGAGCAATCAGGAAAAAAAGAAAAAGAAAAAGTGGAAGATAAACGACCTGCAAGTGCCAAACGGTTTGCATCTGCAACAGCAGCAGCTTTCGCCTTCTGGTTAATACTAAAAACGTATAAAGAATGATGTTTCGGGGCGATAAATTTCCGCTTTTAAAAAATGGCAGATGAATACAGCAAGCCGCCGCATAACTGTGCCATGCCTATTCCAACGGCCTATACTTGGCAAACACTTACCAATAAAAGCGGTGATGAGTTAGAAGTCCATTACAATAACTTGCTGCGGGAACTGGGAAAAGAAAAAGGCATACTCGGGCAGATATTTACCAAGAGTCAGAATAAAATAACAGATCCTGCCAAGCTGTATAAACTGATTGCACTCATCAATGCAGAGCAATGGGTGCTGATAGGTGTAAAAGACAAAGGCGATATTTATGAAGGCCTGCTCGAGAAGAATGCAGAAGATACCAAGAGTGGCGCCGGCCAGTACTTTACACCGAGAGCATTAATTAACTGCATGGTAGAATGTTTGCGCCCTGAACCTATGAAAACCATTGCAGACCCGGCTTGCGGTACAGGCGGTTTCTTCTTAGCCGCTTACGACTGGATAACAGAGAACAAAGACTTAGATAAAGAACAAAAACAGTTTCTTAAATACAATACTTTCTCCGGTAATGAAATTGTTGCCGGTACAAGAAGGCTGGCGTTAATGAATTTGTTCCTGCACAATATTGGTGACATAGACAGTGAGCATGTAATGATATCACCCAACGATTCACTAATTGCAGCCAGTGAAACAAGGTTTGATTATGTATTAGCCAATCCGCCCTTTGGTAAAAAAGCAGCATGACCTTTACCAACGAAGCCGGCGAACAGGAAAAAGAAGACCTCACTTATAACCGCCAGGATTTTTGGGTAACCACCAGCAATAAGCAACTCAACTTTGTACAGCATATAAAGAGCATGCTGAAAACAACAGGCCATGCCGCCGTTGTATTGCCCGATAACGTTTTGTTTGAAGGCGGCGCCGGTGAAACTGTAAGAAAGAAGTTATTAGAAACCACAGACCTGCATACCATACTCCGCTTACCTACGGGAATATTCTATGCCAATGGCGTAAAAGCAAACGTATTATTCTTTGATGGCAAACCATCCAGCAAAGACCCGTGGACAAAAGAAGTATGGGTATATGATTACAGAACCAATATTCATCATACACTAAAAAAGAATCCGTTAAAGCCCGAAGACCTGAAAGATTTTATTGCCTGTTATAATTCCACCAATCGTTTTAAAAGAAAAGCAACTTATAATGAAGCCAATACTGAAGGCAGGTGGCGGACGTTTACCTATGATGAGATCATTTCAAGAGATAAAACATCATTAGACATTACCTGGTTAAAAGATAAATCACTGGCTGATTTAGATAATCTTCCTGATCCTGATGAACTGGCTTTAGAGATTGCAGAAAATCTGGAAAGTGCACGGGATAGTTTCAGGAGTATTATTCAACAGTTGAAGAAATAATCAATGCATGGTTAGGCTACATGGCTAAGAAAAAGTATCGATATAATGCCTTTATTTCTTATAGTCATGCAGCCGATGCCAGCCTTTCGCCATTGATTCAAAAAACGCTTCAGCAATTTGCAAAACCCTGGTATAAGCTGAGAATGCTGAGTATATACCTTGATCAAACCAATCTTTCTGCAACACCTGAATTATGGCCTTCAATTCAGTCAGCAATCAGTATATCTGAATACTTTTTACTTTTTGCCTCACCGGCTGCGGCACAATCAAAGTGGGTAAAAAAAGAAGTGAGCTGGTGGCTTGAAAACAGGCCTGTGAACCGATTATTATTTATTCTTACTGATGGAGAAATAAATTGGTCGGACAATGATAATGACTTTGATTGGTTAAACACAAATGCGCTACCCGATATACTGAGAGGAAAATTCCTTTACGAGCCAAACTATATGGATTTCCGGTGGGCAAAAAAGTCGGATGAGCTTACCTTACGAAACCCTTTATTTCTGGAAAATATCCTGTCTATTGCATCACCGCTTCATGGCAAAAATAAAGAAGACCTTGGCGGCGAAGATGTAAGGCAGCACCGGATTACCCGAATACTCGCCTGGACAGTTGGCCTGATTATTACGGTTGCAAGTTGCATAGCCATTTGGCAAGCTATTATAGCAAACAAGCAGCGGAAAATAGCGCAAAAGCAAAGTGAAGTTTCTCTAGCAAGGCAGCTATCAGCTCAATCAGACCTGCTTCAGTCAAGCGACTTTAAGGCATTGCCGCTTGCGGTATTGCTTTCGGCAGAAGCCATAAAACTGTATTCCACTTCTGAGATCAGCCAGGTGATATGGAAGGAACTGGAATTATTGCCCGAATTGTTGGCAGAAGTTCAGCATAAAGATGTATCACAAATAAAATTTAGCGCTGATGGCCGGCTTGTCGGAACTGCGGGATCAGATAGCACCGCACGTGTAACAAATTTAGCAGATAAAGGAATTGTTGTTGCTACCAGGCATGATGGGCCAGTCTGGGATATATCTTTTAGCCCAAATGGCAGTTTGGTAGCGTCTTGTGGAATTGATGGCGTTATTAAAGTAATGGATATTGATAGTAAGAAGGTGCTATACGAGTTTAGGCATAAAGGTCCTGTAAGAAGAATAGTCTTTAATAAAGCTGGTAATTTATTGGCTTCAGCTGGTGAGGATAATGAGGCCATAATATGGAATCTGAACAATGGCAAGGCTGTTACCCATATCCGGCATAACGATAAGGTATGGTCATTGGCATTTAGTCATAATGATAAATACCTGGCAACCGCATCGCGGGATAGCACAATTATCCTGTATGATCTTTCAAAACAAAGCATCAAATATCACCTGAGGCATGACGGAATTTTATGGAATGTATATTTCAGTCCGGATGACAAATTCCTGCTTTCGGTTTCTGATGATCACACAGCAAGACTTTGGAGCGTTTCAAGCGGAAAAGAGCTGAAAAGGTTTGAGCATACAGCAAGGGTAATGGCAGCAGCTTTTAGCCCAGACGGGAAAAAAATAGTGACAACAGCATGGGACGGAACAATAAAATTTTGGTCGACAGACGGCTTCAGACAACTTGCCACCATCAATACCGGAAAAGAAATTTACAGCGTAGCTTATAGTGGTGATAGCAAGTTCATTATAACAGGAGGGCTCACTACCAGTGTTTGGAATGCTGAAACTTATAAAGAAGTGAACAGGATGTATAAGGAACTGAGCAGTTATAGCGTAAGTTTTAGCCCCGACAATTTGTATTTAGCAACTGCCGATTCAAAAACCGGAAGAGTATGGAAAGTGACTGACAAAAATCACCAGGCATTGGAAACAAAAGACCGTATTGAAGGAAAAGGAGTTCCAATTATCACCAATGGATGGCAGATAGCTTCAGCCAACACGGGTAATCTTTTATTGACAGGAGGACCAGAGGGGTATGTTTCACTATGGAATCTGGAAGAAGCAAAAAAAGTTATAGCATTTCAACATGGGAAGCCGACTAATGCAGTTGCCTTTCTCGAAGAAAAGTCAATCGGTGCGGCCGCCTCAGATAGCATTGTGGATATTTTTAACACCAAAACTGGTAAGTTATATGGAAAATACCATCATAAGAAAGAAATTATATCAATCGATATAGATGGTGAAGGGGAGTATTTTGCAATAGGAGCCGAGGACTCTCTGATAATAGTATCCGTGAAATCTATGTCTCCGGTGTTCAAAGCTGTTACACCAGATCCGTTATATTTTGTTTCTTTTAATTACAATTCAGCACTGGTTACAACAATCAGTTCAGGCGGTGAGTTGGGTATCTGGAACTGGAAAAAAGCTGTTCTTGTTAAAACCCAAAAATTTGACAACTTGAATAGTGTGAAAATGATCAATAATAAAGAGGCTGTTTCTTTTATTACAGACAGTCTTTTTGAAAATATTTTTCTTGATGATAAAAAATTAAGAGAAGTCAGGCTGCCCATAAAACATGGCTGGTGTTTTTCTCAAACTGAAAAAGCAAACCTGCTTGCAATATCTGCTTTACACAGTCAAAGGGTTAGTGTATATGATTTGAAAACAGCCGATAGCTTAAATGAATTTGATAACGGTGCAGAAGTATATTCTGTTTGTTTTGATCCATCCGGCAGATATCTTGCAATAGGTTGTTCTGACGGCACAATTCACATTTGGGATTATCCTGAGAAAACGAAAGTTGCTGTCATACGGTGGGATGCAGATTATTCGGTGGATAATTTAGAATTTTCCTTCGATGGGCGATATATCGTTGCTGCAAACAGTCATTATGAAACCGCCGCCTGGCTCTGGAAACCGGAAGATGCGATTGCTAAAACCTGTTTATTACTACATAAAGGATTAACGTATAATGAATGGAAATTCTACATGGGAAATCGTCCATTTAAACCAATATTCTGTAAATAATGTTTGTTACTCTGTTATTGGCATAAGCGCCAAAGCTTAGCGGTAGATTGCTTTTAACATCTCTTTATAGAAATATGCCGAAATCCGATTTATTATTGTCGCCTTCTCAAATAGCGCAGAAAAATATCGCTGGAGAATCATTGTAAAATATAATATTATAAAATCGGAAGACATCAGGAGAGCCTAACAAAGACCGAGTATAAAGAAACCAAGTCTAAAGAGATCAAGTATAGGAGACCAGGTATGGCACACTAAGTAAACAAAGAGACCGGTTTACACCGGCGAGTTAAATGTAAAAACATAAGATTAACTGGAAAAGTTAGCCTCCAGAATATATAGGCGCTTCATTTATTTTTTAACACCGTTTGCTGTAGGTAACCACATGCAATTCGCAATTCTGAAGACAAAAATTTTTTATAACTGTGCACAGAATTTTGTATATTATATTATGAAACCTACTTAGTTCTACTTTGACAGATTAGAAAAGTTCATTGAATGCTTTGTATGCTTTAGATTTGAGAGATGTAAAAATACGGTATAAAATATAGGGATATATGGAGCAAAACAAACCAGCTTGCAAATTGCCGATGAGGATCGGTTTAGAAGATATGTAGATAAGTCGTTTTTACATTTCAGAACTAAACAGGCAATCAATCTTCCACTGCCCTTAAATATCTGAAAGGGTTATTTCAAAGCAAAAAGCGGAACATGGAAAGGATGTGCGAACGTGTTGAAGAAAGTGAGTATTACCAGATGCAACATTTCATCAGTGAATCGCCATGGGATCACCGTGGGTTAATGGATGAAGTTGCGGGTAATGTTAGTGAACTCTTAAGCGGTGGTAGTTTGGTGGGCTTGCTGATAGATGAGAGTTCTCATACCAAGAAAGGTAAACAGTCAGTAGGCGTAAGCCGTCAGTACTGCGGCACAACAGGGAAAGTGGATAACTGTCAGGTGGCCGTATATGCTGCATTGAGTGAGAATAGATTTTATGGATTAATTGATACAGAACTGTACCTGCCAAAGGAATGGACCGGTGACAGCAAGCGTTGCAAAAAGGCCGGGGTTCCTGCCGAAAGGATGAAATACCAGTCAAAGCCACAGTTGGCTCTTGAGATTGTAAAACGGCAATTGGCTTTAGGTACCCGTTTTGATTATGTAGGAGCAGATGGCTTGTATGGTAACGATTACAAATTGCAACAATCACTGGGCGAACTGGGTGTTGTTTTTATGCTCGAAGTACATAAAGATCAGTATGTATATACGGAGATGCCTGAAATATTTATTCCGGAAAAACAAGGCAATAGAGGGCCCGCCCCCAACAGGTATAAAACCAGCAGCAAAGCACAAGAAGTGCAGCAGTTAAAAGAACAACTGCCTGCCGAAAGATTTAAAGAAGTATTGATACGGCAGGGAACCAAAGGCCCGATAAAGTGTACAGCCGCTGCTGTAAAAATATATACCTGGGATGGCCACTCCCCTTGTTTATAAACTCTTTGAAAACTCTTATGCATCCCATGGCATGCCGGTTGCCTTTTGGAGAATGCGTTTTTACCCAGTCCTCAAAATACTTCAGAAAATTAGTCTGCCGGCGTGCGTTTATCAAAAAAGGGCTCCTGCCTGCTGCCAGATCCAAAATTTTGCTGGCTAATTCTGTGTTAAGCAGCCCTGATATTTCTTTATTGTGTTTTCTCTGTTCGCGGCTGGCAGGAGAGATATAGGTGAATAGATTACTGGCAATTCGCTCCCCGCTTTTTCTGCCGTATTCAAAATACCAGTATTCTTTGGAATTATCCCTGTTTACCTTAGATGCGAGCCTAACTGTTTTTCCTTTCATGGTACGGGTGGTTTAAGAGTGCAGCAACAAAGATAGCGAGTGTCAAGGTGAGTGTCAAATGTTTGTCAATATTAATGGTAAAAGGGGGGGAAAATTGACATTTTTTATCCCCCCCCTTTTACGTAAGTACTTGAAAATCAAGTGTGATAAGGTTGCTATTTGTGCCCACGAAAGGAATCGAACCTTCACTCCCTTGCGAGAACCAGATTTTGAGTCTGGCGCGTCTACCAATTCCGCCACATGGGCTTTAAAAAAGAGTGCAATGTTACATGCTGAAATCAATTTTGCCAAATGCTATTGGCAACATTTCTTTTTTGGAAAGAAAAAATTCCTGAAAAATTTCAATACCTGTTTTAAAACCTTCATAGCAAATGCAAATGTAATATTTGCTGTTTGTCAGGATAGCCATGATAAACTTATCAATCGTTAAAAATATTCCGGCCTTTAAAACTTAATTATGTAATTTTTACACATATTTGTTGCCTTAAACGATTGTTATGGCTTCAACTGCACCAATTACAGCCACTTCCAAGACTTATAAACCAGAACTTACTACAGCGCAATTGTTTAATATGAGTTTTGGATTTTTTGGTATACAATTCGGTTTTGCATTGCAAAACGCCAATGTGAGCCGTATCTTTCAAACACTCGGCGCCGAGCTGGATAAGATCGCTATTTTGTGGATAGCTGCACCCTTTACCGGGCTTGTCGTTCAACCAATAATCGGCTATTTAAGCGATAGAACGTGGCATCCTTTCTGGGGAAGAAGAAGACCTTTCTTTTTTATAGGGTCAATCCTTGCTTCAACTGCGTTATTCCTCATGCCCAATTCATATGCACTTTGGATAGCTGCAATGCTGCTTTGGATATTGGATGCATCCATTAATATTTCAATGGAACCTTTTCGCGCTTTTGTTGGTGATAAGCTTCCGTCAACCCAACGCACAACAGGTTTCGCCATGCAAACTTTCTTTATTGGCCTTGGTGCTGTTATCGCTTCTTTACTGCCCTATATCTTTACTAATTATTTTCATATTAGTAATACTGCAGCGGAAGGTGTGGTGCCTGATTCGGTTAAATACTCTTTTTATATAGGTGGATTTGTTTTTCTTGCGGCCGTTATGTGGACGGTATTTACCACCAAAGAATTTCCACCGGAGGATATCAAACAATGGGAAGAAGAAAAGCTAAAATCAAAGGGCGTTGCACATGGTTTTGCGGAAATTATAAGAGGCATTGGTTCAATACCTAAGACAATGATGCAACTGGCGGTGGTGCAGTTTTTTACATGGATTGCTTTCTTTTCTATGTGGATATATACAACGGCCGGTATTGCACAAAACGTATATGCAACAACTGACACCACTTCAAAACAATTCCAGGATGCCGGTGATTGGGTTGGTGTAATGTTTATGGTGTATAACGGTATCTCTGCGCTTGCCGCTTTTGTTTTGCCGGTACTTGCATCCAGGATAAGCAGGAGGTTAACACATATGCTCTGTTTAATATTGGGTGGTGCAGGATTAATATCCATTTTCTTTATAAAAGATAATCAAACGCTGCTTATCTCCATGATTTTTGTAGGCCTTGCCTGGGCATCAACACTTACCATGCCTTATGCAATTCTCGCCGGTGCATTACCCCCCGATAAGATGGGATTTTACATGGGCGTTTTTAATTTCTTTATTGTGATTCCGCAAATATTGGCAGCGGCGATCTTAGGGTTTTTTGTAAAAAATGTTTTTGATGATCAGAGTATTTATGCATTGCTTATCGGCGGTATTTCAATGATCATTGCCGGGTTTTTAAATGTCATCGTTAAAGAAGATCACAGCGAAACTGCGAAAGAAATTATTGAAGGCATAGAGGTAACAAAAAATCCTGTTGACGCATAAATACATAGAAAGTAATAATCATTTAATAAAACTTTTAATAGTGGTAGCTAAAAAACTATTTACCGTTTCAGCCTTTGTATTCGCTTGTATTATATCGGCTGCACAAAACATCGAACTATATCCAACCCATTGGTGGGTTGGTATGAAGAATCCAAACCTGCAGATAATGCTGCATAGTGAAGGCATCGCCACTAAAATTCCAATGATCAAAATGCCGGAAACCGGGATGAGGATAGCTGACGGTATTACGCTGGTTCAAATTGAAAGGGTTGAAAACCCGAACTATATTTTCCTGGATATAAGGCTTACCAAAGAAGCAAAGCCTGGTAAATATAATTTTACATTTGGTCCAAAAGACAAGCTCATCACCATTCCCTATGAACTTAAAGAAAAGAGAAAAGGTAATGGTACTTTGTATGCGCAGGGAGTAACATCATCAGACTTTATTTATTTACTGATGCCTGACCGTTTCAGCAACGGCGATCCTTCGAACGACCGCATACCGGGTATGAAAGATCAATCTTTGAACCGGGATTCTATTTTTCTAAGACATGGCGGCGATCTGCAGGGTGTTATTAATCACCTGGATTATTTAAAAGATATGGGCGTTACTACTTTATGGATGACGCCTGTTATTGAAAATGATATGCCTGACCGCACGGAACATGGCTATGCTTTTACTAATCACTATAAAATTGAACCAAGGATTGGCGGTGAAAAAGCATACCTGCAGTTAAGTGATGAATTGCATAAACGTGGTATGAAACTGATACAGGATGCAGTATATAATCATGTTGGCCGGTATAATTTTTTGGTACAGGATATACCTGCAAAAGACTGGCTGCACCAATGGCCGCAATTTACGCAAACCACTTACAGGGAACAACCATTATTTGATCCGTACGCTGCTCAGTCAGATATAAAAAGATCTAACGATGGATGGTTTACTACGCAAATGCCTGATGTCAACCAATCTAACCCGCTTGTTGCCAATTTTCTTATTCAGCATGCCATATGGAGTGTGGAAGAATTTGGTGTTGATGGCTGGCGTATCGACACCTACATTTATAATGACCTGGATTTTATGAATCGTTGCAATAAAGCGCTTACAGATGAATACCCGCATATGACAATGTTTGGTGAAGCCTGGGTGCATGGCACGTTGAATGAAGCTTTTTTTGCCGAGAATAATGTCAATACAAAATTTAAAAGTAACCTGCAGGGCATTACAGATTTCCAGTGTTTGTTTTATGGCATCCAGGCTGCGCTCACCGAGCCTTTTGGATGGACGTCGGGCGTAAATAAATTATATACTACGCTCAGCAACGATATACTCTATAAAGATCCCATGCGCAATGCTATTTTTTTAGATAATCACGACCTGAGCCGCTGGTATTCTGTTGTGGGCGAAAACCTGCAGAAAGACAAAATGGGTTTTGAATGGCTGCTTACCTGCAGAGGTATTCCGCAGATGTATTATGGAGATGAGGTATTAATGAAAGGTGTTACCAATCCTGATGGTTGGGTTCGGCTGGATTTCCCGGGTGGCTGGCAGGGAGATGCTGCCGATGCCTTTACCGGAAAAGGATTATCACAGGACCAGTTATCTGTTCAGGCATTAATAAAAACACTGGCTAATTTCAGAAAAAATTCTTCCGCTTTAAAAACAGGCAAGCTAATGCAATATTTACCTGTTGATGGGTTATATGTTTATTTCAGGTATGATGATAAGCAAACTGTAATGTGCGTGATGAATACAAGTGATAAAGAACAAACGGTAGATTTTTCAAAATATCCAGAAAGAACGGAAGGATTTTCGCAAGCAGCAGATATTATCAATAAAACATCATATCCGGTATCATCCGTTATAAAGATCGATTCACTTCAGAGTTTAGTGCTGGAGTTGAAAAAATAAGCGGTGAATAAAAGATTGCCGGTATCCATTCAAAATATTTCCTTACGGATTATCTGAAAACATTTAAAGGCAAAGAGATTTACTTTTGTGATGGCCGTGTTTTGTATTTAAGATAGCTGACAGAAAAGACAATATCAAATGAAAAACATTTTCATCACAGCATTAGCTACTGTCTTATTTGTGACCATCTTTGTTTGTCAAAAACCAATTGACAATATTGAAGACAATAATGAAACTCCGGCAAACACCATTACATATACTATTCAGGAAGGACAACATTTTTGCACGCCGAACCCATATGCGACTACTACGGACAGTCAATTAAACTTTATTGCAATATTTGATAGCTCTTGTATTTATATAACAACTGACCCGGATAACCAGGATGACATTAATAAACTTTTCGGATTTTCAGATTGTAATACAGAACATCTTACAAACAGTGCCCGTATAGGATGGCGGTGGAGTAAAGATTCACTGCGTCTTTTTGGTTTTGTACACAACAATGGAAACATGATCTATAAAGAAATTACAACAGCAGCGATCAAAGAAAACATTAACTGCAACATTACATGTGAAGGAGGAAACTACAGGTTCGCTGTCAATGGAAAAAATTTAACATTGCCAAGGAGCTGTTCAGGCAATTATAACAGGTATAAATTGTATCCTTATTTTGGAGGCAATGAACCTGCGCCCCATGATGTAATCATAAAGCTTACGGAACAGTAAAAAGGGTTTACTAACATTATGAAAAATAAAGGCTGCTTTAACAACAACCTTTTCAATTTTCGATTATTTCCAATACCCTTTTTTCCAATAATACCCTTTGTTGGTGCGTACCCAGTCTCCGGATACATATACTTTTTTGCCTCTTGGTTTTGTCCAATAACCATTATTGTAAACATATTTTCCGCCATGCCACCGCCAGTCTCCATCCACCCAAACATATTCCGGACGGGGTGTTACGGGGCGCGCATATACCGGGGCTACAGGGCGTTCCTTTACCGTATATTGTGAGGGGCCGCAACTGTCAAAAACAATTGCACTTACAGCAAGGGCGATAACTACGAATAATCTTTTCATGATAAAAATTTAGATGTTACAGGATAAAACCCAACAAATATGCCAGTAAGCCCGGTATATCTGTGTAGCTGTTAGAGCAGGTTTTACATGCACAAGTTTGTTATAGAAACCACAATTCCTGTAAACAATCCGGGCGTTAATAATTAACCGGGGAAACGGTATAGCCTTTTTCTCTAAGCAGGTTAATAACACCATACGCGTTACCGAGGTGTGCAGCTCCCACGGCAAAAAAAGTGGGTTTTATTTTAGCTTGTTGTATAATTTCTGATATCCATTTTTGATTGCGACTGGTTAAAAGCAAGTCGCTGTAAGCAGCAAACTCCTCTTCCTCACTGGTCATCTTATTCAGGCCTTCAAGATCGCGTTGCTTATACATTTCCAGCATATCATTAAAACTTTTTTTAACGCTGTCTATATGCAAAATCGTTTCAGCAAATTCTTCCGCCTGTAATTTATAAGGTATTTTGTCGAATATTTTTAACTGGTCTTCTACCTGCTCAAGGCCTTTGACCTCCATATTGTTGGCTTTAGCCAATTGCATGAACTTTTGTTCCCAGGCTTCAGCACCTTCACAGCCAAGCAGGGAAGGATAAATAATGGTTACCAATAATTCGGGCTTCATATTGCCCATCATTTCCAATGGCATTTTTGTTATTTCTGTAAACCGCTCTGAAACAGAATCATATTGGGCAGGTAATAAAAGCTGTTTAAGAGTTGTATCATTTTTCATGGTCATCTGCGTCATTGTTTTTGCCAGCACAGATGGGTCATCCATATCCAATTCAAGAAATAACTGTTTAGTCTTATAAAATCTTGCGCGAAGTTCTGTGCTTACTATAATATCATGCGGGCACATTAAGTGAATGGTTCCATATAAATAAGAGGGAGCGCCTATACCCGGCCCTGTTATTTGCCATAACAAGGTTTTTTCCAGTAACGTTTGTGCGTTTGAAATTAAAGAAGCAGATATTAATAAGACAGATAGTATAATTTTCAAGTGTTGAGTTTTATTTTTTTGACGATTGGCTATTCACTTTTATAATTACAGATTGGCGATTGGCGATTACAGATTTAATGATCGTTACATTTTTTTTAATTTCTGATTCCGTTTGGAACGAAGAACTCATTAACCTTTCAACTTCTCAACCAATCAACCATTCAACTTTCCCAATTCCAAATTCCCAATTCCCAATTCAATGTCGTTTAGTTAAGCCGTCACCTCGACGTCAGGAGAGGTCTCATAAATTTTTTGCAGGTTGAACGACCAGAGATGCCTCCTGTCGTCGGCATGCCGCCCTCCCTTAACTAAACGACATTGAATTCAATTCCAAATTACTCCTACTCACCATTACCTTTCCAACTGCTGCTGCATTTTTCTTATGCGGTCCTGCAATTTTTCCGAAGAAAGATTATACCGGCTCAATCCGTCCACAATAATAGGAAAGGAGAGCGGTGTTAAACGTTGCGGAAATTTTAAAATAATGTCATTTTGCTGAATTCTTTCCAAAGCGGTACGCAATCGCACTTCTTCCATTTGCTGTTCAAATACTTCATGATAGGCTTGTCTTAGCAAGATATTATTAGGATCATATTCACTGAATACCCTGAACAATAACGATGCGGATGCCTGCAAATGTTTAGCTTTTTTAGGCTCGCCAGGATAGCCTGTAAATATCAAACCACCGATAACCGCTATGTCACGAAACTTTCTTGAGGCCATTTCAACTGAGTTTACGCTGCGCTGGATATCTGCGATCAAATGATCAGATGTAAATAATTCGCGCACGTTAGTATCATCTACGGGGATTGGCTGATCACTCAATAATTCAAAGCCATAATCATTCATGGCAATCGAAAAAGTAATCGGTGTTACCTGGCTGATACGGTAGGCCAATATAGAACTCATTGCTTCATGAATCTGCCTGCCTTCAAACGGGTATACCAATAAATGAAAACCATCTTTTCCCTCTATCTGCTCAATTAATAATTCATCGCTTTGCGGAATATGTGATAATTCCTGTTGCAGCCTAAACAAAGGTTGTAGAACTTTTAATTCAATGGAGTCAGGCCGTAATGATTTATTGAATTTGCGCCGCAATACCATTCCAAGGTTTGCAGTTAAACTCATACGACCGCCCATCCAACTCGGTATGATAGATTTCTTTTTAGGTGAAAGTTTTACATAGGCAGTCATTTCCTTTATCATCACCAATTCTAAATTTCTTCCGGCAAAGGTGAAGGCATCACCCGGCTCAAGCCTGCTTAGAAAATATTCTTCGATCATGCCGAGATAACCTCCGCTCATCATTTTCACTTTCATCATGGCATCGCTTACAATGGTGCCGATCTGCATGCGGTGCCGCATAGCAATACGCCTGTTTCTTATGCGGTAAATACCCTTTTCATCTTTCTCCACTTTTTTGTATTCATCATAATTTTCCAACGATCTGCCGCCACCGGTTACCTGTTGTAATAATTCATTCCATTCATTAACAGTGATCGCGTTAAAGCAATAGGTGCTTTTAATTTCTTTAAAAATTTCTTCCTCTTTAAATCCTTCTCCAATGGCCAGTGTACACATGTATTGCATCAGAACATCAAAGCATAACAACATGGGTTGCCGGCTTTCGATCACCTGTTCATTAATGGCGCTTTTCAGCGCTGCCGCTTCCACTAACTCGAGCGAGTGTGTTGGCAGGAAGTATACTTTACTTATATCTCCGGGTGAATGGCCGCTTCTCCCGGCGCGTTGTAAGAAGCGGGCCACACCTTTTGGAGAACCCACCTGGATCACCGTATCAACAGGGCGGAAATCAACGCCCAGGTCTAAACTGGCGGTGCAGACAACCGCTTTTAATTTTTGCGCATGCAAAGCTTCCTCCACCCATATCCTTAATTCGTGCTCAATGCTGCCATGATGCAATGCAATAGCACCTGCAAACTGCGGGGCGATGTTTAATAATGTTTGATACCATAGCTCACTCATGCTTCTCGTATTGATGAAGATGAGTGTGGTATTGCTTTGCTCAACAATAGGCACCACTTTTTCAGCCAATTTTATCCCAAGATGACCGGCCCAGGGATAAGTTTCAATTTCATCGGGCAACACGGAAAGCACTTCTATACGTTTATCCATTTTGGCTTTTACGATCACACCAGCCTCCCCTCCGGCTCTCCTCCGGTGGAGGGGAGAGCTTAGGCTTGATAGTAATACTTCTTTGGCTTCATCAAGATTGCCTATGGTGGCGCTGATGCCCCAGATGGAAGTGGTGAGTGGTGAGTGGTGAGTGGTGAGTGGCGAGTCTATAACTCCTTTGCTTGAAGATTGATTATTGGTTTCTTTCATTGACCATTCACTATTCACCATTGACTTTTCACCACTCATATTCAAAATCCTGCTTATTGCCAACTCCACCTGCACGCCGCGTTTGCTGCCGATCAATTCATGCCATTCGTCCACTGCAATAATTTGCAACGATTTAAAAAAGTCGGGGTAATTTTTTTGGGCGAGTAAAAGCATTAAGCTTTCCGGCGTGATGATTAAAACTTCAGGCATGCTGCGCGTTTGCTTTTGCCTTTCGTTTATATCTGTGTCGCCATTACGAATGCCCACCTTCCATTGCATGTTCAACTGATCAATTACTTTTTCCATGGCACGGCCAATATCTTTTGCCAGGGCGCGCAACGGTGTTATCCATAAAAGCTGCAAGCCATTATTTTTTTTGGTTTGATAGGATTGGGAATTTGTGTTGATAAAGTGAATAAGGCTGCCCAAAAAAACGGAGAATGTTTTTCCGCAGCCTGTTGGTGCATTTACCAGGCCGCTTTTATTATTGATGATATGCTGCCACGTTTCTTCCTGGAAGCGGAATGCATGCATATGGTTTGATGCAAGCCACTCCTGAATGACAATGTATCCCTTTGTGCTTTTTAGTTTCAAACCGAAGACAATTAAGTAACAATAACTGAAGTACCTTTAGATTTGCTGATATAAATAAATAATCACAAGTATAGGTTGTAAATAACCAAAAAAAAATTTTATAAAAACTAAAATTTGTTTTATCAACTGTAAAAAGAAAATACATTTGTCGCCGTTACAAATTAATTAAAATAAACTACTATGAACAAAGCTGAATTGGTTTCTAAAATTGTTGACAATAGCGGTCTAAGTAAAACACAAGCGAATGCGGCATTAGACGCTTTTGTTGATGCTGTTACAAAGGCGCTTAAATCAGGAGATAAGGTTACGCTGGTAGGCTTCGGCACTTTTTCTGTTTCAAAACGTAATGCGCGCATAGGACGCAATCCGCAAACCGGCGCCACTATAAAAATCAAAGCAAAAAAAGTTGCCCGTTTCAAAGCAGGTAAAGAACTTTCAGCTAAATTATAGATGTCATTATAACTATTATTTGTAAAAATTCACATTTTAATATCTAAGGAAATTTATGGGTAGAGGAGATAAAAAAACTAAAAAAGGAAAGATTGCCAAAGGTTCTTTTGGTAAAAGCAGGCCTGCAAAACCTGCCAAGGTTAAAAAAGAAAAAGAAGCTAAAGGAGAAGCAGAACAGCAGTGATAGCTTAAGGAGCCAGTCTCTCAGCCTTCCAACTCCCTTCTGTAGTTTTGGTATACTGGATCCGGTCATGCAAACGGTTGCTCCGGCCCTGCCAAAACTCCATCTTTAAAGGCATAACCCGGTAACCACCCCAGTGTGGCGGCCGGGGAATGCTGTTTTTAAACTCAGCCGTATAATATTTGGCATTTGTTTCGAGCAAATCCCTGTTTTCAATAACAGTGCTTTGAGGAGATGCCCATGCACCAATGCGGCTGCCTTCAGGTCTTGAAAAAAAATAAGCATCACTTTCAGCGGCAGAAATTTTTTCAACCACTCCTTCAATTCTTACCTGCCGTTCAATTTCTTTCCAGAAAAATACCAGTGCTGCATAAGGGTTTTCAGCGAGTTCATTGCCTTTGTGGCTTTCATAGTTTGTATAAAACACAAATCCTTTTTCATCATAACCTTTTAACAAAACAATTCTTGCAGATGGTTTCCCTTCTTTGGTTGATGTTGCCAGCGTCATCGCATTCACTTCAAATATTTCACTGTTGATGGCATCGGCCCACCACCGTACAAATTGTTCAATCGGATCGGCAGCAATATCATTTTCTTCCAATGAATGCAAACGATAATCCTGTCTTATGTCGGCGATACTTTTTTGCATGTAATTGAATTTATAAGAAGTGTCTGAATTAATTGTCTTAAGCGATGTATAAAATAGTTAAAAGCTTTGCACAGGAATCGTAGCTGAACATTGATATTGAATCACGGTAATTTGTCCCAGGTGGAACTACGTTCATTGGAAGTTAAACAGGCCTATAATAAAAAAAATTCAAACAATTTCCGCAAGTAAACAACTCTTAAACTCCCCTGTAGGGGATGGGTGTTCTAATTCACCAACGTTCCTACACTCAAGCCCTCAATCACTTTTAAAAGATTGCCGGTTTTATTCATATCGAAAACAATTATAGGCAACTTATTTTCCATGCAAAGCGTAAAGGCGGTCATATCCATTACCTTCAGGTTTTTTAAGATACATTCCTGGTAGGTAATGGTTTCATATTTAACAGCAGTAAGATCGCGTTCAGGATCGGCTGTGTATATCCCATCAACGCGTGTGCCCTTTAATATCACATCTGCTTTTATTTCCAGTGCTCTTAATGAGCCTGCTGTGTCGGTAGTAAAATAAGGGTTACCGGTGCCTGCCGCAAAAATTACCACGCGCCCTTTTTCAAGGTGGCGTATAGCTCTCCGGCGGATATATGGCTCTGCTACCGCTTCCATTTTAATAGCGCTTAACAGGCGGGTATCAACCCCAATACGTTCAAGCATTGCCTGCACGGCCATGCCGTTGATACTTGTTGCCAGCATACCCATATAATCACCATGCGCCCGCTCGATCCCGCTTTCAATTTCATTGGAACCCCTGTAGATATTGCCACCACCGATCACAACTGCCACTTCAACACCGAGATCTGTTATGCTTTTGATATCTCTTGCATACTGTTCTATTATAGTTGGATTAAAAGGCTCAAACCCATCGTCACTGTTACCCATTAAAGATTCGCCGGAAAGTTTCAATACTATTCGTTTATACCGTGGTAGCATGCGGTTTTATTTGAGGATTTTTAATTAACGATGGCTGCAAATTAACCTGAAATTTTTCACATGCCTGCGTTTTGCTTAAATGAAATTTGTAAACAAATGGTTTCTTTGTCTAAAAGCTGTCATATGAATACCTCATTATATTACAGTGATTATTTGCAGCTTGACAAAATATTAGGCAGCCAGCATCCTGTAAGCTTTGAAAATAATAATCAGCCTGCCCATGATGAAATGCTTTTTATCATCATTCACCAGTCATACGAACTGTGGTTTAAACAGATCTTGTTTGAACTGGATTATATATCAAAAATATTTGGCAAAAAAGTTATCAATGATAATTCTGAAGATCTTAACCTGGTGCTGCATCGTTTAAGACGTGTTATTAAAATTTTCGAGTTGCTGAATCAGCAGGTAAGTATTTTGGATACGATGACGCCACTTGATTTTTTAGAATTCCGTAACCTGTTGATACCCTCTTCCGGTTTTCAAAGCACACAATTCCGGCTGATTGAAGCCGCACTAGGTTTGCAAATGGAAGCACGGCATCAGAAAGCTTATTATAAACGTACCGGCGAAGGTGGCTTTACGCAAAATGACTACAACAGGATAAACGAACAGGAAGCAGGTGAAAATTTATCACAACTCATCAATAACTGGCTGGAAAGAATTCCTTTTTTTGAAGAGCAGTTTTGGAGAAATTACCAACCCATAAATACAAAATTGTCTCCGGATCATGTTTTCTGGAATGACTACCGGTATGTTTATGCGAATAGTTTAACCGAAAGGGAAGCCAATAAAATTGTTGATTTTGACTATGTTTTCTTTAATAAAATTCCCGAGGCGGCGCTGTCTGAAAATTTTAGTCACCTGCGGAGTATTTTCTCTGCGGCCGCATTACGCGCTGCATTATTCATAATGTTATACAGGGATTTTCCCGTGTTTCAAACTTCTTATCAAATATTGGATTCGTTGATTGAGATTGATCATTTAATGAGCAACTGGCGGCATAAGCATTTAATAATGGTTAGAAGAATGATTGGCATGCGCGTTGGCACAGGAAACACATCAGGCGCCGGTTATCTTGAAGGCGCATTGAACAAGCATTATGTTTACAGGGATATTGCCGGGCTTTCCACTTATTTGATTGAAAGAAGGAACTTACCTAAGCTGCCGGAGGAACTGATAAAACATTTAAGTTTTAATACCGATTAAATTTTAATTGCCCTTATTATCTCTCTTTTACCCGGTGGCCCTTTCAACTTTTGAATGGTGAAACCGGCTGCCTTCATCGCTCTTTGCACTATTCCTTTGCTTGAATAAGTGACCAGTATTCCTCCAGGATAAAGTAGGTCATACATCTTTTTAAAAATAATTTCTGTCCACAATTCAGGTTGCGCTTCCGGATCGAACGCATCAAAATAAATTACATGAAATTGCCTTGATGTTTCAAATTGTTCCTGGGTTATATTTATTTTTTTAAAAGAGAATAAAGGATGTATCACAACTTCTTTATCCCATTCACTGGTATGAATTTGGTAAAAATATTCCTTTAAATCTTTATTGATTTTGTCCCCATAATTAAGCTGAACTGCCTCTTCCATTGTAATTGGGTAAGGTTCAATAGTGTGATATACTATTTTTTGATCAGTTTGAATGGCCTCGTTTAAACTCAATAAAGCATTCAGCCCTGTACCTAAACCCTGCTCAAAAATTTGTATTGTCTCGTCAGAAGAAGCGTTATTGTTGTTTGAGAAATACTTCAATCCCGATTGTATAAATACATGCATGCTTTCCTGTACAGCGCCATGCTTGCTGTGATAAGTTACTTTCATTGCAGGTATGGCAATTGTGTTTGAGCCATCTTCGGTTAATTGTATGATGCGATTGTTATACACATTAAGAATACTTATTATTGATTCGACTCTTCCTGATTCGCAAATTCAGCGATTGGATTGTAAATTCGCGCCGAATTTATGATTATAGTAAACCATAACCAGTTGACAAGTTGTTAAAGAGAGTAATGCCATGGTAAGAAAACTGGTTCAATAAATCATTCTATAATAAGATAAACTATAAATGGAAACAGTGATCAGTAATGAACGTAAAAGAATTCACCCGCATAAGTTCATGTTATGGGTGGCGATGGGAAGTATTGTTATGATGTTTGCCGGTTTCACCAGTGCCTATATAGTGCGCAAAGCAGGTGCTAACTGGCTGGAATTTGACCTGCCGCCTGTGTTCTGGGCTTCAACCATCACCATTTTATTAAGCAGCCTCACCATTCATCTTGCTTTGAAATTTTTCAAGGCAAGAGAGATGAAGAACTACCGCATACTTATCACTATTACCGCGATGTTGGGTGTTTTGTTCGCTGTTTTGCAATATATCGGGTTCAGGTATTTATACCAGCATGGTGTTCGCTTATTCGGCGAAGGCAGTAACCCCTCTGCTTCCTTTCTTGGAATAATCGTTGGCATACATGCCCTGCATGTGTTGGCCGGCGTAATCGCTTTGCTGGTAATTTTTTTAAAGGCTTATAGCGTAAGGGTTAAACGATATAATGTGACTCCCGTTGAAATTTTAAGCACTTACTGGCATTTTGTGGATATACTCTGGATTTATCTTTTCATTTTTTTGAAATGGCTGTAGAAAAAAAATTAACTTATTTATTTTTTTTAAGGCGCAGCCAATACCTTTGCCGCTAATACAACAAGATTTATCAGCATGGAGACAACTGTTACAACCAACACCGGAACCTGGAAGGGTGGGAGAAGTCCTTTTAATGTTGAGTATGGTAAATTGATGATGTGGTATTTTTTAATGAGTGATGCTTTTACTTTTGGCGCTTTTCTTATTTCTTACGGTACAACAAGGTTTGCTACAAACGGGTGGCCCAATCCGAACCACGTGTTCCGTTCTTACCCTTTAGGGGGAGAGTCGCACGCGCCGCTGGTATTTGTAAGTATAATGACCTTCATTCTTATCATCAGTTCTGTAACGATGGTGCTGGCAGTACATGAAGGCCATAATATGAACCGGAAAGGTGTTGCAAAATATCTTGTCCTAACTATTCTCGGTGGACTTGCATTTTTGAGCTGCCAGGCATGGGAATGGACCCATCTTTATCAAGAAGGTGCATGGTGGGGCAGAAATCCCTTTCCTAATGCAGACGGAACTGTAAGCACAACAAACTTTACGAATTTCTTCTTCACTATAACGGGTTTCCATGGTTTTCATGTATTCTCGGGTGTAGTTATAAATGTAATAATGCTCATTATGGTTTTGAAAGGAGTATTTGACAGGAGAGGGCATTATCTTATGATTGAAAAGGCTGGTTTATACTGGCATTTTGTTGATCTTGTTTGGGTATTTGTATTCACCTGTTTTTATCTTATTTAAATAAAACAATACATTACTGATGGATCATACTTTAGCATCTTTGGCAGACGAGCATCATGTAGGAGGTGGCAAAAAAGAGATTTGGAAAGTTACCATTTATCTCTCCGTACTTACGTTAATAGAACTTGCTTTAGGATTTGCAATGATGTCGATGGATGACGGTCTTGGGAAACATCTTATAAAAGGTGTTATTGTAGTGCTCATGATTTGGAAAGCATTTTATATTGTTGGTTATTTCATGCACCTGAGGCACGAACTGAGAAACATGATTCTTACCGTTGTAGTGCCGCTGTTTTTATTTGTTTGGTTTATCATCGCATTTCTTGCTGATGGAAACTCTTTCAAAAACAACAAGAATAAATATGATTCAGGCCATAAAGCACGCAGTGAAGAAAAGATGCCTGAGCATGAACCCCAGGAAGCACACCCGTTGCATTAAAAGTTTTGTGAAACATACATTATTAATTCTTAACCATCGCACCTTTGCGGTGGTTTTTTATTGCCCAAACAGTTGATCAAATTTGTTGCCTATAATGAATCAAAAAGCACTACTGGCTGTTATATTAATTATTCTTGTTCCCTTGTTAAGTTATTTCTGGGTTCAGCAGGCAAGCGATAGAACAAACGCGATTCCCGGGCATTATTTGCCGGATACGGTTATCAACCGTGTTGAAAAAGGGAAAATGATCAGTGATACGGTTTGGCACCGCGTAGCCAATTTCAAATTAATAAACCAGTTGGGCGATACGGTAAGTCTTTACAGCCTGCAGGGAAAGCTGATCGTAATGGATTATTTTTTTACTTCCTGCCGTTCGGTATGCCCCTTGTTAACGAAAAACATGTTGACCATGCAACGGTCTTTTGCAAAAGGCGGCGACGCAAGGTCAAAGCCCGATTCTTCCATTGTTCAGTTTATTTCTTTTAGTGTTGATCCCGAAACAGATTCGGTGGCGCGCCTGAAAAAATATGCTGATCATTATAGTATTGATCCCGGTAACTGGTGGCTGGTAACGGGCAACCGCGATTCTATCTATGATTACGCTTTCCAGGAATTAAAGGTGGATAAATTTGATACTGTTCCGGTAAACCCTGATTTTGTACACACCACAAGGTTTGTATTGATTGATAAGAATTTTAATGTGCGTGGTTTTTATAACGGCCTGGATTCGACGTCGCTTGATAAATTATCTAAAGATATAGGATTGCTGATGCTGTCAGTGGATGATAATCCTGAAAGCCTGCCTTTTGACCCTGTTTTAATGGCTATATTTTTTGTTGTGACACTTATTATAACCATCATCGTTATACGTGCTATATTCCGGAAAAAGAAAGTTTATGAATGAATTGCTGCAACCGTCAATACGCAAGAATGATAAAAAAGCAACTTTGCTTATCATTGTTTTTTCGTTTGTTGTATTTGCTGCCGTTAGTTTTCTGACTAAAACAAAAGTTGATATTACTGTAGGCTTCGATGTACACATTTTTGCATGGGTTAATGCTATCATCAATTCTGTGATAGCGGTATTGCTGTTGCTGGCATTGATTGCGGTTAAGAATGGAAAATATCTCCTGCATAAACGCATCATGCTTACAGCACTTATTTTATCAGTGGTATTTTTAATATCGTATATAACACATCATTTGTTGGCCGGTGAAGCCGTCTACGGAGATGCTGATCATGATGGGGTTTTAAGCGATGCAGAAAGGCTTGCTGTCAGCGGTTTGCGTAGTATTTATCTTATCATTTTACTGTCACACATTTTTTTAGCCGGAATTATTCTTCCCTTTATTTTATTCACTGCTTACCGTGCATTGATAGCAGAGTATCCCAGGCATAAAAAACTGGCGCGTATCACATGGCCGCTTTGGTTATATGTAGCCATAACTGGCCCGCTGGTGTTTTGGATGATACATCCTTATTACAGATAATGAGATTTTTTTATAAGCGCATTAAGTTATTGCTTAAAAGACAAGCCTTCTGCTTGTAAGGCCTCCTGGAGTTTAGCCACTGTAGTTGGCTCGATAACGTGCGGTTTTAAAATTTCTGCTTGTTTAAATTCAGATAATTTTTGCAGGAAGGTGATTTGTTTATTTCCAAAAGCGCGTCTCGCAGGCGCCGATAGTTTTGAAAGAAAGCCACTCATCGGTTTGTATTGGTTTTCACAAACCGGGCATGTCGAGCAATCGCTGCTTTTATAATATGTATGGCCATTGGGGCAGGTCCTTAAATTTTTTCTTGCTGCTGTCATTTTAATTATTTTATTCAAATAACATTCTAAAGTTAGTTATGGTTGTTACAATAATTAATTTAAAGATTACGATATCTCCAATGATGTAGTGACAATATTCCTGTCAGCAACAAATCGCTATCTTACAAACCAAACTTATACATGAAATACCTGGGTTGCCTTTTAATTATTTTTTGTTTAAGCTGCGCAAGGAAGCCTTATACATCTTCCAACAAAATGTATAAGCAACAGGCCAAAGCGTATGCCACGATCATTCGGCAGTATCCGCTTATCGATTCATTCAGCAAAGATCATTTTATAGGTACAACCAATTTTAACCTTCGTAAACCCAACTTTGTAATAATACATCATACCGCACAAAATAGTTGTGAGCAAACGCTTGTTACTTTCACTACACGACTTACACAGGTAAGCGCACATTACGTTATTTGTAAAGATGGAACAGTGCATCATATGCTGAACGATTACATGCGTGCATGGCATGCCGGTGTTGGCACCTGGGGGAACGATGCGGATATTAACAGCAGCAGCATTGGTATCGAGCTTGATAATAATGGCTTTGAGCCATTTACTGAAGGGCAATTAAACAGTTTACTGCAATTGCTTTCCTTACTGAAGAAACAGTATAATATTCCCACGTCTAATTTTATCGGGCACGCTGATATTGCGCCGACGCGAAAAAATGATCCCAATATTTATTTTCCCTGGAAAAGATTAGCTGACAGCGGGTATGGCAACTGGTATAATGATACAACCAATATCATACTGCCCGCATCGTTCAATGCAATGCAGGCATTACGCATCATCGGTTATAATATAAAGGATACAACAGCTGCGACGATCGCTTTCAAACGTCACTGGCTCCAGGACACCTTTCCCATATTTGATTCTGCCCAATACAAAGTGTTATTCCAGGTAATGAAGAAATATGAATGACTATTATACCGCGATTTTAATCTGATTAGTCAAAAAATCTAAGAACAATTTCGTACATCCGGTGTTCATTTTCGTACAGTTTATTTAATTGTTGATGCTGAAACTATTGTGCAGCAATAATTTGGGCGCTGGCATGCCGGTTGAAAAAGGATATCAACCGGATAAAATCAGCGCTTATGTTTAAAAATTATTTCAAAACAGCTTACAGGAACCTTAAGCGTAATAAAGCTTATGCATTTATAAATACGTTTGGTCTTGCTATTGGCATAGCTGCATGCTTTCTCATTTTCCTTGTAATAAAATTTGAAAGCAGTTTTGATAATTTTCATCCAAAGGGAAATAGTATTTATCGTGTAAGTACGGAATTCCATACACAGGACGGCGTAGATTATTCCGGTGCTGTGGCTTTTCCTGTGGCAAAGGGATTGCGTGTTGATTTTCCGCAAATAAAAGAAGTGGCTTCTATCTTTAGGAACGGCGGGCAAATAACCGTTGGAGATGGCAGCGCACAACTAAAAAAACTGCAGGAAGATCATTTTTTTTATGCAGAGCCGGGATTTTTCAACATGTTTAATTTTGGGTGGCTTGCCGGCGATCCTAAAAAATCACTGAGTAATCCCAATAACGCCGTGCTTACACAGGAAGCGGCAGAAAAGTATTTTGGTAACTGGAGATCTGCACTCGGCAAAACAATTAAGTACGAGAATAAAGATCTTTATACCGTTACCGGCATCCTGAAAAATATTCCTCACAACAGCGATTTTCCTTTGAGTGTTGTGGTGCCTTATTCGGCCTTACAGCATACTTATATCAACAATAATCTTAACGACTGGGTGAGTACCTTTGGAGGCGCATATACATTTGTTATATTACCATCTTCGTTGCCTGCTGCAAAATTCAATGCTGAATTAAAGCCCTTTGCCAAAAAACATAAGCCTTCGGAATATGCTACGGATGCCTATATAGTGCAGCCCTTGTCTGAAATGCATTATGATGAGGAGTTTGGAAATTTCAATGGCCACACCTTCAGCCATTCTTTAATAAATGCTTTATCCGTGATCGGTATTTTTTTAATATTGATTGCCTGTTTCAATTTTATCAATCTTGCCACAGCGCAGGCGGTTAACCGTTCCAAAGAAGTTGGTGTGAGAAAAGTTTTGGGAAGCAACCGTTCGCAATTAGCCATGCAGTTCCTGGGTGAAACAGCAATCATCGTTTTACTGGCATTGAGCATAGCTGTAATTATTGCAGTGTTCACATTGCCTTTTCTTAATAAACTGCTGGAAGTGCATATCAGCATGAACTTTCTGAATGACCCATCTTTAATCGCATTTATATTAATCGCAGGCATATCAATAACATTCTTATCAGGTATTTATCCTGCTATCATCTTATCGGGCTTTAATCCTATAACCGCTTTAAAAAGCAAGATCACTGCAAAAATGGTGGGGGGAATTTCATTAAGAAGAGCATTAGTGGTCCTGCAATTTGCTATTGCGCATATTCTTATCATAGGCATGTTTATAGTAGTCAGCCAGATGAATTTTTTCAGAAATGCATCGCTTGGTTTTGACAAGGCAGCTCTCATCAATGTCCCCCTTCCGGGCGATAGCCTTAATCATACAAAAATTGATTATTTGCGGAATCAATTACTTTTAAATCCTTCCATCACCAATGTAAGTTTTAGTTTTGGCAGCCCTTCTTCCAATAGTAACTGGAACAGCGATTTCAGATATAATCACGCCGCTAAAAGCACCAACTTCAGTGCTAATTTAAAATGGGCAGATCCTGATTATTTTAAGACTTACGGTCTTCACTTTATTGCAGGCCGTCCATATCGTGTAAGTGATACCGTAAGAGAGTTTGTGGTAAATGAAACACTGCTTAGAAAATTAGGCGTCCGCAATCCACAGGACGCGATCGGCAAAGAGATCAATTTCTGGGATGGAGGCAAAGTTGCCAATATTGTTGGTGTCGTAAGAGATTTTAATTCATATTCCCTCCGCGAACCAATGGCGCCGGTGGTATTGAGTACCTGGAAAGATGTATATCAAACGATCAATATAAGAATAAAACCAGGTGCTGAAAAATCAGTTTTGCCTTTTATAGAAAAACTGTGGACAGACACCTACCCTGACTATGCATACAGTTATGAATTTCTTGATGAGACCATAAAGAATTTTTATTCGCAGGAAAACCAGCTTTCACAGTTGTATAAAATATTTGCGGGCATTGCGATATTTATCAGTTGTCTTGGTTTATATGGACTGGTTTCTTTCATGGCAGTTCAACGCACAAAGGAAGTGGGCATACGAAAAGTGCTGGGTGCATCCGTGCGTAATATCATCTTCCTTCTTTCAAAAGAATTTACCATACTTGTTGTAATTGCCTTTATTATTGCTGCACCGGTTGCTTATTATATTATGCATCAATGGCTGCAGAACTATACTTACAGGATACCGGTCACTGCTTCTATATTTATTGTGGCAATTGTCAGCTCAATTATTGTGGCATGGATAGCTGTTAGCCATCGTGCTATAAAATCTGCGTTGGCTAACCCGGTTAAGTCATTACGAACAGAGTAGGGGAGAGGTTAACAGTTGACAAGTTGATAAGTTGACAAGTTGAGCAGTTCATAACTATATCAGTAAATGAGGGGTTTGTAATTAGGAATTAGTTGAATGGTGTCTTAAAATATGAACCTGTACACCATGAATTTTGATTAATGGTGGATCAGTCACAACAGGTCATTCACAATTCACGTGGAATAGAACAATTGTTATGTCGGACTTGGTATTAGTTTTATTTGATGTGATAGCATTGAAACCACTCTGTATTTTTATCGGTAATAAATTTTGACTGTACACAATGCTTTAAGCTATCTTTATTTTTTAAGCTTGCATTATGTATAAAAAATTGAATAAGGTGTCTATCCGGGTTTTGTTTTTATTTTCAATATGCCTGTTCACACTTTGCAAAAAATCAACTGAACAGGGCACCAACAATCCTCCCACTGGTCCACCCCCTTCCAACGATACATTAAAATATCAATTAGTGTGGTCAGATGAGTTTGATGCGGCTTCTATTGATACCGGTACCTGGAATTTTGAAACAGGTGGCAGCGGATGGGGTAACCATGAGCAGGAATATTACCAGGAAGCCAATGCCACGATTGAAAACGGGAACCTGGTCATCACCGGAAAAAAAGAAAGTGTCGGTTCCAATAAATACACTTCTGCCCGTATGACAACACTTGGCAAAAAAGAATTTTTGTACGGCAGAATAGAAGCGCGAATAAAAATACCGGTCGGTAAGGGTTTTTGGCCGGCCTTCTGGATGATGGGTTCAAACATAAATACTGTTGACTGGCCTGCCTGTGGTGAAACGGATATTATGGAGCACATCAATGACGATAGCCTTATGTATGGCACATTACATTGGGATAATGGCGGCCATGCTTCCGTTGGCGGTAAAACAACTTCAGCGCCCTCAGATTATCATGTGTATGGCGTTGAATGGGATGCATCTGCAATAAAATGGTCAATAGATAGTGTTGTATTTTATGAAGCCAGCTTAAAAGGCAACGGCATGGATGAATTTCATCAGCCATTTTTTATACTCCTGAATTTTGCTCTTGGAGGTGATTGGCCCGGTCAAACCATTGACGATAGCCTGCTGCCGGCAAAAATGTATGTGGATTATGTGCGGGTGCATCAGAAAAAATAATGCATATACTAATCTTCTAAGAACATCCGGTCAACTTTATCAAGAAAGCGTTCATCGCTGATACCGGTCCTGTTAAACATAATGGCCGTGATCATATTTTTCTCCGGGTAAACACGCATCTCGCAATAATATCCTCCTCCGCCCCCCGCATGTGTGAAATAATTTATGTCTTTCAGTTTCCCGGTGAACCAACCTAAGGTCATTGCTGTTTCTTTGCCATTGGAAGTGCGTTCTTTTGTAAGAAGGATCTTTTTGTATTCGTCGGATAATAAAACAGAGTTTGGCTTAAACAGCGCTGAAATAAACGTTGAAAGGGAATAGGCATTGGCGATCAATCCACCATAGGCCCTGCCGCTTACATAATATTTCTTAAATTTTATCCACTTGTTATTGGAAGAATGTTCAGTGAATTTTTTTCTGTCGAGGAAAAAGCCAAGCATTGCATTAAGTGCCGTAAATTTTTTCTGGTAACCTCTTGCGTAATTAGAATAATCGGTTACTAAAAAGTTCATTGGAAGTTCTTCGTGGTTGATCTTTTTAATTATATTTTGATAGATGTAATTACGGTACTCCATTCCTGAAACATTTTCTATCATCTTTCCTAAGATCAAATAGTTCAAATTGCTATATGCAAATTTTTCACCGGGCTGATGTTTCAAATTTGAATATTTCGATAAAACACCTTGTATAAATGCATCCGAATTAAAGATCGCTTCTTCGTGATGCAAATGTGCCCACCGCAAAGGAATCGGATTGGGCAACCCCGAAGTGTGTGATAGAAATTGCTGTATGGTGACCTGTTTTGAAAAAGGATAGTTATCCATCCATTCAGCAGCATAAGCGGATAATTTTATTTTTTCTTTTTCAGCAAGCTGCATTATGGCCAGAGAGGTAAAGGTTTTGGTAACCGAACATGCATTAAAAAATGTTTTAGCTGTTACCGGAGTACCTTTTTCAAATTCCGCAAAGCCTGCTGCATATTCAAACTTAGGTTCTCTGTTTTTTAAAACAAGATACTGAAGCCCGGGCGTTTTATTTTTTGTAGTCAGTTTTTCCAAAAAATTTTTAGCGTTATTCTTTGAAGCATTGCTCATTTTAATTGGTTTAAAAAAAAACCGCGAATATGAAAACTATTAGAAATGACCAATCATATTTTCCATGTGTAAATAAATGCATCAATGTTAGGAATAAGGTCAACCATTGCATGCAGTGCCATTACCAGGTGTAGATTTTTTGTCCTGCTCCAGGTAATGCCAAGAAAGATCCCTGCTATTGACATATTTACAATGCAGTAACTCAGCCAAAACCAAAACGGTAATTGCTCGCTGATACCTTCGCTTTCTGCACCACGTAAATACAGGCCGGGCGCATGTGCGAGTCCGAATATCAATCCGCCAACGAGGATCGCACCCCATTGAGTTTTTAATAAGACTGCCAGCCTTGATTGTAATACTGCGCGGAAGAAAAATTCTTCCACCAACCCTGCTTCAATAAACAGCCATAAGAATGTAAGCGGGATGGCAGGAACTAATTGCGCTGCATTGAATTGACCTTCCCGCAAAGGTTTTGCACCATTACTAAAAAAATACTGGAACAACAATATACATGCAGATAGTACGATAAACACCAGCAAATTTTTCTTTGTAAAAGTTTTTTGCAGGGAAACTTTTAGTCCAAAATCTTTCAGTGAGAACCCAAAAGCGCGATAGATCAAATATGGAATAATAACAAACACAATAAGTTTCCTGGCGATCACAATAAAGAATTGTATTTGTTCATTCTTTAGTATGTTTTTGGGAAGCAAATTATTTATAAATGCGCCTCCATAAGTGATGTATAAAACGATCCAGCCGGTAAGCAGTATCAATATCAGGCTTTCATTTTTGAATGGCGGTTTATCACTTAATTCCGGTTTAATATTTTGCGTGAGCAGCCACGCAATAAGTGAAAATCCAACGCCCACGAACAGAAAAGCAATAAGAATATCAGTGAAAGGAAGCTTATAAACAAACACGCCTGCTATGACAGCAGCAACATAAATAAGCAGAAAAATTCGGGAGTATGTTTTGGACTTATTACCCATAAGATGTAGTATCAACTAGCCCGGTTTAAAACTGAGGCAGTTTCACGCTACGCATTGTTATAGACTTTTATTACTGGTTCCCGTATTACAGCAGCATCTGCAGTACAATGCCAATAAATAACATCAGCAATAGCTTCTGCTTTAACCCAGTTATCAAAGTGCGCATCCGGCATGGAGTTGCGGTTTTGAGGGGTATCTATTGTGCTCGGAACGATCACACTTGTTACAACATTCTTTCCTTTTGCTTCGTCATTCATTAATTCAGCCAGGCGGAAGATCAGTGACTTGGCTAATCCATAAGCTACCATTCCCTTACTATTTCTTGCATCAAGCCCGGGTTTTGAACCTATGATAAAAATCCTTCCATTGTTTTGTTTTAGCATCTGCACAAAAATTGGTCGCGCAGTATTATAAGCCGTTTCAAAATTGAGTTTATATTGTTTTGCTATATCCGATGTTTTGGTATCGGTGATCTTGCCCATAGCAAAACCACCAACGGTAAGAACTGCCACATCAATACTTCCATGCTTTGCAATAACCGATTCAATAAATTTTTGTGCATCATCTTCATTCATTAGATCAACAATAACTTTTTCAAACTTCTCCGCGGGAAAATCGATGGGTATGGTATCATTTGGAATAACAGTTCCAATAACGAAATAACCTTCGTCAGTAAATTTTTTTATAACTGCCTGCCCAAGATTCCCGGAAGCACCTGTAACAATTGCAATTTGCTTAGCTGTGCCACCGCCTTGCGAAGGAGCGTAATATTTTTTCATTATTCTTATTTTAATAAAACCAAATTAGCATTTCTGCAACGCTTTTTCATTTTTCTTTTCAACTGCAAAAAAAGAAAAAGTGGGCGGCAAACGTTGTCGCATATGTGTCACTTATTAAAAAAATGGTGTTGTTGCGATAAATGCAGTCATGAGCAAAACTGCTAACATTTTATGCATGACAGATAATATGCTTTGAATAAAGAAAGACGAATAACGATTAGTGTGTTAAGCAATTTATAAGGATATATGTATCACAGAACAAACGATTTTGTTTTTAATGAGTGTTATTTTTATGAAAAACATCAATAAAGTGACCGGGTTATCATGGCAGTTGGAGGCTTTTAATTATCTTTACGTGCTAACCAAATAACTGAAAGCCTTGAAATCTATCCTGACACAGAAACAAATAGAGCTTACCGTAAAACGGCTGGCTCACCAGATACTCGAAAACCACCTCAATCTTGAGAACACAGTGCTTATTGGCATTCAGCCAAGAGGAATTTTTTTAAGCGACAGAATCGTTAATGAGCTGAAGCGGTTAATGCCCGCAGAAAAAATATTCTATGGTAAACTGGATATTACTTTTTACCGTGATGATATCCGTAACGAGCTGAAATTGGCGAACAGCACTGAAATACCTTTCAGTACGGCCGGAAAAAATATCATTATTATAGATGATGTATTATGGACAGGCAGGACCATCCGCTCCGCACTGGATGCATTGATTGATTTTGGCAGGCCTTCTAAAATAGAACTGTGTGTTTTGATCGACCGCCGGTTTAGCCGTGAATTACCCATTCAGTCAGATTATGTGGGGCGTGCTATTGACACTTTTCCTTCTCAAAAAGTTTTTGTACGCTGGAAAGAAAAGCATGGTGTTGATGAAGTAATGCTGGACTAAAGTCTTTTTTAAACTCCATATAAATACAAACTAAACTTTATCTTCGCTTTTTAATGAGACTCTCGTCTAAACACCTGCTGGGTATTAAAGATCTCTCTAAAGAAGATATTCAGTTAATTCTTTCTACAGCAAACCAGTTTAAAGAAGTTTTGCAAAGGCCGGTAAAAAAAGTGCCTTCTCTAAGGGATATCACTATCGTAAACCTGTTTTTTGAAAACTCAACGCGTACACGATTCTCTTTTGAACTGGCAGAAAGAAGGCTTAGTGCTGATGTGCTTAATTTTTCTGCAGGTACCTCATCCACGGCCAAAGGAGAAACCTTACTGGATACTGTAAACAATATCCTGAGCATGAAAGTGGATATGGTGGTAATGCGGCACAGCGCTTCGGGTGCACCTCATTTTCTCGCACAGCATATTCCCGCAGCCATAGTGAATGCAGGTGATGGAATAAATGAACACCCTACACAAGCCCTGCTCGATGCCTATTCCATGCAGGAAAAAACAGGAAAGCTGGAGGGTTTAAAAGTTGCTATCATAGGAGATATAATGCATAGCCGTGTCGCGCTGAGCAATATCTACCTGCTTACAAAAATGGGGGCGGAAATTACTGTAGCAGGCCCGCCAACACTCATACCAAAATATTTGCACGAAGCTTTTAGTGTGAACGTTACTTATGATTTAAAAGAGGCTTTACAGTGGTGTGATGTGGCCAATGTTTTACGCATTCAACTGGAGCGCCAGAACCAGCCATTGTTTTCTTCTTTACGTGAATACAACCTGGCTTATGGCATTAAAAGAAGTTTGCTCGATAGCCTGCATAAAGAAATTGTGATCATGCACCCGGGGCCCATCAACCGTGGTGTGGAATTGGACAGTGATGTTGCTGACGGGCCGTTTTCAATTATTTTAAACCAGGTGGAAAATGGTGTGGCAGTGCGCATGGCAGTTTTATATTTATTAAGTCCGCAAGCTCCAAATTCCTGATATTATAATTAACATAAACGCTTTCTGAAGTTGAGGATTAAATATCCCTTCTTCGGTGGTATTGAGGAGAACTTTATGAATATTTGTTTATTCCCTGGTACATTCGATCCCGTAACGTTGGGACATATCGATATCATTCTTCGCGCAAAACCACTATTTGAAACCATCGTTATTGGCGTAGGCAGAAATTCAGCTAAAACACCTATGTTTTCTGCAGAGCAAAGATTGCAGTGGTTTGAAGATATTTTTAAAGATGAACCCGGAATTACCGCGGCGATCTATGAAGGCCTCACTGTAAACTTTTGCAAAGAAGTAGGAGCACGCTTTATTTTACGCGGCATACGTTATGTAAGCGATTTCGAATATGAGAAAGCCATTGCTGACGCGAACCGCACTTTGGATGCAAGCATCGAAACTGTTTTTCTAACAGGGGAACCAAAATATACTTCAGTGGCATCAACTATTGTGCGGGATATTCTTCGTAACGGCGGGGATGCTTCACCTTTTTTGCCTGAAGTGGTGATTGAAGCGCTAAAAAAATAATTCGGCTTAATAAATAAACTGTTGAATTTGTCGGGGCATACGCTTTCAGCAAGGCGCGAGAACTGAACTTTTTATTGTTATTTTTTCCCATCAACACCTCTTGGAATAATGCTTTGAATAAGATAGATATTCAATGGTTTCTCAATGTTTATTTTTTTACATTTGATTTTATCCGCAAACAACACCATTGCTAATTCATAATTATAAAGCCATATTTAATGTCAAAAAAGAAGGTCATCATTCTTGGCGGCGGCGTTGCCGGCATGAGCGCTGCACATGAACTTATTGAACGGGGTTTTGATGTACAGGTATTTGAAAAAAAGGTAAGACTACCTGGTGGCAAGGCCCGGAGTGTGGACGTTCCCGATGAAGATGCAGGAGAAGACTATAAGCCATTGCCTGGTGAACATGGGTTTCGCTTCTTTCCCGGGTTTTATAAGCATGTAATAGATACGATGGCGCGTATTCCTCACAAAGGAAACAAAAATGGAGTTGCGGATAATCTGGTTGAAGCGCCGTACGTGATGCTGGCCCGCACCGCAGAGAATCCTATAGTACTGCTCGATCACTTTCCAAAATCGTTTAATGATTTTAAATTCCTGCTGCATTCGTTGAAACAGCACACAGGTTTAAGCCCGGAGGAGGAATTATTTTTTGCAACGCGTGTTTGGCAATTGATAACGAGTTGCCGCGTCCGGCGCGAAGATGATTATGAGCGTATAGGCTGGTGGCAATTTACCGATGGCGCCAACAGAAGCAAAGCATACCAGGATTTGCTCGCACGGGGATTAACCCGCACGTTAGTGGCTGCCCGGGCTGCCACCGCCAGTACCAAAACCGGGGGTGATATTTTTTTGCAACTGATCTTTAACATGGCCAACCCAAAGGTGGCAACTGACCGCATTCTAAATGGCCCTACCAATGACCAATGGCTTTTCCCCTGGCATGAATATTTGGTGAGCAAAGGCGTTGACTACCAGTTTTTGTCTGATGTTAGAAAAATAGACTGTAAAAATGGAGAGATAACAGGTGTTTGGGTTTCCAGGGTCAACCCGGCTACTGATAAATTTCCGGAATTGATTCCTCCTGTTAAGTACACCGCTGATTATTATATCTGCGCTGTTCCTGTTGAAGTGGCGGCTCCTTTGTTAATAGGCGACATTTTGCAGCCAGGCCAAACCGTACCGGATTTTTTAAATAATGTAATTAAGAATGCTGATCTTTCTGACCCTGCGGTTTCAATCCTTGACATTACCAATGCAGCTATACAAAAAGCAGCCATTATGAGCGCTGATCCGACTTTAACGGGCATTATCGAGCTTTCCGATGATGTTTCCTGGATGACTGGCGTACAGTATTACCTGACCGAAGTAGTAGACCTGAACAAAGGGCACATTATCTTTTCAGATAGCCCATGGGCCATTACTGCCATATCGCAATCGCAGTTCTGGAAAAATTTTCCAATGCATACGTATGCGGATGGAAAGATCAAAACTGTATTGTCCTGTGATGTTTCGGATTGGGATGAGCCGGGAATTATTTATGGTAAACCTGCAAAAAAATGTAGCGCGAAGGAAATTAAGGAAGAGGTGTGGGCCCAAATGAAAAGAGCGTTGATTATAGACGGTAAGTACCTGTTATCTGATGATATGATACATACCTCATTTATTGATCGTGATATTGTTTTTGGTGAAAATGTTGCATTACTCGAAGGAGATTACTTCTGTAAAAATACTGAACCGTTATTGGTAAATAAGGTAGATACATGGCGGCTACGCCCCGAATCGTACTGCAACATCCCCAATTTATTTTTTGCGGCAGATTATGTACGCACGCATACTGATCTTGCTACAATGGAAGGTGCTAACGAAGCCGCACGTCGTGCTGTAAATAACATTATTGAAGCCGCTGGCGTTAATGTCCCTTTATGTGAAATATGGGACCTGCAGGAACCCTGGGCTTTCGCCTATTACCGCTATCATGATTACCGGCGCTATATGAAAGGGCTGAAATGGAATGAAGAATTTCCATGGTGGGTAAAACTTATTCAATCCATTATCTCATTATTTAGAAAAGGCGCTAAAAAATCGGAGGTTACACCAACAAAGCAGACAACTGCAAAACCATCTTAATACTTTATAGTTTTATCTTGCATATGCAAACAATTTTTTTCAAGCTTAATGCAATCATCCAATGCAACATAAAACACATTATGACACTGTTTCCAAAGCTATAGAAGAACTGCGCAAACAAGGTTATATTACTGATTTCAATATTGATGAAAACAGTATAACCTGCAGTGATGGAAAATTTGGCGCAGATAATTTTGAAGTAGTAGATGTGTACCGTTATGAAGGTGACACGGATCCCGCTGATGAAGCAGCCGTATATGCAATCCGGTCCTCTACGGGACTGAAAGGTATTTTAGTTACCGGGTACGGGGCTTCAGCAGACACTGTTTCCGAAGAAATATTAGAAAAACTTGGCAACAAATCTTAAGCCGTTCATATAAAAGTTTTTAAGTTCTTGAAGTGTATTTTGTACAAATTTTATTGTCTTTAAACCTGGCTATCGTTACAGATTAGATATCAATATCAATTTGTTTACATTTCCGGTTACAAAATTGCTTTTGATTTATACAAATAATTCAACGCATGCATGTTGAGCGCAGCTATTCAGACGCCGGGCTTATAAATGCCCTTAAACAGTCTGCAGAAATGAATGCTGCAATAAGGTTTATTTACAGGGAATATTACGGGATGCTCGAAAATTATGTGCTTGCTAATAATGGGAGCAGGGATGACGCAGCCGATGTGATACAGGAGACAATAGTAGCCTTTATAGAGATCGTGGAGCAGGGAAAATTCAGGGGCGATTCGAGCATAAAATCGTTCTTATTTGCCATTACGCGTAATTTATGGTTAACTGAACTCAGGAAAAGGGATAGCGCGGATAACAGGAACAAAAATTTTGAAAAAGAAAAAGATATTCTGGATGAAGGAGCCGTGAATCACCTTGTTAAGCGGGAATATTTTTTGATGATACAGCAACTTTTTGAAAAGCTTGGAGATAAATGCAGGCAATTGCTTATAATGGTTTATTATGAAAATTTATCGATGAGTGAAATTGTTGACCAAATGCCGGGTTATCAAAATGAGCAGGTGCTTCGAAACAAAAAATATAAATGCATGAAACAACTGGAACAGATGATGCAGGATAATGAAATGTTACGCATACAATTTAAAAATGCTTTGAAAAATGCAGGATAGTTACCCGGATGAAAATATTATTCAATACATAGACGATGAGATGACTATGGATGAAAAACAGACTTTTGAAAAATTGCTGCAACAGGATGCGGTTTTATATGAGCGTTACCAGTTCATGTTGGCGGCAAAACAAGCCATACGATCTAAAGGATTAAAGGAGCAGGTAGGTAAGGTCCATAAAGATTATATTCAATCGCTCAACGGGCCGGCGGTTACAACAACTCATATCTCCCACAAGCTTTCATTTTTAAAAACGTTTATGCGTGCTGCGGCAGTGTTAGTCTTTGTTGTTGCAGGTTATGGCATTTTCGAGCTGAGTACAACCAATAACGATTCTTTATATAAAAGCAATTTTGTTAATTTTCAGTTGGCTGTTGTCAGGGGAGAAAAGCAATCAAAACAGATTGATAGTTTATATAATGCTGAAAATTATGATGCAGTTATCAAAGCTTTTAATGCCGGGGCGCAAAGAGAGCAAAAAGATTATTTTCTTGCCGCGCAATCTTACCTGCATCTGAATAAACCCGAAGAAGCCATATCCGCTTTTCAGCGAATTGAAAAAATAAATGCGTCAACCGGTCAAAAATCTTTCGTTGAGCAAACTGATTTTTATCTTGCATTAGCCTATATAAAAGCGGGCAGAATTGATGAAGCGGAAGAACAATTGAATAAGATCACATCCAATGAACAACATTTGTTTTACAACAATGCAGAAAACATTAGCAGGTTTAAGCTTAAAATACTTAAACTAAAAAATTAGGACAGTTCATGTTATTTAGCGTACAATTCTTTTCCACCTTTTAAGATCAATAACACAATTATTGAGGTAATAACAGCGACAACAATCCACAACCAGTTAAAAGATTTTTCTTCCTGTACATCCCCGATCAAAATAAGGTTACTCCAGTATTGAGGGGTATGGAACTGGCTCATAGCATTATCGTTAAGCAGGTCTTTTTTAGCACGTTGTAGTGCGCTTGCATAAGAGAATCCTTTATTGGCATAGTAATAAAATTTTTCGCTGATGTAGGCTGTGGTTCTGTCTTCTGCCCGCCATAACGAGGTGATAATATCAGGGCAGCCGGCAAAAGCAAATGCTCTGGATAAACTTAATGCACCTTCACTTTGGGATAATTTTCCGTTACCGGTTTCGCAGGCACTTAAAAATACGAGCTGCGTTTTTTGCAATTGAAGGTTATATAATTCTTCCGCATAAATTTTATAATTGTCGTCTGTATTGCTTTGCCTGTAAAAAGCAATGTATGAATTGTTAGGTTCGTTAAAGTCAACTATCGCGTGTGTTGCAAGATGTATGGTGGATGCGTTGCCAGCAGCTTTCATAAAATTACTTTTTGTCGCTGCAGTATACATGAATTGAGATGTTTTGTTAAAGCCGGATATTTCCTTTACTGATGCAGGTAAAGCATCGAGACTTGTATTATTATTTTTATGTGTAAAAGGCGCGAATGCAATCGCTTCTTTTTGATTAAACGTCGTTATTGTCTTTTGTAAAAACGGCAAAGCGAACTGGTAGGTTACCGCATAATCTTCAATCAAATATTTATTATCGGTAAGCATAAATGCCTCAAAAGGGAGATTGATAAATTCCTGGTCAGGTATTATTATAAGCGATGTAACTCCGTTTAAATATTTTGTCAAAGGGCTTATCAACGCATTGTATAAATTTTTTGCTGCGGTTCTGTTGAATGTAGCGCCAATATTTGCTGTTGAAAGGAAATTGATAAAGTCATAGATATTTTTATTCAGAGAAATATCATTAATGATCTCTGCTTCCGCGATAATATTATTCCTGATAATAAATGCATGCACGTTTTCCGATCCTGTATAGTAACAGATCACTGCTGATTTGTCATCCAGAATATTATTTTGAATATGAGTCACATCAACTTTATCGGCAGCAAATTTTTGCTTATAATATTCCGGGTAATTTTTATAACTGTTATTAAGAGATTGTAATTGCAGCTCATTGGAATTTATTGCTGAAAGCAGGTTTTTTTGTTCCATACTGTCGATTGATGATTGCAATTGAAACTTTAACCTGGAAATACTTATTTTGATATTTCTTTCTTTACTTAATAGTGAATCGGGTAAACCTGCAAACTTTTTTATTGTATTTTCTTTCAAACTTATTGCCAGCGAGGTGGCACGACTTTTACTTATCCATTCAAGTGCGTGGATCGTTTTTTCTTTATTGTGATCAATGTTAGCGTTCATCAAAAAGTCAACTGCCCTGGCATAAGCATTAAAAACTTTATCGGCTATAAAGAATCTTGCTTCGTCGTTGTCTATCGATTTTTTTATATAGTCAGCAAGAGCAAAAGCGGAATCATACGTGCTCAAAGCGGCTGTGTA
>JADMIO010604016.1_pt1 | contig 48260 bp, 41 predicted proteins | sample 8958161 | NCBI WGS metagenome assembly JADMIO01 (sample SAMN16585339, study PRJNA669376) | soil metagenome | isolation source: Crop rotation soil | place: USA: Cullars Rotation, Alabama | collected 2011
GCCGCGACTTCAAGTCACGTGAATTCCAAGCTTCGGATCCCACTGTGCTGGAAAGATTGATGCCGGCCTGGTCGATTTTTTCAGTCAACGTGAAGCTCCTTTTGAAAGAACGGAAATGGTATTCACTGCGGATCCATTTTTCGCCTTCCTGTTTAGCTTCGTCTTTTTTGTCGAAGGTGATGGTTAACACATTCTTATCGAGGTTCAGCTTGAAATCCTCTTTGCTTAAGCCCGGAGCTATTACCGAAAGCTCATAAGCCTTATCTGTTTCTTTAACGTTCACCGGAATAGATACATATTCTCGATTATCGTCATGAAATCCCTTGAATCCGTTGTTGAAGATGTCTTCCATTAAGCCACCTACAAAGCGTGGCATGGTGCCAAAATTTGATTTGTTGTAGTACATACGTTTTGAGTTTTTAAAAGTTTGAGTACGCTACTACCTGAACAAACCAAGTACCAATTGATTTTTTAAGCCATTATGGCTGAACTGTGAGATTTTTTAAGACAAAAAGTCTGAATTTAGCGTTTGAGAAAGGACAGATTTACAAGTTCACGCTTGCTGCCAACTATTACAAGTTGGTATTTTATAATAAATAAAATATTACATATGAATTGACTGTAAGGAAATCGAATTTACGATTTCATAACACGTATTAGGCAAAAATTAATTTTACTATGCAGAACCTTTTTCAGATATTTGCTAAGCTTACGATGGGTTAGTAAGTACAGTCCAATCCCGATTTACTTAGGTTTATCGGGATTTATTTTTGCCCTAAACCCAACACTTTTTTCAGGTAGTCATCTACGTTGCTAAACATGAATTCGGGGTATTCATTACTGAATTTCATCTTTACAAAACCGCCAATCAAAGGTCTCGCGGCGGGTTGATTCATTTCAGCGGTACTGATAGGTATCAGATCATATTCAGCGTTGGGGAAGTATTTAAGAACACGCAATGCAAGTTCAACCCTGTTGACGTAGTCAGTACTTGCTATATGGTAAATTCCTTTTTTATTATCTCTTAATAATACGAACATAGCACGCGCGATGTCCCATGCGTTGGCAGGAGTTGCGTATTGATCGTAGGGAAGTTTTAAGGTCAGCTTTTGATTGTTCAAGCACTGGTCGATGATGCGTGCAATGAAATTTTTCCCCCGTGCTTCATCTCCGTACACATTAGTTACGCGCAGTACAAGCGTGTCTTTCAATTCGTTAAGTGCTGCTTGTTCACCTTCCAGTTTATGCCGTGCATAAACACTAAGTGGGTTTACTGCATCATCTTCGCGATAGGGGCCATGCACGCCATCAAACACGTAATCGGTGGATATATAAACAAAACGTGCATTACATTGCTTCGCCAGCTCAATTAAGTTCTTTGTGCTTTGCACCGTTTTCTGATAACTTTCCTCTTCATGCGTTTCGCAATAGTCTACGTGAGTGAGCGCACCACAGTGCACGATCACATCAGGTTTGAAACCTGCAACATCGAAATTATTCTTGTCACCTGGTTCCAGCGTATTATAGAAAACAGTACCGGGCACTTCGTAGGAGAAATAAGAACCTATAACTTCCCAGCCTTGCTCGCTGAAATGTTTCATACAATTGCTGCCTACTAATCCTGATGCTCCTGCTATAAAAACTTTCATGTAAAAAATCTGGCTCTAAAAATACAAAAGCCACCCGATTGAGGATGGCTTTATGTGTTAAATATGATAATTAAGCTACAACTGCGGCAGTGCCAATATTTGGCATTTCCTGCGGATATAGTTTGTTTACAACTTTGTCGCGCAACTCACCAAATGCTTTGAGTGTCTCATCGATGTCTTCGTCGGTGTGTGCAGCTGTTGGTATCAGGCGCAGGATAATATTACCCTTCGGAATAACCGGGTAAACCACTACCGAACAGAAGATATGATAGTTCTCACGCATATCGTAAATGAGTTGTACCGCGTCGAACAATCCACCTTTCATGTGTACCGGAGTAACAGGTGTATTTGTAGTGCCGATGTCAAAGCCCATTTCTTTTAAACCATTTTGCAGCCTGTTAACATTATGCCACAATTTAGCTTTCAGTTCCGGTTTGGTTCGCAGCAATTCCAGGCGTTTCAGGTTGCCGATGACGATAGCCATTGGCAAAGATTTCGCAAAAACCTGTGAACGCATATTATAGCGGAGGAAGGTCAATACTTTTTTATCGGCAGCAAGGAAACCACCAATGCTGGCCATCGACTTAGCGAAGGTCGAGAAATAGACGTCTATCTGGTCCATACAACCTTGTTCTTCACCAACACCAGCACCTGTTTTACCCATAGTACCGAAACCATGTGCATCGTCAACAAACAGGCGGAACTCATATTTGCTCTTCAGTGCTGCTATTTCTTTTATGGCACCCATGTTGCCCGACATACCAAATACGCCTTCGGTGATCAGCAGAATGCCGCCACCTGTTTGTGCTGCCATTTCTGTAGCACGTTGTAATTGCTTTTCGCAATCCTCAACGTTGTTGTGCTTGTACACATAGCGATGACCGGGGTGCATGCGCAAACCGTCTATGATACATGCGTGGCTTTCTGCATCGTAAACGATAACGTCACGACGGCTGCAAAGGCTATCGATAGCCGACACCATTCCTTGATAACCATAATTGAACAGCATGGCATCTTCTTTGCCAACAAACTCGCAAAGGTTTTTTTCCAATTGCTCGTGGTAGTTAGAGTTACCACTCATCATACGTGCACCCATAGGGTAGGCAAGTCCGTAAGCTTCTGTAGCTTCTTTATCAGCTTTGCGTACTTCAGGATGGTTAGCAAGGCCTAGATAATTGTTCAGGCTCCATACTATTTTCTCCTGTCCGCGAAACTTCATACGATTACCTATCTCACCTTCCAGTTTAGGGAAAGCGAAATAACCCGGTGCTTTTTCTGCATAGTCTCCAATTGGTCCCAGTCTCGATTCGAATTTGGCAAATAAGTCCATAATATTCAGATAATTATTTTCTACGATTTGGGTGCAAAAATAAAAAAAATATAGCAGCCTTTATGGGCTATAATATGCATTTTTGTGTTATAATCCGGTTTTAATGAAGCGTTTATTAGCTTTTTTTCTCTTTTGTTTAGCTGTTTCGCAAGGTTTTAGTCAATCTTCATCTGTTCCTCGTCCTAAGCTTGTGGTAGGTATTGTGGTCGATCAAATGCGCTGGGATTACCTGTATCGTTACTATGAACGCTATGGTGAGGGTGGATTCAAGCGTTTGATGAATAAGGGGTTTAATTGTCAAAACACCATGATCAATTATGTGCCCACTTACACTGCACCCGGGCATGCATCAATATACACAGGTGCCATACCGGGGATACACGGCATAGTGGCCAATGACTGGATAGAAAACCAGACGGGCGAACATATTTATTGCACAGAAGATAAAATGGCAAGAGCAGTAGGCGGTAGCAATAAGAATGGCAGCATGAGCCCTCGTAATCTGTTGACTACAACCATTACAGATGAATTGAGACTGGCAACTAATATGCGTTCTAAAGTATTTAGCTTTTCACTAAAAGATAGATCGAGCATACTGCCGGGTGGGCACACAGCAAACGGTGCTTACTGGTTTGATGATAGCACAGGTAATTTCATGACGAGCAGCTTTTATGGTAAGGAGTTGCAACCCTGGGTTACTGCATTTAATAACAAACGCTATGCAGATACATTTGTAAACAGGCCTTGGAAAACTTTGTATCCTATAGCAAACTACAAACAAAGCACCGATGATAACACGCCATACGAAGGAGTTTTTTCAAAAGAGAAAGCATCTGTATTTCCGCACGACCTGAAGGCTAATGATTATTACAGGCTAAGGGTATCGCCCGGGGGAAATGCGATACTCTTCAAACTGGCAAAAGTTTGCATTAAAGCAGAGTCGTTAGGTCAAAGAGAAGAAACAGATTTTTTATGTATTAGCTTTTCCGCGCCCGATTATGTAGGACATAAATATGGACCTAATTCAATTGAAGCTGAGGATGTTTTTCTTCGATTAGATAAAGAGTTGGCTGCATTTCTTGAGTATCTCGACGATAAAATTGGAAGCGGTAATTATACGGTATTCCTCACTGCCGACCATGGTGCTGCGCATAATGCCAGGTACATGCAGGATAGTGGAATACCGGCTGGGAATGTCTCTGAGGACTCGATATTAAAACGTATTAATGATTGTATTGTAGAGCACTCAACTGAGAATGCAAGGGTCAAGAATTTTCTCAATGGACAGATTTATTTACCTGTAGACCGAACAACAGAATACGACCATGAACGTATATATCGTAAAATGCGCTTGTTCGAATGTGTAAAACGCCAGCCTGAGATCATGTACGCGATTGACCTTGAAGAAGAAAAACGTGACGCTACCGTACCCGAACCGATACACACCATGGTGATGAATGGTTATAATCCTCAGCGTAGTGGCTGCATGCAACTAATACTTGCTCCGGGATGGTATGACATGGGTAGCAGCACAGGCACCACCCACGGCGCGTGGAATCCCTATGATAGTCATATTCCTTTGCTGTGGTATGGCTGGGGCATACCCAAAGGAGAAACGCACCGAACTATATATAATACAGATATAGCAGCGACGCTCGCTGCTATACTGAATATTCAAATGCCTAATGGCTGCGTGGGCAATGTTATTACTGAAATAAAGAAATAACCTTTTATTCTTTAATGATCTTAATAGTTTGTGTACCACTTTCTGTTGTACACTTCACAAAATATAAGCCTTGTGAAGCAGTAGACATATCCACACTATACTTACTACCACTAAATACAGATTGATGAACAACCTTGCCGAGCATATCTGTTATGATAACATTCGCATTCATGTTCACGGGAGATTCAATCGTAAATGAATTTTTTACCGGATTGGGATAAGCCCTTACTAAATTTCGGGATTTTTTCTCAACTCCTGTAGTTGTGGTTGTTATTGTGTCACATGTCCATGCGGAGTACGTCGTGCCACATTTGGTCCTAACGCAAATATCATACTTGGTTCCCTGCGCCAGGCCGCTGGCAAAAACAATACTGTTGTTTGTTGTCGTAGCAGTAGTTGGTGGTGTTGATGGCGAAGCTGCAATGTAATATTCATAAGAGGAGGCACTTCCTATAGTGTCCCATGAGAACGTTATGTTATCGTCCCAAACAAAATTCTTGTGAATGGCAGTTGGTGCGGGGCAAAAAGGCGGTGGTATTCTTATTGTATCGCATGTCCAGGCAGAGGGTATAGGACTGCTGCCGCAGCGGGTGCGAACACAGAAATCATATAGTTTGTTGTTTTGGATGCCAAACAAGTTTGCAGTTGTATTCGGAGTCAAAGTAGCACCGGATGGTGGGGTAGATGGTGAAAGCGCCACATAATATTCGTAATTGATTGCCCCCGCAACTGAATGCCATGAAATTACTCCATTGGTCAATGTAGTTGGTGCAAATGAAATACCGGTTGGTGATGTACAGGTTGCCGGAGGGCTAACCGTCTGGCATGATGCATCGGGCAGTGTAAGGGCCGGAGTATACAGAACTTTGTTCAACGCAGGGTTGTCATAGTAATCGAAGACCATTGTATCAATTGCGCTGGTACTTGTGGTTCCCCACCAATTATTAGCTATTGTTACATTTGCTGTAGCTGCTGTTGAATTTGTTCTGTAGGCGGCAACTATATTGTTTGTGATACAGTTATATTCAAAAGTGAAGTTATTGGACGTAGTAGTAGTCCACGTGTGCATTACGCCCGTACTGTTATAAGCTATCGTGTTATGTGTAATCAGGCCGCGAAAAATATTGAGAACGAGTCCTGATCCATTATATATAATCAGATTATTCTGCAACGGGGCAGTAATAATATTGTTCGTTGAAATGGAAATGCCTGCGGTCGAATTGCCAATTACCGAATTCCCGCTAACGTTAAAGGCGGCGTTGATGCTGGTAAGACTGAGACCAGTCGCATTGGCGCTGAAGGTGTTATTTGTAACATTCCATGTAACCGGGTTTGAAGCACGTAGCCCGGTAGAATTATAACTTACCTCATTCCCTGTAATATTGCCCGACAATGCTGTATTAGTGCCGCCGGAAATTCCATCGGTTGCATTTCGTGTTACCAGATTATTGGCGATCGTAAGGTATCCCGTATTATAGTTGATAAGAATTCCCGTTGAATTTCTCCTAATAACTGAATTTGAGATTTTGAGAATCGAGCCGTCTGAAAATACTCCCCTGAATGCGTACTCTACGTAGCAAAAGCTAAGCTTTGAAGTGTCGCTACCACTTTTGGGTCTGAAGCTAATACCGCGCCAGTCGCTGGTGGCAGGTGTATTTTTGTTTGAGGTAAAAGTGATGGAATCGGTCACTGTGCCTATGGCTAATAATCTCCCGTCCACATAGAAATTATAGCTGCCATCGAAACGAACCTGCACACCGGGTTGAATGGTTAACGTGATCCCCGAATCGATCGCAACATCACCTACCACGATGTAAGGGCTATTTGCTAATGTCCAGGTAGTGTTGGAGATAATTACTCCGCTCACGTTTGTGGCTCGCACGTTTAAAAATCCGATAATGCAGCAGAAAAGGAAGAGAGTTTTCTTCATAAGAATGGTTTTTTATAGGTACAATTTCTTATGGAAGATACGTATTATTCTTATACGTTGCAATAAGGGCTGGGGAAATTATCCCTTAGGTACTTTCCCCGCTCCGGCAAATTTTGCAGCCCAATATTCTTCTCTCAGGCTGCTGATGATAACACCATTACTTGTAGATGCGTGTACGAAATAGCTATTCGCAAGATAAATACCTACGTGCGCGATATGTTTGCCTACGATCCTTCCTTTTTTATGGCGTCGTTTACGTGCGTAAGTGTAGCTATAGAAAAAAACCAGGTCGCCTTCTTTCATGGTATCAGACTCCCAAAGCCTACTGCAGCTGTTGTATTGATCACAGGCGGTTCTGACAATGTTTGTACCAAAAACTGTCTCATAAAGTTTTTGCGTAAATGCGGAACAGTCGATACCTGATTTGTCATTGCCGCCAAGACGGTAACGAACGCCGTACCAATCATCCACAAAATCATAAAGCGAGGGATTGCTTAATTTACTAGGAGTTGTACCTAAAAGGTTGGCAAATTTTTGCAGGGAATAACTATCATTCTTTACGTCATCTACAACTGCATTGCTGGCATTGCTATTATTTTTCGGATGCCCCTGGCGAATGACTATGATTTTCTCTTTTGGTATTGCAGCTTTGGGTTCCTCCGGCTCAACTTCAGGCATCTCGTATTCCTCGTTGTCAATGTGTTTATGTTGGTTACCCGCGATATTCATATCCACCATGCTGCTTTTCCCCTTCATGCTGATATTATTGAGGAAACGCGGATTGCTTTTATGGGACGTAGTAGTTTGCCGGGTGGGCGTACAGCTGGCAAGCACAGCAGTTATTGCAATGCACATCAAATACCATGTGGTCCATCTCATTCTCATCAGCTTGCTAAATGTGGCGCAAAATTAGGGCTATCCGAGCTAGAAATCAAGCCTGTGGCTATTTTAACAAATGGCAGATACTACTATCCTTAAGCTCTTATTTATGCTTTGGCCACATCTTTTCCCCGGCCTTGATGGATATTGGCAAACGGTTTTCTACAGGTGGAATGGGGCAATTATAACCTTCGGCATAGGCACAATAGGGATTGTAGCATTTGTTGAAGTCAATGGTGACTTTATTATCTTTTATGTCGTTAATGGAAAAGTCTATGTAACGACCGCCACCGTAGGTTTCTTTATACGTCGTGAGGTCCGTAAAAGGTAAAAACAGATCGTCTTTATATTTTGGGTCTTTAAGCGATAGATTTTGGAATACCTGTAGGGTGAGAGCTTTCTTGTTGAGTTTAAATTTTATCCACCCATACTGCCTGAACTTTTTTGTCTTGCCACTATGGGTAGGCATGTCGAATGATTGCGCATCCGGAGTTGCTATAAATGTCGCGGTAACCCGATAATGTTTATCCGCTTTAAAAAATTCCAAATAACCTGTATCCGCGGCCTTTAAGGGGCTGCGTTCTTCAGTTATAAATTCTTCTTTGTAGTGTCTGCGGAATTGCGCAATGCTGTCAGAAAAACTTTGCGCTTGCATTGTTAATGGCATCAACACTGCAAGCGCAATTAATATGATTTTACTATTTAACACTATGCTTCTGTTTTTTCTGGCCTCATCTGCGGGAACAATAACACATCCTGTATCGAGACCTGGCCGGTGAGTAACATTGCCAAACGCTCAATGCCAAATCCTATACCTGCAGTTGGCGGCATGCCATACTCCAGGGCGCGCAGAAAATCATAGTCGATGAACATGGCCTCGTCATCGCCGCGTTCCATCAATCGTACCTGGTCTTCAAAACGCTCACGCTGGTCTATTGGGTCGTTAAGCTCACTATAAGCGTTGGCTATTTCCTTGCCATTAATGATAAGTTCGAAACGCTCTACCAATCCCTCTTTACTACGATGTTTTTTTGTGAGCGGGCTCATTTCAATAGGGTAGTCGATGATGAAGGTTGGCTGGATATAATGTTTCTCACATTTGCCACCGAATATCTCATCTATCAGCTTGCCCTTACCCATCGAAGCATCAGTTTCAATATGCAGTTGTTTGCAAACACCAAGCAATTCCTGTTCGTTCATATTGCTGATGTCTATGCCTGTATGCTCTTTTATGGCATCATAGATGCTGATGCGCTTGTATGGTGCTTTGAAATCTATATCAGTTCCGTTGACGTTAGAGATAGTAGTGCCGTTAGCCGCGATTGCGGTTGTTTCCAGCATTTGCTCTGTCGTTTCCATCATCCACAGGTAGTCCTTATATGCCACGTAGAATTCAAGGATCGTGAACTCAGGGTTATGCGTGCGGTCCATACCTTCATTACGGAAGTTCCTACTGAACTCATATACCCAGTCAAAGCCACCTACTATCAGGCGCTTCAGGTAAAGTTCATTGGCAATACGTAAATACAAGGGGATATCCAGCGCATTGTGGTGTGTTACAAACGGGCGTGCTATTGCACCGCCTGGTATACTTTGTAATACAGGGGTATCTACCTCTAACGCGCCACGCTCATTCAGGAATGTACGGATGGCATTTTTCATCTTGGTTATCTTGATGAAAGTATCTCGCACCGATGGGTTTACGATAAGATCAGCATAACGCTGACGGTATTTAAATTCGAGGTCGGTAACAGCGTCGAAGGTTTCGCCGTCTTTTTCTTTAACCACGGGAAGCGGACGCAGCGCTTTTGACAACAGTGTGAATTGTTCTACGTGTATAGAAAGCTCACCGGTTTTAGTGATAAATGCATAGCCTTTCACGCCTATCACATCACCTATGTCCAGTAGTTTTTTCCATACGGTATTGTACAGTGTTTTGTCCTCATCTGGACAAATATCATCGCGACGAATATACACTTGCATGCGCCCCGTGCTGTCTTGCAATACGGCAAAGTTTGCTTTACCCATATCGCGAACACTCATGATACGACCGGCAAAAGAGATAGATTTGAATTCTTCTTTATTCTCTTCAGTGTACTGCTCTTTTATCTGCTGTGCTGTATGTGTTACTTTGTAAAGTGGAGCAGGGTAAGGGTCTATACCCAATGACTGCAATTCTTTCAGTTTTTCGCGGCGTATAATTTCCTGTTCGCTAAGTGTGGCGTGCATTTATATTCTAAATATTTAAAAGGTGTGCAAAAATAAGGCTTATTAGCCGATTAGTGAAGCCCGGGCTACAAATGGATCTTCATTGCTACACCTTCATCGCCCACTACGAGCAAGTCACCATCATGCGTAAAGGCCATTCTGCGTAGCGTGACCTGCGTAAAACGGTCATATTCCATCCAATGATGGCCACCATCGTTGGTGTAAATGATGAGACCGTCCTCGCCAATGGCCCAGCCATTTTGCGAGTCTTTGAAAAGAATATGCAATAATTTGTAATGAGGTAAAGTAATGTCATTGCCATTTCTCAGCTTCTCCCAGCTTTCACCCGCGTCAGTAGAATGAAAGATACTCCCTCCGTATCCGCATACCCAAAGCTCATTTTTGTTGAGATCTGACATCGCAGTGAAATTATCATTTTTGATATCGAGCACTTTCCAGTTAACACCGGCGTCAGTAGTTTTCATCACAACACCCATACCCACAATATATCCAGTGGTGGTGGTTACCATATCAATATCATTCAGCTCGAAATTGGTCGTGTCGAACCTGGTGATATTGCCTACGTCGTCGATATAGGTAATGCAGCCGTAGTTAAAACTAATACCGCCGACAATTATGCCTGTTTTCGAACTGGTGAAAGCGATATTCTTTACAGGCTTCCAATTTGGCATTTGTGTAAATTGCCAATTGTTGCCGTTGTCCGCACTATAGAGCAGTTTTGAATCAAATCCGCATGCATATAGTATTCGCCCCGGGGAGATGGTAATCCCATAAAGACCTTTACCTGCTTCCGGATGGCTATAATAATCCCAGTGATTGCCTCCGTCAGTCGTCCTTAAAATAGTAGAAGAATAAAATCGCTGTCCTCCAACTATATAGCCCAGTGTGTCATCGATGAATTGAATATTGTTAAGTCTGTCAGTTGTATGTGTACTCAGTTTAACTACTCTTTCCACCTTCACGAGGTCTTTTTTGCAACCGTTGTTAACCAGAGCCGAGGTAGCTAAAGCAATAAGGAAATAAAAAATGGCTCTGGTTCTTAATAACATGACAGATTTTTCCGACCTCAGCAAATATACCCGCTATTTCAATAAAAATGCCAACTGGATACCTCCCCATTTATGGTCTTTAGCAGTTTCAATTTCCTTTCCTATATAGGTTTGAAAATACTCTAGCATTATTGACTTGTAAGAAAAAACTGCCCCGAAACGATTGCAGAACACAAGACTTGAAATGTCGCTCGTAGGTATTGTATATGGGCTTTTGCTGAACAATCCTCCTTGCAAAGTAGCGTCAAAACCGACGATACTATAAGAAGGCTTATCATAAATATAGACTTGCATTTTTGCTGAACCGTTATCGCTGAATGGGTCGTTAAAATAGCCTACTATCGCATTAGTACCGATAGATACGTTGTCGGTTAAAGTGCCAATTTTTGCCGCGCCGTCAACGTTAAGTAAGAAAAATTTTTCTATGCCTAACAGCTTTCGCTCATAGTGCAATTGGTAATTGAGTATTATATCGTTTTTGATCTGGTTAGCCCAACCTAAGGGTTTCACGCCATGTGTCCATTCATGTATCCCGGTTTGCATTTCTTTACCCATTGCCGCAGGCCCGACAATCCCCATGCTAAGGGTATATGAAAGTCTGTGACCTCTGGCGTTGGCTATTTTAAAGGCTTTCAGTTGTAGGGTAGCAGCGAATGGCCTGTCGCCATATTGAATATTAGGTGCTCCTATGTCGGTTGGTGTGTAACCATCGTGCTCAATTGCTACACCATATTTGTTCTGCCACAATGATGGTACAGGAAATAATCTATTAAGCGGGTTGGCCTTAAAAAAAGGCGACGCTAGTTCGATATTAATACCCTGTGTATAGTATTCATCCTTTGCCGAAAAAAAATCGTTGTCATAGTTGATACGGAGATAAGTATCACCATGTATAGTTTCATAGGAGGGCGTATTGTCTATTACCTGCGCTGCAAGGGATAAGGGCAACGTCAATAACGCAAGAATGAGAATCGATTTCATATAGTTATATACGAGAACAAGGCAACATGGGTTTGAGCTATCTCAACTCCAGCAATGCTACATTCTCGATATGGTGTGTATGCGGAAACATGTCTACAGGCTGCAGGCGTGTGACCTTGTAAGCTGCATCTAATAATTGCAGGTCCCGGGCTTGTGTAGCAGGATTACAACTTACGTATACGATCTTGGGTGCCCTCATTTTCAATAGCTGATCCACCAGTTTGGCATGCATTCCTGCACGAGGCGGATCGGTAATAATAACATCAGGCTTGCCATGAGTTGCAAAAAACTCATCGGTGCATATGTCAGCAACATCACCGGCATAAAACTGGCAATGTTCCAGCCCGTTCATACCCGCGTTTATTTTCGCATCTTCAATAGCATCGGCCACAACTTCTATACCAATGATCTTCTTAGCTTGTTTTGAACAGAATATGCCTATACTGCCGGTGCCGCAATAAAGGTCGTAAACGGTCTCAGCTCCGGTTAAACCGGCGAATTCCCTTGTGGTGCGATATAATGCTTCTGCCTGGTAAGTATTTGTTTGGAAAAATGATTTTGGCGATATCTTAAAACGAAAATCTTCTAAAGTCTCTTCAATGTGACCTTTGCCGTAGTAGCAATGCACTTCGAGGTCGTGGATGGAATCATTTAATTTAGGGTTGATAGTATAATGGAGGCTGGTAATACCGGGAACGTTTTGCAGGATGTGATCCAGTAGTGGTTTGCGCTCATCAGAATCGTGCTGCATCACAATATTGATCAATATCTCACCAGTCCTTGCTACTCGCAATATTACATTTCTCAACCAGCCCGATTGTGCCCTGTGATCATAATAGGGCAGGTTATTGGCAGTGGTGTATTCTCTTAAAACATGAAGCAGGATATTGGTAGGTTCTGCTTGCAGGTAGCATGTATGTATATCTACTACTTTATCAAATAAGCCGGGCGCGTGAAAACCCAGGGCGGGTTCAATAGGTAATATTGCATCTCCTGCATTTTTGATCTCTTCGTAAGTGCGATACCTATGAGTGCAAAAAGTGAATTCTAATTTGTTTCTGTAATATCTTTCGCGTTCACTACCCAGTATTGGCTGCATTGGTGGCAGGTCTATATGCCCTATGCGCTCCAATTGATCCAGTACCTGCTGTTGTTTATATTCTAATTGTTTTTCATAGGGAAGCATTTGCCATTTGCAACCACCACAAATGCCAAAGTGAGGACAAAATGGCTCGACACGCAAGGGAGATGGCTCAACTAATTCGGTTATTCGACCCTCAGCAAAGCTCTTCTTCTGCTTGGTCACTAACACCTTCACCACATCTCCCGGAATAGCATTTGGCACAAATAGTACTTTGCCATCATCTAAATGAGCAATGCTTTTGCCTTCGGCAGCATAAGCGTCTATTTTAATGTCAAATGCCGGAAGCCTTTTTTTGCGAGCCAAATTTTATTAAAGTTAAGTTAAATGGCCGCGAAGTTACAGTCAAACTATGACAATCAACTGTCTTATGTTTAAATTTGACAAATACCAACTTAGCTATTATTATAGCAGTCTGTAATTGTCTGAAAACAATTATATTTACCAATTAATCTAATATGAAGCATTTTTTATTTGTCCTGCTTTTATCAGGCTTTTCGGGGTTTGTATGGGCTGCAGACGGATATAAGATAAAACTGAAGTTTACCGATATAACGCTGACGGGTCAGAAAGTCTATATCGCGCATTATTACGCAAAACCTCTTCCTACTATCTATAAGTCGGATTCTGTGGTAGTGGACGACAAAGGCTGGGCAAATTTTAAAACCAACCAAAAATTCGTGGGTGGTATTTATATCTTCCTGTTGGGTGACATGAAAACCTATTTCGAATTCTTGCTGGACAATGGGGCAGATTTTGAAGTAACTGCCGTTTCCGGCACTTTACCTTTTGGCGTGAGTTATAAAAATTCTCCGGAAAATGAGCGTTTCCAGGATTACGTTGTTTACCTTAAAAAATACAGCGGCATTCAGGAATCTTTACAGATCCAATTAAATAAGGCCAAAACAAGAGATGACTCCGCGGCAGTTTTTGCCAAAGCGAATACCGTATCTAAAGAGCTTAAGAATTACAGGGCAGAATATGCGGCTAAATATCCCAAAACGCTGCTCGCAAATATTTTTGGCGCATTGTATACACCCGAGGCTCCTGCAAAATTGTATAAAGAAGACGGCAGAACAACAGACTCAAACGCAGTTTTCCAATATTACAAGAATCACTATTGGGATAATTTCAGTTTCACAGATGATCGTTTGATAAATACGCCCATTTATGATGCAAAACTTGAAACCTATTTTAATTCTCTTGTAGAACCTAACCCGGATAGCGTACAAAAAGAAGGGGATAGATTATTGGCCCTCACTCCAAAGCGCACAGAAATGTTCAAATATACTTTGCATTGGCTCACTCAATTTTCCAAAGACAGCAAGGTGATGGGCATGGATCAGGCCTTTGTATATTTCGTGGAGAATTACCACATGAAAGGCGATGCTTTCTGGATGGACGCCGACCTTTTATCTAAGTACATTGAAAAGGCGCGCAAGACAGCCCCAAATGTAATTGGCAATGTTGCTCCTGACATTAGGATGGTGGATTGGAATAAAAGGGAGTATTCATTATTGCAGAATGTTAAAGCCAAATATACCTTACTCGTTTTCTGGTCGCCCGACTGTGGCGCTTGCCAGAAAGAAGTGCCGCAAATTGACTCCCTCTATAGGAAAGTCCTAAAAAATAAAGGCGTGGCAGTATTTGCCGTACGTACCGAAGGAGAAGAAAAACAATGGAAAGATTTTATAGAAAAACATAATATTAAAGATTGGATAAATGTTTATGACCCTGAGCATAAATCTAACTACAGGTCTATGTATGATGTTTATGGTACTCCTTCTTTATATTTGCTCGACGAAAATAAAATCATTCGTGGCAAAAAACTCGATCACACCAATATCACTTCTGTAATAGAGATGCTGGAAGCAAAAGAAAAACAACCCAACAAAAAAAGCTAATAATAAATTGAACATGCAAAAGCTACTTCTGACCTGCTTATTGGCACTTGCCCTTGCGCCTGCAGGCTATGCTCAAAAATCAAACAACGGTTATAAGATCCAGGTAAAGCTGAAAGGAGTTAAAGACTCCATGGCATATCTTGCTCACTATTATGGCAAGCCTTTGCCTACTATATATAAGGCAGACTCTGCCCGTTTTGATAAGAGCGGAACAGTGACCTTTAAGAGCAACCAGGAATTACTCGGTGGCATCTACATGATCTTGCTTTCTGATAAGAAAACGTATTTCGAGTTCCTGCTCAATAATGGTGATGATATTAGTATGTCGGGCGAAGTAGACAGTTTGCCAAACGGAGTTAAATTCAAAAACTCCCCGGAAAACGACCGTTTTGTTGGTTATGTAAAATTCCTGAATGATTATGGTGTTAGGCAGGAAGCGCTGATGGAGGAATTAAAAAAAGCAAAAACTACTGCTGATACCGATGCTGTTCGAAAAAAGGGTACTACACTTTCGAAAGAGCTCACCGATTTTCGTCGCGATTATGCGAAGAAAAATCCAACCATGCTTTTAGCTAAGATATTCAACGCGCTGGAGCTGCCTCAGGTACCTGAAGGCAAGCACCTTTTGCCTAATGGTGAAAATGATTCGAACTTCGCATACACCTACTACAAAGATCATTATTGGGATGGCTTTGATTTTACCGATGACCGTCTCATGAATACGCCTATCTATGATAACAGGCTCGATGAGTATATCAACAAGCTCACCATTCCGTATGAAGATAGCGTGATCAAAGAAGGTAATATGCTTCTGGCGAAAACCAAAGGACACAAAGAATTGTTTAAATACACACTTTGGTGGCTTACAAGAAATGCGGAAACCAGTAAGATCATGGGAATGGATGCGGTGTTCGTGTATTTTGTCGAGAACTACTATATGAAGGGCGATGCATACTGGTTGAGTGCAGAGGATCTACAGAAATATATCGATCGTGCACACAAAATTGCCCCTAATGTTATCGGTAATGTGGCTCCGGACATTAATCTGCCAGACATTAATAAAGTAAACCATAAACTGTCAGATGTAAAAGCCAAATATACGTTATTGATATTCTGGTCTCCCGACTGTGGTCATTGCCAGACCGAAATACCTAAGCTGGACTCTGTGTATGAGGCAGTGTTAAAGAAGAAAGGGCTGAAAGTATATGGCGTGCGCACGGAAGGCGACGAAAAGAAATGGCAGGAAACTATTCAGAAAGATCATATTGAAGACTGGGTAAATGTGTATGATCCCGAACATAAATCAAGATTTAGAGAAGATTATGACGTATATAGTACTCCTACTATATATTTGCTTGACGAAACCAAAATTATCAGGGGTAAAAGGATAGATCACAGTAATATTGCTACCCTGATAGAAATGTTGGAACGTAAGGAAAAAGAAAAATCCAAATAATCACACAAAATAGAATTAATAAAACATTACACATGCGAAAGCTGATCTTGACCGGCCTTGCCACATGCTCTATTATGGCAACCGCTATGGCCCAAACATTGTTCACATTTGGCAGCAACCCTGTATCTAAAGACGAATTTCTCAGGGTCTACCAGAAAAACAGTATGAATAAAAAACCTGATTTTTCGGAACCTGCCTTACGCGAGTACCTTGACCTTTATTCGCTGTTTCGTATGAAGGTGAAGGAGGCAGAAATTCAGATGCTCGATACGCTGCCCAGCATACAAACCGAGTTAAATAATTATCGCAAGCAACTGGCTAAGAACTATCTTACTGATGAAGAGGTAACGAACAGGTTGATGCATGAAGCCTATGACAGGTTGAAAGAAGAAGTTCACGTAGCGCACATTCTTATTTTGTCGTCGCAGATGACTCCTTCAACAGATACGGTAGAAACTTATCGCCGCATAGACAGTATTTACAATGCTGTTACAAAGAAGGGTGCCGATTTTGGTGAGTTGGCAAAAAAATTCTCGGACGATCGTGGTTCTAAAGCAGCCGGTGGAGACTTAGGGTATTTCACTGCTCTGCAAACTGTTTATCCATTTGAAAATGCTGCCTACAGTACTCCTGTTGGCAAGGTTTCAAAACCTTTTAAAACTCAGTTCGGCTACCATATTCTCAAAGTGATAGACAGGCGTCCGGCAAAGGGTGAAGTGAAAGTGGCACAAATCCTCATCTCTACTCCCGAATCAAAAGGAGAAGAAGGTGTTGCACTGGCAAAAAAGCGCATAGACTCAGCACAAACAGACCTCAAAAGTGGTCTTGCGTTTGAAGATGTGGTTAAAAAATATTCCGACGATAAATTTTCTATCAATGATGGTGGCGTAATGCCGACTTTCGGTGTGGGTAAATGGGCACCTGAATTTGAAAAAGCAGCTTTTGCTTTGAAAAATCCCGGTGATATTTCTGAGCCGGTAAAAACTGGTTATGGCTATCACATTATTAAGCTGATACAAAAATACCCGCTGAAACCTTTTGATAGCATGAAGGCTGCTATCAAAAAGAAAGTGGATAATGATTCCAGGTCATCTGTAGCACATGAGATCTATATGAACAAAGTGAAGCAGAAAAATGGTTTCAAAGAATATCCCGCTGCTCTGGATGCTATCGGAGACGCATTCTCTAAGATACCGGACACCGGTAAAAATGCGAACTCATTCAAAGCTGCAGATTATAAAAACATGAATGAACCGCTGTTTACCATCGCCGGTAAAAATTATTTGCAGAGCGACCTGATCAGCTATGCAGAGGGTTTAACCAGGGGTAGGATCATGGGCCCTAAAAAGGCAGTTGTAAAGGATATTTACACTATGTACGTGGGCAATATTGTGAATGACCTGCAAGAGCACATGTTAGTGGAAGAAAAGCCCGAATTCAGGAACCTAATGGAAGAATATCGTGATGGTATTATGTTGTTCGAACTGATGGACCGTAATGTATGGGGCAAAGCTTCAAAAGATACTACAGGCCTTAAGGCATTCTACGAAACTCATAAAGGCAAATACCTTTGGGAACCCGGCTTTAGCGGAGTGGTATATAAATTCAAAAACCAGGCTGCTATGAACGAGGGCATGAAACTGCTAAATAAGAAAGGTGGTATCAAAGACGAAGACCTGGTGAAAAAAGTAAATAGAGACACAATGGCTGACGGCGTTACTATACAAAGAGGTCGTTATGAATTCTCGAAGTTTAATGAGTTCCCGCAGTCGGCTTTGGTAAAAGGTAAAATGACTGAGACCAGGAAAAATACAGATGGAACCTACACAATTGTAAAGGTTGAAGAAGTATACAACCAGCCTGTACCCAAATCCCTGGATGATGCAAGAGGATATGCGATTGCAGAATACCAGGACTACCTGGAAAAACAATGGAACGAGCAAATGCGTAGAAAATATGCTATGAAGCTCGATGATAATGTTTTCAAGAGCATTGTAAAACAATAAATCAATATTGATCTTTGAGAAGCCTCCGAAAGGAGGCTTCTTTTTTTATGTGATAAGCCCGTACATTTGGTATGTATCTAAATTTATCCGGATGAAGATCAGTTTCCATGGCGCAGCCAGAACGGTAACAGGCTCGAAGCATATAGTACACATCAACCCCAATAAAAAAATACTATTGGATTGCGGTATGTTCCAAGGTATGGGTAAGGAGACGTTACAATTGAATTCAGAGTGGGGTTTTGAACCCTCTGCGCTCAACTATGTGATCATATCACATGCTCATATAGACCATACAGGTTTGTTGCCCAAGCTGGTGAAGGATGGATATGCGGGAAAGATATATTGCACCCCGGCAACCGCCGACCTGACCAGGATACTGTTGCTAGATTCCGCTCGTATCCAGGAAGCTGATGTGAAATATATCAATCGAAAACGCGATCAGCAGGGGCGAGAATTGGTTGAGCCCCTCTATACCGAGGAAGACGCATACAATGTATTCCCGCTTATAGAAACATTAGACTATAACAAATTTTTGCAAATAGACGAAGACATAGAATTGATGTACACGGATTGTGGGCATATTCTTGGTAGCGCGGCCGTTAATTTGAAACTCAGAGAGCGTGGTAAAGAAGTAAGATTAACCTTCAGCGGAGACCTGGGAAGGTATAGGGATATGCTTTTAAAATCACCCGAGGTGTTTCCCCAGGCTGACTATATCATAATGGAATCGACCTATGGAGATAAGTTGCATGACCTTATAACTCCTGCAACAAATCAACTGCTCAATTTCGTTGTCGATACATGCCTCAAGAATAAAGGGAAATTGATTATTCCCGCCTTTAGCGTTGGACGTACGCAAGAGGTATTATATTTACTGAACAGGTTGGATACGGAGAAACGATTACCGCCAATTAATTATTACCTCGACAGCCCATTGTCTATTGAAGCAACAAATATCATCAGGCAACACCCGGAATGTTTTAATAAAGAAGTAAGGGAGCTTTTAGCTAAAGATGAAGATGTGTTTGGTTTTCCCGGATTGCATGCAATTACAGATGTAGAAGATTCAATTAAGCTGAATGATTCTACGGAACCCTGCGTGATTATTTCGGCATCAGGGATGGCTGAGGCGGGTAGGGTGAAACATCACATTAAACATGCTATAGATGACCGTAGGAACACTATCCTTATTGTAGGTTATTGCGAGCCACAATCACTTGGGGGCAGGCTGCGAAGGGGCGCAGATTTTGTAACAATATTTGGTGCGCAATACCCTGTAAAGGCCAGGATAGGGGTGATCGACAGCATGAGTGCGCATGGCGACTATGATGATATGAGTCAGTGGTTGGCATGCCAAGACCCGAAAAAAGTAAAAAAGCTCTTCCTTGTACACGGCGAATACGATGTGCAAGAGCATTTCAGGGAACGTCTTTACAGAAAAGGGTTTGCAGATATTGAGATACCGGCACGTCATGAGACCATCGGGCTTGGCGATATGGACTAATTACTATTCATCGTCCAATCGCTTGAGATTTACTTCCGATACGCTGGAAACGATGATAGGGTATTTCTCCAGTGTCACATCTGAAGGGTCGAGGCCGAAGCCACGTTCTTCAGAAAGACTTACTTTCTTCAACAGGAAATACCCTTTCATCATCAACCTTTCCCAGAATGGAAGGATATTATCGCGCGACAAAAATTTCTCCATTACGATAAAGCGGAAATCTCCCATCACATTATTCCTGCTCAGAGATTCGTAACGGCTTACTACATTCACCTCTTTGTTCTGCACCATTTCTTCCACCACTTTGCGGAACATCATTTGTATCTTATGTTCCACCCGGAAACCAAGGCGGAACTCTACGCGTACTATTTCATTGGGTACTATCGTCTGCACCACATATTCGGCGCGATAAGGATCATCCACAACATCTACGTGTACAAACCAGTAAATATCCGCGCGTTTAGGCTTACGATATAGGATAGAGAAAATGATCTTATGCTCTATTTCCTTGGGATTGTTTGCACTGGTTAAGTATACAAGGTGCGTAGCGTACTTAGGAATGGTCCTGTCATTACTCAGCTCCTGCAATATGGGCACATAATCTTCCATACGCACAAATTCTACATAACGGTTTTTGATTTTCCTTGCTTTGTACCACGACAACATTACCATAAAAAGACCAAAACTGCCTATCAATGATACATAACCGCCATGAGGGAATTTCTCAAGGTTGGCTATGAGGAAAGAGAATTCTATCGACAGGAATACCAATAAGTATGCGGCTATAGCCACCAACGGTACCCGTTTGATGAACATATAATAGGAGAACAGGCATGAGGTCATGATCATGGTTATAGTGATAGCAAGACCATAGGCCGCACCCATGTTTGACGATTTCTGGAAGATAAAAACTACCGCAGTACAACCTGCAAACAGCAATACATTGATACCCGGAATAAATAACTGCCCACGCTCTACAGTAGGGTAATTGATCTTCATCTTAGGCCAAAGGTTCAGTTTTATCGCCTCACTTATTAGTGTGAACGAGCCTGATATCAAAGCCTGGCTGGCAATAATAGCCGCCATAGTAGCTATGCAAATGCCAATAATCATGAACCATGGTGGCATCAATGAATAGAACGGGTTGTTATTGGCAGCATCCCATATCGCATGGTTCTTATACGTCATCAACCAGGCACCTTGTCCCAGGTAATTCAGTATGAGACAGATCTTCACAAATATCCAGGACACCCTGATATTGCCCCTTCCACAATGCCCCAGGTCCGAATACAACGCTTCGGCACCCGTTGTACAGAGGAATACCGCACCTAATAGCCAGAAACCTTTTGGATATTGTGTGAGTAACCTGATAGCATACATAGGGTTTAGCGCCCTGAAAATATCCCGGTCGTGACTAATATGCATAATGCCCAAAACAGCAAGCATGGCAAACCATATAAACATTAACGGGCCGAAGAGTTTACCGATGGATGCCGTACCAAATTGCTGCGCAAGGAATAGAGCCGTGAGTATCGCCATGGTGATGTGCACCAGGGTCCAATCGCCTATGTGACCCAGAACGGGGATATTCTGGAGTCCTTCTACTGCTGCAGCTACCGAGATGGGAGGAGTTATCATGCCATCTGCCAGCAATGTAGCGCCGCCCACCATAGCCGGGAAAACGGTCCATTTGCCATGTCGCCTGATGAGGGCGAATAAAGAGAAAATACCTCCTTCACCCTTGTTATCGGCTTTCAGCGTTAGCAGTACATATTTAATGGTGGTTTGCAAGGTGAGCGTCCAAATGATGCAGGACAGTGCCCCCACGATGAGAAACTCCGTGATCTCACGTTTGTTACAAATTTCGTTTAATACGTAAAGAGGGGAAGTACCTATATCTCCGTAAATGATGCCGAGTGCAATGAGAAGGCCCGCAGGCGTGGCTTTATTCAGATTTTTACCCACAGTTATGAGTGGCTATTTAATGGTATAGCGCGCAAAGTTAGTACATTTTGCTTCGCTACATATACTCCTCAAATAATGTTCCAGTTTTTAATATAACGTTAATGCTCACTATGTTAGACGAAAAGGGTGTACCTTTGCGCCTCTAAAATGGCAAGAATAGACAATATTGAACTGGGAGACTTCCCTTTACTGCTGGCGCCCATGGAAGATGTGAGTGATCCGCCTTTCCGCGCAGTATGTAAGGAACATGGGGCAGACCTCATGTACACCGAGTTCATTTCTTCTGAGGGCTTGATACGTGATGCCATTAAGAGCCGCCAGAAGCTCGACATCTTTGATTACGAAAAGCCTATAGGTATACAGATTTTTGGCGGAGACGAGGATGCAATGGCAATGAGTGCCCGCATCGTTGATGCTACCAACCCAGATCTGCTGGATATAAACTTCGGCTGCCCGGTGAAGAAAGTGGTGTGTAAAGGTGCAGGTGCCGCGGTACTAAAGGATATAGACCTGATGGTACGCCTTACGAGGGCAGTAGTAAATTCCACAAGACTACCCGTTACGGTAAAAACTCGTCTTGGTTGGGATAATAATTCAAAGAATATTGAAGAGGTTGCTGAGCGCTTACAGGACATAGGCATTAAAGCGCTGACCGTACACGGACGTACGCGTGTGCAAATGTATAAAGGCGATGCCGACTGGAGTCTTATAGCTAAAGTGAAAGAAAACCCACGTATTCACATACCCATATTTGGTAATGGTGATATCGATACACCTCAAAAAGCACTGGAATATAAAAACAGGTATGGTGTAGATGGTATTATGATAGGCCGTGCGGCTATTGGTTATCCATGGATATTCCGCGAGATAAAGCATTTCCTGAAGACCGGCGAGATATTAGAACCACCAACATTGGAAGAAAGGCTTGATGCATGTCGTAAGCATCTTTTAGGTTCTATACAATGGAAAGGGCAGAAGCTGGGCATACTCGAAATGCGCCGTCACTATGCTAATTACCTGAAAGGCTTGCCACACATTAAAGACTTCCGTACGAAGCTTGTTACAAGTGAAGATCCTATCGAACTGGAATCTATCCTTGCCGATATTGCAAAGCACTATTCGGGTATGGAAGTTGCAGCTTAATCAGCAAATAGATTCTGTCTCCTTTTTATCATCTCATTTGCTATTTCTTCACTGCCGTGATCGTTCGCTGCCTGTAAATGATTTACTATATTCTTATAGCTCTCGTCATTCCTGTTTTGGCTTAGTTTAAAAAGCGGGTAAATATCTTCCAACACTATTTCAAAAGCAGCTATGGCATTTACCATGCCATCAACATATTCCTGCGGCATTTTCTCAACCGTTTCAGGGTGTTGGCGAGGGTCTTCGTATTTATGCGTCAGGTCGGTAATCAGTTGCTTAGTGGCATCAAAGTCCAGCAATTTTACTGTTCCCCTCGCATGCACTGTCATATAGTTCCAGGTAGAGCCTATGTGTCTTTCATTATACCAGCTGGCACTTACATAACAATGCGGACCGGTAAATAAGACCAGGGCCTGCGGATTATTTTCAAACGCAATGTGGTGGTCGGTTTTGCGCATGATATGACCCCGTAACAATATTTTGCCATCTCGTTCAGAATATAGAACCGGTACTTGCGTAGCCACGCTGCGGTTATTATAGTTGCCTATGAGTGTGATAAAATTGTTGGCTTTGATGAAATCTAAAACAACACTTTGGTCTGCTTCAGTAAATTCAGGCATTTTATACATACTAATAGTTGTAAGTAGTAAGGAATAGAATGACAATTTATAAATAAACTATCATTCGAGTTGTAAGTTATAATATTACTCAAACAAATTGAGCCATTGAGCAATTAAGCCATTGAGCAATTATTAATGTAATTTAGCCCCATGGTTTATAAAGTCATAGGCTTGATGTCGGGCAGTTCGCTGGATGGACTGGATATAGTGTTTACTACACTTGAGGAAAACAGGGGACAATGGAAATTTGATATCCTGGAAGCAGAGTGTATACCTTACGACGAGCAATGGGTGAACAGGCTTAGCCATGCCTCACAATTAAGCGTATCTGAATTTTTAAAACTCAATACCGCTTATGGCCGTTACATAGGAGACAAGGTAAATGGCTTTATTAAGCAGTATAATATAGAGCACCAAGTGCACTTTATAGCATCGCACGGTCACACCGTTTTTCACGAACCTGAAAATCATACTACATCACAAATAGGAGAGGGTGCAACGATTGCAGCAGTAACAGGCTTACCTGTTATCAGCGACCTGCGTAATCTTGATGTAGCCCTTGGCGGGCAAGGCGCGCCTATAGTGCCTATTGGAGATAAACTATTGTTTGGCAATTTTGATTATTGGTTGAATATAGGCGGCATTGCTAATATCACTGTCAGGGACAAAGATTCTTTATTGGCCTTTGATATTTGCCCTGCTAACCAGATATTGAATGCTCTTGCGCAGCGCGAAGGCAAGGAGTACGATGATGAGGGTGAACTGGCGAAGCGTGGACAAATATTAACCGGTATTCTTGAGCAATTGAATAACCAGGGTTATTACTCACAACAACCACCGAAGTCATTAAGCAATGAAGCTGCCAAACAATTGGGATTCCCGCTTCTGTTAGAAAGCGAACATGATAACAAAGACCGGCTCCGCACCATGGTACAACACATCTGTGACCAGGTAGCTGAAGCCGTAAAAAAATATCCTTCCGGCAAAGAGCAATCCCAAATGCTGGTAACAGGTGGGGGAGCACTCAATAATTTCCTCACAGAGCAATTGCGTGAGACCTTAAAACCACTTAATGTAAATCCTGTGGTGCCTTATGAACAAGTAGCCAAATTTAAAGAAGCACTGGTAATGGCCCTGATAGGTGCATTGCGCTGGAGAGAAGAGACGAATATTATGTCAGGCGTAACAGGTGCTTCAAGAGATAGTATAAGTGGTGCACTCTGGATGGGGCATAGTTATAATGGAGATTAGTAGGGCGATTTCTCGATTTCTTCACTGGTAATAGTTCTGCCAGATCCAGGATTGTCTTTATTGAGTAAAGGGACTTTATAACCGTCTATATGCATTTTTTGACCACCCGGTACATATATATCTATTAAGCCCATTGTATGATACGGCACAATGATCTCCTCATGCTTTTGAGTGTCAAGATTCATTATGATGTTAACCGATGTACTTTTTTCTGGACTAACAACGAGATTTGAAACAATCTCAGTCTTATAGAGCATCATTTTAACACGCATATCATAAGGACCTGGATTTAATGGCTTAATAACAAAATTACCATCGATATCGGATGTAGTCCCACCTCTCACTATACCATTTTGTACTACCTCTATAACAGCTCCATACATAGGTTCCTTTTTTTCATCGAATACGGTCCCGGTAATACTTCCTGTTTGGTGTTGTATAGAATCATCATTATCATTTGAAAAAGAACTTTCAGAAACAAATGGTGGATTGGTTTTAGCTTTTGCATCGGGTATTTGTGCAAATAATAGAGTAAGTCCTAATCCTACAAAAATTCTATACAACTTGCTCTGTGGCTGTGGCGGTAAGTTGATATTTCGATTAAGCTGTACATAAGCAAAATTACCGCAAATAGCCTTATTGGTATTTTGGGTAATGAATTGATACAACGCAGCATCACTCCATCCTGTAAAATCTATTACAGTCTTCTGGCAATGGCTGCAAAACCTGCCTTGCTCATTTGGTGCCATTTTATTCCAGTCCTCACTACAAGGTTTGGGGATTGCTATCTGTATAGGTTGTGGTTTTTTCAATCAGTTTTATTTCGTCTCTTAAATATACCTAAAGATATCCAATCAGTATTCGGGGCGAAGAACCGGGTGATTTTTCCAGCGGTTTTTGTCTTCTACCGGTGATTCCTTATATTTCAGATTGACGTTAAGTACAGTACTTTTTTCCGGACTAACGATCACTCCTGTCATAAAACAGCATTCAGAAAGAGTTGCGCATATTCTCACGTCATAAATTCCCGGTTCAAGCGGCCTTATTTCAAAATTCCCCTCCTCGTCTGTAACGTTTCCGCCCTTAGGGATCCCGTTTTGCTTCAGTTCTATGATAGCTCCCATAATCGGTTCATTTCGCATGTTTAGTATTTGCCCGGTTATCTTACATTGATCTTTTGTCTTTTGCTGAGCATGCCCCAGGCAGCCGTACACTAAACAAGATGCAGTTAGTATGTTTTTCAATAACCCCATGTATGCTTTCTCCTAAATAGAAGTAAATTCTACCACTAATTTACAATCGTTCTAAAGCCTTATTGCCACAGGATTGTAGTTTACCGCCCGGTTAAAGTCATTTGTTAATGACAAAAATTATTTTGATAATTATTGCAATTGAATTATATTTGCTATTAACAAAATAACCTGACCATGAAACATATATTTTCTCTACTCCTGCTCCAAACCTGAATTTTATTTGCTGAAATTTTTCAGGAAATGTTTTTCTAAAAGTTCAGCATTTGTACGCATTTCTTAGCATTTGTATGCAAAGTTCAGCATTTCTAAGTTTCAAATGCTATGATCCACAGGTGAGGGCAATTCTCAAAATCAAAAAGAGTCGTGGTCTAGTACTGCCCCGTGCCGAGCATCACCAGTGTACAAGCCTCTTGGGTAGTAATGCCCTTCTGTATCAGCTTTTTTTCCAGTTCGTCATTCTCGGTGCCGGGGTTAAAGATGACACGTTTAGGCTTGAGAGAAAGGATATAATCGTAATAAGGCTTTTGATTGGTAGGATTAAGATAAAGCGTCACCGTATCTATGTCGTCCATTGCAGGGTGTTCGGTCATGATGTTTACATCTTGCACCTTGCCTGCTCGTCGCCCTATCGCTACTACTGAATGTCCATAGCGCAGAAGCCGGCTTATCGCCTTATTGCTATAGCGGTCGGGATTTTCAGACGCGCCCAATACCAGTGTTTTCTTATTCTGTACCATAACGCAAAATTAAAACCATTCTCAATACCTTATATGTTAGAAAAACGATGCCAGTATAGACCAAGCCTATTTTCTTTAACATAGCATCATCAACAGATTTGTTAACTTTAGAGTGATTTAGAATATTGATTTAATGGAAGCATATATCATAGCTGGATTTCGTACGGCAGTAGGCAAGGCAAAACGAGGTGGTTTTCGTTTTTATCGTCCCGATGACCTTGCAGTAGATGTTATCAAAGGCTTACTAGCAAGCGTGCCACAACTGGATGCTAGGCTGATAGACGATGTAATAGTGGGTAATGCAGTGCCTGAGGCAGAACAGGGATTGCAGGTGGGTAGAATTATCGCAAACCGTGCGATAGGCGATTGGGTACCGGGTGTTACAGTGAACCGATATTGTGCATCCGGATTGGAAACAATAGCCATCGCTACTGCAAAGATCAAAACAGGACAAGCTGAATGTATCATAGCAGGAGGCACTGAGAGTATGAGTCTTGTACCTACTGCAGGCTGGCGCACTATGCCTAACTATGATATAGCTAAAGATAATGGCGATTACTACCTCAGCATGGGACTCACTGCTGAGCAGGTGGCCAATGATTATAAAGTAAGCCGCGAAGCACAGGACGAGTTTGCCTACAATTCGCATCAAAAAGCAATACGCGCTATACAGGAAGGTTATTTTAAAGAAGGTATTCTGCCTGTGAAAGTGAAAGAAGTATACGTGAATGAAAAAGGAAAGAAAGCGGAAAAAGAATTCGTGGTGGAAACAGATGAAGGTCCGCGCGCAGATACATCTAAAGAAGCGTTGGCAAAATTGCCTGGCGTATTTGCCCAAGGCGGGACAGTTACTGCCGGTAATTCGTCTCAAACCTCAGATGGTGCAGCATTTGTTATTGTGATGAGTGAAAAACTGATGAAACAACTCCATCTGCAGCCATGGGGCAGGTTAGTGGCCTGTACAAGTGCAGGGGTAGACCCGCGCATCATGGGCATTGGCCCCGTCGCTGCAGTGCCTAAAGTACTCAAGCAGGCAGGTATGAATTTGAACCAGGTCGACCTTGTTGAATTGAATGAAGCCTTTGCTTCACAGTCGATAGCTGTGATCAATGAATTGGGTCTTAATCCTGAAATTGTAAATATAAACGGGGGAGCAATAGCCTTAGGGCATCCGCTAGGTTGTTCAGGTGCCAAGCTCACCATCCAGGTACTGCATGATATGAAACGCCTGAATAAGAAATACGGCATGGTTACAGCTTGCGTGGGCGGTGGGCAAGGCATCGCTGGCATCATTGAGAGAGTATAACCGCAGAATAGCTTAATTTGCGGCGGTTTATGTATATACGCTCAATATTTATTGCGATACTACTAGTACAAGCTCAATTAGCCCTCGCGCAACTGTTCGAAAGGCCTGTATTGACGGGCATGTATTTCCAGTGGGGTTATAACAGGGACATTTATTCAAGAAGCGACCTGCATTTTGAGAACGGGAGTAAATACAATTTTACTGTTTATAACGCAGTGGCAAAAGATCAGCCTAATTTCAATGCCTTCAAAGACCGCCCTCTCGATATCACCATTCCGCAAAACGTTTATCGCATTGGCTTTTACCTGAACAAGAAGCGCACACATGCTATCGAGATCAATTATGACCATGCCAAGTATGTAGTTAAGGACAACCAAACCCTGCGCATTAAAGGCACGATCTATGGTGATGCTATAGATACAGATGTAAAGGTTGAACCTTGGTTCATACATTTCGAACATACCAATGGTGCTAACTTCTATTTCGTCAATTATGTTGGCATTCACGACCTGCTACGTAATAAAAGGAATTCAAGGTTAATGGCTTCAGCTATTTGGAAACTAGGTGCGGGAATTGTTGTTCCTAAATCAGACATAACCTTATTCGGTAAAGAACTTGATAACAAATACCACGTTGCCGGATATATTGCTGCCGCTGAAGCGGGGTTAAGATATTATCCATTGAAAAAATGGTTTTTGGAAGCGACGGGGAAAGGTGGATTTGCCAACTACCTCAGTGTGTTGACAGTAAATGATGATGGACGTGCGCACCACCATTTCTTTTTCGGGGAAATAATTGGGACCGTAGGTTACGAGATCCGTTTTAAAGGAAGGAATAAGAATGTAGTGCCTCAATAATATGTTTCATAACTTTGACTGAGTTGTTGAAAAGAGCCTTAAATATATGTTGTTCGATATGGCTGGCCATATTACTGCTCTTTGGCGGCACGGCAAAAGAATTTATTCATTCATTTGCCAACCACAAGGATACAGTCCACATTCAGCATGAAGGTCTTGCTTTTGAAAATGAGCACCACCATTGCGAATTTCTCAATTTTTCATTAACTCCTTTTGCTAACGACATTCAATTTCCATTTGTCGCTATCAGTACTATAAAATATGCAGTTCCTCACACTGTACATTTAAACAGTGTTTATCATCATTCGCTACCTATCTCATTTTTACGCGGCCCTCCCGTCGCTTAGTTATTAGATGTTGAGCATTGCCATGGCGATGCTATTTCCTTATTTAATAATTAAGTTATGCAATTGACATTTAAACGCGTAATAGATCTATTTATTTACCTCTGCTTGCCGTTGATAGCCTTATCAGCACCCGTGGCAAATAATCAGCTCCATGGGAAAATATCAGACGATAGTAAAGCTGAGGCTATTATTGGTGCCACCATCTCTATTCCCGATCTTAAAACAGGTGCAGTATCTGATGCAAATGGTGACTATCTTATCGACAAGCTACCAAAAGGAAGGTATCTGGTAGAAGTGCGCTCTCTGGGATTCAACACCATGACGAAGTATGTGGTCATTGACGGCGCGACAGAGGAGAATTTCCAGCTTCATGAAAGCGTAATTGAAAAGAATGAAGTTATTATTACGGGTACGAGTTTGGCAACAGAAGAACGAAAAAGCGTTATCCCGATGCAAAGCATCAGGATGAAAGAGTTGAAAGAGAATGCGTCTACCAACGTTATCGATGCCATCGCTAAATTGCCCGGTGTTAGCCAGGTGACGACAGGCCCGGCCATCTCAAAGCCTGTTATCCGTGGGCTTTCTTTTAATCGTATAATAACCCTAAATGATGGTATCAAACAGGAGGGTCAGCAATGGGGTGATGAGCATGGGATTGAAATAGATGATTTCAATGTATCAAGAATCGAGGTGTTGAAAGGCCCTGCATCCTTCGCTTACGGTTCAGATGCCATTGCCGGTGTTATCAATATTATTTCAGATGAGCAGTTGCCCTTGGGAAAGATCGAAGGGGATGTGGGTACTAACTATCAATCCAATAATGGTTTGTTTGCGGAACACTTAGGCTTTGCCGGTAATTTAAATGGCTTTACCTGGAATACTTATGTTACCGGTAAGCAAGCACACGATTATCAGAATAAATATGATGGCTATGTTTTCAATTCCCGTTTTAAGAACCTGAATTATGGCGCCACAATAGGCATCAACAAAAAATGGGGTTACTCGCGTTTATCCTACACTTCATTTAATCAAGACCTTGGTTTGGTGGAAGGCGATAGGGACAGCGCAACGGGAAAATTTATCAAGCCGGTTAATATTAACGGGCAAGAAGCGGAAGCGATAGTAACCAACACAGACGGAATATCTTACGAAGCGCAAGTGCCGAGACAAAGAATTGAACATCAAAAAATAGCCTGGGCCAATAGTATTTATTTACATAATGCAGGAAGGATCGGATTGACTTTGGGTTATCAGCAAAACACAAGAAAGGAGTTTGCAGATGTTCTTAGTCCCGATGAACCTGGATTACATCTTTTGTTGCAGACCTATAACTACGACATTAGGTATTTCTTTCCCGAATGGAGACATTGGCAAATATCTGCGGGTGTAAACGGTATGCAGCAAGAGAACTCTAATAAAGGCAGAGAATTTTTGATACCTGACTATTCGCTGTCCGACGAGGGCGCATACATGATCGCAAAAAAAGATTGGAACAAGTGGTCCATCTCAGGCGGACTAAGACTGAATTATCGAAGGATCAAAGGGGAGACTTTGTTCCTTGACTCCACCGACAAAAAAGTAAACGCGCTGGAACCCGGTGGGTTTATTCAGTTTGCACCGTTTTATAATAATTATTCAAATCTCGTGGGGAGCGTTGGTATCAGTTATGACCTGGCAAAAACTGCAACATTGAAATTCAACATTGCCAGCGGTTTTCGTTCGCCCAATATTGCTGAGCTTTCAGCTAACGGAGTGCACGAAGGTACCATCAGGTATGAGTATGGTATCAATACGCTAAAGCCTGAAAAATCTATACAGGCAGATGCGGGTATGTCATGGAACTCTGAGCACGTTTTGGTGAATGCTTCTGTATTCTATAATTACATCCATGACTACATTTTTATAGCTAAGCTCCAAAGTGCAACAGGCGGTGACTCAATACCAACCCTGCATAATGACAACGGTTTTGCAGCCTTTGCTTACACTCAAATAAATGCAGCTTTGTATGGAGGCGAATTGTTTATCGATCTTCACCCACATCCGCTTGATTGGTTGCACTTTGAAAATACTGTCTCCTACGTAAAGGGGAACACATTCACTACTTTTGCCGGCACCAAACATCTTCCATATATGCCACCGTTTCGCTGGCTTATTGAACTGCGTGCGCAAAAGAAATCGCTGACTAACTGGATGAAAAATGCCTACGCGAAAACTGGCGCGGATGTCAATTTTGCACAAAATGAAATATTGAGTGCTTACGGAACAGAGAGTGCAACGCGTGCTTATACTTTGGTAAATGCAGGGTGTGGTATGGACATAGTAAACAAAAGACAAACCACACTATTCTCATTCAATATCTCAGCCAATAATCTTTTAGATGAGGCTTATCAAAACCACTTGAGCAGACTAAAATATACCGCAGTAAATAATGCAACCGGGCGGTCGGGAGTGTTTGGTGTAGGAAGGAATTTTAGCATCAATCTCACCGTGCCTTTGGAATTTTAAAAATACTGGAACTGTAAGCGTATAGAATTCGTTAATTCGCCCACAAATGACAATCAGATTGCAATTAATTAATTACCTTCGCGACGCTTCAAAAAAATAATTTTCCCTGGGATGGTAAAGAAGTTTTTAATGATAACCCTGGCAGCGCTATATGCTGCCGGCTCGTCTTTTGGTCAAGGTTCGTGTGGAACGGATGAATTGTACAATAAGCAGAAGGCATTTTACCCACAAATAGCCATTAATGAAGCTCAGTTGGAGCAGGCAATTCAGCAGCGTATTCAATCTATTGGTCTTTCGAAAACAGCAGCAAAAGGTACTGCCACCTATGACGACAGTACTTATTACGATGTGCCGGTTGTAGTGCATATTGTGCACGATTATGGTTTTGAATATATTACTGACGACGCTGTGTTCAATGCAGTGAAAACATGGTCTGAGACGTATCTCGCTCAAAATGCAGATACAACTGACGTGATACCACTGTTCAAACCTTATATTGGTAATGCACGCATCCGCCTGCATTTGGCCACTATCGATCCAAATGGTAAACCCACAAAAGGTATCACAAGAGAAAGATCATTCCTTACAACTGTCGCAGATGATGACGCTAAAGTTGGGGGATGGCCCAATGATTCCTATATCAATATCTGGTTGATCAATAAATTTTCCTCAGCCCATACTGGTGCTGCAGCCTACGCTTATTATCCTTCTTCAGGCGCTTATCTGCCTTATTATGATGGCGTGATATCGTTATATAATTATGTAAATACAGACAAGACAATTCCCCACGAGTTAGGTCATGTATTGGACTTATCGCATACATGGGGTAGTACCAATAGCGCAGGTGTATCTTGTGGAGATGATGGTGTAGATGATACTCCTCCTACAATGGGCCATAACGTAACGGGTTGTTCGGCAGCGTCGCTTTACGATGTGAGCTGCGCTGTCGGTTATACGAAAAATGGAATTGACTATCCGGATACGACAAATGCGCAGAATATTATGGATTATACCTACTGTGAAAAAATGTTCACGAAAGGGCAAGTACAGCGCATGCGAGCGGCACTAACTAATTCTACAGCCGGCAGAAGTAACCTTATCAGTGTGGGTAATCTTGCGAAAACAGGAGCACTTAATCCTACACCCGATCTTTCCGCAATTCCTGATTTTTCGGTTGAGAAGGGCATAATTACTTCAGAAAGATGTTATTTTCTTTGTGCTAATGCTGCTCCAAAGTTTGTGTTCAAGAACAGGAGTTGGAATGACACAATTACTGGCGTTCAATGGACATTTTCCAATGGAGCGTCAACCCCAACGTCTACAAGCACATCCACTGTAAACAACCAGTTTTCGCAACCTGGCTGGGTTACGGTCACTCTTACAGCAAATGGCAATAATACCCAGCCTGCAACACTTACAAATACACATGCAGTTTACGTTGCGGATAATAACGCAACACCCTGGGGTGCTTTCTTCAATAATTTCTGGGATCTGGCCAGTGTCGATAATTGGCCCATGTTCAATTATTACGAAAATCAATTTAAGTGGGAATGGTACAGTAAAGTTGGCTACGATGACGGTAGTTGCATACGTTATCGTGCAATAGACGACAGGCAATCTCCGGCTGATAAAAGTGGTGGCCCGACAGGTGACTATGATGATATCATGACACCAGGTATCGACCTGGCGAATGCTCAGGCAGACTTGAATTTGAACTTTTATTCTGCCGGGGCGGGTTACGGAGATTCTTTGCAAATATTTCTCACCAATGACTGTGGTAATTCATGGAAATATATAAGCAGTCTTAAAGGTTCTGGCTTACTTAATAATAATTCAGGTGTTGAATTTGTTCCAACGTCCAAATCGCAATGGAAAGCACAGACAATAGCCATTCCTTCAGCTTACGCTGGCAACAAGGTATATTTCAGGTTGCGTTATTGGCCTACTGGCGGGGGCAGGGACCTTTATCTCGACAATTTCACCGTTAGTCAATTTGCTACTGAAGTGAATCAGGCAATGAAGAGTGCGGAAACTGTGAGCATTTACCCTAATCCGGCTCACGACAACAGCACCCTTACTTTTAAAACAGGTAATGATGGCAACGTGACTTACATGGTTAAAGATGTTACCGGTCGCACCATCTATACCAAAACCAATAATTTCGTCTCAAATTCTATAGTTCAGGAAAGTCTCACCTCAAATATATTCCCGTCATCTGGTATGTATTTCGTAACTGTTGTGATCTCAGGCAATGCAGTAACCAAGAAACTGGTAATAGAATAATATTTATTTAATACGTTTGAGCCCCTGTAAATAAATTACAGGGGTTTTGTTTTTTAATATTTTTCGTATATTTATATTAAAGCTAATGTGCATATGGCAACCCTAATTGAAAAAGAAGAAATACCACTCTACAAAATTATTCCCGCCTTCGTTGACAATTCAGACCATTGGACCAAAGAATTAGCGTACGCTATGCGTTTGGGAAACGAGTTTAAGGGCAAAACTAACATCACCTTTGAAACAACTTCAGGCCCTTGTGCGGTTGATACCACTGTGTGGTCAGTTACGGATAACTACCTGCAGTTAAAGGGGGGGCTTACTATTCCTTTGAACAGTATTATTGAAGTGCATTTTTAGTAATAGCATTTTTTGAATTTATTTATCTTTGCAAACTCCAATTGTTGGAGATAAGAAAATATTATAATGAATCAGCAGGAAGTAATATCGCGTATCAATGCCTTTATGGTAGAAGATTTTGAAGTAGATGAGCAGGCTATTGTACCGGAAGCTGATCTCAGGGCAACTTTGGATCTGGATAGTCTTGATTATATAGACCTCGTAGTGGTTATAGAACAGAATTTTGGCTTTAAAGTAAAAACTGAAGATTTCCAAACTATGCAGACTATCCAGGATTTCTACGACTATGTTACCAATCGTTTGCAGTTAACTAATGCCGGATAATCATACCTGGGAAGGACGTTCCCGTGGCACGGCGTTAGGATACAAAATATTTGTTGGGTTATTAAGGATTGGCGGGTTGCGTGCAGCATACGGTTTGCTCTCGTTTGTAACCGCTTACTACCGCATGTTTGCTGCCGCTGCTACCGCTCCTTTAAAACAGTTTTACATCAGGCTGGGGTATAGCGCGGCAGAAACAAAGAAGCTTATCAAGCGAAATCTCATCATTTTTGGTCAAACGCTCATAGACAAAATAGTAGTTCTTTCCGGGCTAAAACATTCACTCACATTTGCTCACGAAGGTGTAGAGCATATAGAGCAAATGGTGAAAGAAGGTAAAGGCGGATTACTTGTAAGTGCTCATCTTGGAAACTGGGAGGTGGCAGGCCACCTGCTAAGCAGGGTTAATGCTGTTATCAACATCGTGATGTATGATGGCGAAGCCGATCAAATAAAATCCTACATGGAGAAGTTTGAGGATAACCGTTCTTTCAACCTGATACTGATCAAAGACGACTTATCTCACATTTATGAAATGTCTGCTGCTCTCCATCGTAACGAGTTGATTTGCTTGCATGCAGACAGGTTCAGGCCTGGTAATAGAACGATGGAACACGATTTTTTGGGTGCTAAAGCTAAATTTCCCGCAGGGCCATTTATTCTTGCTTCCAAATTAAAAGCGCCGGTATGTTTTGTTTTTGCATTTAAAGAAACTAATTTCCACTACCATTTTTACGCATTTAAATCAAAGGTGTATGAGGGCAGGGGTATGGAAGGTGCGGAGCATATGCTTGATGATTACACTGCGTTGCTTGAAAAAATGGTAAAGCAATACCCTGAGCAATGGTTTAACTATTTCGACTTTTGGAAACTATGACCGCTATAGATACTATAACTTACATACCGCAGCGCGCCCCTTTTGTTTTGGTAGATGATTTGTTGCGCGCCGATAATGAGATGACAGAAACCAGCTTTACTGTCACATCAACGCATATTTTGGTGAGGGATGGTGCGCTTTGCGAAGGAGGCCTTGTAGAAAATATGGCCCAAACCGCAGCTGCAGGAATCGGCTATAGGTCTGAAAAAGAGAATAAGCCTGTTCCCATAGGGTACATAGGTGCTTTGAAAAACCTTGAAGTGTCAGAATTACCGAAGGTAGGAGATACCATTACTACAGAGATAAGGCAGCTTCACCAGATTTTGAATGCATCGATCGTAAGTGGCAAAGTATTCCTTGATAGCAGGGAAATAGCTAGCTGCGAACTTAAGATATTTATCCAATCGGAATCTTAGTAGTATTTTGCGCAAAAATCAATTTGTGCTTACCCACCTTACTCATACATCTGAAATGGAAGTGAAGTTCAGCGAGGCTGACCCGTTAGGGATAGTCTGGCATGGTCATTTTATACGTTATTTCGAGGATGGGAGGGAAGCTTTTGGTGAGCATTATGGTATTAAATACCTCGATTTTTATCGTAACGATATAGTCGTTCCGGTGATAAAAATAGATTGCAATTACCGTCGCATACTTCGTTATGGTCATAGGATAAGGCTGGAAACAACTTATGAGGACAGCCTCGCTGCAAAACTGTTGTTTAAATATGCGATCTATGATGCCAAAACAAATGAGCAGGTAGCAACGGGAAGTTCAATGCAAGTATTTATGGATAGGGAGAAACTTGAGTTAATGCTGACGCTGCCAAAGTTTATGATTGACTGGAAAGAAAAATGGTTGAAGACGAGTTGATATGAAGCCTGTTTACGCGATCGCAACAAATATTGTTACTCCTCTTGGATTGAATACACATTCCGTGTGGCAGAAAATTATTTCCGGAAAATCAGGGATCAAAGAACATAGTGACGAAGCGCTGAGTAAGAACGCATTTTTTGCATCCAGATTGGATGCAGGACAATTTCAAAATATACAGGCGCAGGTTTCAACAAAAAAAGTACTCTCGCCTTTCGAGCAGATGGTTATCTATTCGGCAAAGCAGGCTTTGAGTGATGCAGAAATAGATTTTAAGCAAACTGTTTTAGTGCTTTCCACTACTAAAGGCAATATAGAGTGGCTGGATACTGTGGACGATGACAGAACTTTACTATACACCAGTGCAAAAATGATAGCGGAGCATTTGGGCATTGATAACAAACCTGTTATTATTTCGCAAGCCTGTGTTTCAGGAGTTGTTGCATTGAAGTATGCGTTAAGGTCGATACAAAGCGGAAGGTATAAAAATGCAATCGTTATAGGTTGCGACAGGTTTTCGCGTTTCGTGCTCAATGGTTTCCAGTCTTTCCACGCGATTGCAAACGAGCCATGCAGACCCTTTGATGCGGACAGAAGAGGCATCAACTTGGGGGAAGCAGCAGCAACGATCATTCTATCAAGTCAAAAAGGAGAGGCACCCTTGGCCCAATTATTATCAGGAGCAACATCTAATGATGCCAATCATATTTCCGGTCCATCACGCACCGGTGAAGAATTAAAACTTGCTATCGATGCTGCGCTTGCGGAAGCTGAACTCTCGGCTTCACAAATTGATATGCTATCAGCACATGGAACAGCAACGATGTACAACGACGAAATGGAGGCCAAAGCATTCGGTCTTGCCGGGTTGAATAATGTGCCAACGCATAGTTTGAAAGGATACGTCGGTCACACTTTAGGCGCAGCAGGAATATTGGAAAGTGCAATGGTCATTGAAAGTATACAACAACAACAGCTGATCCCCACAGCCAATTATACTCAAAATGGAGTTAGTGTTCCCTTAAATATTACTCTCGAAGCCAAACAGGCAGGAATTAATTATGTACTTAAAACCGCTTCGGGCTTTGGCGGTACAAATGCTGCTATTGTTTGGGCAAAAGTTTAGATTTATTTCAAAGCATTGATGGCATTCCAGGCCATTAAGCCAACACCTGTTTTTAACGCATTTTCATCTATGTCAAAATGCGCATTGTGTACAGGAGCTGTAAATGATTCATTGTTTTTGTTGGTGCCTATACGGAAGAAGCAACCCGGCACGTGGTGTGTATAGAAACTAAAATCTTCGCCTGCCATACGCATATCCAACGTATGCACATTTTCTGCACCAAGGTAGTCTCTTGTCCAGCCTTCAGCGTGCATGGTTAAAGCGGGGTCATTGATCAGTGAAGGATAGCCCTGGGGTATTTCCACGATAGCTTTTGCACCATACATAGCGCAGGTTTGCTCCACTATGTCTTTTATCCATTTATGGGCTTTATAGCGCCACTCTTCATTCATCGTGCGCAGCGTGCCCAATATCTCCACTTTGTCGGGTATCACGTTGGTGGCAAAACCGCCTGCTATTTTGCCGAAAGTGAGCACTGTGGGCATTAGCGGGTTACTTTTTCTTGAAACAACTTGCTGCAATGCCGTGATCACTTGTGCCGAAATAGCTATTGGGTCAACAGTTTGCTGGGGCAGGGCAGCGTGACCACCTTTACCTTCAATAGTTATGTAGATCTCATCTGCACTGGCCATATATTGACCTGCGCGGAAACCTGCAGTGCCGCTGGGTAAATGAGGATAAACATGCAACGCAAGTATGGCATCAGGTTTAGGGTTTTCCAACACACCTGCTTTTATCATCAAACTTGCACCACCGGGATGCTTTTCTTCTCCCGGTTGAAAAATACACTTAACGGTGCCTTCAAATTCATCCTTCATTTCGTGCAGTATTTTAGCAGCACCTAACAGACAACTGCTGTGCACATCGTGACCGCAAGCATGCATTATGCCCGCATTCTTCGAACGGTATTCAGTTTCGTTAGCTTCTTGTATGGGCAGTGCATCCATGTCCGCACGCAGAGCAATACATTTTTTTGAAGGGTTCTTTCCTTCTATCAAGGCAACAATACCCGTACCTGCTACGCCGGTTTGGTACTTAATGCCCCATTCTTTCAGTTTGCCCGAAATGAATGCAGCGGTATTATGTTCTTCGAAAGAAAGTTCTGGGTTGGAATGTATGTGATGGCGGATAGCCTGTACTTCTGGAAAATATTGCTCAGCTTTTTCGCGAATGCGGTTAATCATCTTTCAGTGTGTTTATGACTATGATGTCGGGTACTATCATGCTGGGGTTATACAATGCACTCAGTTGTTCATACATATTATGAGCATCCTGCCTTGTTCTAAAATCACCCACTTTCACACGGTACTGCGGTTGCGAGTAAGTAAGATAGGTACGGATATTCGGGAAGCGGCGCATGAAATCCATTTTTAATTCCATTGCCTTTGCCCTGTCGTTCCCGCTATATATCTGCACTCTAAATCCCTGCCCCGATCTGATCACTCCCAGCTGAACATTCCTGTATTTCTTGATCAGGATCGCTAATCTGGGGTCAGAATGTACTATTACCTGTGCGCTTGCCTGTATACCTAATACCAGTACTAATATAATAACTAATATGTAACCAGCCCTTGTTTTCATTTCTATCGATCTTCTGCACTCCTTCTGCAAAGGTAAACTACTATTCCTTATAGATTCTTGATGATCTCAGTCGCAAATTCGCTTGTTTTGAGCAGGGTAGCGTCGTGCATGAGGTTATAGAAGTCAATAGTTACGCGCTTACGCATAATAGCCGTACGCAAGCCGTTAAGGATGCAATCTGCGGCTTCTTTCCAGCCCATATATTCCAGCATCATTACTCCGCTCAACAATAATGAAGAGGGATTCATGGTGTCTGTGTTAGCAAAGCGTGGCGCTGTACCATGTGTAGCTTCAAAAACTGCGTGCCCGGTCATGTAGTTGATGTTGGCACCGGGGGCGATACCAATACCTCCAACTGCTGCTGCGAGCGCATCTGATATATAGTCGCCATTTAGGTTAAGTGTGGCTACTACGGAATAATCCTGTGGTGCAAGTAGTATCTGTTGCAGGAAGTTATCTGCAATTACATCTTTGATAATAAGTCTGCCTTCGCCCTGCATTTTACGCATTTGCTCGTTGGCGGCATCCTCACCTTTTTCTTTTTTCGTTTGCTCCCATTGTTCCCAGGTATATACTTTATCACCAAACTCGCGAACGGCCAACTCGTATCCCCAGTTTTTGAAACCACCTTCAGTGAATTTCATGATATTGCCTTTATGTACAAGTGCCACAGAAGTACGATGATGAGCCAGCGCATATTCTATAGCGGAGCGTATCAATCTTTCAGAACCTTCTTTTGAAACCGGTTTTATACCGAATGAGGTGGTTTCCGGGAAACGTATCTTCTTGCCCACACCCATTTCCTCAGTCAGGAATTTCAGCATTTTCTTTGCTTCAGATGTTCCTGCTTTGAATTCTATACCCGCATATATATCCTCGGTGTTTTCACGGAAGATTACCATGTCCACTTTCTCCGGATGTAATACAGGCGATGGTACACCATGAAACCATTGTATCGGGCGAAGACACACGTAAAGGTCCAGCTCCTGTCTCATGGCTACGTTCAGGGAGCGAATACCTCCACCCACTGGTGTAGTAAGTGGTCCTTTTATAGAAACGATATATTCTTTGGCAACATTAAGCGTTTCCGCCGGCAACCATTCGCCGGTTTGTTTAAATGCTTTTTCGCCGGCAAGCATTTCTTTCCATTCTATTTTGCGGCTGCCTTTGTAGCATTTTTCTACTGCAGCATCAAGAACAGTTTTACTGGCACTCCATACATCAGGGCCAATACCATCACCTTCAATAAATGGAATAATAGGGTAGTCAGGCACATTCAATTTGCGATTGGAGCCCATGGTTATCTTCTGCGGAGTCATAAAATTCAAATTCTGGTTCAAAAATTGGTGCGAAGGTAAATCATGATTCTTAGGTTTCGGAGGGATTAAAAGATTTTATTGGGCCTCTAATATTGACTTTCCTATTAATAATATTGTTTTTGTTAATTTATTCTGTAACGCATAAAAAAGACCCGCCAATTAGCGGGTCTTTTTTATGCGTTACATCTCATCGTATTAATGTAATATCTCCTTTCTTTAGGTATACTTTTTCATTGCCCAAAGGCTGGTAGGTTACCTGGTAGAAATAAGTCCCCATCGGCATATCTTGACCTTTAAAAGTCCCATCCCACCGTTGGTCCGGATTGTCCCCGTTAAATATCCTTTGGCCAAAGCGGTTGAATATTCTCAGGTTAAATACCCCTAAGTCGCAGCGAGATATACACCTGAATTTGTCGTTTAAACCATCGTTATTAGGGGTGAATGCTGATGGAATAAATAAGCATGAATTGCAGTCGTCCACAAACTGTACATGCACAGAATCAAATGCAGACGTACAACCATCTGTTATCGTCAGTGTATAGCTACCCGTTTCTTTCATGGTAATGCAGCAGGACGTTTCACCGGTATTCCATATGTAGGTGGGCACGGCAGCGAATTTTGTACCCAAATTTGCGTCATAAGGCTCATCCTTACAGATCACGCGATCTGGCCCAAGATTAGGCTTGTCATTGAAAGGGCTATGTACAAGCCTGAATGTATCATTAAATACCATGCAGTCTTTTATTGCTCTTGCAGCATACCAACCTGTATCGGTTACCGTCATAGTGGGGTCGGCTATGCCGGAGAACCAATTGTGCGTCTCATTTTCCGGGTCCCATATTCTGGAACTCCAAAGGTATTTCTCGGCACCCGGTTCGGCTAGCAGGTCTACATAAAAAGGTGTTTTGTATAGGCAAACAACTGAATCGTGGTAGCGAACGATGTTTTCTTTAAAACGCTGTACATGGAACGTATCTATATGCAGGTTGCAGTTTTTGACAGACTGGCACCAAAATATCCCCGGGTCTTTAGTACTTATTTTGCTTCCATGTGAACCAATGCTCCAATTATATGTGGCAGCGCTATCCACTACAGACTTAAGTTCCATTGCCTCTAATACTGTGTCTTTACACAAATAGTTGTAAACGACATTCGCATCAATATTTGCAAAACTCTTGATGCTGAATGAATCTATTTTTACCGAACAGCCATCTGAGGTAATGCACCAATATTGGCCGGCTTTGTTTGCTGTAATCGCGGATGAGCTTTCGCTAGTGTTCCATAGTTTAGTTCCCGACCCTTTAGTAGATTTAAGTATTATAGACAAAGGATCGAAGGCGCAGGCAGTAGTATCATGCCTGATCACCTCGGTATCACAACCTGCTTTTACTTCTATATCGTCGTAAAAATAATAGCACAAATTTTGCAAAGAAGTATTTGGTGCTTGCGGAAACACTTGAGCGAAAGTGATGGGGTTACCATCTTCAAATGTCCCCATTACCATGTATTGTTCGCCGCCTTTTGCTACGTAGTAGCCATGCACTTGCATCCAGTTTAACGTATCGGTGAGAAAATTACCTGTAGGATTTACTACTGAGTAATTCACCTTTAAATGGTTATTAGTCGGATCGTAAACTAAAGTATCAGAAAAATGTACACCTAACCTGTCAACACCAATATAGTTGTAGCCACCTGCACTTCCCGGGAACATGATCATACTTACGTAGAATGTAACTTCGTAAGTTGTCCCTGCTATCATAGGACTGTTGAGTTTACACTCGGCATATTCACTATAAAAAGTAGTAGAGCTGCCGCCATTGGCTGCGAGGTAGGCGTAGCCACCGATATATGCTTTGCCCGACCGTGGCACCTGGTAACCGAATGTGTTTGACGGAGTGCCGCAGACTGAACTGGCACAGGAATTGAAATAATCTGAGCTGGAACCAACCATCGGATTAATCCAGCCATTTACCCACGTGAACATCGAGTAGGTAATTGAGTAATTCAAACAGCTTAGTCCGGCAGGACAAGTGTTATAAGATTCAAAATCAGGATTAGGAACTAAATTCTGGCTAAAACTCATCCGGGGCAATAGAATAGCCAATAGGACAAACAGTTTTTTCATAAGCCTGTTTTTAGATGTGCATATGGTTATAGTAAAACTAATAAAACCAAAATGCAAGGGAGATTAAAAAAAACTTAGAATTATATAAAGACAATGAACGTCTGAAAGGAGGGTAGTAAAAATAAGAAAGCGGAAAGTTTTCTCTCATCCTCTCCGCTTTTTGTTCTCATGCTGGCAGGGAAATGTTTTTAATCTTTTTGTTTGTGTGTTTGCTTGTTTGTTTTGTTTGGGAGAACTAAAATAATAACTTCTGTTGGAATTTTTATATGTTTTTAATGTTATTTCTTATTCCTTATATTTTTCTAATGTAAAACCAAATGAAGACCCGACAGTTAACTTACTTCTGGCATTTACGGTTTGTCCGTGTGCTTCGACAATATGCTTTACTATCGCCAATCCAAGCCCTGTACCACCAATTTCACGACTACGGCTGCGATCCGCCCTATAGAAGCGCTCAAAAATGCGGGAGAGGTGTTCTTCACCAATTCCGGGCCCATCATCTGAGATCTCAACATAGATGTGTTTATCGTCTACCTCATAGCAACCTGCTGTTACGGAACCGCCATCATTTCCATATTTGATAGCGTTCTCCATGAGATTCACCAGCACTTGTTTTATTTTTGGCTTGTCGGCATACACAATAAGTGAGCGTTCAGTTCCTTTTTTGAAGAGTAATTGAATATTCTTTTCTCTAGCCTGCAACGAAAGTTCTTCGTACACATCTTTTATCAACTCCTGGATGATAAATGCTTCCTGGATGATAGGAATACGGCCTGATTCAAGTTTAGATATCTGGTCCAGGTCGTCAACAAGTCGCACAAGTCTGTCAATACCTCTTGAGGCATTGGCAAGAAACTTCCTGTTTACGCTAGGATCTTCAAGTGCTCCTCCCTGCAATGTATCCACATATCCCTGTACTGTGAAAATGGGAGTCCTCAATTCATGAGCGAGGTTCATGAGGAATTCTTTACGGAATTGCTCATTGGCACGCAACACTTCAATCTCATCTTTTTTCTGTGTTGCCCATTCCTGCACGTCCTCGCTTACTTCTTCTATTGATTTTTGAGGCAGTATATTATCATAAAAAAACTCTTCGCGCTTAGTAGCTTTAGTCTGGTAAATAAATTTATAGATGAGCTTGATCTTACGGTATATAAACCGCTGAAGCGTGTAATAATAAAGGCGATACGTAATGATAAAGGTTACCGCAAATATGAATAGGGGAGTGTACCATTTTTCGGTATACAAAATGCTCAATAACGCATTACACACAGAAACGATAAGTGCTGTGATGACGGAAAGCTGCCTCGGTGAGGGATTTTTTGTATTCAGTACCGATGAGGACATGTACTAAACTAAGCCATTTCGAATTTATATCCTACGCCTTTCACCGTAGTGATCAGGTCTATGCCTACTTTTTGGCGTATTTTACGGATATGTACGTCGATCGTCCTATCGCCAACTATTACCTCTGTGCCCCATACGCGCTGTAGTATCTCGTTGCGGAGAAATACACGTCCGGGTTTGGAGGCAAGCAGTGCCAGCAGCTCGAATTCTTTCTTGGCCAGCAATATTTCTTTGCCCTGGTAGGTAACTGTGAACTTGGTTTTATTGATCTCCAGGTCTCCGAAACTGATCTTCTGTTCCTGTTCCTCTTCTTTACGCAGGCGGCGAAGTGCGGCGTTGATGCGGGTTACCAGCAATTCGGGTTTTATCGGTTTAGATATATAATCATCTGCACCGGTTTGCAAACCTTCTATTTCTGATTTCTCATCGCTTAATGCGGTAAGGAAAATGATCTTGGTATCTTCGAAGTCGGGCATTTGCCTCAGTTCCTTCAGGGTTTGTCTGCCATCTTTGTTTGGCATCATGATGTCCAGCAGAATGAGGTCTGGGCGAAAATCCTTGGCTTTTCGTATAGCCTCCACACCGTCGCCGGCTGTGGTCGTCAAAAAGCCCTTGTTTTTAAGGTTGTAATTGATGAACTCTAAAATATCCGGTTCATCGTCTACTATCAAAATCTTGCCTGGTAAATCCATAGATCCTCTTAAATCCGCAGCAAAATTAACTGCTATTAGGCACAAAAAATAGGCTCTACATTAACTTATTGTTACCAAAAGCAATGCAAAGCCTTTATTTAGGTTCAATTCACTGTTTTATCGTAGGGAAACGCTTCCGCTGCCTACTTTATAACCTTCGTTATAGATCTCTATCTGGTAATTGCCTTTTTTATAGTCGTTATCCTGGTGCCAATCGATAGATACATCTTTCACGGGTACGCCTGTTTGCAGTTCTATCTGTTTAAGCAAAGTGTAGTTCAATGTTTGGCCGTCTGCAGTAGAAGTAACCCCCGAGCCATAAGCAGCATTGCTCAGTACATTTCCATCAGGGCCTACCACTTTAAGGAACAGTTCTTTTTTGCCACTTTCTGCTACACGATTTTCATCTATGTCAAACATGATGCGTATCATATCTACACGGCTCGCCTTTGATGTTTCTTTTTCCTTTGTACCACCGCGTTTCAGTTGTATCGGTGTCATGCGGATGTTAGATGCATGAAGCACAGCGCCTAGTTTTGCTTTTTGTTGCAGACCTACATTTTCGGTAACCGCACTATCTCTCTCGTGTGATATTACTACGTTTTGGTAGCTCAGTTCCTGGTTCGATTTTTCCAGCTCTGCGATACGCTCTTCATAAGTTTTTACTTTACCATTCAGCCTTTCCACAAGTTTTTTGGCCTTGGCCAGGTCAGATGCTGTGGCATTCCTGTTCTTTACGATCGCATCGATCTGGCGCTTCAGTTTAGACACCTCGCTGTTCCGGTCAGTAAGCAGGCTATCCATCTGGGCATTTTTAGAAACAAGCTCGTCGAGACGTGCTAGGGCGGCGTTATATTCTCCTTCTACAGATCTGCGTGAAGAATCCGCATTGGCATATTGCATTTCGGCAGCTTCTTTTTGTTCTGCAACCTTGTTGCGACTAGTGAACAGGTAGATATTGGTACCCAACAGCAATATTATCACAGCTATATATATCCAAGTGTTGCTACGCTTGGGCTGCTGTGGCTGCATCGGGCGCATTGGCTGGGGATTTTGTTCTGAGGGATTAAATTCCTGGCTCATAAAATGTTTCTTTGTTTTATATTGTTTGCAAATATAGTTAGGCTATCGGGCAATGGAACATTTGAAAAACATACTATTCATTGATATTGAGACTGTAAGCGTGGCCCCTGATTACAACCAGCTGAGCAAAGGCCTGCAGGCAGAGTGGACACGCAAGTCTAAATATTTGAAAAGTAATATAATCGAAAATGCCGAGCCCTCAATGCTTTTTGCCGAAAAAGCAGGTATTTTTTCTGAATTTGCCAAGGTGGTTTGTATCGTAGTGGGCAGCTTGCAGCATACAAATAATGAATGGAAATTGAGGCTAAAATCGCTTAGTGGCGATGATGAAAAAGTTTTGTTAAATGAATTTTGCGAGCTGCTTTCAAGGTTCATCGGGTTCAATCCAGAGCTCAGGTTTTGCGGACATAACATAAAAGAGTTTGATATCCCTTTCCTCTGCCGCCGGATGGTCATCAATGGCATGGCGCTTCCGGAATGCATGCAACTCAGTGGCAAAAAGCCATGGGAGATAAACCACCTGGATACACTTGAACTTTGGCGTTTCGGAGATTATAAACATTACTCTTCACTCTCTTTGCTGGCAGAAGTATTGGGTATACCTTCGCCCAAAGAAGACCTTGACGGCAGTAAAGTGGGAGATACCTATTGGAAAGATAAAGACCTCTCCCGCATCAGCAGGTATTGCATGCAGGATGTACTCACTACCGCGAGAGTTTTCTTAAGGCTTAAGGGCATAGACATTAACCCAGAGCCTGTTTATGTGACAGATTAGTATGACTGCAGATTTCAAGAAATTAATCAAGAGTTTAGAAGCACAACAGTTTGCTCCCGTTTACCTGATAGACGGAGAAGAGCCTTTTTATATAGACCTCATTACCAATTTTTTTGAGGAGAAAATACTGGAACCTTCCCAGCGCGATTTCAACCTGCTGATATTGTATGGTAAAGACGCTGAATGGGCAGACGTGGTAAATGCATGCCGGCGATTTCCGATGTTTGCCGACAGGCAAGTGGTGATACTGAAAGATGCCGCGCAACTGAAAGGTTTTAACGAACTAGCCGGTTATTTAGAAAACCCCGCACCTACCACCATCTTTGTGATAGAGCATAGGTTCAAAAAAACAGACGGGCGTAGCAAGGTGGTGAAGTTGGCAAAGGACAAAGGCGTTTATTTCACCTCTGATAAAATAAAGGATGACCATATTCCTGCATGGATCCAAAACTATGGAAACGAAATAAAATTTGATATAGGGGAGCGTGAAGCACAAATATTGGCAACTTACCTGGGCAACGACTTGCAGAAGATAGTGAACGAGATAGAAAAAGTACGCATCAATGTGCCCGAAGAAAGATACCTGACCGCAGAGCTGATACAGAAATACATAGGCGTAAGCCGCGAATACAATGTATTTGAATTTCCTGAAGTGCTGACGAATGGTGATAAGGACAAACTTTATAGAATGCTGTCTTATTTCATTGCCAATCCCAAATCGGCGCCTATGCCCTTGCTCATAGGTTCTTTTTACAATCATTTCAACAGGCTGTACCAGGCTAATTTTCTAAGGGGTAAACCCGAAAAGGAAATTACCACGACCCTGGGTACCTGGCCTGCCAAAGCTAGAGAGATCATAGCCTCAACCCAATACTGGCCGCTGGCGAGGGTGGAATATTGCCTCATGCTGCTGGGCGACTATAGTACCAAAGCCGTAGGTATAGACAGTAATACTCATGACAGCGAGTTGCTAAAAGAGATGATAGGCAAAATGGAGCTGGCGTAAAACCTTCCTTTTTGTATTTTTAACTTAATGAGCTTTTCCGGCAAATTCAAAATATGGCAGTTCTCCAAAACGAGACTGGAGGCATTTTCAGATGCCGTTATCGCCATAGTGATGACTTTGCTGGTATTGGAGTTGAAGCTGCCGCACATCGGCGATGCCAACAATCTCGATGAGGTATTAAATGCGTTGGTTGAGATCATTCCCATTTATTATGCTTGGGTCATCAGTTTCTTTTTTGTGGGCATCATGTGGCTGCATCATCACAATATCATGCACATGGCCAGTAAGAGCGACTATGGTGTGGTATGGATAAATATGTTCCTGCTGTTTTTTATCTGCATGCTGCCTTTTCCTACAGCGCTAATGGGTGAGCATCCGCATCAGCCTTTTTTTGTTATGCTATGGGGGATAACTGTTGCATGTACTACTTTGATGCTCGCATGGTTCTACTACTACAACACTAAAAACTACCTCGATACCCGGTTCGACAGGGACAGTGTAAAAAAGAATGTGCGCAAAACGCTGTTCATACCCCTGATCTACCTCATTGCATCTTTGCTGGCATGGAAGTCGGTATATATTTCTTTTGTGATCTATTTCTTCATGCCCTTGTTGTATATATTACCGCTGGATAGGGAGGTAAAGAAGGGCGAAAATGCTTAACCTATTCACGTGCTTTCCAGCACATTGGGATCCTAAGCTTAGAATTCCACGTGGACAAGTTGTCGCG
>JADMIO012704434.1_pt1 | contig 48255 bp, 38 predicted proteins | sample 8958161 | NCBI WGS metagenome assembly JADMIO01 (sample SAMN16585339, study PRJNA669376) | soil metagenome | isolation source: Crop rotation soil | place: USA: Cullars Rotation, Alabama | collected 2011
CGACAACTTGTCCACGTGGAATTCTAAGCTTAGGATCCCAATGTGCTGGAAAGTTGAGCCCAGCCGAACTGAAAACTTTGCGCAGCCAGTTGCACCATAAGGATTGCCCGGAGGGCGTCCACTTGATGACGGCCAACCAGCCCGGGAAGGTCGTTTATTTCCTGATCGCGGGCACCGTCAAAATCACGGTGGACCGCGATGGCCACGAGGCCATGCTTAACGTCGTTGGGCCCGGCGAAGTGCTGGGCGAAATTAGCATCGTGGACGGGCTGGGGCATTCCGCCAACGTCATCACCATTGAGCCGGCGTCACTGCTGTGGATGGATCGCGAAACGTTTCACGAGCATTTGCTGACCATGCCCCGCCTGACCTACAACGTATCGTTGATTTTGGCGCGGCGGCTGCGCTTGGCCACCAGCCGCATCGAAATGCTGTCGTCGCTGGATGTGCCCGCGCGTGTATCGCAGTTGCTCGTGGACCACAGCAAAGCGTATGGAGAGGAGACGGAGCCGGGCAACATCTACATTCCTATGCGGCTCACACAAGGTGAAATCGGCGCTTTGGTCTGCGCCACCCGCGCCCGCGTCAACCAGGTCCTCACCGACCTGCGCCGCCGCGGCGTCGTCTCCATTGACCGCCAGCACCACATCACCATCCACAATCTCGACGCCCTCTCGCGGCGCTGTGGTTAGCCGTTCAGCCTCGGAAATACACGAAAGAACACGGAGCGAATCCGCTCGCATGACACAACCTTTACGTGGGTAAGGCCGTGACACGTTTGGCGACATCAACCAACGAGACAGGCTGGTCGGTGAATCCGCCATATAGCGCGCCGGCGAACGCGCCCACAGTGAATCCTGCTATCGAACCGAAGAAGAATCCGCCACCCAGGTCGAACACGTGCAGCCACACCGGCTGGCCCGAAGATACGTTCAGCAGTACGTTCAGGGCCGCGCCGCTGAGGCCGCCGGCCGCTGCACAGAGGCTGGAGCTAGAGGCAAGCCTGCGTATCATTCGAGGTGTCCGCAAGCCGCCGGGGCAATCTGGGCGCGGTATAGCGCCAACAATAATGCCCGCCAGCAAACCAGCACAGCCGCCCAGGACAATCCCGACCTCGGCTCCTATCATAGCGCCTGGTAACGTATAGTCGGTCAGATGATGGAACGGGCCATACGCCGGGTGTAACAAGCCGCCCAAGGTCGCACATCCGCCACCAAAGACACTGCCGAGCACAAGACCCCAGCCGAAGCCCGCCAACCCAAGAGCCAGCGCTGTGGCGATCACCTGCCCGAACGCCCGCACCACGACGCGTGTTGATGACATGGCCTTATTGTGGCCTTGACACACCCGCCTGCGAAAGCACCTGAGTGCTGTGCTACGGCGTCTCAACGGTCGTCCGCTCGGCCGAACTCTTGCAACCCTGTACCAAACCTATCGTCTTTACCATTGGCCCTTCCTGACAGCTACGGGATGCGCCGGATAGGTGACAACGATGAATCAAGGTTCGCTTTACAATAACGCCAAAACGTTCATGCTGCTGGCGGCGCTGACCGCCCTGTTCATGGGCTGCGGCTACATGATGGGCCGCACCAATGGGCTCATCATTGCGTTCGGATTTGCACTGGTGATGAACTTCGTCAGCTACTGGTTCTCCGACAAAATCGCGCTCTCGATGAGCGGCGCGCGCGAGGTCAGCGCGGCGCAGGCGCCCGACCTGTATTCCATAATCGGCCAACTGGCGCAGCGCACCGGACTGCCGATGCCGCGTGTATACGTGATTCCCAGCGCACAGCCGAACGCCTTTGCGACAGGCCGCAACCCGCAGCATTCGGCGGTGGCGGTGACGCAGGGCATCATGGAGATGCTAAGCCGCGACGAACTGGAGGGCGTGATCGCCCACGAACTGGCGCACATCCAGCACCGCGACATCCTGATTTCTTCCGTGGCGGCCGTGCTGGCCGGGGCGTTGGCTCAAATGGCGCACATGCTGCAATGGAGCCTGATGTTCGGCGGCATGGGCGGACGTCGTGACAGCCGCGACAATCCGCTGGGCATTGTCGGCTTGCTCGCCACCATGATCGTCGCGCCAATGGCGGCGATGCTGGTGCAAATGGCGATCTCGCGTTCGCGCGAATTTGAAGCCGACCGCGGCGGCGCCGCCATCTGCGGACGTCCTCTGTCGCTGGCCAACGCCCTGACGAAACTGGAGCGTGGTGCGCAGGTACGGCCCATGCATGTCAACCCTGCCACGGCGCATATGTATATCGTGAACCCGCTGCGCGGCCAGGACATGGCGAATTGGTTCAGCACCCATCCGTCCACGACCGAACGCGTCGCGCGCCTGCAGGAACTCGCCCGCCAGAACGCCTTCGGCCACGCGGCACCGATGGCTACCTGGGGCTAACGACTAGTTTCGCGCCAAGACGCAAAGATCGCCAAGAAGAGAATAGCCACAAAAAAGCACAAAAGACACAAACCGTCAATCCACTATCTGAGATGTCGTGACTCGATAGGCAAGCAGTAGTAGCGTATCCTACCTGGCCATATGCTACCCGCTGGCTATTCTCTTGTGCTTTATGTGCTTTTTTGTGGCTATTCTCTTCTTGGCGATCTTTGCGTCTTGGCGCGAAACTACCTCGCGAGAAACGCTTCGAAGCTGCCGCCTAGGACGTCGTTCACATCGCGTTGCAGTTCAGCGTCGGTGACTTGCCAGCCGGTGGCGGCGAGGTCGGCGTATTTGTCGGTGAGGACCCTGGCGATGACCTGGCGCGAATGATCCCACTTGTAGATAATCTGGTCCAGCACGCGCGCATCCGAGTGCTGTAGCGTCACGCTGAGGCCGATCAATTCGACGCGCATGCGTGTCATCTCCTCCACGAGAGACGGGATGTTGGTGAACCACCAGCAGCCAAAGATGTGCAGGTTGCGAAACTTGCGCGCCATTACGTCGAGTTCGTGCTGGTTTTCGCGTGACAGCACGGTGGTGAGAAACTTGTTGTCCTGATACTCGGCGCACAGGTTCTGCAACGCGTCTAGATTGCTGCGACCAACGCCGTCGCCGGCCAGGCGCAGGCCGGGGTTCACCAAGCGCTTGACGCCGGGCATCATCGCGAACGGCATGTTGTGCTCCCGGCAATGTGGCAGCACGGCTTCCTCGATGAGACGTCCGCACGGGCCGGCATCAGGAAACGCAAAGTCCGGCGGCAGCGACACCATCACGTACAGCGCATTCATGCGCTTGGACCAATGGGCCAGGAAGCGCCGCACTTCGGCCATGGTCCGGCCGCCGAAGCCAGCGTCCACGTCGTATCCCCACTCCGCCAACTGCGGCACCGTATTCTGCCAGTCCACCAGCAATGGATCAATCCGCAGCGCCGATGTGAAACGCGAATCGCCTTCGTAGCCCTGCTCCCACACCGGACGCTCCAGTGGGTCGAATGGCGAATTCGTCATGCAGATCGTTTTGACCCGCGCCAGTTCCATGCAGTGGTCAATGTAGTCGGCAGGCTGCCACTTCGCGAACCACTGCCGCAATGCAGGCAGGTCGCGCGGCTTCACGTCCAGGCCCAACCGGTTCAGCGTCGTCAGCACGCCTCGACACGCCTCGGAGACCGGCGAGTGCTGGATAAACAACGTGTCCCAGATCAGGTCAGCCTGCTCTGTCTTCGACAGTGACCAGAACTGGTCGTAACTCAGATCCAGATAGCGAAACACCTCCGCGATGAGGTAATGATAAGTCAACAAATCGTCAATACCCCAGAGCAGTAGGTCGCCGAACGGCGGCGCGTATAAATGGGTGTGGATGTCGTACACGGGCGTGCTCGTCACGACCTGCTTCACCTGCGCGGCCAGCGCGGCACGATCCACAGCGACAGCATTGGACATGATTGATACTCCAGGACGTGATGTTATGAGGATACAAAGGGAATATAGCAAGTGAAGCGTGGCGCGTGCCACCAATTATCGAGCGCAGGCGTGGCACTTGACGCGCCGCCTCTTTGACATGCCAATTTGATGCGGTATTATTAGTAGGTCATCGCCGTAGTCGCACATTCTCACATCTAAGGAGATGTCTATGCGAACCTCGTTGACAGCGTCCAGACGCTGTTGCGGCGCCCTGTTGGCGGCGACCCTCATGCTTACTGGCCCGGCTCGCGCCGCCGATGGGCCGACGTTGCTGAAGCGTACCGTCATGGTGCAGTTGAAGCGCTTCGAGCGCTACTGGCCCAACCCCAAGGCCAAGGAGCCGCAATACAACACCTACTCATGGATACCCAAAGTGCGCTTTGAAATCCTGGGCCCAGTGGCGGCCGGGAGCCAGTTCGTCGCCGAGTTCAAGAAACCCGATGGCTCGCCGTGGTTCACCGCCAAATTGCCCACCGAGGAACTGGCGGATGATGTGGACTCCGTCATCAAAATGGAGGACGAAGACGAGAGTGTCGCGGAGAAGAAGGCAATCACCGCAATCGGCACTTTCCCCTTCAAGATTCATCTCAAAAACGCGTTGGCGGGCAAAGACGACATCATCTTCAGCGGTAAGTATGAAGTCGTCAAATATCCGCTGCCGCGCGTCCCGGCAACCGAGAAGAACAAGACGGACTTCACCACGGTGGAGGATTGGCGCGTGCCCATCGGCTACCTGTGGCTGAGCCCGAAGCTCGATGAGAACGTACCGAACCTCGCGACGCAGATGTGGTTTCGAGGTACGGGCACCGGGGGCGACATGAAAGCCGTGCTGTTCAAGGATGGCAAGGAGGTCGGCGAAACCAACGGCGCCGATGAGGACACGCTGCCCACGCCCTCCAGCGACGATATCAACAACTGGGAATTGTGGACCTTCAGCTTCGCCAAGGTGCGCGGCTACAATAAGGACACCTCCGCGAACTCCTACGACGGCGTCATGTTCCTGGATAAAAACCCCGGCGACTACGAGATCAAGGTGCTGCGCAAGGACAAGCCGGTGCGCACCGCGAAGTTCACCGTCGGCGCCGACGGCAAAATCGTGGACAACGGTATCGCCACGCAGAACAAACTGGGCGGCATCCGCCTGGTGTTACCGGTCGCGAACAGCGGTGACGCCGACGGTAAGTTGAACCCGGCCGTGTGGAAATCCCACGCGTTCTACGGCAACCCTTTAGCCGGTTTCGAGGCCCCGAAATAGACGTGATGTTCAGTCTCTAAACCATATCATGTCGAGCGTCTTCGGCATGATATTGACTCCAGCCTTGCTCACATATAGGAGTGTGATTTCTCATGAAGCAAATGGCATTTCTCGTCCTGGCGCTGTGGGGCTTATTACGCTGTGCCCCAGCTCACGCTGATGGCACCCCGTTTTTCGTGGTGGTCGAAACACGGGTGGAGGCGGCGGGTATCGAGACGAGCAACGAGCATCCGCAGGAACGCCGTTGGTATGTTTCCAACGTGGTGGAACTGCCGGAGGACGAGGAGATGTATACCATCAAGAAGAAGCTCATCGCTTATGTCAATGCAAACATAGTGGAGCCCGCCGCGAAACACGGAGTCGTGGTGGATTATTACGACAACGAACTGGAGATCAACGACGGTTCCGTGATCGGGCCGCATGACAAGGCGGAGTGCGAGGAAATGCGCGCCAAGGCCATTGCATTTCACAAGGAGCAAAGCGGCAATATCTATTCGTTCAATCTCACCTTCGGCCCGGCCAACGGCGAGGCGACCAGCAAGCCGCAACTGATCTATCGCGACAAGGAAGCGGCCAACTACGACGGCAGTAAGCCGCCTGTCGTAACCACCACACTCCCCGTCCCGGTGAAGCCCGTGACCCCGGTGGTAGCAGCCCCGGCTTTGCCTACCGAGCCGCAAATCCTCAAGAGCACGATGGCGCTGCGCGCCGACCGGATGCTGCGCTACTGGAAGCAGCCCAACACCGATAACTACTGGAGTTGGGTGCCCACCGGTGCCTTCTACGTCGTGGGCCCCATCGCCACCGGGACGCGGTTCGAGGTTGACTTCACCCTACCCGACGGCAAGCCGTGGACGACTGTAACGGCGCCGGTAGAGAAGCTTGAACCGAACGCGGTTGGCAAAGTCGTGATCCCCGGCTCCGACAGCCACATGGATAAGCGCGGCATTCTTGAAACCGGCACCTTCGGCTATAAGATTCGCCTGCGCAACGAGTTGACCGGTACCAACCAGACCATGATGACCGGCAAGTTTCACGTCGCGAAACTGCATCACGGCAACGCCCTGCCGGCCTTTAAGAACCAGTTTGAATACTACGTTGACCAGGACTGGAATCTTCCCGTTGGCTATGTGTGGCTTGACTGGCTACAGGAGCCCACTGTGCCGCCGCTGCATGTGGCGATGTGGTTCAAGGGCAACGGCCTCGACGACACCAAACTGGCCGCATATCTGTTCTACAAAGGCAAGCAGATTGCCAGCACCAAGGAGCAGACGGGTAGCGCCCATGAGGCGTGGGCACTTCTCACCAACAGTTCGGATGACAACGATCCGCGCTGGGAACGCTGGGAGTTCGCCTGGAACAACGTGCGCGGCTGGAATACCGATACCTCCGCCAACAACTGGGAGAACACGTTCTTTCTCAGCAAGAACCCGGGCGACTATGAAGTGAAAGTGCTGCGCGACGGCGACCTGGCGCGCAGCCTGAAGTTCACCGTGGGCGACGACGGCAAAATCGCGGACAACGGTCTGATAACGTCCAACAAAATCGGCGGCATCGCGATGATCGTGCCGGTAAAAATAGCCGGCACTGCCGACGGCAAGTGGGACGCCGCCGCGTGGAAAACGGATGCGTTCTACGGCAACCCGCTGCGCGGATTCAGCGCACCGTAACGCGTTTATAGTAGCGCCATGAGGCGCGTTTGATCGAAGACGCGCCTCATGGCGCTACTATAAACGCGGCAGCCCTGCCCGCCAATTACCCACCGCTTCACTTGTGAGCAGGTAGCGGTCATACACGCGTAGATTCATCAACTGACCTCGCAACGACGGCGCGATTTGCAGCGTCGCGGTACCATTGGCAGAGCGTAACTGCGGGTTAAAACGGCCCCAGCCAAACTGCCGTGTCTCGCCACCGTCACAGAGCACGCCGTCCACCACGAAGGTGATGATCTTGGGTCCACCATCCACGATGATTGCGACGTGGTGCGGCTTGCCGGCGGTGAGTAGATCAGAGTCGCACGCCCAGCTCGATTCGGTTCGACCATCGTTGATCGTGATCCTGATCGTGCCGTGATCGCCGGTCACGACGTGCCAGCCGCGCCCGGCCATGTCGCGTGCGTCGAGCAGGCTCCGGCCGGCGTCGAGGGCGTCGAAGCGAATCCAGAAATCGAGCGAGAAACCGGCGCGCAAATCCACACCCGTAGGACTGCGCAATTCCGGCAGTCGCGGCGCGGCAACGCTGGACGGTAGCGGCACGCCGGGTCGCGCTGGTAAGTCGAGCACCAGACCGCGCGTCGCCACCGTGTGGTTTTCATCCTGACGCCACATCGTTTCGAGTAGCGCCGCCGGGATTTCGTGGACGCGCGCCGTGGTCTTCTGGGTTTCGGTAATGAAGTAGCGGCCATTCGCCTCGATAAAGTCGGGGTAACTCATGCGCACCGCGGGGTCGTCGTCATAGAGCGCGATCTCCGGCTGTGACCAGTGGATGAAACCATCCTTCTCGACACCGCCGCATAACCAGGCCGGGTTACGGTCGGGATAGTCGCGGCCGCCGTGGTTGTGAAACCAGTAGAGATACTTGCCGTTGCTGAAGCGCCGCACGAAGTTGGCGGCGCGCGGATGCTTGATGAGGCGGCCGCCCGGCGTGTAGCTCATGTAAGCCGGCGGCGTCCACGTATGGCCGCCATCGCGGCTGTAGGCTGCTGCCGAGTGGCCCTGCACCGTGCGATAGGTGCAATACAGTGAACCATCGGACAGCGCCACCAGATTGTGCTCTTCCGCAAGGGGACCGGCGGGAGCGCGCAGTCCAACCTCGCCGTCCGGCAGTGTGGTCCAGTGAATGTGCGCCGGGTCGGATTCGGTGAGGATGTTATCGCTGGCCAGGAAGATGCCCTCGCTGCGCGTCATGAAACCGGTGCTGAACGCGCCCACTTTCGATAAGCCGATGTAGGCGACGCCATGATCGGCCATGGGCTTGCCCACGCCCCAGAAGAACCGCACTTTGCCGCCATAGACGTTGTCGCGGTCCACCTGCATTTCGCGCATCGGCACTTCGTAGCGGCGCGCTGACCAAGTGCGCCCGCCGTCATCGGAATACTTGAAGACGTAGTGGCCGAGCGTGTCCACGCGCTTGATGGGGCCTTGCTCCGAAATGACTTCGCGCAGGTTATCCGTGTTGTGCACATAGAAGGCGTAGATGCGGCCCGACGGCGTCCGCAATGGCATCACCCACGACGATTCGGGGCCGTCCGCCGGCTCAATGGCGACCGGCTGCGACCAGGTCTTCCCTAGGTCGGTGCTGCGTAACGCGACGACGTGCTGGCCATGCTGGCCTTCAACACCGCGCCCGGTCGTCATGACGCACAACCACGCCCCGTCTGCAGTCGACACTACATACGGCTGATCGCAATAGCCTTCACTCGGAATCACCGAGCCGGCGCTGATGTTCCGCCAGCCGGCGGCCACCTGCGGTGCAACGGCATTAGTCGCGGCCATATGCATAGTGAGGAATAGCAATGCGAGCCAACGGCGTCTGGCGCGAGTAAGCCGGGCGCTTCGGGAAGCAGTCAAGATCGAGAGTTGCCAAGACGCACAGATACACTGCCGCGCAAAAGCGCCCCCAGTCCCTGGCGGGCGGACCCAACATAATCAACTGTCCGGCCTTGACATACAGGTCGTAAGTCTGTAAGTCTTCGTCCAAGGCCAGACTTGCTGCGCCGCCGCACGCACCCCACCGTCTCGCATCCCGTGGCACTTTCTGCCAGATACATATCAAGGCGTTACCGTCAATTCTCACCATATCGGAGCGCGGACTCCTACACCTCTCACTGTAGGACATCAGTTGAAGCACAACCAGTAGCCATTGACACGCCACTATGAGTTACAATAAAGACATGACACAACCTACTGCCATGAAGTGTCCGCATCGAAGCTGCGGCAAGGAGTTTGTGCCCACCGTCGTCCCGGCGACAATCTGCCCCTACTGCTTCCGCAAGTTCACCCCGCGTGCTGTGGCCTACGCCAGCAAAATCGCCGGCCCCAGCAGCCGCAGGACTCCGAACCCGTTGTTGTTGCGGAAAGCTAAGCAAAGGACCGATTGAAGCATCACACTCACCTAAGCGGCGTGTGACCAATACCGCAAGTCGTATTGATTCGCGAGGCGATGAGATGCTCGCAACGGTGTTGCGCCACCGGCACCAGCCAGCGAACCTAGCGACGCAGTGTTGTCGGCCCTCGACACTTCCGCTCCGCATTCGCCTCATTTGAGCATCCAGGCGTGTGCCCCATGCAGAGAGACTCCATGATTATTACTTTGAACTGGCAGGCGTATGCACTCGGCAGTGCCATCTTCGCGGGGCTGACCGCGATCCTGGCCAAGATCGGTGTGCAGGACATAGATTCCAACCTGGCGACGGCGATCCGCACCGCCGTTATTCTCTGCTTCGCGTGGGGCATCGTCTTCGCGCAGGGCACTCAGAAAAACTTGCCGACCCTCACGGGCCGGCCAGTGTTGTTTCTGGTGTTGTCGGGTCTGGCGACCGGCTGTTCCTGGCTCTGCTACTTCCACGCGCTCAAGATCGGCCCGGCTTCGCGCGTCGCGCCGATAGACAAGTTGAGCGTGGTGTTCGCGGTCGTGCTCGCAGCGTTGTTCCTCCACGAACCCATCACCTGGAAAGCCGCGGGCGGCCTCGCGCTGATGGTGGCCGGTGCCTTGATGCTGCTCAAATAGGCAACTGCTAACGGAAACAAAGCCCGCCAGTTCATCATGGGCGGGCTTTGGAGAGTACTTATGAGTTGAGTGGGCAAGGGGTGTGATGGGATCACCACTTGCGTGGTATCAGTTTGGGAAACGATAACCCAACACTTCGGCCCGCTCACCTACTATTATAACAGCGACCGCTATAACCGCGGCCGCACGATGACACCACAGCGGCGACTAATCCGGCGGGGGTTCGGGTGGTTCTCCGGTTGGCCGGGGCGCGTGACAGTTCGCCAACTGTTCCTCTAAGGCGGCAATTTTGGCGCGGAGCATTTCAATCTCCTCGGCAGCGGAGGTCGCACGGCGTTCGCCCATGCGCCTTTGCCCTAAGCGTCGCTCTACAAAGCCGCCTGGTTTTCCGTCCTCGTGCGCCACTTTAGTCCCTCATGCCACTACAGACTTTGCAAATCAGTGTCCAGAGATGTCACGCCAGTTACGCCACACGGAGCCCGCCGTCATTAGTGCTTTTCCGACAACTTCTGAAAGATGATGATGTGTTGCCGGGGCAGCACATTGAGCGTTTGCACCCAACGCAGTGGATGCGGCGCCATCTCTTTGCGCACCTGCTGTTCGCTCATTTTGTGCACCAGCTTGATCGGTACGTTGGGGTCTTCGAGGCGATACTCCACAAAGACCAGCCGCCCGCCCGGCTTCAGGGCCCGCACCATGCCTGCTGTCATTTCATACGGGTGGTCGAACTCATGGTACACATCTACCAGCAGGATCAGGTCCACCGAGTGCGGCGGCAACCCCGGGTCGGTCACGGTGCCCAGCACCGGCTTGATGTTCGTCACGTGCCGCTGCTGCATCCGCTGCCGGATAATGGCCAGCATTTCCGGCTGGATGTCGGTCGCATATACGCTCCCCTTCGGGCCGACAAGTTGCGCAAGTCTAAAGCTGAAATACCCGGTGCCGGCGCCAATATCGGCGGCTACCGTGCCGGGTTTGACCTGCAAAGCATCCAATAGTTTCGTCGGCGCTTCTTCCTGCTCGCGTTCCGGCCGGTCCAACCAGTCCGCCGCCGTGTGCCCCATGACCTGGGCGATCTCACGCCCCATGTAGAACTTGCCGATGCCATTGGGATCGTGCTGCGCCCGGTAGGTGTAGCGCGGCGGCTCTGGATGCGCTGCCGGCGCGCCTGTCGATGGTTCAACCGGCGCGGCCAGCCCCCTGCCCGGATGGCACACAACCAAACACGATAGGGCAACAACGCGCCCCAGGGCGACAACGCGCCGCCAGTGCCTCAAGCTCGGAATTCGCATAATGCCCCCTCGCTCGGACTGAATTAAGTGGCCTCGCCAAACGGTCTAACGGTACGGAAAAGACCTGCCGTGAAAGGCAGGTCTCCGCTGGAATCCACTGTAGTTGGTCGGGGTGGCGAGATTTGAACTCACGACCTCTTCGTCCCGAACGAAGCGCGCTACCAAGCTGCGCTACACCCCGCTGTTGTACGACGCCTATAATTATACGCCAACCCATGGCACGGTGCAACAAGCCCCAGTGGCACAAGGCCATACGGTTGACAGATAATCCCAGTTTACCCTGTCTCTATCACTCTTAGAACACTCCTATATGTCAATTAAGGAGCTCTACAATGACACGACGGACGCTTCGTTCGCGCAATTCCGCGCGTCCGACTCAATCTGTATCGCATTCGGCCCCGCCGGCCGATGAGGTCAGTATAGAAGCATATTGACGTTACAGTTTCCTTGTCCTTGGCGAAGGCAACAAGCACCGGCGTGTTCACAGCGGCGCATGGCTTCCTCGGCGTGGCTTCCTCGGCGTGGCTTCCATGGCACTGTGGAGCTACCTGCGCCTGCGGGAGTGAGGGACGACGAGCCGATATTCTTTAATCGCAGCACGGTCACCACGGCACGGGACCGGAATGGGTTCCGGCTCCTAATGCGTCTGGCCGGAGGGACGCGACCGGATCAGGGAGAGCAATCGGCGGCGGGCGATGCTGCAGCTATTTAGGCTAAAAGAGCCAAAGGTACATGGTGGGTTATAATCAGGGGGGACATGAGCAAACCTCGTTACATATTGCAGCCTCTTGCATTGCGCCTCAGTTGGTCCACATTGTTGTTTTTCGTGTTACTGCTGATTTACGAGAGCAACGGTGACTTTCTTTATACCAACGATGCCACAGCTAGCACTTATTTGCCGCTGAGCGTGCTGCGCGACGGCGACCTAGTCTTCACACCTTCAGAAGCCCCGTTCATGTTCCTCTGGGAACTGCATCTGCCTCAAGGGACCATGCCGTTCGCTTTTAGAAGTTGGACCGGCAACGTGCTCGGCATTCCGCTCTGGGAGCTATACGCGCGCGGTGATTTGCGCGTGCATAAGTCACATTATTATCTGGTACCTACACAACATCACAACGACCACGGCGAAGAAGTCTGGGCCAGCACCTTTGGGCCAGTGCCAGGCTTGACTGCGCTCCCTGTGACGGTGGTAGCCAGCGCCTTAAACTGTGACTTCAGCAACAACTACCTGATCTGGCATCTCGCCAAGTTCACAGCGGCGCTACTCTGCGCTGCCAGCGCCGCATTACTCTTCGTCACCGCGCGACTCTGGCTCAGCCCGCGCCCGGCGCTGCTGCTAGCAATCGCCTATGGGCTGGGCACTGGCGTGTGGAGCCTGGGCAGTCAAGCATTGTGGCAGCAAACCGCCAATAGCTTTTTTCTGGCAGTCGGCTTCTATCTATGGCTGCGCGCTCTAGGCGATGTGCAGCGCGTCAGGCAGCAGACTAACTTACCAAGCTCCGTGAAGTATAGCGCGGCAGGCGCAGCATTGGCCTTTGGTAGCGCGGTCGCCTGTCGCCCGGTTAGCTTGGCACCGGCGCTGGTCGCAGGGATAAGCCTTTTGATAGCACACCGGCGCGCCGGTGTGCTCTATGGCGCAATGCTGTTGCCGCCGTTACTGGCATTTTGCGCTTATAACGCCCATTACCTCGACTCGCCGTTCTTCTTGGGGCAGATCGTAGTCTCGCACTCCATTGCGCAGAGCAAAACCGGCTCAGCCGCGCTCTGGCAAACCCCACTATGGATAGGCGCTGCCGGATTGCTCTTTAGCCCGTCGCGGGGACTGTTTGTCTTCTCTCCCTTTCTGCTCTGCACTTTCGTGGGTTTAGCCTACTTGCGCAATGAAAAGTGGCGCCCGTTGCGTCCGCTACCGTGGGCCATTTTACCGGTCATGTTGGCGCAATTCAAATGGTTTGACTGGTGGGGCGGTTGGAGTTATGGCCCACGCCCTCTACTCGACATGATGTTTCCGTCATGCCTGCTGTTAATCCCCGCCTGGCCGTGGTTGCGGGCGAGTCACGCTCGCTTAGCAGGTTTTGGTGTTTTGTTGGCTTGGTCGGTGTTAGTACAGTTCATAGGCGCTTTCGCTTATGACGGCACAGGTTGGAATGGCCGCCTGAACTATTACGAGTTGCAATGGCCTGGACAGAAGACGAGTATGCGCGTGAGTGATGAGGCCGCGGCGCAACGTCTAATGAGCCAACAGGGTGCGAGGGTGGTTCGTGAGGACAGGTTCGACGTGGACGAATCGCAGTATCGTTGGCGGCTGTGGTCGCTGACTGACAATGAAATTGCCTATTATCTCACCCACTTTCGCACATCTCTCGCCGTTAAGCGCGCGCAACTGCATGATTTAGCCCAGTGAGGAGTGCTGAATTTGGAACCTTGCTGACCGCTCATTCTCGTCAAGTCCCGCCCCGATGATAGTGGCGCACGGATTGCAGCCGCCGCGTGCAGCGCCAGCAGTAGCGAGGGAGAACGACATGACCAGCCGTTTCGTAGCCATTTCGATATTCCTACTCGTGGTAACCAGTGCCGCGACCGTGAGTGCCGCGCCGGAGCCCGTGGCCGGGCCGACTTACACCGAACCGCTCGGCATCGCCCTGGAAGCGGTCGCTTACCCGTTCCCCGTCCAGTATCTGCCGTTAGAGTGCGAAGGGCAGAGCCTGCGCATGGCGTACATGGATGTGCCCGCGGCGGGAGCGGCCAACGGCCAGGCGGTGCTGTTGCTGCACGGCAAGAACTTCTACGGTAGCTACTGGGAGAACACGATTCGAGCACTGACCGCCGCCGGCTTTCGCGTGCTGGTGCCGGATCAGATCGGTTTCGGCAAATCTTCCAAGCCCGAGATCCATTACAGCTTCGACCTGCTGGCCGCGAACACAGCCCGGCTGCTGGACACGGTGAACCTGCCACGAGTCACGGTCGTAGGCCATTCCATGGGCGGCATGCTGGCGGTGCGATTCGCGCGCAACTACCCCGAACGCACCACGCGCCTCGTGCTGGAAGACCCTATCGGCCTGGAAGACTACCGCCTTAAGCTGCCGCCGCAGCCGTTCGAGCGGCTCTACCAGGATGAAATGAATCAGACCGACGCGGCCAAGATTCGCACATTGTATCGCAACTATGTCGTGACATGGAAACCGGAAGTGTTCGAGCGATTTGTGGCGGTACGCACGCGCGTCGCGTTGAGCGGAGAGTTTCCGCGCTATGCGCGGTCGGCCGCGCTCACGACGCAGATGATCTACCAGCAGCCGGTGCGTCACGAGTTCGGCCTGATTCAGCCACCGACGCTGCTGGTCATAGGCCAGGCGGATCGCACCACTATCGGCCGCAACTGGGTCGGCCCTGAAGTACTAAAGACACTGGGACAATATCCCGAACTGGGCCGGGCGGCTGCCCGCGACATTCCCAATTGCAAATTAGTTGAACTGCCCAACGTCGGCCATATCCCGCACCTGGAGGCGCCGGATCAGTTCCACAGGGCGTTGCTGGCGTTCTTGCAGCCGTAGCCGCGAGCGCGGCCAGCAACTTGAATCCGCATGATATAATGCGTGAGGCGAATGCGGCAGGCGAGTACCGTCTGTCACGGCTGGCATGGCTTAAACTCGAAGCAGAGCCCGATCCTCCTCTGATTGATAGAGCATCCACATGGCCCCACTCAACGTGTTATCCGCGACCGAGGTCAGCCAGTTCATCGCCGACGGCTACATCTTGCTACGCGAAGCTTTCCCGCGCGACGTGTCCGAGGCGGCACTGGACCTCATCTGGGAGAACGCGCCCGTTGATCGGCACGACCGCGCCACCTGGGAGCGCAAGCGATATGTGGTGCAAAAGAGCCTAACGGGACCGGCCGCGGAGGCGCTGTATACAACGCGCGTGTGCGGCGCGTTCGACGACCTTTTAGGAGCGGGCCGCTATCAGCAGCATCGCGGTACCGGCTATGTGCTACTGGGTCCGCCCGGCTTTGCGGCGCCGCCGTGGCAGCCGCCAACTTCAGGTTGGCATATTGACGGGAACCACTTCCATCACCACGTGAATTCGCGCGAGCAGGGCCTGGTTGGATTGTTTCTGTACACCGACATCGGACCAGGCGGTGGCGCCACCGTGGTGAAGCCGGGATCGCATCATGTCACCGCGCGCATCCTGCAAGCATCGGAGCCGGATGGGCTGTCGCCAGGCGAGTTGAGCGCTGCGGTGGAAGCCGCGACGCAGGACCTGCCTGTTGTGGAAGTTATCGGCAATGCCGGCGACATGGTGATTCTGCACCCGCACACCTATCACGGCAGCAGCGACAATTGCAGCCAGCGCTTTCGCGTCGCGTCCAACATCTGCATTGGCCTGCACGAACCGATGAAACTCGATTGCCCCAATCCCGCCGACTACTCCCCGGTGGAACGCGCCATAGTGGACGCAGTCGCACCCACAGCAGTCGCACCCACAGAGCGTTGAAAGTGGGTTTGGAGCAAGTCATTGCGATTCACTCGTATCGTTTCTCGAACACTTCGCATGAGGCTCTTCCTGGGCGTGCCGGGGCTATTGCTAATCGTACTGTCCGCTGGGCGCCTGTGCCGCGCCTTCGGAGAACCCACACACGTGGGCGCGGTGAATAGTCAACATAGTCCACAACGACCGGCGCACACTGCCCGGCAGGATGAGGGTCCGGTACCGATTCCCGAACCCAGTGCTAAGGCGTTGCGTTACTTCCATTCCGGCACGGTGCTGTGGGTGGTTAGCACGCTGCTGGGGTTTCTCATCCCCGCACTGTTCCTCTTCACCGGATTCTCGGCCCACCTGCGCGACTGGGCTCAGCAAACCGGGGCGCGATGGGTGTTTACGGTGGCGCTGTACTACGTCGCGTTCACGCTGCTCAATTTCGTTATTGACTTGCCCTTGTCGTACTACGCAGGCTTTGTGCGCCAACACACGTATGGGCTCTCGAACCAGACGCTTGGCAAGTGGGCCGGCGATACCCTGAAGAGTCTCGGTGTCGGCAGCACCATCGGCTGCTTCATAGTGCTGGTGTTCTATGGGCTACTGCTGAAGAGTCCACGGTGGTGGTGGGTCCACATCAGCGTGTTGGCGGTGCCGTTCCTGTGCCTGCAAATGCTGATTACGCCGTTGTGGATTGATCCACTCTTCAACCACTTTGGACCGATGCACAACAAGCAATTGGAAGCCAAAATCCTGGCGTTGGCCCGGCGCGCGGGCATCGAGGGTGGACGCGTCTTCGAGGTAGATAAGAGCCAGGACACCAACGCCGTGAACGCTTACGTGACAGGGTTCGCCGGCAGTAAGCGCATCGTGCTATGGGATACCACGCTGAAGAAGCTCAACGACCGCGAGGTACTGTTCATCATGGGCCACGAAATGGGCCATTACGTCCTCGGCCACATCGCGCGCGGCATCGTGCTCGGCTCGCTGATGATCCTGGTCACGTTGTACGCAGCGCAACACTTCGCGATAGCGTTCATGGCACGTTACGGGCCGCAGTGCGGCTTCAGCCAACTCTCCGACATTGCCTCGCTGCCGCTCATGCTGCTCGTGATTCATCTGCTGACGCTGTTAACTACACCGATCATCTATGCTTATACGCGGCACATCGAGCACGAGGCTGACCGCTTTGGTTTGGAGATCACTCGCGACAACCACGCCGCGGCCACCTCATTCGCCAAGATGACGACGGAGAATCTCAGTATCTCACGCCCGGATCTCTTCACCAGACTATGGCGCTCGACGCATCCGCCTCTGGGCGAGCGCATCGAGTTCTGCAACACCTACAAGCCATGGGCCGCTGGCCAGCCATTGCGCTACGGCCATTTGTTCCAGCAGCGGACGAGCGACGGGCCTCGCTGAGCCCCACGAACCCGGAGCGTCAGCGATGGGCTAAAGCCGGAGACGCGTGGCCCTTAGCCGGTCCCGCGACACCCATCACCACTGACCAGAAAGCGAGCAACAGATGGGTTAAGCGGAACGCGTTCAACGGCGCAGGCGTCTCCGGCACCGGGTATCACGTTTGCGGGTAATGACTGGCTGGCTGCGCGGCTGACGCTGCGACGTTGAACGGTCAGAGTTGCGGCCACCGCGCTACCGTAGCCGGGCTACAGAAGCTGAAACCTACGCGATAAAGAAGGTTGTTTTTGATGGATTGTCGCCAAGTTGAATCTCAGTTGGCCATGCTTAGCGCGGACGCATTGCCGTACTCTACAGCGCACCAGATGCGCGAGCACCTGAGCCTCTGTCCGCACTGTGAGCGGGAATGGCAGCTGCTGCAGACGACGCTGTTGGTGCTGTCCACCGGCCCCCAGGCGCTGCCCACCCAACGACAGACGGAACAGCTCTGGCAGGGCTGCGCGGAGTATATTTTCTACCGCACCGAAGCCCGTCGCGCACAGGGCTCGCCTTCTAACTACTCGGCCGCATCTTGGATGAATTGGGCGCGCAACCAGCCGCGCTGGGGTTGGGTAGCACTCGGGAGCGCCGTGGCCGCATTGGGCGGGGCCTGGTGGTTCTCCCCGCAGGACAACCAGCCGGAGTTGTTGGCGAGTACCGGCCCGGCCCTAGTTGAGTCCGCGTCCGAGCGGTCATTACTGCCGCCGCCCGACGCCAATGCGGCGTTTCCTGGTCGCCTGATTACTTTTCAACGGCTGCCGGCGCTGGCTTCCTCCATGGTGGATAGTCACACCACCATGACTTTCGCGCCGTTCGTGGACCACGTCGGCATGTTGGTCGTTTCCTCGTCCGCTGCCGATAGTGAGGCCAACGCGTCATACGCGCCTGGGACAGTGGCTGGCGGCACCGTCGCCAGGGCCAATGATGCAGCCTTGGCCGGCCCGGTCATACGTCGCTGAGCCGCCAGTCAACGTATGAACCCACGCTCTGACAGGCCCGAGGCGGCCCACCCCGCGCACATATTCCGTTTCAGCCTGTATGTCCTGGCGGGCGTGGTCCTGGTGCTGGCCATGATGGTCTGGAACCTGCGCCATCAGCGCCGTTTTCAGGCTGCCGCACTGCGCACCGGGCTCGACCAGCAGCGGCAGTCGCAGCGAGCCGTGGCGCTGCTGTATCAGGCGCTGTGGGCCGATAACCATCGCACCTATGCGGCGCGCGTCACGACCTACGCGGTCTACGGTACGCAACATATCCAGGCAGTGGCACACCTGACGCGCGAGCCGCAGCATCTGGCGATCCGCTATGTCAGCGGCGACCGGCGCGGGCTTTCCAGTGGCTTTAATCAACGCTTCTCATGGCGCCAGGAACATGCCGGTGCACCGCTGCAGGCCTACGCCGCGATTCGTCGCGATGCCACGGAAATGGGCGCCCGTCGTTTCGCGCTCATGCTGGACAATTACCGCGCCGACTGGAAGGGACAGAGCGCCATCGGAGGGCGGACCGCGGACATCGTCGAGATTAGTCCATTTCATGGCGTAGACGGGGCCTATGGCCCGGCCAAGCGGCTGTGGATTGATCGCGACACGCAACTGACGCTGCGGGTCGAAACTTATAACTATCAGATGCAGCCGGTGATGAGTTCCACCCTGTCGGACTTGGATCTTAACCCTGACGTGAACGCCGCCACCTTCCCGGTCGCACCCGAGATTACGCAGGTGGCCAACACCGATCCGTGGATGGCTCAGGACCTGGGCGATGATAGCGCCAGCGTAGTGCGACTGACCCACTTGCAGCCGCCACAGGCGAAGGAGTTGCCGCCCGGCTTCCACTTCGAGAGTGTCGGCGTACACCGCTGCGCCGAGACTCCGGGCGCCCCGTCGGCCGCGCTGTCCCGCTACACCGACGGGCTCAATACGCTGACTATCTTTGCTCTCCAGCCGCCGGCAAAGACACAGAACAACCTCGCGTCGCCGGAGTCTAAGTCTGCGGCTGACGACCGCGACGCGGTGGAAACCTGTGACTTCGGCCCCGGCACGATGGTGATGACCAATCGCGACGGTCGCCGCTTGATCGCCGTGGGCGATCTGCCGCCGGCGACATTGTACCGCGTCCTGGGTGTTAAAGCACCGCCGGGAGCGCCCGCCACGCTGGCGCGCGACAGCCCCGGCGCAGCCCGTTTGCAGCCCGTCGCGGCGCACTGATACCTTATTTTACCCCGCGCGTGGAGGCTTGGTCCATGAAGAGAACGCTCCTGTCCCATCCCGTTGCCCTGCTCGGACGTATGCTGGCCGTGCCGCTGCTCGTGGGTACACTGGCGACGGCAACCACGCCCGCTCGCGCCGCCAAAGTCACTCCCGACGATCCCCCGCCCGGCGCGACGCCGACTGAGATCGAGAAGGGCGACAAAGCCGCCGAGGAGTTCGAGAAGAGCCCTAAGATCAAGCTGCTTGACCCTAACAAGAGCGCGGCTAACAAGGCCCTGCTCGACAAACTCAATCGCATGGCGACGGAGTTGGGCAAGGTCTCGGCCCGCCCACTGATTAAGTACACGGTGAAGGTCGTTGACGACACCGACATGAACGCCTTCACGCTGCCTAACGGCCACATCTACATGTATCGTGGCCTGGCTGACGCCGTGGCCAGCGATGATGAGTTGGCCGCCGTGCTCGCCCATGAGATCGGTCACAACGCGCGGATGCATGCTCTGCGCGCCGAAGCCAAGGCTAAGAAGTTCACCTTACCGCAGATCGCAGCCTTGCTGGCGCTACTCAAGGGCGGCGAAGGCGGCGCCAATGTCGCCATGTTCTCGCAGTACCTACTGATCGGGGTGATGAACGGCTACAACATCGAGTACGAAAAGGAAGCCGACAAGGCCGCCGTCAACGAGTTGGTCAAGACGCACTACAATCCTTCGGCGATGGTCACGCTGATGAACCGGCTCGACCAGGAAGAAAAGCGCCGACCCGACATCAAGATGGGCATCTTCCAGACCCACCCGACCTCGGAAGAACGCGCCGCGGCCTGTCTCGCCGACATCCAGGCCGCCGGCGTGACCTATAGTCCGCGCGACGTGCAAGGCGGCCAGCAAGCCGTGGGCGTGGCCGCCCCCGACCGTGTAGCGGTGAAACTTGGCGACGTCACACTGGTCGAATTTGCGCCAACTGCCGACGCCAAAACTCGCGCCGATGCGACGGCCCAACAGGTCAACCAATTGCTGCGTGCGAACCTCAAAATGCACGAAATCACCGTCACTGAAGACGCGCGCGGCGCGCGCGTTATGGCCCGCGGCCTGGAAATCGCGCGCGCCACGCCCGACGATGCCAAACTGCAAAAGCTGACTCCACTCCAGTGCGCCACCAAATGGCGCGACAACTTCCGCCGCCTCTTCTGGAGCGAGGAAATCAACGGTAAGCTCTAGGTCATGGATTCCATCCCGGACGGACCTGTCCCGGCCCCGACGATCACCTCCCACACCGCTACGCTCGCTATCATCGGCGATCCTATTGATCATTCGCTGACGCCGCGCATTCAGAATGTGGCGCTACGTGCTATCGGCGCCAATATCGTCAACGTCGCCTTTCATGTACGGCCGTCTCAGCTTGAGCGCGCGGTGCGCGGCGCGCAGGCGCTGGGCCTGCTCGGCCTGATGGTGACCATTCCCCACAAGGAAGCGGTGCTGGCGTTGTGCGCCGAACTAGACGAATCGGCGCAAACCATGGGCGCGGCCAACCTGCTGCACTTCGCGCCCGACGACCGCATTATCGGCTACTCGACGGACGGTTGGGCGGCGTTGAAGAGCCTGGCCGAAGAGGGCGCGACGGTGCGCGACGCGCGGGTGGCGATCCTGGGCGGCGGCGGGGCGGCGCGGTCGCTCGCGATTACCTTCGCCCACGCCGGGGCGCGTTCCATTACGATCCTCAATCGGACCGTGGCACGCGCCGCACAGATCGCCGACGAGATTTCGTTCATGGGCCAGGCGGCGCAGGCGCTACCGATGGACGATGACGCGTTGGGCGAGACACTGCGCACCAGCGACCTAGTCGTCAACGCGACTTCGGTCGGGATGCATCCGCACGAGGCAGTGACACCAGTGCCCGCCATCTGCCTGCATGCCGGCCTCACCGTCTACGACATCGTCTACAACCCGCTGGAGACCCGCCTGCTGCGCGAAGCCCGCGCCGCCGGCGCCCGCACCGTGGATGGCCTCGGGATGCTGATCTATACCAACGTCCGCGCCGTGCAGATTTGCGCCGGTCTCGACATCTCCGCTCCGCTCATGCGCCGCGAGGCGCTGAGCGCACTTCAGTCCGGCGCCCGGTCGTAGTTCGTAGTAGCGGCTCGCGCCGCTACTACGAGCGGGGTGCTGAACCGCGCTTTAGCCCTCTTAATTGCGTCAAAAAGACGCGAAAATGCACCTTTTCAAATGCTCCAAACGCGCCGTTCACCGCGCCATAGCGCACCATAGCGCACCCAATCGCGCAGAGCCGCGCCGAACCGCGCCCCAACCGCGCATTTCGCGCACCTGTGGACCGTCGCCGGACTGCCTCGGAGGCAGACTGGGGTATAAATCCGGTCGGTCGCGACGGTCGTCAAGGCTCGCGCAAGCCCACGCGGGCCTCGCTCAAAAAATAAGCTTTCAAGGTGACAAACAAGGCCCCACAAACGCTGGACGGCAGTGTATAGTCAGGAGGGGAGGAAAGCGGCAGTAGTGGATGACCCGTAGAGGCGACGCGACCAGGCCGGCGCTTCGTGAAAAGTGCGCGTTATAGCGCGATTCACAACGGGGCGGGTGCGCCCGACCACTACAGCTTCGCGATACGTTCGGATTGGGACTTCAGGCCCTTAAGCGTGGCGTCGCAGTTATCCTGCATCAGCTTCAGGATGACTTTTTGCATCATCTTGCCGATTAGTGGAATCTCGAAGCGGTAGTCTATGACCAGGCGCACCTGCGTGCGCGCGCCATCCGCTACGAAGTGGTATTCACCTTTGTAGTCAGTAAAATCGCCTCGGAGTTGCCAGAAATGGCAGGTATAGTTCTCACTGTTCCAGATATCTTCTTCCGTCCAGCGCATCTGGCGGTTGAACTGTTTGATGCGACCGATCCAGTCGGTCACGGTGCGGGTGGTGACCGGCGTCAGTTCCTGCCGCTCGAGCACCCGGCATTTTTCCAGGTCAGGCAGTATGTGCGGCAAGTTCTCGACGTCCTGGGCGACCTTCCACACCACGTCGAGCGGCGCGTTTATGTCAATCTCAGTCTCTATACGTGGCATGTTTCCTCTTTATTCGATATGCAGCCGAGTCCGCTGTCATGGTCACTCATCCATGTCTATATCTTCCAGCAAGTCAACGGTCTGAGCGATGGCTTCATCGAAGGCAGTAGCAGCCCATTGCACCTGTTCGTCGCTGATGACGAGCGGCGGCTCGAAGCGGATGGTGGTCGGGTTATTCAGGGTATAGGCGGCGATGACGTTGCTTTTCAGCAGGCCGACAATCGCCAGCGCGCCAATATCCTCATGCGCGAACTGCACGCCGATAATCAGGCCCCTGCCACGCACCTCCTGCACGCACTGCGGATACTTCGCCTGGGTGGCGCGCAACGCACCGATCAGCTTTTCACCCTGAGCCGCGGAGCGAGCCACCAGGTTCTCGCTCTCAATCACATCCAGCGCGGCCAGGCCGGCGACGCACGCAAGCGGGTTGCCGCCGAAGGTCGACGAATGAATCAGCGGGTTCTCGCGAAAAATCTCCCAGACCGCGGGCGTTCCAACCACCACGCCGATGGGCACGCACGAGCCGCTGAGGCCCTTGGCCAGCGTCACCATGTCCGGCGCCACGCCATCCCACTCACAGCCCCACATGCGGCCGGTGCGGCCCAGCCCGGTTTGGACTTCGTCTATGATCAGCAACGCGCCGTGGCGGTCACAGATGTCGCGCGCGGCGCGCAGATAACCGGCATCGGGCACGATCACACCGGCCTCGCCCTGGATCGGCTCCAACAGCACCGCCGCAGTGGTGTCGTTGACCGCCCCTTCCAGTGCCGCCACGTCATTGTACGGCACATTGACGCAGCCCGGAACGAGCGGCTCGAACGGCGCCTTGTAAAGCTCGCGGCCCGACACGGAGAGCGACCCCATGGTCTTGCCGTGAAACGCGTTCGTGGCTGACACGAAGCCGGGACGGCCCGTGCTCATACGGGCGAACTTGATGGCCGCTTCCACCGCCTCCGTGCCGCTGTTGCAGAAGAACGAATACTGAAGGTCGCCCGGTGTCAGCTCCGCCAGCCAGCGCGCCAAGCGCGCTTGCGGCGCGTTGAAAAAGAGCCGCGTCGAGAGCGCCATCTTGTCGAGTTGGCCCTTGACCGCCTCGACCACGCGCGGGTGCGAGTAGCCCACGCTCAGGCTGCCCAGACCACCGGCGCAGTCGAGAAACTCGCGCCCGCGCGAGTCGGTCACGAGGCAGCCCCGCGCCGACACCTCGACACTGTCGAAGCCGCCAAACTTCACCAGCGCCGCGAAGCCGGGGTTCACATGATTTTCGTAGTCTTCGATCACCGCCGCATCGGCGGCGTATTGCGCATCATCGTTTTCAGAATGGCTCATCGTGCCCCAGTTTAGCGCATTTGAGGCGTGCGCCAACGGGCGTTGATGGGAGCAATGCACTCGCAGCGAGGAACCTAGGTACCCACGCCTAAAACCACACCGGCGTGCCTCTGGTGAGTTCGAGTGCGAGGGCGATAAAGAAGCCGATGGCGAGGCCGACGCCCCAGGGGACGAAGCGTTTGGTGACGGTCGGGGCTGGTGCGTCCGGCACGCTCTGGGTGATGGCGGCGGTCCCAAAATAGTTGCGCAGGTTCTGCCCGACCATGCCGAGTTCACCGCGCATCATCAGCCACGGCAGCAGCAGAAAGCCAAAGGCGGCGGCACCGTAGAGAAACCCGAAGCAGCAGAACGCCCAGCCTTTCACCGCGCCTACGGCCGCCAGCAACTTCACATCACCGGCTTTGGCGAAGCCGAGCATGAATGGAATCCACTGGATGCCCATCCCGACGGTCCAGCCGAGCAGCGCCCACATCAGGCCGTGCACTCCGCCGAAGATGCCGTTAAGCACGAAGCCGGCGACCCAGGTGGGGAAGGTTACAACGTTATAAATCTTGGAACTGCGCGCATCCGTGATGGCACACGTCACCAGCAGCGCGATCAGGACGCAGTCCAGCGCCATGACCTGTCCAGAGGACAAGCCAACGGCCTCTGCTCCCGTGTATTTTGAGAAGTAGTAACCCATGCGTAGAGTGTGGGAGTGTGAGAGGAAAGTCAAATCGTCCGCCTACACCCTCACCCTCCCATACGCCCACACATATTACTTTCAGCTACAATGTTGCCATTGGGCCGCTTACTGATCGAGAACGACTACGTCTGCGGGCGCGCAGTGCAGGCACAGCGTGTCGCCGGGGCGCGGCGCGTCGGTGCCGGGGTTCACTACCGAAACCTTCAAGGCACGCCATTCTTCCGTGCCCTCGCCGTTGCCGCCAGTAAGCCGCGCTTGGTACTGCTCGGTCTCCCCAAGGTACATCACGCTTTCCAGGCGAGCCGACAGCGTGTTGAGGCTCGGCCAATCCCCTTTGGTAACACGCCACGACTCAGGGCGGATCGAACACCACACCGACTGCCCAGCGGCGAACGACACTCCGTCACGGCGCGCGCCAGTCAATTCGCCCACGGGCGTCGCCACCATCACGCCAGCGCCGTCGCTACGCTGGACGGTGCCGGGCAGAAAGTTGGTCTCGCCGATGAAGCGGGCCACGAAGCGCGTGGTTGGTAGGCGATACAGCTCGCGCGGCGCGCCGACTTGTTGCAGCACGCCCTCGTTGAGAATCGCGATGCGATCGGCGATGCTCAGTGCCTCGTCCTGGTCGTGCGTCACGTACACAGCCGTGATACCGGTCTGCTCGTGCAGCCGCTTGATTTCGCGCCGCATCTCCAGGCGCAACTGCGCGTCGAGGTTCGACAGCGGCTCATCGAGCAGCAACACGTCGGGCCGAATCACCAGCGCACGGGCCAGCGCCACGCGCTGCTGTTGGCCGCCCGACAACTGGTTCGGATAGCGGTCGCCGTAGCCGCCGAGGCGCACCATTTCCAACGCCGCGTCGGCCTGCGCTATGCGCTCGGCTTTGGGCATCTTACGCACTCGCAACCCATATTCCACGTTCCCGCGCGCGGTCAGGTGCGGCCACAGCGCGTAGTTCTGGAACACCATGCCGGTGTTGCGACGGTGCGGCGGCACATTGTTCATGACCTTGTCGCCAAACCGCAGCGTGCCGCCGTCAGGCTGATAAAACCCCGCCACCATGCGCAGACAGGTCGTCTTGCCGCAGCCCGACGGCCCTAACAGGAAGAAGAGTTCTCCTTCCTTGATCTCCAGAGTCAGGTCATTAACCGCCACCGTACCATCGAAGCGTTTAGTGACGTTGGCAAAGGATACGGACAGCATGAAGAAGTCAGTAGTCGGTAGTCAGTTGGCAGATGAGAGTCATGCACTGGCCCGTCGCTGATGCTCCGGGTTCGTGTGAGCACCGGACGCCAGCGTGCCACCCATGCATCAGAGTTTACTATCAAACCGGCTCAAGCGAGACAGCCGCAGTGTCGCGGACTGCTGACACCTGATACCCGTTCCCTGTCACCTGCTACCCCCAAATCGCGACCGCGCGGTCTGGCCCCACTCATTCAGCTTCACATTGCGCGCCGTGGCGTCGCTCCACTTGGCGGCCAGTTGGGCAACTTCGGCTTCAGTGGCAGGCACGAAGGCGACTTGGGCGAGGTTCGGGTTCTGAGCCAACTTGGCCTTGAGGGCTTTCTGGTTGTCCACGAGCACAGTGCCGATCAGGTCGTCCAGCACTTTGCGGCGCACGGAGGCTTTGGCGGAGTCGTAGGGGCGGACGTTTGGTGTGGCGTAGGGGTTTTCGCGCACCAGGCTGTCAGGTGATAGTGGCTTGTATAAGGTGGGTAGCGCGGCCTGTCGGTACAGGTCATTCTGCGTTGGTCCGCCCGGCGCGCCCTTCTTATACATCCACAGCTTCTGACCCTCCGGCGACATCACGTAGGCGACGAATTGCTTCGCCAGGTCGAGGTGCGGCGCACCCTGCAAAATGGCGATCGGGTCGGGCGTCACGACAAGTTGGCCCTTTGGCGCTACGTAGGTGAGCTTGTCGCCACCGGCGCGGGCCACGGCGTCACGGGCATAAAAGTCTATCGCCGGCGCCATGACAGCTTCGCCACCCTGCACGTCCTGTGTCAACTGGGATGACGAATCAATGAATTTGCTGGCGTTGGCGGCCAGGCCGGTGAGTGTCTGCCACCCCTTATCCCAGCCTTCCAGTTGCAGAATGATTTCGTAGGCGACGTGCGCCGAGCCGGAGTGTCGCGGGTCGGCCAATTCGACGCGGTCGCGTAGTTTCGGGTTCGCCAGATCGTCCCAGACCTGTGGTATCGGCAGATTATCGCGGGTTGCGATCTGCTTGTTCACCAGAATGCCAAAACCTGATAATGCGGCGGCCACCCAGGTGCTACTCTTGCCCACGAACGGCACGCCGTTCAGCTTGGCTGGGACACCGTAGGTTGATCCCAACGGCTGCAGCAAGCCTGAATCGGCCAGGTCCATGAACGGCTCGGGGCCGCCGCCAAAGAACAGGTCAATGTTGATGCCCTTGGTCTTGTCCTTGTTGGCGAACTGCGATTCAACGAAGCGCAGCGCGTCGGCCGTGCCCTGCTGGCTGAGCCACTTGATGGACGCGTCGGGGTGCTTCGCTTTAAAGCCGCGCTCGAACTCGACTTGAATTTTCGGGTCATGAGGCGTAATGATGGTGAGCTGGGAGGAAGGCCCAGGGGCAACGGGTGCCACCCCATTACCCGACGAGGTGGATTGTCCGCCGCAACCCGGCAGGCACAGCGGGAGCGCGGCACCGGCCGCGAGGGCTACGGCGCGGACTACAAATGAACGGTTTATTATCACGAAGTTCATTTACCATGCCCTGCCGCCACCCGCAAGGTGGCGCGCAGCACCATCAGCGATCCTGCTCCCGATGATTGGGCTCGTGCCGTTGCTCCTTGGCCGTCGCCTCAACCTCCTCTTCGTGCTTTTCCTGCGTGTGCAGGAATTGCGGAGGCGTCGGCGATTTGAGCCTGGGGTACAGCCGAAACAGCACGACCTGGATGCTGGCGGCAACCGGTACCGAGATGAGGAGCCCGACTAACCCCGCAAGTTCTCCGCCCAGCGTCAGCGCCAGCAGCGACAACACCGGGTGCAACCCGACGCTGCCGCCGACTAAACGGGGCGTGACGATATTATCGAAGACCTGATTCAACACCAGAGTCAGTGCCACGGCGATGCCACCGAAGCCGGGTCCACCCGCCGCGAACGCCACGAAGAAAGTCACCAGCGCCGTGGTGAACGGCCCGAGATACGGTACGGCGGAGAGAACGCCGGCCAGCGCCCCGACCAGCAGCGCGTAGCGCGTCAAATCGTGGTGGAATATTGCCAGCCCGTAGAGTAGCGCTGTGGTGGCGACGCCGTATAGAGCGCACACGATGACCAGGGCACGCAGATAGCTGGAGAAGACTTCGCCAATGTCCTCGGCGAAGACGGTCGCCGGACGACGCCAGCCCTCCGGCACCAGATAGAGCAGGCGTGCCCGCAGCCGGTCGATGTCGAGCAGCATGTAAAACGTCACGATCAGCGCGACGATGGTTTCGATAAACGTGCTGATCGAGCCTATCAGGACGCCCGTCACGGTGCCCACGGAATGGCGCGCCCACTCGGAGGCCTGGGTCGAGACCTGTGCGAACAACGTATCAGCGTTCTCCGGCAACTGATAGCCACCGATGGTGCGATGTCGCGCCAGGATATCGTTGGTGACGCCTTTGATCTTGTCCAGGTACTGCGGCCCCTCCTGAATCAGTTGCTGCGCCTGATTCACTAGGATCGGCACCAGGATGATAACCACGCACACCAAGGCCAGCACTAGCCCACCGAACACGATGCCGACCGCCGCGATGCGCTTCATCCCGCGTGCTTCCAGCCGGTCTGCCAGGGGGTCCAGCAACAAGGCCAGCACTGTCGCGATGACGAACGGCGTGGCCACGGCTGTTAACGCCGTGGCCAGCCGGGCCAGCACCAGCGCCAGGATCGCCAGCAAAGCGATGCCGAGCGCGCTGAAGAAGCCGAAGCGAATCCAGTATTGAGGTCCTGGCGTTGGCGGGGGCGCTGACTCAGCGAAAACCATTACAGCACTCTTATCACGACGCACCCCGGGAGTCAAAGCTGGTACTGTGTCACGAGCCGGGAGCAGCACGGGGCATGGCGGTTGCAATCGCCATGCCCCGTGCCCTGTCCGCTGAAGTCAGGCCACCCAGATACCTGTCATTTAGCGGCCGGCTGGACGTCTAGCAACTCCACGTCGAAGATGAGGGTCGCGTTCGGAGGAATGACAGGTGGCGCGCCGGCCTCGCCGTAGCCCAACGACGGCGGGATGGTCAGCTTGCGCTTACCACCGACCTTCATGCCCGCAAAGCCCTGGTCCCAGCCTTTGATGACTTGGCCCGCGCCGAGCTTGAACTCGAACGGCTGGTTGCGGCTGTAGGACGAATCGAACTCCTTGCCGTTGGCCAGCGTGCCACGGTAGTGCACCTTCAGCGTGCTGCCAGCCACGGCTTCGGCACCCGTGCCCACCTGAGTGTCCACAATCACCAACTGATCGTCTGCCGCGCGTACCGCGAACGGCATCAGCAAGCCCAATAATCCCAGCATCAATACGATCTTACGCATCTTCAAACTCCCCTTGTAGTGAATCGCACTCTAACGTAGACATTCGGCGCGGCGTGGTGTGGTATGCTTGTTGCGAGCGGGCCGACAGTGCCGGGTTATCAACCTTATTGCTCCCAACACGAATCCCTTGCCCACTCATCCCTGTCCTCGAAATGCCGCCACCATCACGGCTGTGTCGTAATACTCGCGCATTTTGACGATCTTCCCGTCGCGCAACGTAAAAACGTGCGCCCACTCCGTTTCCCAGAGGCAGTTATTGGCCCGCACCCGCACTTGCTCCCAACCCTGCACCAGCACCGTGCTGGCACCGGGGATGAACTCGCGCGGCTCGAACTGGAGAAACTCCGCGCTATCCAGCGCCAGCGCGAAAAACTCGCGCACCTCAGCGTGGCCGTGGTAATGGCCAGCGAATGGTATGTCCGCAGGGCCGTAGAACAACCAGTCGATGTTGCTGTCCAGTGTAGTCAGCAAGTCCGCTATGTCCTGTCTGGCGAAAGCCGCATACAACCGTTGCACCAGCGCGACGTGTTGAAGCTGGGATTCCTCAAGATTCTCCACTCCTTCCATTTTGTCGCACTCCACCGCGTCGTTCAAGCTGCCCGTATCAATGAAGGTTTAAGTTAGCGCCGCGCCGGGTAATCTGTAAATAGCAGGCCCAGGGGTTTGGAACGCCTCCTGGGCCTGCCTACCCCCGCGAACCCAGGCTTGCCCCTCATCCACCTTGTTGTTTCAAGAATTTCAAACTGTCATACTTAAGCTGTAGGTCTATGAGGAATCTGCAACATCCCGACATCGCCGAGGTCCCGGTCTCGACGGTGCTGCACGCCCTGAGCGACCCCATCCGCCTGCGGATCATCCAGGTCGTGGCCGAGCGCGGCGAGCAGTGCTGCGGCGCTTGCGGCATTGATATGCCAAAACCGACGCTGTCACATCACTTCAAGGTGCTACGCGAAGCCGGTGTCATCCGCGTTCGCCTCGAAGGCACGCAACGCTGCATCTCGCTGCGCCGCGACGACCTCGACAGCCGCTGTCCCGGTCTGCTCGACTCAGTATTGCAGGCGTCCGAGCCCTATTAGCCTGTTCACAATTCTCACATTGTGATGTCTTGACAGGGCAGTGCCGGACTCTTATATTTAGATTATTGGCTAAATGTCTAATTCTTCTGCTGAGTTCAGTTCTTTGGGGAGGCGTGATGGTGGGAAAGCTATGCATAGTAACAGTGTTGTCTGCGACAACTCTCCTGGCGGGTATTCATTACGGCGGGGCGCAGGCCACGGCCGGACCACAAGGTGCAGCGCCAATGCCAACGACACGTGAACAGGCAGTTACTTTTCCCAGCCGGGGCGGCCTTAGACTCGCCGGCACTTTGACGTGGCCGGCCTTGCCGGGGGCCGCCTTGCCGGGGGCCGCGCGCGTGCCTGGCCTAGTCTTGATCGCCGGCAGCGGGCCCACCGATAGGGATGGCAACCAGGCCGAGTTGCACACGGATCTGCTGAAGCAAATTGCAACGCGGCTGGCGCAGGCCGGTATCGCGGCACTGCGTTACGACAAGCGCGGCATCGGCGGCAGCAAGAAAGATGTGAAGCCGGAGGAGTGGAGCGACTTCGCGGCATGGGAAGGCTTTGTCGGCGACGCGGCCGATGCTTTGGCATTCCTCCAGCAACAGCCGGGAATTGACGCTTCCCGGACTGGAATGCTGGGACACAGCGAAGGCGGCCTGCTGGCGCTGCAAGCGGCTCGTGACATCGCGGTGACGCACGCGGCAGGCGGGCCGCAGCCACCGGCGGTTCTGGTATTGGCCTCGACGCCGGGTCGGCGGCTGGACATGGTGGTGCACGATCAACTGGTCAATCTGCTGCGACGGCAAGGCGCGACAGCCGAGCAGACCAAATACTTTCTCGACAAGAACGATAGCATCGTCGAGACGATTCGCCAGACCGGGGTGGTGCCAGCCGATGTGCCGCCGGGCCTGGCGGCGCTGTATCCGGCGTATCTGGGCAAGTTCTACCACAGCGCGATAGCGGTGGACCCGCCTCAACTGGCATCGCGCTTTCCCGGCCCGGTGCTGGTGTTACAAGGCGAGAAGGATGTTCAGGTCCGGGCGGACGCGGACGCCACGGCCCTGGACGCCGGGCTGAAAGCCCGTCCTCACGAGGACCACCAACTGATTGTCATTCCAGGCGTAAGTCATAACTTTAAACCTGTTAAGGACGTCACCGACCCCGGCTTTGAAGGTCCGGTCGCAGCGCCTGCTCTCAACAAACTGGCGGGCTGGTTGAAGGTGAAGCTGGTGGCTACCGCGCCGGCGAAGCAGTAGCCCTATGGACCTGGTCTTCAAAGCTCTGGCAGACCCGACGCGGCGCGAGATCCTGCGCCTGCTCAACCGCGGCGAAGCGACCGCCGGGCAACTAGCGGAGCAGTTTCATATCAGTGGGCCTTCGATGTCGCACCATTTCAATATCCTCAAGCAAGCCGACCTCATTAGCGCGCGGCGCGAGGGCCAGCAGATTTACTATGCGCTCAATACCACGGTGTTTCAGGACCTGATGACTGTGCTCTTTGAGTTGTTCCAACGCGATGAGCGCGGCGCCGAAGCTGGACTGAGCTGCCGGGAGGAGAATCCCTCATGAAAACGTCGTATGCTATCGCGATCGCGGCGCTGTTGACTGCCGCGGCCGTATTGTACGGTTTGACACTCGCGGCTACCCTGCCCGGCCGCATCCCGACGCACTGGAACCTGTACGGTCAGGTAGACGGCTGGGGCAGCAAGACTACCGGCCTGTGGTTGATGCCCGGCGCGATGTTGTTGATGCTGGTCTTGCTCGGCACGCTGCCGTGGGTGTCGCCGCGCAACTTCAAAATTGATGCGTTTCGCGGCACTTACAATTATTTAATGGTCGTGGTCATCGCGCTGCTGGGCTACGTCCACGTCCTCATGCTACAGGCGGCACTGCATCCCGCGGCACCCATCGCACGGGGTCTCCTCGTCGGTTTGTTCCTCTTCTTCGCCCTGACCGGCAACGTCATCGGCAAGGTGCGGCGCAACTTCTGGATGGGCGTACGCACGCCATGGACGCTGGCGAGCGACACGGTGTGGAACGCGACGCATCGGTTGGCCGCGCGGCTGATGGTCGCGGGCGGACTGCTCGGCGCGCTCGCCGCCTGGCTCGGCGTGCCGTTTGCGGCCTGCTTCGGACTATTACTCATCATGGCCCTAATTCCCGTCCCCTACTCGCTCGTGCTCTATAAGAAGCTGGAGCCACACGGCTGAAACTCCGGCACAAGCGGTAAACTATGCTCCGTCCCAAAGAGAGGAGTACTATTTCCACGATGCTAAACACGGTACACAATTATCGAACGCTGACGGTGCTCGCGTTCGCGCTTTCGCGCCCAACTCCGCCCGCTCACGCTAACGCGGTGCACACGCCCAAGCCGGGCACGTCCGAGCGCGCCGCCATTATGGATGGCCTGCGCCCGTCGGTCATGCAACGGGTCCACAAGAAAGTCATCTTCAAAGTCAACATGCTGAAGGTCAAGGACGGGTGGGCGTGCTTTGAGGGCACGACATTGTATGCCAACGGCGCACCTCTTGGTGCCGGGTTTCTCTGGGGCGAGACTTCGGCCCTGCTGCGCCGCAGCGGCGCGCACTGGCAGGTCATGACCTGGGGCTTCGCCACCGACACGGGTGTTATGGACCGCGCCAAGGCCAAGTATCCCCGCGCTCCGCGCGCGATCTTTCCCGGTTGAGGCATCGTGCCGGGTGAACGCAGCTTCGGGATGCGGCTCGCAAGCCGTAGCACGACCGGTAGGGCAATCGCGCAATCGCGCGCACTTTTTGGCGGCTCTGCGTTCCACTGTCCTCGTTTCGCTCGTTGACGGCCCGAACCTGTCACGGCCACCACCTTCCCCTCCTCACTATAGCGTGATGTGCCCGGTTTGTGGGGCCTTGTTTGTCAGCTTGAAAGCTTATTTTTTCAGCGCGGTCTGTAATACGCCTTTTCGCGCCACGTGCGACGCTGTAGGCCGTGGTACTGGCCGACGCCACGGCTGTCCAGACTGGACCAAATGAGGTGCGAAATGCGCGGTTGGGGCGCGGTTCGGCGCGATTGGGCGCGGTACAGCGCGATTGGGCGCGGTGTGGCGCGGTTAGCGGTGCGTTTGGAGCATTTGAAAGTGTGCATTTTTGACCACTTTCACGCCTATAATCTAGCCCTACCCATGCAGTTGGCCCTCATCCCCGGCACGTCGTGACGGCACCAGGATGATACCGTCCTCTACCCTATTTGGCCGGTTAGAATGATAAGTGTGCATATCTTCCCCTTCCTCATCATCGCCGCGCTGGCCACCACCGCCACGGCAGCCGCAGCGCCGACGCAATTTCACCCACTGAATCCAGTCCCCGGCCCCGCAGTCACCATTGATGACCAGTTCTGGTCACCCAAGCTCGCGCTCTGGCGGCAGACGACGATTAATGACTGCTTCGACAAGTTCGAGAAGACCGGGGCCTTCGATAACTTCGACCGGGTGCGCGACCATCAAACCGGCGGGCATCACGGCGACCCGTGGTGGGATGGGCTGGTCTATGAAATGATCACCGCCAGCGCCGAGTTTCTGGCGACGCATCCCGACCCGGCACTGGCCCGGCGCATAGAGGGTTACGTGGAGCGCATCGCCGCCGCGGCCGCGGTGGACCCCGATGGTTACGTCAACACCGACGTCACACTCAACCATGTCGGCTTCCGCTGGAGCGATCCGCCGGCACCCGGCGACGACCATGACGATGTGGTGCCGCACACGGTCTATAACGCCGGATGCCTGGTCGAAGCCGGCGTGCAACTCTATCGTGCAACAGGCAACACGCGCCTGTTGCAGGTCGCGACGCGTATGGCCAACTATATGTGCCGCATCATGGGGCCGCCGCCCCGGCAGAACATCGTGCCCGGCCATGCCCTGGCGGAGCAGGCGTTTGTCAACCTGTATTTGCTGTATCGGGAGCAGCCAGCCCTGAAGCGGCAGGTGGCGGGACCGGTGGACGAAAAGCAGTATCTGCAACTGGCGGAGTTCTGGATCGAGAATCGCGGCCACCACGACGGGCGCAAAGATATGGGCGCCTACGACCAGGACGACAAGCCGGTCTTGCAGCAGGCAAGCCTCGAAGGCCATGCCGTGCGCGCCGGCCTGTTGGCGGCCGGGCTCGCCAAGGCGGCGGCGGTGAATCGTCGCCCCGATTACTTGCAGACCGCCGATCGCTGGTGGCAGAACATGGTGGAAGCCAAGATGTACGTCACCGGCGGTCTGGGCGCCATTCCCTCCTTCGAGGGCTTCGGCGCCGACTACGACCTGCCTAACAACGGCTACGCCGAAACCTGCGCGGCGGTGGCCGGCGGTTTTTTCAGCCAGAACTTGAACCTCGCAACGGGCCAGGCGAAGTATGCCGACACGCTGGAACGCGTGCTCTATAATGGTGCGCTCAGCGGCGTGGCGGTGTCCGGCAACCGCTACTTCTATCAGAACCCGCTGGCATCCGGACCGGAGGCGCGGCGCTGGGAGTGGCATGGCTGTCCTTGCTGCCCGCCGATGTTCCTGAAACTGATGGGCGCCCTGCCCGGCTCCATTTACGCCACCGACGACGCGGGCGTGTATGTCAACCTGTTCATCGGCAGCCGGGCGCGCATCGACACTGGACCACTGCACCTCGCCCTGAGCCAGACTTCCAATTATCCCTGGGACGACAACATCCGCTTTACAGTCACGCCACAGCGCCCGTCGCGCTTCAATTTGAACTTGCGCATCCCCGGCTGGGCGCAACAGGCCACGGTCGCCGTCAACGGTCGCGCCGTGAAGATTCTACCTGTCGTGAATGGTTATGCCCGCGTGGAACGCCGCTGGAAAGTGGGCGACACGGTGACGCTGCATCTGCCGATGCCAGTGCAGCGCGTCCACGCCGATCCGCGTGTCGCGGCAAATATCGGGCGCGTGGCCCTGATGCGTGGGCCCGTCGTGTATTGCGTGGAGGGCCTCGACAACGGCGGCCACGCCAGGCCGCTGATTCTCCCCGCCGATGTCGCCATCACGCCCGCCCCACGCCCCGACCTGCTGGGCGGCGTGACGGTGCTCACCGGCACCGCTCAGGTCTCGCGCCAGGGCACACCGGCCACGCATCTGGAAACCGTAGCGTTTACCGCCATCCCCTTCTACACCAACACCAACCGCGAGCCGACCGATATGGAAGTCTGGATCGCCGCCGATGCCGCGCACGCCCCAGTGCTCACCCTGGCCAGTGCCGCGACACCCTCCGCTTCGCACTGCTTCGCCAACGACACCGTCGCCGCGCTGAACGACGGCATCGAGCCCCGCGCCTCCGACGACACTACCATCCCGCGCATGACGTGGTGGGATCACCGCGGCACGACGGAATGGGTGCAATACGATTTCAAAACACCGCGCCGCGTGGCCGGCGTCGAGGTCTACTGGTGGGACGAACGGCGCATCCACCAAAACTGCCGCGTACCCCAGTCGTGGACGGTGCAGTACGTCGACGGAGGCCAATGGCGATCGGTGACCGGCGCCTCCGCCTACGGCACCGCAATGGATACTTTCAACCACGTCACGTTTACGCCGGTGACCACAACCGCATTGCGCCTTTTGGTACAACTTCAACCGCAGTGGTCGGCCGGGGTTTTGGAGTGGCGGGTGTTGGAAGCTGGGTTGTAAACACACCCCGAGGACCAAGCGTTCGTAGCCGTAGGGGCGCTGCTTGCTGCGCCCGCGTATCACACGACAGCGGGGATAACCAATGGGCGCAGCAAGCAGCGCCCCTACATATAGGCCGACAGTCGTCGTTGCGGCTTTGGCGCCGCCAGGGGCGTTCGGTCTGCGTCTCACCGCGCGAGACGCGCGGGCAAGGACGGGGCCTTGCCCCTACTTGTGCGCCGGAGGGACGAGGCCTGCCGCGTCCGCTGATTATGCTGGCGCTCAACCCGCCACCGCGTACTCCACAGACTTGGGGTCCTGCACACGTGTCGAGGCGTCTAGAATCTCGAAACCTACGAGGTTGCCGAACTTGTCGTAATCCAGAATGACACCTGGCTTTTCCTCGTCGCTCTCTTCGATCGCCGCATCATTCAACAGAATACGGAGCACATCAACTTCGGCGTCGTAAGTGACTTTCATGGTGACCTCCAGTAGCTACTAATCCGGCTCGTCCGATAAACCGTTATGACCACCGCCGGATCTTCAGTGTCTGCCACTACTACACGTAGCAAGAAGAGTTTGCGGCCAAATCTGACCTGCGACTGATAAACACTTCTATCGTCACGCTCCTGGACAATCTGCTCAGGATTCTGCAGCACGCCATCTACCAGATTCTCAGAAATGCCACGGCGAAGCATTTCCTCACGGGCATGGCGTGACAGCGTGTATCGCATGTCCTTTAGTTTACATCGTTGTGACATTTCGCCTCATTAATGCAACTGCGCCACTCGCACAGTGGCCTCGTAGACTGTCCATATTTATACTCCATCTCATGGGCGGTTGCGCCAGCCAGACCGCTGCCGAAGTTGAGGAGAGTTCTAATGGCACTTATAGGATGTCCTGAATGTGCGAAGCAAATAAGTAGCCTTGCGGTCGCTTGTCCGCACTGTGGTTATCCCATACATGTCGCTCCATCCGGGACAAGGTTGTCCCCCACACCACTGCTGAGGAACTGCCCCGACTGTGGCGCGAGCGGCAAAGTCCCGGCTACTTGCTCGGCTTGCCAAGGAACAGGTTTGGATGGGCACGCTCGGTGCGTTTATTGCAACGGTAGCGGAAGGGATGCTTTTGACTACACTTGCGATACTTGCGACGGTTGTGGCCAACTCACCTTCGACGCGTTTGATCAGCTTCAAAGGGAGCGCAAGGAACAGGAACGGAGGCGCGCGGAGGCAAAAAAGAAAAACGCAGAGGAAGCCAAGAAGAGTGCTAACGAGGCTGAGAAACAGCGACACGAGAGGTTGGCGCAGGAGGCAGTTCGTGCTGAGGCGGAAAGAATCAAAATGCTGGACGAGGAAAGAAGGCGCCGGTCCTTTACCACGACGTTAAAGGCGCGGAGCCAACAGGGGGCGTGTTTAGTCTGCGGAGAAAAGATTCGCATCTTTCAAGGGAGCTTTCCCGTAAAAATGACCGACGGTAGTTTCACTGCCGCCATTCATGAGAGATGCTCAGTCACCTCTAATGAGGTAATGACGTTCCTCAAGACATACGCCAAAATGTTGACCAATGCTGATATGACAGGTGAACAAGGCCGCACTCGTTCCAGGTAGAAACCCGGCCTGCACTTGCATGTGATAAGGGTGTCTGCCTTGCGCTACCGTTCAAATACAAAGGACCACGGGTTACCCCGTGGCCCCTTGTCGCTACGGCAAGCCTACACCGTCACGCCCTGCTCTTTGGGCAGGCAGCATTTTTTGTACTTCTTGCCGCTGCCGCAGGGGCAGGGGTCGTTGCGGCCGACTTTGGCGCCGCCGAGGGCGCCGGACGGGCGCGGGCCGACGGGCGATTGGGCGGGCGGAGTGGCGCGCGTCTGGGTCTGGGGCGGGGGCGCGGCGCCGAAAGTGGCGGAGCGGGCGAGGACGACGGGTTCGTCTTCGTCGTCGCCGTCGGCGTCCTTGTCGAGCTGGGCGCCGTCGTCCGTGAGGTTGTCCATCGGCAGCGTCTGCGTCAGCACGCCCTCCTGCATGCCCAGCATTTGCGGGCCGGCGTAGCTCTGCTGCACCTGCGGCTGGGCCTGGAACGAGAAGATAGATTCGGTGACCTCACGGCGGATTTCGCCGAGCATCTTCTGGAACAGCGCGAAGCCTTCCTGGCGGTAGACGCCGATGGGCTCCTTCTGCGCGTAGCCTTCCTGCCAGATCGCGTCGCGCAGATAGTCCATTTCGGCCAGGTGCTCCATCCAGTGCTCGTCAATGGAGCGCGTCACCTGCCACCGTTCGAGGTTGCGCAGGGTTGGCTCGCCGAGTTGCGCTTCGCGCTCGGTATAGATTTCGCCCACAACCTCATACAGTGAACGGCTGTCGTGCAGCGTCACGTCGAAGAGTTCCTGCGCCATCAGGTCGTCGCTCTTCAACTGCATCCAGTGCATGTCGGTGAGGTCCTCGACCTTGAGGTGCTTGCCAACGAGAGAAGCGCCCAGCAGGCGGCCGAGGCCGGCGTAGGCTTTCTGGGGTTCCCACTCTTCGGGGCGCACCAGGCGCGGGCAGAACTTCTCGACTTCGGCGACGGCGGCCTGCTGCGCCATGTCGAGCACGGTGTCGCGCAGGTCGCCGCCCATCAGGGCGCGGCGGCGCTCGCGATAAATCACTTCGCGCTGCACGTTCATCACGTCGTCATATTGCAGTACGTGCTTGCGGCTCTCGAAGTGATTCAGCTCGACCTTCTTCTGCGCGCGCTCGATGGACTTCGAGATCATCGAATGCTCGACGGCCTCGTCCTCGTCCCACGCGTTCAGCAGGCGCTGGCCGCGCACGCCGAAGAGACGCCACAACTCGTCTTCGAGCGACACGTAGAAACGCGACGAACCGGGGTCGCCCTGGCGGCCGGCGCGGCCGCGCAACTGGTTGTCAATGCGGCGGCTTTCGTGACGCTCCGTGCCCACGATATGCAGACCGCCGACGCCCTTGACCGCTTCCTGCTCGCTGGTGTGCGCGATGTCCTCGGCGCGCGGCTCGCTTTCGAGCACAATGTCGGCCGACTGGCCCGACACGCCGGTCTCGATGAAGACGCCGACGTTCTCGCCGGCCGGCAGATCGCCGAGTTGGGTAACCCGCGCCTGCACCCAATCGGCATCAATGAACTGCGGCGCCCACGGCGTGGCGGCGCCCAGTTGTTCGAGCACAGCTTGCGGGTCTTTGCCGACCTTGGCCACGGCTTCGCGCAACGTCGGCGCCAGGCCCGCCAGCACGCGGCCGAGGCGGATGCGATAGACCAACACGTCAATCGGCATCTCGTGCACGTTGCCCTGCTCGTCCTGCGCCTGGCCCATCATCTGCGCCTGCATCACATCGTTTTCATCAATGATACCCATCATGGCCAACTGCTGGTGCAGCCACTCCGGGTTCAGGAACGGCGCGTTGCCGCCGACCAGACTCGCGATGTCGCTGAGCAGGATCAGGTTGGGCACCTCGACCATGACCAGGTCGCGATGCTCATCGGTGTTGCGCTGCCATTCGGCCAGCGCCTTCTCGGCGGCGGCTTTGTCGAGGCGATAGTGCACCACGGCCGTATCACCCAACAACTCCTGCATCTCAGGTGTGGCATCGTAGGCGCGCTCGTTCTTGACCAGCTTCCAGCCGCGCAGCCGCTCGCGCAGCCACTGCGTGCCCAGGTTGAATTCGCCCAGCGCGGTGCCAAGCTGCGCCTCATTGATTTCCACTTCGCCGCCGTGCGCGGGCGGGCTGCTCAGCTTGTGGCGCGCGGCCGGCGAATCGTGAATGTTCAGTTGCTTCAGGCGCGCCGTCACCCATTCGGCGGTGACGTTGGGGATTTGCTCCGCCAGCGCCGCCGCATCGAAGTCGGCGCCGCGCTCCGCGTTGGCACCCGCCGCGGCTTCGAGCAGCAGGTGGTCGAGGTCATCTATCGTGGCCAGCGTCTCCAACAGCCGGCCGATGGCGTTTTGCGCCATGCCGAGCGGCAGGCTGAGCGCGTGCAGCACGATCAGTTCGCCGACGTCGCGCCCGCTAGACTGCGTGGCAATGCCGTTAGCGAGCGCGTCGCGCAACGCGCCGAGCGGAGCCTGATAACCCATCAGGCGCTGCAGTTCGGCGTTGAGCGCTTCGAGCGGCTCGTCATCGGTCAGCGGGTCGCTGTCGAGCGGCAGCTTTTCGAGCAGGCCGAGGCGGCGCACGCGGCTGCGCACCTTGTTCTTCAGGTCGGCGGTCGTCAATTCCTGCGCCAGCGTGTCGCGCATCTCCTTGGCGGCCTGGCCCTCAAGTTCGTTCGCCTCTTCCAGTTCGTTGACGCGCTGCATCAGGTATTGCACCCAGCAAAGGTCTTGCAGGCGCTGTGGCGAGAGACGATCTTCGTATTTTTCGGTCGTCTCGTTGTTACGCGAGCGCACGTGCACCGTCTTGCCCTGCAACTGCCTGACAAGCGCTTGCAGCGTCATTACGCGCCAGCGCGATTCCACATCGAGCGTGCCGCCGAGCACGATGTCCACGCCGCGGCCGGCCATGTTGGTGGCGATGGTCACCGAACCGGGCCGCGCCGCTTCGGCGATGATGCGCGCTTCGTTACGGTGGTTCTTGGCGTTCAAGACGTTGTGCGGCAGGCCGACGCGCAACGCCGAGGTGAGACGCTCGCGATCCACGTTAGGAATCGTGAACAGGCTGAGCAGCTTCGACACGTTCTCTTCGTGCAGCGGGTCGGGCTGCATGCTGATAGTCTTGGCGATGTTCTTGACATGCATCAGGTTCAGCGCGATGCCGCGGCCCTGCTCGGTCTGCTGGATGTCCTGCTGCAACAGCGGCACGCGCAGCGTCTGGAAGATCTCCTGCTTTTGCGCATCGGGGAAGTTCTTGTCCTCCCACAGCTTGGTCTTGACCAGGTGCGAGAGTGCCAGCGTTTGCAAGGTCTGCGCCTTGAGGCGCTCTGACATGCGCTCCGAGACTTCCACCGAACGCGTACCGACCAGCACCGGCTGGCCCGCACAGTGGTGTTCCAGAATCTCGAACGTAATCGCGCGCATCTTGGCTTCAGCGGTCTTATAGACCACGTCCGGCCAATCCTTGCGGCGCACGGTGCGGTTGGTCGGAATCGAGACAACTTCCATGCCGTAGGTCTTGGCGAACTCGGCCTCTTCGGTCTTGGCCGTGCCGGTCATGCCGGCCAGCTTGTTATAGAGGCGGAAGTAGTTCTGAATCGTGATCGTCGCCACCGTCTGGCTTTCGAGCTGCACTTCAAGGCCGTGTTTGGCCTCCAACGCCTCATGCAAGCCTTCGGAGTAGCGGCGCCCGTGCATCTTGCGGCCGGTGAACTCATCCACGATGATGATTTCGCGCTTGCCGTTTTCGGGGTTGGTGTCAATGACGTAGTTGACCTCGCGCTGGAACAACGCGTGGGCGCGAATCGCCTGGTCGAGCACCGGCTGCACTTCCTGCAGCTTGGCTTCGGCGAGGCGGCGGCGGCGTTCGGCCGGCAGGCGCAGCACGCGGTCAATGGTGGCCGAGAGCGTGTCGTCGGGCCGTTCGGCCATAGCGCGCGTGACGATGGCCGCTTCCTCGTCGGCCAGAATCTCGGTCGAGATGCAGGTGTCGAGGAAACCATCCGGGTCGGTGAAGGCCGGCGTGCCGGCTTCGCGCTCGGCGATCAGCGTGCCCATGTCAGACAGCGCGGCCTGGCGGCGCTTTTCGTCCTTTTCGGTGAGCCAGCCGAGGTTGCGCACGATGCGCTTGAAGTCCTCAAACGGCATCACTTCAAAGCTGCGCTCGACCAGGCGCACCAGCGCGCGCTGCAACTGCTCGCCGGAGCGGTTGGCGAAGTCGCCGCGCCGCAGCCGGTTCTGCACTTCCTTGGCGAGCGGGATGCGCCGCTTCACTTCTTCGGCGAAGGCTTCGGCGTTCTCCTCGGTCAGCAGCGGCTCCAGGTGGCGGCTGACGGCGTCGGCGGCCAGTTCCTGGAACAAGGCCGCGTCGAGCGCACCGTGGACCGGCTTACCCAGCACTTCCTGTAGCGAATCGGCCGCGTCCTGCGACAGGTTCACCGTGGCGTTGATACCTTCCAGCAGCCGCGCGTTTTGATCGGCCTTGAACTCGTCCCAGCGCGCGCCGAACTCTTCAATGGCATCCGTCAGCGCCGCGACTTCGGTCGCGGTCAGCAGTTGCTCGCCGATGAAGTTGTCGAAGCCGGTCGAGTACTCGCCGTCCTCGATGGCGAAGCGGATCGCTTCGGCGGACTCGGAGGGCAGACTGACCAGCCCGCCGATTTGGTCGAGCAGCGCGTCGGCGTTCTCGGCCCGCCACGCCTGCAACTGCTTGGTGCTCTCGCCCAGCAGCGCCGGCAGTTCGGTATTCTCGCCCGGATAATCGCGCACGGTCAGATGCACGCGCTCGCGCACCTCGTCAATGCGGCCGCCTTCACTTAACAAGAGTGCGATTGTGCGCGACGCATCGCGCGGCACTTCGACCCACTGGGCCATCTCTTCGGCCAGGTGGCCGGCAATTTCCTGATGCGCGCGGTTCTGCTCCGATATGAAGTTCTTCGCCGCCTTCATCGCGTCGGCGAACGGACCGCTCTTCGTGAGGTCGGCCAACAGCAGCTTACGCAAGTCGGCGACGTTCTCGCCGCTCTGTGCGCGCTGCGCGATGGGCTCGTGGCCGGGCAGTTTCTGGCGCAGCGCCTCGGCCTGCTCCTTGAGGAAGCGGGTGCGCTCGGCGCCGTAGTTCTCGGTGAGGTCGGAAATCTTGCGCGCCGCGTCGCCCAGATGCTCGCCAATCGCGCCGCTGACTTCGCGGCGCAACGCCTCGCGACCCTGCGTCAGGCGCACGGTTTCCCACAGGCGCTCGGACGACTCGAACGGCAACAGACCACGTAACCCGATCTGTTCGAGCGCTTCGATGATGGTGCGCACTTCGCCCGGACCAACCGTCGCATCGTCGGCCGGCAGCGCGTCCTGGATCAGCGCGTTCGCGTCCTGCAAATTGCCCGGCGACTGCAAGGCGGCTTCGATCAGCACCGGATGCACACTTTCGCGCAGCGAGGTCGCGACCTTCTCGACGTGACGCTGCTTGACGGCATCCGCCGATTCATTCTTGCGCGGCGCCTCTTCCGCGTGCTGCGGCATCGGCACTTCGAGCAGCGACGCGACGAGCAGCTCAATCGCCGATTCATCTATCAGTCCGCGGCGCGCCATCTCTTCGGCCACGACGTTGGCAATCGCCGCCGGCTTGTCTTCGTGGTCTTCCATCGCCTGCACGATGCCCGCGGCGCCGTCGGCCGGCAGGGCCAACTCATACGACAGCGCGTTGGCCAGCGCTTCCGAGTTCGAACTGAAGCTGAACTCCAGCGCGACTACATCGGCATAAGCGCGCGCCAGCGGCTCCGTCACGCGCGCGACTTCCTTGTCCCACGCCGTGCGCACACCCGCAGGATGCACCGCATTAATCGCCACGGCCTCCAGGCGGGCGCGGCCATCGGCGCTAATCAGGCCGGACTCGAAGAACTCGTCGGCCACGTCCAGCAATCGGGCTGCGTTGTCCACACGGGCGCTCTTCTCGGACAGCAGATAGGCGTCAACGAGATACTCGGTCGCGGCGGTGAACGCGCCGCGCTTGAGGATGTCGTCCATCAGGCCGTTGATGTCAATCTTGCCCTTCACGGTCAGGCTGTCGAGCAGGTTATCCACTTCGCGGTCGGTCACGGCCGGCATCAGCTTGCGCGCCACGCCGTCGCACGTCTTGGCCATCTGCTGGCGGCGCAGCGCGCGGTCGGTCTTCGCCACCTGCGCCGAGATAATCAGCGGCGTGCGCGCTTCGTCAATCAGGATGTTGTCGACTTCGTCCACGATGGCGAAGTTCAGCGAACGCTGCACCAACTCATCGGAACTTCGCGCCATGTTGTCGCGCAAGTAGTCGAAGCCGACGGCGTGGTTGGTGGCATAGAGCACGTCCGAGCGATAAGCGTTGCGGCGCTCGTCGTTGTGCTCGTAGTAGTCCATCTCGTCCGACAGGAAGCTGACTGACAGGCCCAGGAATTCATAGATGGGCCGCATCCAGTTGGCATCGCGCTCGGCCAGGTAGTCGTTGGTCGTAATAACGTGCGCGCCGCGCCCCGAGAGGGCGTTCAGATACACCGGCAGCGTCGCCACCAGCGTCTTACCTTCACCGGTGCGCATCTCGGAGATACGTCCGGTGTGCAGTGTCGCGCCGCCGATCATCTGCACATCGAAGTGGCGCAGGCCGATGGTGCGGGTGCCGGCCTCGCGCACCAGAGCAAAGGCTTCCGGCATCAACTCGTCGAGCACCGCTTTTTCGGCCTCGCGGCGAACACGGTTGTAATCGTCGGTCCAGCTCAGCTCCGTATCGAGTTCCTGCCAGCCATACGGCTCGCCGGTCGCCGGGTCCTTGAACTTGCCCAGCCGCTCCGTCACTTCTTCCTTAAACCGCTCGCGCAACGCCAGCGAGCGTGCCTTCAGTTCTTCGTCGGTCAGCGCCAGCAACTCCGGCCCCAGCGCGTTCACCTTGTCCACCATCGGCCGCAGCTTGGCGACTTCCTTTTCGTTCTTATCGAACAGCTTGGTGACGGCGCCGACCACGCCGCCCTTACCGTCTCCCGACCCGATCTCGCCACCGGCGGGATCGTCCGACTTCTTCTTGCTAAACAGGTTCTTGAGATTCATTGTCACTCCGTAAGATTCGCCTTCTAGTAGGGGTCAGCCACGACAAATACCGCCGGCATGACCACTGACAGCCGGCGCGAGACGAGCGACAAAGGCCCGAACCACGCCCGCGATCAGATGCCGGCGGCGGAAAGCGAACAGCTATTCGATGGAACGGTTGGTGCGGATGCCACACAACATCGTGGCTTCGTGCGAGGTGAGAGAATGCGCCGCGAGACGCCGGGAGGCGTCGTAAACGGGCGCGAGAATCGGTGCGACAGGGGCAAACTCGTCCGACAACGCGACCGTGTGCCCACTACTAAGCTGCCGGGGCAGTTCAATACCGGTGTGATGAGCAACCGGCAGTGAATCCTGCAGCCGCGCCATGAGGTCGGCGACCGGCTGCACTTCCGGCGGCTGCGCCGTGGCGCCCAGGCTGGCCGGCGGCGTGTGCTGCTGCAGCCACCACAGCACCGCCTTGTATTGTTGCGGCGCCGCTACAGTCGTCAGCGACGACACCGCCAGCGACGACGCGGCCAACGAGGAGGCAGCCAACGACGCCCCTGCCGACGGCGAAGCCGCCAGCAAGGCGCACAGCGACGCCAGCAGGAAGAAGTTCCACTCGCCGCGTCGCAGCCACGTTGTCCGCATCTGTTTATTCATCGCTCACGGCCCCGCCGCGCGGGGACCGACTCTATTATACCGTAACGCAAGGGTTAGACGTGTGGGTGCGGCGGGGGTTGCACCTGCGTCTAGGCCGTGCCTTAAAAGACACGGCAGAGCGACGCTGCGCGTCAGCCGTGCTCCGCACGGAGGGTGAGTCGCAGCATCGGGGGTGTCCTGGCAGCCTGGAAATGGCGGTTGACACCGCCATTATTCTGGCCGAGAACAACAACTCATCGCTGGCATACCACTGTCCGTCCGCGCCCTTTAGGGCAAGGGTGTAATGCTTGCGAAATCAAGACTTTTTCAGCATGATGTGATGTATGGCTCGTAGTATCCCTTGGTCACGAGATCAGCGGCTGGTTGCATTCCGACTATATTGCCGAACGCCTTTTGGAAGGCTCCATCAGCACAACCCAGAGATAGTTGAGCTGGCAAAGGCGATTGGGCGAACACCGGCGGCAGTCGCGATGAAGACGTGTAACTTCGCAAGCTTGGACCCTGTGCAACACGCCAGAAATGTTGTGGGCCTCGGCAATGTTAGCGCACAGGACGAGGCCCTGTGGATAGAGTTTCAGACAGACGCCGAGACTGTCGCCGCCGAAGCAGAAGAAGCTTATTCCCGTCTCACTGGACGCGACTTACCGCCATTAGAGACAGACCTCGTATTGCCGCAGGGTCCGACCGAAATCATACGCGCTGTGCGCACGCGGCGTGTTCAGGCATTCTTCCGCGCCGCTGTCTTAGCCAGCTACGACTATCGGTGCGCGTTGTCTAACGTCGCCGTGCTGGACCTATTAAATGCCAGTCATATCGTTCCGTGGAACGCTGACATTAGCCGGCGCGCAGATCCACGCAACGGGATTGCTCTCAATGTTCTGTATGACCGTGCATTCGACCGAGGCCTGATTGCCTTTGATGAGTCTTCGCGAGTGCTTGTGGCGACTGTGCTGAAGTCAACCAATCCCCCGACTTTCCATCGCCAAGCTCTCCTTGAGATGGAGGGCCAACAACTCCGGCTGCCGTGCCGGTTTGCTCCAGATCCGGCAGCTATGGCTTATCATCGAGAGCATATTTTCAGAGGCTAAGGCTACCCCACGAGTTCAGTCACCGCCACTGCCCGACTCACTCCCGCCAGTCGTCGCCGGTCATGATGCGGCGCATGAACTTGTCGAAGAGCGGCGCGGTGAAGGCGGTGTCGCCGTGGTTGGGGCTCCAGATCATGCCCTTAGCGATCAACTGGTTGCGGGTGGGACCTAGCGAGGTGACCTTGCGATTCAACTGCTCGGCGATATCGCCGGAGCGGTGCGGGCCGCGGCCAAGTTCGGCCATGGCGCGCAGATAGCGCCGCTCGACGGGTGTCAGGCGGTCGAAACGCACACGAAAGAAGCTCTGGTCGAGGTCCGCGATGGCCGTCTGCGAGGCCAGTTCCACATCCTGGCGCGTGATGGGCGAGGCGTCCGCCACGTCCCAGGCGTGTTTGCCCCATTCCTGCAGAAAGTATGGGTAACAGAGCGTGGCCTGCACGATGAGGTCGAGGGCGTCTTCGTCTACATGAACGCCCTGCGCGGCGGCCGGAATCGCAATCGCGGATTTGGCTTCGGGTGGGGCGAGTGCGCCGATTTCGGGGAAGTCGAACAGTCGCTCGGCGTAAGACTTCGCGCGGCCCATGCGGCCTCGCAGTTGCGGAAGGCCGGCGCCGACCAGGACCACGGGAAGGCTGCGCTGTGCGGTGCGATGCAACGCTGTGATGAGCGCGGCAAGTTCGGTTTCCGGCACGTATTGGAGTTCATCCACGAACAGTACCAGCGCGGTGGCCGCACTGCGCGCGGCCTCGCCCGCAACCTCTATCAGGGCTTGCAGGTCGTGTTCCAGGTCGCCGTTGTCGGCCAGTCCCGGCTCCGGTTCGAAGTCGAAGCCGATGTCAATGTCCTGATACTTGACTTTCAGCGACCTAGCGAAGCCGGCCAGAGCGCGCAGGCCGCGCTGCGCGAGGGCTTTGGCCTGCTGGTTGCGAGACAGGCGCAACAGCGCAAGCCGCAACTCCGGCGCGAGGATGGCGGGCAGCGACCGGCTCTCCGGGGCTTCAATGCGTATGGTGTGAAATCCAGCCGCCTCGGCATCGTCACGCATCCGATCCAGCAAGACCGTCTTGCCCACGCCGCGCAGGCCGACCATCAGCACACTCTTGGCCGGCAAGCCGCGGCGCACTCGCTCCAGAGCCACACGCACCGTCTCCCGCAAGTCATCGCGTCCCGCCAGTTCCGGCGGCGGCGTGCCCGCGCCGGGGGCGAAGGGGTTGCTGACTGGGTCCATGAATGGCAGTTTATAGGGAAATTAGCGAGTTTACAAATTTTTTATAAACTCGCTAATTTCCCTATAAATCGTCTCGTTCGCTGTTCAAGCAGCCACAGAATCACACAGAAAGACACGGAAGAAACGGCCTTAGCAGTAAGCCAGGAAGAGCGGAACCCAAGAAAGAACACGAGGAACAAGCTGTTACGCCGCTTGAGCCACACTCAACTCCTTTGCGGTCCTCCGCGTTCTCTGCGCCTCTGCGTGAGCATCTTTCCGTGTCTTTCCGTGTGCTTCCGTGGCTAATTCGGCTTGAGTTGCAGCGTGCGCAAGTTGAACGGCTTCCAGCCGTCGGTGACGGGCTTGATGGTCAGGGCGGTCTTGCCCGGCGCAGCGATTTCGATGGTGCCGAGGTCAACGGTCTGGAACTTGGTGTAGTCGCCGGTGTTGGCTACCGTGGCGCGCAGTTTCTGGTCACCGATGCTGAGGTCGGCAGTGCCGCTGCCAGTCGAGGCGACTTCGGCGGTGACGGTGTACTTGCCCGGCTTCGTGGCCTGAAACGGCCACTCGATCCAGTCGGCGGCGTTCGTCCAGAAGCCGATGTGGCTGCGGTTGCGCGCGGTTTCCAGCTTGATGGTGTTGCCGTGCAGCACGGCTTCGGCGACGGGGAGTTGCAGGGCGCCCGTGGCGTCCTGTTGCAACAATTGCGGCTCGATGTCGGGCTGTCCCTTCAGCTTCAGCACCACAGTCGTACTGATGGGGTCGTGGCCGGCAGGCAGAGTCAGCGTGATACCGTCGGGTCCCGCAGCGGTGGGCACAGGAGGATGTTCACCCTGCAGACGAGGATCGGTCAGAATGTAGGCGCTGGTCACGGCGTTCTTGAGGCCCGGCACCAGCAGCTTGCCGTCCTGCGGCCAGTTGAAGACGTGCAAGTAGAGGGTCATGGTGTCGCCCTCGACTTTCTTGGTGCAGCGGCCCCAGATCAGGTGCTTGAATGGTGAGGCGGTGGTTGGGGAAAG
>JADMIO011485859.1_pt1 | contig 48248 bp, 41 predicted proteins | sample 8958161 | NCBI WGS metagenome assembly JADMIO01 (sample SAMN16585339, study PRJNA669376) | soil metagenome | isolation source: Crop rotation soil | place: USA: Cullars Rotation, Alabama | collected 2011
GCGACAACTTGTCCACGTGGAATTCTAAGCTTAGGATCCCAATGTGCTGGAAAGGGATATCGACCGTCACCGACTCCTCGCGGCCGCTGGGGCTGACGCTCCTCAGCGTGATGCGGCCGTTGTCGGCCCTCTGCTCGCCCGACGTATCGGCCGGACTGGCGCCGCGTTGCTGTCCCGTCTTGTCGTCCTTGTTGGCGGTCACCGTCCCCTTCCAGGCGCCGTCGCTCTCCGTTTGCGGCCGCGGCTTGAGCGCATTGATACGCTTCTGCTCGGCTTCGTTTCCGGCCAGCGGAATGGCCCGCTCGGTCTTGGCCTGATTGAGGTCGCGCTTGATCTCCTGCTCCACGAAATGCGCGAGCTTGCGATTGCCGGCGGCGGTGAACAGCACGCCGTCCTGCTCGCGCAACAGCACCCGCTTGCCGGTGATGTCCGGTCCATAGGGTGAGAAGTTGCCGCCCTCGTCGGCGAAGTGGGTCTGGATGTCGATGAATTTCACGCCATTGAGGAAGGCCTTGTCGCGCACGATATCGTTCATCGTCAGCGCCGGCTCGTTGGCCTCGTAGCGGCGCATGATCGGCTGACCCACCCAATAGAGCGCCATGCCGCGCTTCTTGAGCGTCTTGATCAGCCGATCGACGCGCCTGCCGTACTCCTCGCGCCAATCGTTCGAGCCCAGCATGGCTCGGCCGCTGGTGGTCGCCGCGCGCATGTGCAATCGGTCGCCGAGGCCGATCATAATGACGCCGACGTGGAAGGACTCACGCCCCGGCGCCTCCTCGGCCTTCATCTCGTCCTCGAACTCGTTGCGAGCGAGCCCGGCGAGCACGCGGTGCTTGCGCGAGACCTGCAGGCGGGTATCTCCGGCAAAGGCCTCTACGAGGCCGCTGAGCAGGCCCTCGGCAAAGGCGTCGCCATAGGCTTGCAGCTTGTAGACGTCGCCTTCCGGGAACGGGGTGATGTAGCTGGTACCGGTGGGCTCCTGCGCAGCCACCGGGGCCGCCGGCGCTAGCGCCAGCGCAGTGAGAATCGCAACGAGGGCTGCACGAATGGCGTGCATCTCCACCATCGCCCCGTAACACCTGATGTGCGGAAGCCAGACCAACCCGCTGCCCGCTCCCGTTCGACCCTGCGCTCGCGCGCCTCCGAGTCGAAGCAGCACACGATAGCGGCAGTGTCCCTGCCACGGCAAGGCGCCAATATCGGGGCAGCTCGCAGATTTCCACTTAAGGACCGCTACTGAGCCGCAGGCGGTCCAGGAAACCCACGCTCGGATAGCCATCCTCGGCAAGGTTGAGTGTGCGCTGGGTGGCACGGATGGCAGCGCGGGTGCGGTCGCCGATAATGCCGTCGGACCCTCCGGTATCGAGGCCCCAGGAAGCAAGCAGGCTTTGCAGCTCCTCGCGCTCGGCCCGCGTGAGCGGCCTGTCGCTTGCCGGCCAGGCTGCGGCAAGCGCGCCCGCGCCCGCGATTCGGTCGGCGAGGTGGCCAACGGCGAGCGCGTACGACGCGGACTGATTGTATCTCTGCAGGGCCCGGAAGTTGCCGGAGACCAGGAATGCTGGCCCTGAGGCCCCTGCCGGCAGGAAGAGCTGCAGCGTTTGGTCCGCCGCCCGGTCGGCGCGCGCAGCCACGGCCTTGACACCAGCGGCCTGCCATTCGGCGAGCGTCCTGGCGCGACTGGGCACCGACCAGGCGAAATCGAAGCTTGGCGGCAGAACAACCTCAAATCCCCAGGACGTGCCGGCGATCCAGCCGGACCTGCGCAGATAGTTGGCCGCCGATGCCAACGCGTCAGCCACCGTCTCCCAGATGTCGCGTCGGCCGTCCCCGTCGAAATCGACGGCATAGGCACGGTAGGTGGAGGGGATGAACTGCGTGTGGCCGCCGGCGCCCGCCCACGAGCCCACGAACTTATCCGGGCTGATCGCGCCGTCCTGCAGGACGTGCAGCGCCGCGATCAGCTCCCGCTTCCAGAAGGCGGCGCGGCGCGCATCGGCCATCGCCAGCGTTGCCAGCGAACGGATGACGCTGCGCGGGCCCTTCGCCGTGCCGTAGCGGGACTCAATCCCCCAGATGGCGAGCAGAATGTGGCGATCGACGCCGTACGCAGCCTCGATCGCGGTCAGCAGCGTCGCATGTTCGACCGCGAGCTGGCGCCCGGCATCGATGCGCGGCTGATCGACCAGCGCCGTCAGGTAGGCCCCCGGCGACTTCTGGTGCTCGGGCTGGGTCGTTGCCAGCTCGATCACCTCAGGATCGGGCAGCAAGCCCGCAGTGGCCCCCTCGAACACCGATCGCGAGATGCCGCGCCCCTGTGCCGCGGGCCACAGCGTCTCGATGAACGCCTGCGCCTCGGCTGCCGTAGGTGACTGGGCCCGTGCGACCGGCGTGAGCCACGCGAACGCAGAAAGCAGTCCAACGACACACGCAGAGAACCGAGAATGCGGCTTATTTCGCCTCACGCGTTTCTCTCCCCCCAGCCGCGGGGCCAGCTCCGCCCTTGCTGGCATCCGCTCCCTTCACCGGCGCCTTGGCGCGCACATGCGTCAGCAGCGCCTCTGTCGGCCAGCAGTCGATTTTCAAGCTGTTCGCCTTCTGGTAGGCGCCGATCAGCGCGCGCGTGTTCATGCCCGCCTTGCCGTCGATCTTGGCAACGGCGTAGCCGAGCCGTTGCAGGCCGTCCTGGATTTCCTCGATGCCCTTGGCGGACAGTTGCTTGATTTCGGCCCATGGCGTGCGGAAATCGCCGCCTCCGGCGATGCGGTCGCCGAGATTGCCGACGAACAGGGCATAAAGGTCGGACATGTTGTAGCGCTTGATCACAAGGAAGTTCTCGAGCGCCAGGAAGGCAGGTCCGTGCGCGCCAGCTGGCGTCAGAACGAAGGCTTGCTGATCGAGCGACTGATCCGGGAAATCACCACCGATACGGGTCACTCCGAGCTTCACCCAGTCGCGCAGCGGCCGCGCATTGTCCAGCCCTTCGAGCAGGCAGGAGACCTCCTTGGGCAGCTGTACCTCGTAGCCCCAGCTTTGTCCCGGCACCCATCCCTTGGCGCGCAGCTGGTTGGCTGCCGAGCCCAGCGCGTCGGGTATCGAGCTCCAGATGTCCTTGCGGCCGTCGCCATCGAGGTCGTAGGCGAGCGAGTAATATTCGGAGGGCATGAACTGGGCCAGACCCAGGGCTCCGGCCCAGGATGACGTCAACGTCTCGCGTGTGCGCACGCCATCCTGGAGCATCTTCAGCGCGTAGATCAGCTCGGTGCGGAACATGTCCTTGCGGCGACCGAGATAGGCCTGGGTGGCGAGCGCCCTGATGGCATAGTAGGTGGAGCGATGCGAGCCGAACGCCGTCTCCCGGCCCCAGATGGCGAGCACGAACTGACGCTGGACACCCAGCTCCTTCTCGATCTTGGCGAGCCAGGCCGCGTGTTGCGTCTGCTGCGCCTTGCCCTGATCGGCCAATCGGGCGAGATAGCTGGCGCTCAGATATTGCGCCGGCGTCTTGATGAACTCGGCCTGCCCCTTCACCTCCTTGCCGGGTATCACCAGGTCGGGGAGCCCGAGGTCCGGCTCGACCCCGCGGATCGCCTGGTCGAAGGTCGCGCGCGACACCCCCATCGCCTGCGCTTCCGGCCACAGCGCCTCGAGGAAACGGCGGAACGCTTCGGGGCCCTGCGCTTGGGCGTTCCCGGCGGAAAGAAAGATGAGCGTCAGGAGGGCCATGAGGCCCCGTAGGCACGCGCGCACCGCCGGCGGCCTGGCAGGGCCGCGAGAGGTCGATGCCGGCAATCCCCAACTGGCGTCAGCCACGCAGCGCTTCCCACAACCGCCGATGCATGCCGGCGTTACTGTCCCCAGGGGCGCGATCCAGAAACCAGATCCGACGGGTTCTGGGCCGTTTCGCGGCGCTTCGGCTATTGCGCACCCTGCGCCTGCATTTTGGACAGGCGTTCCTCCCATCTGAGGGCCTGGGCGACGATGCCGTCAAGCGTGTCATGCTGCGGCGCCCACGCCAGCACCTTGCGAATCCGCTCGGTGGCCGCCACCACCACGGCCGGATCGCCCGGCCGGCGCGCACTCGAGCGGACCTCGAAGTCGTGCCCGCAAGCGCGTTTGACGGCGGCAATCACCTCGAGCACCGACAAGCCGCGGCCGTAACCGCAGTTGAGCACGTCGCTCGTCCCTCCGGCGCGCAAATGGCGCAGCGCCGCCAGATGCGCCCGGGTCAGGTCGGTGACCTGGATGTAGTCGCGGACGCAGGTGCCGTCGGCCGTCGGATAGTCGGTGCCGAACACCTCCACGTAGGGTCGCCTACCCAGCGCCGCCTCGCACGCGACCTTGATGAGATGGGTGGCGCGCTGCGTCGACTGGCCAGCGCGTCCCTGCGGATCGGCGCCGGCGACGTTGAAGTAGCGCAGCGCCACGTAGCGCAGATCGTGCGCGCGTGCCGTGTCGGCCAGCATGATCTCGGTCATGCGCTTGGAGGAGCCGTACGGAGAAAGGGGGGCGATGGGGCCGTCCTCGGCGATCGGCGCAGTGCCGGTCATGCCGTAGACCGCCGCCGTCGAAGAGAAGATGAAGTGGCGGATGCCGCATCGGACCGCCACCTCGATCAGCGCCCGCGACTTCACGGTGTTGTTGAGGTAGTAGCCCAGCGGGTCGGCGACAGACTCTGGCACCACGACCGAGCCGGCGAAGTGAATGATGGCGTCGATGCCGTGGCTTTTCACCGTGCGCGCGATCAGGTCCTGGTCGCCGATGTCGCCTTGGATGAACGCGGCGCCTTTGGGTACGGCCCAGGCCAAGCCGGTGGAAAGGTCATCGAGCACAACCGGTGGTTCGCCGGCATCCAGCAGCTCGAGCACCATGTGGCTGCCGACGTAGCCGGCGCCGCCGGTCACCAGAACGCTCATTTCATTGGTCTTTCTGGCACATGTATGGCTGCCATCGATTGCGGGTCGGCACGCGCGGCTGCAATGGGCCTTCTACCATTGCCGACGACGATCGGCGACAAGCGGCCCGTCTGCGTTTAATGAACCGGAGCCCCTGTCCAAGGCCAGCAAGCAGACGAGACGAAGAGCATGTCGACGCCCACCAAGCGCATCCGCAAGGCCGTGTTCCCCGTCGCCGGCCTCGGCACACGCTTCCTCCCCGCCACCAAGGCAATCCCCAAGGAGATGCTGACCGTGGTCGACCGCCCGGTGATCCAGCACGTGGTGGACGAGGCCAGGGCCGCCGGCATCGAGCACTTCGTCTTCGTCACCGGCCGCAACAAGGGCGCCATCGAGGATCATTTCGACAGCCAGTACGAGCTCGAGCGCACGCTCGCCGAGCGCGGCAAGAAAGCCGAGCTGGCGCGGCTGACCGCCGAGCTGCCGGCCGCCGGGCAGACGAGCTTCACCCGGCAGCAGGCGCCGCTCGGTCTCGGCCATGCGGTATGGTGCGCGCGCGAGATCGTCGGCGACGAGCCGTTCGCGCTGCTGCTGCCCGACATGCTGCATCACGGCAGCAAACCCTGCCTCGCCGAGATGATCGAGGCCTACGCGGCGCATGGCGGCAACCACATCGCCGTCGCGCCCGTCCCCGATGACCAGACCCACCTCTACGGCATCGTAGGCGTCGAGGACCGCAGCGCCAAGGTCTCGCGCGTCACCGGCATGATCGAGAAGCCCAAGCCCGGCACCGCGCCGTCCAACCTGCACATCACCGGGCGCTACATCCTCCAGCCGGAGATTTTCGCCATCCTCGAGCGCGGCGAGCGCGGCGCCGGCGGCGAGATCCAGGTCACCGACGCCATGATCGAGCTCGGCAAGCGCCAGCCGTTCCACGCCGTCCGCTTCGACGGCACCATCTACGACTGCGGCGCCAAGATCGGCTTCCTGGCGGCCAATGTCGCCTACGGCCTGGCCCGACCCGACCTCGCGCCGGCGCTGCGGGCCGAGATCGAGAAGCTGCTGCCGGCAAAATCCGCCTGATCTGCGCATGCCTGCATGTGGGCGCCCGCCGCTTCCCCGGCAGGTTCGGGTTGCCTCTGCCACGGACAGGACTAGATTGGGGGCTCGATGATTCGCGTGCTCGGCGCGGGCGTGCGCAGGGCATGGCAGGAGGGAGCCTGGCGAGATGGCGACACCCGGCGCAAAAGGCAGGCTGCGCGTGGTCCATGGCGGCACCCAAGTCCGCCCCGGCGCCGCCCAGTCCGCGGCGCGGACGCTTGAGCTCGAGTGCGAGGGCCTGCAGGCGATGCGGGGTGCGCTCGATGCCGGCCTGAAGGAGCCGTTCCAGAAAGCGGTCGCCACGCTCGCTGCCGCGCGCGGGCGCGTGATCGTCACCGGCATCGGCAAGAGCGGACACATCGGCCAGAAGCTCGCCGCCACCTTTGCCTCGACCGGCACGCCGGCGTTCTTCGTGCATCCGAGCGAGGCGAGCCACGGCGACCTCGGCATGATCACGCCCGAGGACGTGATCGTCGCCATCTCCTGGTCGGGCGAGAGCGTCGAGCTCGGCAACATCCTGACCTACTCGCGCCGCTTCAAGGTGCCGCTGATCGCCATCACCTCGCGGGCGGATTCCGCCCTCGGCAAGCAGTGCGATGTGGTGCTGGAGCTGCCGCGCGCGAAGGAAGCCTGCCCGCACGGGCTGGCGCCCACCACCTCCACCACCATGCAGCTCGCCATCGGCGATTGCCTGGCCATCGCCCTGCTCGAGGCCAAGGGTTTCACGGCGCACGACTTCAAGGTGTTCCACCCGGGCGGGTCGCTGGGCGCCTCGCTCAAGTTCGTCGCCGACGTGATGCACACCGGCGACCGCCTGCCGCTGGTGTCGGACGACGTGCCCATGAGCGTGGCCCTCGTCACCATGACGCAGAAGTCGCTCGGCTGCCTCGGCGTGCTGGACAGCAAGGGCCGCCTCGCCGGCGTCATCACCGACGGCGACCTCCGCCGCCACATGGGCGGCGGCCTGCTGGATAAGCGCACCGGTGACATCATGACGAAGAGACCCAAGGTGGTGTCGCCCGCCATGCTGGCCTCGGCCGCGCTGGAGCTCCTCAACACCTCGCGCATCACCGCCCTGTTCGTCGTCGACAAGAGCAAGCCGGTCGGTGTCGTGCACGTGCACGACCTGCTGCGCGCCGGGGTGGCGTGAGCCGTCGATAACCCCGCTTCCGCCCAGATGTTGCCGCAGTGCGGGCATTCAATGCTCCGGTTCAGCCTTGTTAAGGGGTTGATGGCACTCTTTGCATGCCTATCAAGGTTGCCATCGCAAGCTGAACGGGACCGGCCGCCGCAAAGTCGGGCACTGGGCGGCCAGACGAGGGAAATTCGCTTTGCGTGCGCGTCGTCGCAGAATCGCTGCGTGCATCGCCGCAGCTACCCTTGCCCTGTTGGGGCCGTCGCGGCTGGTGGCCGATGCCACGCGCGACCGCACCATCTCCCTCTACAGCGTCAACACCAAAGAGACGCTGACCGTCCAATACATGAGGAACGGCCGCCACATCCCCGAGGCGATGGAGAAGATCAACTGGATCCTCCGCGACTGGCGCCGCGACGAGCCGACCGAGATGGACCCGGACCTGATCGACCTGGTCTGGGAGGTGCACCATGAGCTGGGCTCCAAGGAGCCGATCCACGTGGTGTCCGGCTACCGCTCGCGCGCCACCAACGACATGCTGCGCCGCACCATCGGCGGCCAGGCGAGCGAGAGCCGCCACATCCTCGGCAAGGCCATGGACGTCCACTTCCCCGACGTGCCGGTGCGCAACATGCGCTACTCGGCGCTGATCCGCGAGCGCGGCGGCGTCGGCTACTACCCGACCTCGGCCACGCCGTTCGTGCATCTCGACACCGACCGCGTGCGCGCCTGGCCGCGCCTGCCCCGTGCCGAGCTCGCCCTGCTGTTCCCCAACGGCCGAACCCAGCACGTGCCGGAGGAAGGCGGCCCGCTCACCGCTGACGACGCGCGCCGCGCGCGCGCCGACAACCCGCAGCTGGCTGCCCTGGTGGGCGAGTACCAGCAGCTGCGCGCCCATCCCAAGCCGCAGATGCAGGTCGCCTCGCTCACCCCCAGCCTGCCGCTGTCCAAGCTGCTGTCGGTGCCGAAGCTGATCGAGCGGTTCGCGCCGCCCGGCACGCGGCCGAGCGAGGGCGAGCGCGCCCGGCTGGCGGCGCTGGCGGACGAGCCGCTGCCGCCGAAGCTGACCGCCCCGCCGCAGCCGGCGCACCGGTCTCCTCCGACCGAGAGCATCGAGTGGACGGCGGAGATGCGCGTCGCGTCCGCCGATCCCGTCGCCGACGCCCCGGTGCCCGACCGCCTGCGGCTGGGGGCCTCGCTCATCCGCACCGCCGCCCATTTCGTGCCGTCGGCGGCCTACGACGAGGAGCATCCCGAGGAGCTGTCCTACCGGCCGTTCCCGATCGCCCCGTTCCTCACCACGACGGCTTCCGTCGATGATCCGGCGCTCGCCCGCATGGTTCATCCCAACCTCGCCAAGACCCTCGAGATGCTGAGCGATGCCGGCTCGGCGCCGCCGATGCGGCTGCGGCCGGGCTCGCAGACGGCCCAGCTGATGTGGGCGCAGCAGTTCAAGGGCGAGGCGATCGACCTGTCGAGCCTGATCGACCTCGATACGCCGCAGGGCCCCGCCCGCCTCGCCGAGCGCCGCGTGCTGACGCAGGCGCAATAGGCGGCGGAATCCGATCATCCCGCATCGGGCTGCGCATCGGGTGCCGCGTTGGCAAACGCCCGCAGCGCGCGAGCCGCCGCATCTATGGCAACGAGGCGCGGCGTGACCGCGAGGTCGCAGTTGAAGCGGCGTGCGTTGTAGAGCTGCGGAATCAGGCAGGCGTCGGCGAGCGTCGGCTGATCGCCAAAGCAGTAGCGGCTCGTTCCCTTGGGCAGCAGCGCCTCGCAGGCCGCAAGCCCCGTCTCGACCCAATGGCGATACCAGACATCGACCGCCGCCTGCTCCTGCCGCAGCGGACCCTTGAGGTAGTTGAGCACGCGCAGGTTATCGATCGGGTGGATGTCGCAGGCGATCGCCAGCGCGAACGCGCGAATCCTGGCGCGGGTCTCCGCATCGCCCGGCAGCAGCGACGGCTCCGGTTGAATCTCGTCCAGGTACTCGATGATGGCGAGCGACTGCGTGATCACCCGCCCGTCGTGCTCAAGCGTCGGCACTAGCCCCTGGGGTTGAGCGCACGATAGGCGGGCGCATGGTGCTGGCCGCCGTCCTTGACGAGATGCACCGGCACGATCTCGTGAGCGATCCCCTTCAGGTTCAGGGCGATGCGGCAGCGGTAGGCGGCCGAGGAGCGGAAGTAGCTGTAGAGCCTGAGCATGGGAAAGCCTCTTTGCGCTTGCCGGCGGCGACCGGCTATCATGGATGCAGAGATGTAGGTTGGGTCAAGCGAAGCGCAGGCCCGACCTCGGTCGCAGCTAGGATGCCAGCGTTGGGTCGTTGCATGAGCTCGACCCGACCTACTCGCTCCGGCCGCGATGACAGGCATTGGAGGACCGCTATGGCAGACGGCAGCAAGATCGCGGACGCCGGCAAGGCGCAATGGACGCTGGCGACGCCGGCCGGCTACATGCCCGGTTTCGGCAACGATTTCGAGACGGAGGCGCTACCTGGTGCGCTGCCCGTTGGCCAGAATTCGCCGCAGCGTGCGGCCTATGGACTCTACGCCGAGCAGCTGTCGGGTTCGCCGTTCACGGCGCCTCGCGGCACCAACGAGCGCTCCTGGCTCTACCGCATCCGCCCCTCGGTGCGGCACGCGCAGAAATTCAACAAGACGCAGCTGCCGCATTGGAAGACGGCGCCGTGCCACGGCGAGCACGACCGCCCGATCGGCCAACTGCGGTGGGGCCCGGTGCCGATCCCGAAGGAGAAGCTCACCTTCCTCACGGGCATGCGCACCATGACCACGGCCGGCGATGTTAACACCCAGGCGGGCATGGCCGCCCACGTCTTTCTCGCTACCCAGTCGATGGAGCACGACTACTTTTACAATGCCGACGGCGAGATGCTGGTGGTGCCGCAGCAGGGCCGCATCCGCTTCTTCACCGAGTTCGGTCGCATCGAAGCCGCGCCGGGCGAAATCTGCATCATCCCGCGCGGCGTCAAGTTCAGGGTGGAGCTGATCGATGGACCCGCGCGCGGCTACGTGTGCGAAAACTATGGCGCCAAGTTCACGATGCCCGATCGTGGCCCGATCGGGGCAAACTGCCTCGCCAACGCCCGCGACTTCAAGACGCCGGTGGCTGCCTTCGAGGACAAGGAGGAGAAATGCCGCCTCACCGTGAAATGGTGCGGCTCGTTCAACGTCTGCGAGCTCGGGCATTCGCCGCTCGACGTTGTCGCCTGGCACGGCAACTACGCGCCTTACAAATACGACCTGCGGCATTTCTCGCCGGTCGGCGCCATCCTGTTCGATCACCCCGACCCATCGATCTTCACGGTGCTCACGGCCCCCTCGGAGACGGCCGGCACCGCCAACGTCGATTTCGTGATCTTTCCGGAGCGCTGGCTGGTGGCCGAGCACACCTTCCGCCCGCCCTGGTATCACATGAACATCATGTCGGAATTCATGGGGCTGATCTACGGCGTCTACGACGCCAAGCCCGAAGGCTTCGTTCCCGGTGGCATGTCCTTGCACAACTGCATGCTGCCGCACGGCCCCGACAAGATGGCCTACGACCACGCGACCAAAATGGTGCTGAAGCCCGCCAAGCTCGCCGGCACCATGGCCTTCATGTTCGAGACGCGCTTCCCCCAACACTTGACCAAGTTCGCGGCCGAACTCGAAACGCTGCAGGAGGATTATGCGGAGTGCTGGACGCCGCTCGAGAAAAACTTCACCGGAGCCAGGTGAGGCGGCGGCTCACGCCCGCCCGCGCGTGCTGATGACGAAACTGTCGTAGGCGTGCTCCGAGATTTCCCACCAGGGCACCTGCTCCTTGCGGAAGGCGTTGGTCGACTCGAGCGCCTTCTTGAAATGGCCGTCCTTGCCGGCCAGCTCGGCCACGTGCTCTTTGGTGGTCCTGTAGAAGGCCTCCATGAGCGGCTGCGGAAAAGGCCGCAGCACCGCGCCGGCCGCCACCATGCGCTTGAGCGCCGGCGGGTTCAGCACATCGTATTTGGCGAGCATCCATGCCGTGGCGGCCTCGCAGGCGCGGGCAACAATTGCCTGATAGCTTTTGGGCAAGGCGTTCCATTTCTCGAGATTGACGATCATATGTAGCATGCCGCCGCTTTCCCACCAGCAGGGGTAGTAATTGTACTTGGCGACCTTCGCCAGCCCGAGCCGCTCGTCGTCGTGCGGACAGACGAACTCGGCGGCATCGAGGGTGCCCTGCTCGAGGGCGGCATAGACGTCGGAGTTCGGCATATGCTGCGGCGCCGCGCCGACTTTGGCCAGGATTGGCGCGCCCATGCCGCTGATGCGGAACCGCAAGCCTTTGAGGTCGTCGACGCCGTTGATCTCCTTCCTGAACCAGGCGCCCATTTGCACGCCCGTCACGCCGGCCGGGATCCCGTAGGCGTTGAGCCGCTTGAGGGAGGTATTGACGAGCTCTCCACCGCCGCCAAAGGTCCACCACGACAGCTGGTGGCGACTGTTGAGGCCGAACGGAATGCCGGTGCCGAAACCCAGCGTTGGATCCTTGTTCACGTAGAAGTAGGTTGGCGTGTGCGCGCACTCCACCGAGCCGCTGCTGACGGCGTCGAGCGCCTGCAGGCTGTGTACCAGCTCGCCGGCCTGGAAGGGCTGGATCTGGAACTTGCCGTCGCTCGCCTCGGCAACGTAGCGACACAGCACCTGCGACGTGCCGAATACCGTTTCGAGCGACTTGGAGAAGCTCGAGGTCATGCGCCACTTGATCTCGGGCGCGGATTGGGCAATTGCAGGGGCAGTCACAGAGGGTGCGGTCAGCGCAGTGGCCGCGCCGGCCCGCAAGAAATCTCTGCGCTTCACGGCTGTTCCTCCCACACTTTGTCTTTTGCATCTAGCTTAGCGGACATGTCAGCAACATGAAACTCGCAACTTACCGTGACGGCACCCGCGACGGCGCGCTGGTGGTCGTCTCGCGCGATCTGACCAGGGCCGTTAAGGCCGAATCCGCCGTGGCTGGCCTGCGCGCGCTGCAGCAGTTGCTGGACGATTGGCAGTCTACCTACCTGAAGGTGGCCCGCATCTATGCGGAGCTCAACGAGGCTGTGGATGGAACGCGTCCCGCACCCTTCGAAATCGTCGACTTCGAGGAAGGCCGCTGCACTGCACCATTGCCGCGGGCCTATCAGTGGGCCGATGGATCGGCTTATGTGAACCATGTCGAGCTGGTGCGGCGCGCCCGCGGCGCCGAGATACCCGCCAGCTTCTGGACCGACCCGCTCATGTACCAGGGCGGATCGGACGCCTTCTTGGGGCCGCGCGAGGCCATCGAGCTCGCCGACGAGGCCTGGGGCATCGACCTGGAAGGCGAGGTTGCGATCGTCACGGGCGACGTGCCCATGGGCACCAAGGCCGGAGATGCGGCCGACCACATCTGCCTGCTGATGCTGGTCAACGACGTGTCGCTGCGCAATCTCATCCCGGCCGAGCTCGCCAAGGGCTTCGGCTTCTTCCACGGCAAGCCGTCGACGGCGTTCTCGCCGGTCGCCGTCACCCCCGACGAGCTGGGGCCGGCGTGGAGGGACGGCAAGGTGCATCTGCCCCTACTCGCCTCCGTCAACGGCGCGCTGCTGGGCCGGCCCAACGCCGGCGTTGACATGACCTTCTCGTTCCCCCAGCTCATCGCCCACGCCGCCAAGACGCGCCGGCTGGGAGCTGGCAGCATCATCGGCTCGGGCACGGTGTCCAACCGGCTCGACGCCGGCCCCGGCAAGCCGGTGGCGCAGGGCGGCGCCGGCTACACCTGTCTCGCCGAGGTGCGTACCGTGGAGACGATCCTGGAGGGCAAGCCGAAGACGCCGTTCCTCCGGTTCGGCGACCGGGTCCGCATCGAGATGCTGGACGAGGCCGGCCGCTCCATCTTCGGCGCCATCGACCAGCAGGTGGTACGGTACGTGGCATGACGAACGACTGGGGTCAGACCCACCGCTCGAGCAACAACACAGGATAGGTCGCGCGCAAGGGTCTGACCCCAACTGACGGAGCAACGACGATGTCGAAGACCTTTGCCTCGATCGGCGATACCGCCACAAAGAAGATCACCTTCGCCGAGATCGGGCGCGACCTCTATGCCTTCACGGCCGAGGGTGATCCCAACAGCGGCGTGATCATCGGCGACGACGGCGTCATCGTCATCGACGCGCAGGCGACGCCGGTGATGGCCCAGCTGGTCATCGATCGCGTGCGGCAGGTCACCGACAAGCCCATCAAGTACGTGGTCCTCTCCCACTATCACGCCGTGCGCGTGCTCGGCGCCTCGACCTACAAGGCGCAGGAGATCCTGGCCTCGGACACCTGCCGCGCCATGATCGCCGAGCGCGGCAAGGAGGACTGGGACAGCGAATATGGCCGCTTCCCCCGGCTGTTTCAGGCGGCCGACAAGATACCCGGCCTCACCTGGCCAACCGTAACGTTCCAGCGCAAGTTGACGCTCTACCTGGGCAAGCGCCGCGTCGAGCTGCGCCATATCGGCCGCGCGCATACCGCCGGCGACATCGTCGCCTGGGTGCCCGACGCCAATGTCGTGTTTTCCGGCGACATCGTCGAATACCAATCGGCCTGCTACTGCGGCGATGCGCACTTTACGGATTGGCCCGCCACCCTTGCCCGGCTCGACCGCGTCAAGGCAGACGCGCTCGTGCCCGGCCGTGGCGATGCGCTCATCGGCGTCGACACTGTTGCCGAGGGCATCGCCCTTACCCGCGAGTTCCTGCGCGACCTCTATGAACCCGTGAAGCGCGGCGTGGCACGTGGCGCGCCGCTCAAGGAGTGCTTCGACGAAGCGACTGCGGCCATGCGTCCCAAATACGGGTCCTGGCCGATCTTCGAGCACTGCCAGCCGTTCAACGTGTCGCGCGCCTACGACGAGGCGCAGGGCATCGACACGCCGCGCATCTGGACCGCCGAACGCGATCGGGCCATGTGGGCGGCGTTGCAGGGCTAGGCGAACTGGAGCCTCTTTCGCGGGGGATTCACGCAATCACAATGCCCACGCATCAACACGCGCTTCCCGCCCTACTGGTTGCGCGCCTGCCATTCTTTTACGGCTGGGTCATTCTGGCGTGTGCCTGCTGCGCCGGCTTCGCGCGCCAGGGCCCGGCGGTCGCCACGCTCTCGATCTTCGTCGAGCCCATGACCAGCGCGTTCGGCTGGTCGCGCACGGCCCTGTCGGGGGCGGTGTCGCTGGGCGGAGTGATGGCCGCTCTGGCTTCGCCGCTGATCGGGCCCTATCTCGACCGGCGCGGCGCCCGGGCGATGCTGTGTACCGCCGTGCTGGTGACCGGCGTGTCGACCATGCTGCTTTCGCTCACCCAGTCGCTGCTGATGTTCTACGTGTTCTTCTGCGTCGCACGCATGAACTTTGCCGGCCCCTTCGACATCGGTATCTATGGCGCGCTGAACAGCTGGTTCGTCGAGCGGCGCGCGCTCGCCAACTCGATCGCCAACCTGGCGCAGATGGCGGGGCTGGTGGCGCTGCCCTTCATCGCGCACCTGGCGATCGCGGAGCATGGCTGGCGCATGGGCTGGCTGGCGATCGGCGCCACCGTGCTGCTGGTGGGCTTCGTGCCCAACTGGCTCTTGATGGTGCGGCGGCCCGAGGACGTCGGCATGGTGCCGGACGGTCGTTTGTCCGCGGTCTCAGCCGAGGCGGGTGCCGCCAGGACAGCGGATCCCGAACCCGCGTTCTCGCGCGCCGAGGCGCTGCGCACGCCGGCCTTCTGGCTGCTGTCGCTCTACACAGTGGCGGTCTACCCGGTGCAGGCGGGCGTCAGCCTGCACCAGGCGCCGCACCTGATCGAGCGCGGCTTGAGTCCGGCCGAGGCGGCGACCATCGTCAGCACCTTCTCGCTGGTGTCCGGGCTGGCTGGGCTGGGCTTCGGCCTGTTCGGGCGCAGGATAGGCGTGCGGCTGGCAATGGCTCTGGCGGGTGCATTTCTCGCCCTCAGCGCGCTGCTGATGCTGTGGATCGCCACGCCGCTGGAAGGATACGTCGCGGCCTGCTGTTTCGGCATGGGCATCGGCGGCGTGCTCGTGCTGCTGCCGCTGGCCTGGGCCGACTACTTCGGGCGCGCCAGCTTCGGCGCCATCCGCGGCGCGGCGTTGACCGTGCAGGTCACCGCCCAGGCTTCGGGCCCGCTGCTGTCCGGCGCACTGCGCGACCTGACGGGCGACTACATGGCATCGCTGGCCTGCTTTGCCGGCCTGTCCCTCCTCGGCGCGGTTCTTGCCCTGCTCGTGCGCGCGCCACGCAAGCCTGCCCGACGATCTGACCGGTCGAAATCCCCATGAGCGACGTCCGGCAGATCGCGTTTCCCCACCGCCGCTCGCCGGACCAGGACGCCGACAGGCCGGCGCACCATCCCATCGTCATTGTCGGCGGAGGCCCGGTGGGTCTCGTCGCCGCGCTCGATCTCGCCAGCAAGGGCCACCGCAGCGTCGTCATCGATAGGAAGGCACGTCTCTCCGACGGCAGCCGCGCCATCTGCTGGTCGAAGCGCACGCTCGAGATCATGGATCGCCTGAGCGTGGCGCAGGCGCTGCTCGACAAGGGTGTCACCTGGAAGACGGGCAAGGTGTTCTTCGACACGCGCGCCGTCTACGAGTTCGACCTGCTGCCCGAGGCCGGACATCGGATGCCGGCCTTCATCAACCTGCAGCAGTACTATTTCGAGCATTACTGCATCGAGGCCGCCGACAAGACCGGCCTGATCGACCTGCGTTGGCAGGAGGAGGTGCAGGGGATCGAGGTCACCACTGACGGTGTGCTCCTCGCCGTCGCCACCCCCGAAGGCAGCTACCGCGTCGCCGCCGACTGGGTGATCGCCGCCGACGGCGCCCGCTCGACCCTGCGGCGCCTGATGGGGCTCGGCTTCGAGGGCCGCGTGTTCGCCGACCAGTTCCTGATCTGCGACATCCGGATGAAGATGGAGCGACCGGTCGAGCGCTGGTTTTGGTTCGATCCGCCCTTCAACCGCGGCAAGTCGGCCCTGCTGCACCGGCAGGCCGACGACGTGTGGCGTCTCGACTTCCAGGTCGGCGACGACGCCGACCGCGACGAGGAGGTCAAGCCGGAGAACGTTGCCCGGCGCGTGCGCGCCATGCTGGGTGAAGATATCGACTTCACCTTTGACTGGATCAGCCTCTATCGCTTCCAATCGCGGCGGCTGCAGCGCTTCCGCCACGGTCGCGTGCTGTTTGCCGGCGACGCGGCGCACCAGATGTCGCCGTTCGGCGCGCGCGGCGGAAACAGCGGCGTCCAGGACGCCGACAACCTGGCCTGGAAGCTCGATCTCGTCCTGCGCGGGCTGGCGCCGGAGCGGCTGCTCGACAGCTACGATGCCGAGCGCATCCCCGCGGCGGACGAGAACCTGCTCAACACCACGCGCTCGACCGATTTCATCGCTCCGAAGGGCGCGGCTAGCCGCACGTTCCGCGACGGCGTGCTGGCGCTCGCCGAGACCGAGCCGTTCGCGCGACGGCTGGTCAACTCGGGGCGGCTCTCCGTCGCCACCTGCTACGACGGCTCGCCGCTCAACGGCCCCGACGGCTTTTCGCCGGGCGAATGCCCCGCGGCGCGTCTGGGTGCCGCGGCGCTCGATGCGCCTCTCGACGGCGGATGGTTCCTGGGCAGCCTCGGCCCGGGCTTCACCGGCGTATGGTTCAGCCGAGACGGTCGTCTGCCGGACACAGCGGCGCAGACGCAGGCGCAGGCGCAGGCCGAGCTTGCGCGCCGGGCCGTGCCCGTCAGGCCATGCACTGTCTCACATGAAGCAATCTGCGCCCGCTATGGCGCCGCGGCGGCCCCCGCCTACTATCTGTTCCGGCCGGACGGCCATGTGGCCGCGCGCTGGCGGCAATTCTCGCTGGCCGAAGTTGAGGCAGCCCTGGCGCGCGCGACCGCCAGCGCAGCAGCACGGTAGCCCGCTACGCGGCCGGCAGCGCCGCCACGGCCTCGATCTCGAACAGCCCGCCGGGACGGGCGAGCGCTGGTACGCCGATGGTCGTGCTGGCTGGCCGCGCCGGTCCGACGAGATAGCGGTCGCGCACCTCGCGAAAGGCCGTCATGTTGCGCTCGATATCGACCAGGTAGTTGTTGATCCGGACGAGGTGCTCGAAGCCGGCGCCCACGGCTGCCAGCGCCGCTTTCAGGTTCTCGAACGCCTGCACCGTCTGCGCCTTGAAGTCGCCGGGCGTGCCGGCGAACCTGCCGCTGGTGTCGACGCCGAGTTGGCCGGCGAAGAACACGATGCGGGCGTCGCCCTTGACCTCGACGATGTGGCTATAGCCCGGCGGCTTCTCCATCGTCCCCGGGTTGAGACGGCGCAGAATCTCCGGCATGTGGCGGCCTCCATCAGTTTCTTGCTTGGCTCAGGTCAGCAGGCGCTTTCCCCGCGCCAGCTCGACCAGCCGCTTCTCGGGGCGCGCGCCGATGTGGGAAATGATCTCCGCCGCCGCCAGGCTGCCGAGGCGGCCGGCGGTTTCCAGGCCGAGACCCTTGGCGACACCCAGCAGAAAGCCCGCCGCGTAGAGGTCGCCGGCACCTGTGGTGTCGACCACCTTTGCCACCGGCTCGGCCGGAATGGCGATCGACCTGCCTTCGCCCAGGATCACGCTGCCCTTCTCCGAACGCGTGAGCGCGGCCAGCCTGGTGTCGGCTTGCACGCGGCGCGCCGCCTCGTCGAACGACTTCGTCTCGTAGAGCGAGGTGATCTCGGCCTCGTTGGCGAACAGGATGTCGACGCTGTTGCGGATGAGGCCGAGGAACTCGGGTCTGTGGCGATCGACACAGAAGGCATCGGAGAGGCTGAGCGCCACCTGCCGTCCGGCCTTGGCGGCGATAACGGCAGTCTGGCGGAATGCTGCCTTGGCTTCGGGGCGGTCGAACAGATAGCCCTCCAAGTAGACGATGCGGCCCGAGCGGATCAGGTCGGCATCGACCTCGCCGCCGCCGAGCTGGGGGCTCACGCCGAGGAAGGTGTGCATGGTGCGCTGGCCGTCCGGCGTCACCAGCACCAGGCAGCGCCCCGTGGGCTCGCTCCCGTTCGCCGCCGGCGGCGTCGTGAAGGTGACACCCGCGGTGCGGATGTCGTGGCCGAAGATCTGGCCGAACTGGTCGGCGGCGGTCTTGCCGATGAAGCCCGCGCGTCCGCCGAACGAAGCGACGCCGACCACGGTGTTGGCGGCCGAGCCGCCGGAGACCTCCACCGCCGGCCCCATGTCGTCGTAGAGCTTGGCCACCGTCGCCGCATCGACCAGCTGCATGCTCCCCTTGGCGCAGCCGTGCCGCGCCAGGAACGCGTCGTCGCAGCGGGCAATGATGTCGACAATGGCGTTGCCGATGCCGACGACGTCGTGCTCTTGCATGGGCTGTCCCCCGAATGATGCGCGCACTATATGGGCGGGCGTAGGCTGGGTCGACCCCCGCGAAGGCGGTGGGAAGACCCAACGCAAGTAGGGGACTCGACGCGCCGGATCCGTGCTTCTCCCGAACCGACCTACGCATTCTCGCGTGCGATCCGGCCGAGGTCGAGCAGCAGATTCTCCGCCAGCGTCCCCTCCATCGCCGAGTTGAGCCGCGCGGCCTTGGCCGCCTCGGCGATGCGGGTGAGCGCGGTCGCGAGCTTGGGCAGGCTCCAATTGCGCCCTTGTTGCTCCAGCGCGTCGCGCTGCTTGAAATGCGGCGGTGGCCGCAGCGACCGCATCACGTCGTCCATCGAGCGGCCGCCGTCGAACGCGGCGCGGATGCGATGCAGGCGCAGGAAATGCCGCTGCAGCGCGGCGATCACCAGCTGCGGGCTGTCGCCAGCGGCAACGCTGCGATCGCACTCGCCGAGCGCTGTGCCGACCTGGCCGGCACCCACGGCCAGCACGATGCGGTCGAGCGTCTGCTCGGCGGCGTCGCCCACCGCCGCCTCCACGTCGGACTCGTCGATGACGGCCTTGCCGTGCGCGTAGAGCGCCAGCTTGTCGATCTCCGCCCGCGACAGGGCGCGGTCGGCCCCCAGTCTAGCCGTGAGCAGGCGCTTGGCCTCGGGCGTGATCTGCACCTTGCTGCCCGCGAAGGCCGTGCGCATGACGGCGTCGAGGTCACGCGCCTCGTCGGGAAAGCAGGCGACTGCCGCCGCAGCCGATGCCTTCTCGAACAAGAGGCGCAGCTGCTCGTCGGGTCGCAGGCTACCGGCCTCGACGATCAGGCTGCCTGCGAGCTTGCCGCCCTCGACCAGCTCCTTCAGCGCCGCGGCCGTGACCCGCCGGCCTGCAACGGCGCGCACGATCTTGCGGCCACCGAACATTGGCACGGTCTCGAGCTCGACGAAGATGCGGCCCGGATCGTCCTCGAGATCGGCATCGTCGAGGCGGATGATCTCGCCCGGCGGGCTCTCGCGCTCGGCGAGGCGCTTGGCCAGTTGGCTCGCCCTCTCGGCCACCAGGCCGGCGTCGCTGCCATAGAGCAGCACGGCGGAGGGGACGCGATCAATCGCGGTCAGAAACGCGTCCGCCTGGTGGGTCTTGATGGCGACCATTGCGCTGCTATCCGCGCTGCAGCGGATCAGCGCAAAGAGCGCCGACCCAAGCCAAGCGGCAGCATTTCACGCCGCGCCCGAGAGGTAGGCCGCCAGGCGCGTCTTGAGGTCGTCGGCGACCGTACGCGCCGCGCGGTTCTCGGCGTCATCGCGAGCGCGCACATTGGAATAGATCGACTCGAAGCGCTCGAACCCGGCCCGGCCGTGGCTGGTGCCCTGCAGCACGACCTTCTTGTCCTTGATGCTGATCAGCTTGAACGAGGCCTGGATGGCATAGATCTGCCCCAGTGAATCGCCGTCGATCTTGACCAGCGTGGTCATCACCGACTCAGTGACGCTCACCTCGAGGCGATGCGTCGGCGGCAGCCGGTCGCCGCCACCGGTCGTCTCGAAGATCAAGTCGTTGCGGATGCGCTGGCCGACTCGCCCGGGGATCGAGGCCACGTCGACCTGCTTCAGGCGCTCCTGCAGGCCGACCCCGGAGGGCGTCTCGCCGTACAGGGGACGGAAGCCGCCGTTGCCGCACGCAGCCAGGGCCGGCGCCGCAGCGAGCAGGAGCGAGAGACCTCGCACCAAGCTGCGACGGCTCAGGACCACGCTAGTCCGACCGGCCTTAGCCGACGACATTCACGATCCTCTGCGGCACCACAATCACCTTCTTGACCGGCCTGCCGGCCAAAGCGCGCACCACCGGCTCCAGCTCGAGCGCGGCTGCCTCGATCTCGTCCCTGGTCGCGGTGCGGGCGACTGTAAGCTCATCTCGCCTCTTGCCATTTACCTGTACGGCAATGGTAATCACATCGTCAACGAGCAACGCCGCCTCCGCCTGCGGCCAGGGCTGATCGGCGAGCAGTGTGTTGTATCCGAGCCGCGCCCAGCAGTCTTCGCCCAAATGCGGCAACATTGGACCGATCATCGCCACCAGCAGCTCGGCCGCCTCGCGGATGGCCCAATCCAGGCCATCTCCGTCCTGATCCAGCGCCGCTGATAGGGCGTGCGTCAGCTCGTAGAGCTGGGCCACCGCCACGTTGTAGCGCAGGCCTTCGATGTTCTGGGTAACACCGTTCAATGCCTTGTGCGCGGCACGCCGCAGGGCGAGCGCCTCCGGACCAAACTGGGGCGCTTTGGCTCCCTTTGAGCATTTCCGCTCGACCACCTCGTCGATGACGCGCGACAGCCTCTGCACCTGTCGCCCCGCCCCCGCAACGCCCGCCTCGGTCCAGATGATGTCGCGGTCCGGCGGGCTGTCGGACACGATGAACAGCCGCGCGGTGTCGGCGCCGTAGTTGGCGATGATGTCGTCGGGGTCGACCACGTTCTTGCGCGACTTCGACATCTTCTCAATCGGACCGATCTCGACCGGCCGGTTGGTCGCCAGCGAAAAGGCCTTGCGCGCGGCGCCTTCGCCCTCGATGCGCACTTCCGCCGGCGTCAGCCAGTCGCCGTTCTCGCTGCGATAGGTCTCATGGATGACGATGCCCTGGGTGAAGACCGACGCAAACGGCTCCTCCACGTGCGAATGCCTGGTTGCCTTCATGCCGCGGGTGAAGAAGCGCGCGTAGAGCAGGTGCAGAACGGCGTGCTCCTTGCCGCCGATGTACTGGTCGACCGGCATCCAGTACTTGGTCGCCTTCTTGTCGGTGGGCGTCTCGGCCTTCGGGGCGCAATAGCGGAACTGGTACCACGAGCTGTCGACGAACGTGTCCATGGTGTCGGTCTCGCGGCGCGCAGGCGCGCCGCACTTGGGACAGGCCACGTGCTTCCAGGTCGGATGATGGTCGAGCGGATTGCCCGGCCGATCGAAGACCACATCGTCGGGCAGCTTGACCGGCAGGTCCTCGTACGGCACCGGCGCGATCCCGCAAGCCTCGCAATGAATCACCGGGATCGGGCAGCCCCAGTAGCGCTGACGCGAGATCAGCCAGTCACGCAGGCGGTAGTTGACCTTGCGCTTGCCCGTGCCGGCCTGCTCCAGCAGCCCCGCGATCTTCTCCTTCGCCGCTTCGATGCTGAGCCCATCGAGGAACTCGGAATTAATCATGGTCCCCTCGCCCAGGTAGGCCTCGCTACCGATGGCGAAGGTGGCTGGATCAGCGCCCGGCGGCAGCACCACCGGCACCACGGGGCGCCCATACTTGCGGGCAAAATCGAGGTCGCGCTGGTCGTGGCCGGGACAGCCGAAGATGGCGCCGGTGCCGTAGTCCATGACGATGAAATTGGACACGTAGACCGGCAGCTTCACGTCCGGCTTGAAGGGGTGAACCGCGACGATGCCGGTGTCGAAGCCCTTCTTCTCGGCGCGCGCCAGCGCCTCCTCGGTGGTGCCGATCTTCCGACAGTCCTCGATAAACGCCTGCAGCTCGGCATTCTTCTTGGCGATGTGCTGCGCCAGCGGATGCTCCGGCGAGATCGCCATGAACGAGGCGCCGAAGATCGTGTCGTGGCGCGTGGTGAAAATTTCCAGCGTAGCCAGCTTCTTGGGCAGCTTCGCGCCTTCCAGCGCGAACTGCATGGTCAGCCCTTCGGAGCGGCCGATCCAGTTGCGCTGCTGCGTGCACACGAAGTCCGGCCAGCTCTTACCGAAGCCGTCCAGCGCCTTCAGCAGCTCCTCGGCATAGGCGGTGATCTTGAAGAACCACTGCGTCAGGTCGCGCTGCTCGACTGGCGCATTCGAGCGCCAGCCGCGCCCGTCGATGACCTGCTCGTTGGCCAGCACCGTGTTCTCGACCGGGTCCCAGTTGACCTTGGCGGTCTTGCGGTAGGCGAGCCCCTTCTTCAGGAAATCCAGGAACAGCCGCTGCTGGTGCACGTAGTAGGCAGGGTCGCAGGTGGCGAACTCGCGCTCCCAGTCGATCGACACGCCCATGGACTTGAGCTGGGAGCGCATGGTGTCGATGTTCTCGTAGGTCCACGTCTTGGGGTGGACCTTGCGCTCGATGGCGGCATTCTCGGCCGGCAGGCCGAAGGCATCCCAGCCCATGGGATGCAACACATTGAAGCCCTTGGCGCGCATGTAGCGGGCCATGACGTCGCCCAGCGTGTAGTTGCGCACGTGCCCCATGTGGATGCGCCCTGAAGGGTAGGGGAACATCTCAAGCTGGTAGCGCTTGGGCTTCCGGCTCTTGTCCTTGGTGCGGAAGGTGCCGCGTTCCTCCCATACCTGCTGCCAGTGCTTCTCGCGCACGGGCGCGTTGTAGCGTTCGCTTGCCATGGGCCGGGTCTCTAGAGGCAAATTCGGCCGGTAAAGAGCCCGAAACGCTGGTGATGGTCAAGCAATGCCATGCCAGCCAGTCATAGGTCGGCGAATCGCGATTTCGCCATAATCTGTACAGACGTACCGGTCGCGATATGTCGACGAAACACTCGCTTTATCGAGATGTTTTGGTCGTTGCGTCGATCATGTCGACGCTTTGCCTACCCCCCCTCTGATTGGTCCCGGTACGCCAATATGTCGTTGCCATCGTTCATCAGGAGATCGAGGAACCTCGTGTGGATGTAAAGCTTCTCGCGTCCTTCCTTGCGCTCCTGCAATACACCGGCTGAGACCAGCTCTCCCAGGTACTTGGCTGATGTCTTGCGTGTCCCAATGCCAAGGCGAACGAGATCATTTGTCCGGCAGTATGGTTGCACAAAGGTCACCTCTACCAGTTCGCGGCTATAGGTTTTCGGACAGGTTGTCGCCACGTGGCGAACCGTCTCCTCCATCTGCCGCTTGATTGCTCGGATCTTGGCTCGCGTCCACGAGGCAGTGTCTTCAACGGCTGCCAGCATGTAGAGAATCCAGGGTTCCCAGGCACCCTTGGTCGTCACCTCGAGCAGTAGTCGATAGTAGTCTTCGCGGTGTTCGTTGATGTATCGGCTGAGATACAGGATCGGCTGGTCGAGTAAGCCCTGCTCGATCAGGAAAAGGATATTGAGGATGCGGCCAGTACGGCCGTTGCCATCCGGAAACGGATGAATTGCCTCGAATTGATAGTGCCCGATCGCCATGCGCACGACAGGATCGATATCGTCTTTCTCGTGCAGGAAGCGCTCCCAGTTGGACATCTTGTCCCGCAACAACATCGCGTTTCCGGGCGGGGTGTAAACGACCTTGCCGGTTGCTTTGTTGGTGAGCGTTGTTCCAGGGGTGCGCCGGACATCGATGTCGATTCCTGTGATGACACCACAGATGGCGGTTGCGGTCCGCGTCGTGAGCGGTCGTTCGCGAATCTCCTGGTAGCCCTTGAGCAATGCGGTGCGGTAGCGGAGGGTCTCTTTCGTGGCGGGGTCCGCTGCTTCCGCGTCGACATTGGCGAAGCGGAATAGCCTATCGGTGGTGGTGACCACGTTCTCGATCGCCGAGCTGTCCTTTGCCTCGCGCAGCGGGATGCTGTTGATGAGTACGTCTTGGTTGGGGACGAGTTCGGCGGCCTGTTGGAGTGCAGCGAGTGCGCTCGTTGCGCGCCCGCTTGCTTTGAGAACAGCCTTGGTCTCGATCTCTGTGGCAGGGGGCAGGGGAGGCAGATCGTTATAAGGCTTCGCCGGATCGAAGGCAGAGGGTGGGGAGGATGTGAGTAAGTTTCGTGGTTTTTTGCCCATGTCCCAAGACTAAGGGTATGGTGTACCCACGTCCAGCCTACAGGTGTAAGAATCCCCGCTTCCTACCCACGTTAGCGAGATACGGGTAAAATATATCGCTTTTTACCCACGTTTGCGTTAAGGTGGGTAAGGCGCACCCATATCAATGGAGCCTCCTTGACCGACACGCCCACCCGCCTCGTCGCCGTCCGCGCCCGCATCGCCGCCGCTGCGTACGCAGCTAAACGCGATCCCGCCGCCGTCCACCTCGTCGCCGTCACCAAGACCTTTGGCCCCGACGCCGTCCTGCCCGCTCTCGAGGCTGGCCAGCGCATCTTCGGCGAGAACCGGGTGCAGGAGGCGCAGGCCAAGTGGCCGCAGCTGCGCCAGCGCTACCCCGATATCGAGCTGCACCTGATCGGGCCGCTGCAGTCGAACAAGGCGAGGGACGCGGTGGCGCTGTTCGATGCCATCCACACCATCGATCGGCCGAAGATTGCGCAGGCCATCGCCAACGAGATGACCAAGCAGGGCAAGCGCCTGCAGCTCTTCATCGAGGTCAACACCGGCGAGGAGCCGCAAAAGGCCGGCGTGATGCCGAAGGAGACCGCCGGTCTCCTCCGCCTCTGCCGCGAGGACCTGAAGCTCGAAATCGCCGGCCTGATGTGCATTCCGCCTCACGACGAGGAGCCGGCCGTGCACTTTGCCTTCCTCGCCAAGCTCGCCGCCGAGCTCGGCCTGAAACACCTGAGCATGGGCATGAGCGCCGATTTCGAAACCGCTATTGCCTTCGGCGCCACCTATGTCCGCGTCGGTTCCGAGATCTTCGGCCCGCGAGCTTAGCGCACCGCGCGCACAGGTTTTTTCGGCGCGGCCCTCGCCTGTAACGATCCGGCTGCTAACGTGACGCAAGTTGATTCGCGCCATTCGTCCTCGCGTGCCGGCGCCCGTCATGAGGAGGCCGCCGCATGGCAGACGGAAGCAGGACGGTGGAACTCGAGGCCGACGCCGCAGCCGCGGAAGCCGCGCGCGAGGCCAAGGCCGAGGTGCTCGAGCGCGCCAGCAAGACGGCGGACGCCGAGCCGCCGCCGTTGACCAAGAGCGCCAGGCCCAAGAGCGCCAAGCCCGGCAAGAAATCGCAGTGGGCCGAGTTCACCGTCGATGTGTGGATCACCAACTTCAACTCGATCGAGTTCGGCATCTACAAGAGGAGCCGCAACCGGGCCAAGTCGCGCCAGTTCACCTCCGACATGGACATCTTCGCCGAGGTGATCGAGGACGGGGAGCGCACCGGCCTGCTCGGCTATCGCGAGGACCTCTGGACCAAGAACACCGGCATGGACAAGCGCCTCGTGTTCAAGCTCTTCAGCGATGCGGTGAACTGGCGTGCCACCATGGACCTGATGATCGGCCGCAGCCTGCAGCTCACCCTCGGGGCGCGCGGCCTGCCGGTCACCTGCTTCTCCATCAACACCGGCGACCACGACAACATGGTCTACCTCGAGCGCTCCGCCAACAAGTGGCCGCTGCTGCCGGAGCATTTCTCCTTCTTCCTGCTGGACGCGGGCTTGCCCACCTTCTATCGCCTGCGACGCGACTTCATCGATTTCGGCGGCGACTACAAACTCTACAATCACCACAACCAGGTGATTGGCGCGCTGGACGGCAAGGTGTTCTCCATCGGCGGCAAGTGGAAGGGTCGCGTCAAGCTGGAGCATGCCGACCCGCGCCTGATGATGGTGCTCAAGCTCTTCTGCGGCATGCTCATCTTCAACGACGACGCCCGCCGCCACATGCGCACGCTCGCGCGCAATGTAATGGCCGGCAAGTACACGCCCAAGCTCGAGAAGCAGGAAGCGGACCTCTACATGAATCCTCGGCGGGTCCGCTGAGAGCCGAGCCGCTCCACGATTGGCGGAAAGGGCCACAACGATTCTATAGTCCCCGCAGGGGCAATCCCAGGCGAGGGACTGACAAATGAGTTGGCAGCCAGAGCTCGACGAGCTGCGCAAGCGCGAGCGCATGGCCCGAGAGATGGGCGGCGCGGACAAGGTGCAGCGCCAGCACGACGGCGGCCGGCTCACCGTGCGCGAGCGCATCGATCAGCTCATTGATGCGGGCAGCTTCCACGAGGTGGGCGCGATCGCCGGCAAGGCCGAGTATGACGCGGCCGGGCAACTCGAGGCCCTGATGCCCGCCAACTGCGTCATGGGGCGGGCGCAGATCGACGGCCGCCATGTGGTCGTGCTGGGCGACGACTTCACCGTGCGCGGCGGCTCGGCCGACGCCACCATCCCCATGAAGCCGATCCTGGCCGAGCGCATGGCCAGCGAGCTGCGGCTGCCTATCATCCGCATCATCGAGGGTTCCGGTGGCGGCGGCTCGGTCAAGACCATCGAGACGACCGGCCGCTCCAACCTGCCGGGGCAACTAGGCATCTCCCAGTTCCACTACCAGTACCTCGCCGACAACCTCGGCACCGTGCCGGTGGTGACGCTCGGGCTCGGCTCGGTTGCGGGCCTCGGCGCTGCGCGACTGGCCGCCAGTCACTTCTCGGTCATGACCAAGACCACGTCGGCCATGTTCGTGGCCGGCCCGCCGGTGGTGGCGCGCACGGGTCAGGATCTGGGCAAGCAGGAGCTGGGCGGCTGGGAGGTGCAGTGCCGCGCCGGCGCCGTCGATCATGCCGTGGAGACGGAAGCCGAGGCGTTTGAATGCACCCGCCGATTCCTGTCCTACCTGCCAAGCTCGGTCTACAGCGTGCCGGAGCGCGCGGCGTGCACGGACCCCGCCGACCGGCGCGAGGAGATGCTGTTCTCCGTCATCCCGCGCGATCGCCGCAAGGTCTACCGGATGCGGCCGATCATCGACGCCCTCGTGGACAAGGGCTCGTTCTTCGAAATGGGTCAAATGTTCGGCCGGCCGATGATCACCGGCCTCGCCCGCCTGCGCGGATTGCCGGTGGCGATCCTGGCCAGCGATCCCTACCACTACGGCGGTGCCTGGACGGCCGACGCGTGCGCCAAGACCGTGCGCTTCGTCGACATGGCCGAGACGTTCCATCTACCGGTCGTCTATCTCTGCGACTGTCCGGGCTTCCTGATCGGCCTGGAGGCCGAGAAGTCCGCCACCATCCGCCACGGCGTGCGCGCCATGGCGGCCATCAACCAGTCGAGCGTGCCTTGGTGCACGGTGATCGTGCGCAACTCGTTCGGAGTCGCCGGGGCCGCGCACGTGCCGGCCGGGCGGCTCGCCATCCGCTATGCCTGGCTGTCGGGCTGGTGGGGCTCGCTGCCGCTCGAGGGCGGCATCGAGGCGGCCTACCGGGCCGAGATCGACGCCGCGGCCGATCCGAAGGCCAAGCTCGCAGAGATCGAGGCGCGGCTGAACGCGCTGCGCTCGCCCTTCCGCACCGCGGAGACCTTTTGGGTCGAGGAGATCATCGACCCGCGCGATACGCGCAAGCTGCTGTGCGAGTTCGCCGACCTCGCCGAGCCGCTGCGTACGCCGGGCAAGCGCGCATTCTCGATGCGGCCATAGGCTCCGAACCACCTATCGGCGCTCGATGCGACGCAACAGCTGAACTTTTCAACATCGGCGCCAGCGTTCGTTGACTTCGAACCGCACGCGCGTATCATCGCGCCGGTCCAAACGATACCTGCGGAAGAGATCCTGCCGTTTCCTACGGAAACGGCAGGGCGCCGAAGGAGCAACCGCCCCGGAACCTCTCAGGCAGAAGGACCGCAGGTTGATGGCACTCTGGAAAGCAGCCGGTTTAACCGCTGGCTCACCGAAGGGGTAAGGCGGGCTCGTCCCTCCGAAATCTCTCAGGTCCCGCGACAGAGGGGGCTTGAACCCGCGCTACGGCGGCGCGGGAGGCAAGCCCTGTGGGACTGCGAGAGGGATCGAGAGCATGAGCGCCAGCCCGGCTTCCGGTCAGCCCCTGAAACGCACGCCGCTCCATGCACAGCACGTCGCACTGGGCGCCAAGATGGTGCCGTTCGCGGGCTACGAGATGCCGGTGCAATATCCCCTCGGCATCCTGAAAGAGCACCTGCACACGCGGGCGCAGGCGGGCCTGTTCGACGTCTCGCACATGGGCCAGGCCTTTCTCGTCGGATCGGACCATGCGACCACGGCCGCGGCGCTGGAGGCGCTGGTGCCCGCCGACCTCCTCGGCCTCAAGCCGGGCCAGCAGCGCTACACCCAGCTGCTCACCGACGATGGCGGCATCATCGACGACCTGATGGTGACGCGGCCGCTCGAGTCTGACGAGGACGGGCGGCTCTACCTCGTCGTCAATGCATCCCGCAAAGAGGTGGACTACGCCCATCTGGCGGACCGGTTGCCCGCCGACGTCAAGCTGGTGCCGGCGCCGGAGCTCGCGCTGATCGCTTTGCAGGGGCCGGCGGCCAGCCGGGTGATGGCCGGCCTTTCGCCGTCTGCCGCGACTCTCGCGTTCATGACGGGGGCACCATCGCGCATCGGCAGCTTCGGCTGTCACGTCAGCCGGTCCGGTTACACCGGCGAGGACGGCTTCGAGATTTCGCTCGGCACCGACAAGGTGGCCGATCTCGCCGCATTGCTGTTGTCCCAGGACGGCGTGCAGCCGATCGGCCTCGGCGCGCGCGACTCGCTGCGGCTGGAAGCGGGCCTCTGCCTCTACGGCCACGATCTCGACGAGACGACGAGCCCGATCGAAGCGGGCCTGGAATGGTCGATCCAGAAGCGCCGGCGTGCGGAAGGCGGCTTTCCCGCAGCCGCGCGCATCCAAGGCGAGCTGGCGCGCGGGCCCAAGCGTCGGCGTGTGGGTATCAGGCCAGAAGGTCGGGCGCCGGCTCGCGAAGGCACCGAGATCCTGTCGTCGCAGGGCGAGCGGATCGGCATCGTCACATCTGGCGGCTTCGGCCCAAGCGTGAACGGCCCTGTTGCCATGGGCTACGTCGGGACTGCACACGCGAAAATCGGCACTCCCGTCAATCTCATGGTGCGCGGCAAACCGCTTGTTGCTGCCGTCGTGCCGCTACCATTCGTCCCGCACCGCTATGCCCGCAAGACCTGAGAGGGAGATTTCATGGCGACCCTTCGCTTCACCAAGGACCACGAGTGGATCCGCGTCGACGGCGACATCGGTACCGTCGGCATCACTGCCCATGCGCAGGAGCAGCTCGGCGACATCGTGTTCGTCGAGGTGCCGGAGATCGGCCGCAAGGCCACGCAAGGCGAGGCGATCGCCGTGGTGGAGAGCGTCAAGGCGGCGAGCGACGTGTTCTCGCCGGTCGCCGGCGAGGTGCTCGAGGTCAACGGCGATCTCGCCGGTCAGCCGGCGCTGGTCAACGAGGACGCCGAAGGCAAGGCGTGGTTCTTCAAGATCAGGGTCGCCGACGAAAAGGAGCTCGCCAAGCTGATGGATCGGGCCGCCTATGAGGCGTTCGTGAAGGAAAGCCACTAGATGCGCTATCTGCCCCTCACCGACGCCGACCGCCGCGCCATGCTGGCCAAGATCGGCGTCGACAGCATCGATGCACTGTTCGCCGATGTGCCGAGGGAGAAGCTGCTGACCGGGCTGATCGACCTGCCGAAGGCGCAGGGCGAGATGCAGGTGGAGCGGGCGCTGGGCAAGCTGGCGGCGAGGAACACGGCGGCGGGCTCGGTGCCCTTCTTCGTCGGCGCCGGCGCCTACAAGCACCACGTGCCGGCCAGCGTCGATCACCTGATCCAGCGCTCCGAGTTCCTCACCTCCTACACGCCCTACCAGCCCGAGATCGCCCAAGGCACGTTGCAGTACCTATTCGAGTTCCAGACGCAGGTGGCGATGCTGACGGGCATGGAGGTCGCGAACGCCTCCATGTACGACGGCTCTACGGCGGCATCGGAAGCAGTGCTGATGGCGCACCGCGTCACCCGGCGGCACAAGGCGGTGCTCGCCGGCAACCTGCATCCGCAGTACCGCGAGACGATCGAGACGGTGGCGCGGTTCGCCGGCCATGAGGTCGTCGCGCTGCCGCCGACGCCCGCTGGCAGCGAGAATCTCGGCACGGCGATCGACGCCACCGTGTCGTGCGTGGTGGTGCAGACACCGGATTTCTATGGACACCTGCACGATCTCACGGAGCTTGCCGAGAAGGCGCATGCCGCCGGCGCGCTGCTGATCGCGGTGGTCACGGAGGTCGTCTCGCTCGGCCTCGTAAAGCCGCCCGGTGCCATGGGCGCCGACATCGTTGTCGGCGAGGGCCAATCGATCGGCAACGCCCTGTCCTTCGGCGGCCCCTATGTCGGGCTGTTCACCACGCGGCAAAAATACGTGCGGCAGATGCCGGGCCGGCTCGCCGGCGAGACCGTGGACCGCGAGGGACGGCGCGGCTTTGTGCTGACGCTGTCGACGCGCGAGCAGCACATCCGCCGCGAGAAGGCGACCTCAAACATCTGCACCAACTCGGGTCTGTGCGTGCTGGCGTTCACGATCCACCTCTCGCTGCTGGGGGAGGCGGGCCTGCGCCGGCTCGCGCGCATCAACCACGCCAACGCGGTGGCGCTGGCCAGGGCGCTGGCCAAGGTCAAGGGTGTCAAGGTGCTCAACGACACGTTCTTCAACGAGTTCACGATCCGCGTGCCGGGCAATGCTGCCGACGTGATCGAGAAGCTGGCGAAAAAAGGCGTGCTCGGCGGCGTCCCGGCCTCGCGGCTCGAGCCCGGCCGGCCCGAGCTCGCCGACCTCATCATCGTCGCCTCCACCGAGGTCAACACCGACGCCGACCGCGCCGCCTACGTGAAGGCTCTGAAGAGGGCTCTGAAATGATTGGGATCGTTCCATTGGACGTAGGGCGCAATAGCGAAGCGTATTGCGCCGCCACGCCTTCATATGCCGCCTTTGTCGGCGCAATACGGCTGACGCCTATTGCGCCCTACGCCGTTTGCGCTTGGGAGGTTCACTCATGCTGAACCGACAAGGGCGGCCAACGGCTGCGGGCGAGGCACTCGACGGCGCAGCCGAGACCTTCAGCGGCAACCGCGGGCTCGCCATCGAGGAGGCGCTGATCTTCGAGATCGGGCGCATCGACACGACCGGAGTCGATCTGGAGGAGCCGGGCAAGTTCACGGCCCGCCTCGGCAAGCTCGGGCGCACCGAGCCGATCGGCCTGCCTGGCTTGAGCGAGCCGGAAGCCATGCGCCACTACGTGCGCCTGTCCCAGAAGAACTACGGCATCGATACGGGGCTGTTCCCGCTCGGCTCCTGCACCATGAAGCACAACCCGCGCCTCAACGAGCGCATGGCGCGGCTGCCGGGCTTCGGCGACGTCCACCCGCTGCAGCCGCTCTCCACTGTGCCCGGGGCGATCGAGCTGATTGGCGAGCTGTCGCGCTGGCTCAGCGAGCTCACCGGCATGCCGGCCATCGCCATGACGCCCAAGGCCGGCGCCCACGGCGAGCTCACCGGCATGATGGCCATCAAGGCGGCGCTGGAAGCCCGCGGCGACAAGCGCTCCGTCGTGCTGGTTCCCGATTCCGCGCACGGCACCAATCCAGCGACCGCGGCGCTGCTGGGCTACCGCGTCGAGTCCGTGCCGGTGCGAACGGATGGCACCGTCGATCCCGAGGAGGTCAAGAAGAAGCTCTCGCCTCAGGTTGCCGCCATCATGCTCACCAACCCCAATACCTGCGGGCTGTTCGAGCGCGACGTGGTGGCGATCGCCGAGGCCGTGCACGCGGCGGGCGCCTATTTCTATACCGACGGCGCCAATTTCAACGCCATCGTCGGCAAGGTGCGGCCCGGCGACCTCGGCGTCGACGCCATGCACATCAACTTGCACAAGACCTTCTCCACCCCGCACGGCGGCGGCGGTCCCGGCGCCGGCCCTGTGGCACTCTCCGCCGCGCTGGCGCCGTTCATTCCGGTCCCGCACGTGGTCGCCGACGAAAATGGCGTGCGCTACGTAGAGCACATCGTCCCCTCCCCCATCGTGCCGGAGGCGCGTCTTCGACACGACGTGGGGGAGGGACAGGGAGGGGGGGAATCACAAAGCAGGGTAGGGGCTCCCCCCATCCCTATCCCCTCCCCACCAGGGGGAGGGGGACCGGTCGGCGCACGCCCGCTCGGCCGCATGTGCGCGTTCCACGGCCAGATGGGCATGTTCGTGCGGGCCATGGCCTACATGCTCTCGCATGGCGCCGACGGCATGCGGCAAGCGTCGGAGGACGCCGTGCTCAACGCCAACTACATGCGCGCCTCGCTCTCCGACCTGATGTCGCTGCCCTTCGGCGACCGGGTGTGCATGCACGAGGTGCTGTTCGACGACCATTGGCTCGAAGGCACCGGCATCACCACGCTCGACTTCGCCAAGGCGATGATCGACGAGGGCTACCACCCGATGACGGTCTACTTTCCACTCGTCGTGCACGGTGCCATGCTGATCGAGCCGACCGAGTCGGAATCGAAGCAAAGCCTCGACCAGTTCATCGCCTCGCTGCGCTCGCTCGCGGCTGCGGCCAAAGCCGGCGACGCCGCCCGCTTCCGCGAAGCGCCCCGCTTCGCCCCGCGCCGGCGGCTCGATGAAACCAAGGCAGCGCGCGAGCCGAGACTCAGGTGGACGCCAGCGCAGGACCACAAGGAGGCGGCGGAGTAGGCGCGCTCAGGTTTCGCGACCCAATGGGCTCAACCGCCCGAGCCGTGGCGGCGGATCGGCTGCATTCGCCACCGGCAGCGCGCCATGGTCGGCCACGTGCAGCATCAACAGCTCGAGATGGCGCGTGGTGTATTGCTGGTTGACCTCGTAGCGGAAGCGCACCGCGCCAGCAGGCCGCTCCTTCAAGGCGCGCTCGAGCTCGCTGCGCAGGCCGAACAGCGTGCGCCCGCCGGCGGCGCCGATGTAGACGATGCGTCCCTGCGCATCGGCCAGCTGATAGACGCCGAGCTGCCCCGGCAGGGCCCGGACCGCCTCAGGCGTCAGCTCGATCCAGGGCTTCTCCAGGCGGATCGCCATGACCTACCGGCCCTTGAACGCGGGCTTGCGGCGGGCGAGGCGCGCCGCCATGCCCTCCTGCGCGTCCTCCGAGCGGCGCACCTGCTCGACCAGGGCGTCCACATCGTCGTGCGCGATCTGATCGCGGAACGCCATCTCGCGGACGATCAGCGCCTTCATGGCCTTGAGCGAGAGCGGCGCATTGGCGGCCAGGCGCTGGATGACGTGGCCGGCGACGATGTCGAGGTCCTCCGCCTCTGCAATGTGTGAGATGATGCCGAGCTCGTACAGGCGCTCGGCGGGCAATGGATCGCCGAGCAGGAGGATCTTGCGCGTGGTCACCGGGCCTGCCACCTCCAGGAGCTTCTTGGCCAGGAACCAGCTCGGCGCCAGGCCGATCTGGGCGAGCGACATGCCGAAACGCGCGGCCTTGCTGGCGACGACCAGATCGCAATGCATGGCGAGCTCGTTGCCACCGGCGATGGCATCGCCCTGCACGACGGCGACAACGGGCAGGGGATAGACCTCGATGGCGTGCAGCATGGCCTCGATCGGCGAGGCGCCGGCAGGCCGTTCGGACCGTTCCTTCATGTCGAGCCCCGCACAGAACACCGGTCCCGCTGCCCGGATCACCGCCACCCGCTCCTCCGGGGTCGGCGGCTGCGTGAAGGCGTTCTCGAGCTCGGCGATCATCTCCGCATCGAGCGCATTGCGCTTGGCGGGCCTGTTGAGCAGCACGTGGCGCACGGCTCCGTCGGCGCTCCATTGCACTGTGTCCATCGCTGCCTCTACTCGAGCTTGAGATTGGTCAGTTTGATCAATTCGGTTACGCGCCTGGTATCCTCGGCCAGATGGCGAGCCATCTCCTGGGGCGACTGCGGCGGGACGGCCACGTTCATGGCGAACAGCTTCGCCTTCATCTCCGGCGTCTTGGCGATCTCGACCATCTTGACGTTGAGCTTGTCGACGATGGCCGAGGGCGTGCCGGCAGGGGCCCAGACCGCATACCAGCTCGGCACGTAGGCATCCCCGTAGCCGACCTCCCAAAGCGTCGGCACGCCGGGGAAATCGGGGTGGCGCTCCGGATAGCTGATGTCGAGCAGGATCAGCTTGCCGGCCTTGACGTGCGGCATCGGGTTGATCTCGTTCATCATCTGCACGTTGCCCGCGAGCAGGTCGTTAAGCGCGTCGGCGCTGCCGCGATAGGGCACGTGCAGGACGTCGATGCCAGCCTTGACCTTCAGCATCTCGATACGCAGATGCGAGGACGTGCCGAGCCCCGCCGATCCAAAGGCGAGCTTGCCGGGATTGGCCTTGGCGTAAGCGATCATCTCCTGGAAGGTCTTGACGCCAACCGACGGATGAATGGCAAAGCCGCTGATGAGGTCTCCGACGCGGCCAACCGGCATGAAGCTTTTCGCGGGGTCATAGGGGGTCTTGCGCAGCAGCGGCTGCACGGTGAGCGGCGCGTTGGGGGTGAGCAGGAAGGTGTAGCCATCGGGCGCCGCCCTCGCGGCGGCCTCGGTGCCGATGATGCCGCTGGCCCCGCCGCGGTTCTCGACCACGAACTGCTGGCCGAATGCCTGGGAGAGCTTGTCGGCCCAGGGCCGGCCGATGAGGTCCGTGGCACCGCCGGGAGCGTAGGGGAGGATCAGCTTGACCGGCCGCTCCGGCCAGCTCTGGGCCTGCGGCCATGCGCTGGTCGGGATGCCGGCGGCGAGCGTTGCTCCCGCCAGAGCCAAGAATTCGCGGCGGCGCATGCCTTACTCCCGTGGCTTTGCCGTGGAACCGGCGCCATCATCGCTCATGCGATGCAGCGTTTCCAGCGTCGCCCGAACATTTTACGTGTCGTTAAGACCGCAAATCCTCATGCGTACTCGAGCCCGTACTCCGCGGCGGAGGCTTCCAGCCAGTGCCAGAAGCTCAGGACAAGCCCGCGCGGCACGGCGAGCTCGTAAGTCGGGCGGACGTCGAGTTGCCAGATGTGCAAGCCGATATGGGCGACGGTGGTGAGGGCCGTGTAGCCCGGCAGGAACGCATGCGGGTGAAGGTCGATGGCGAGGCCCTTGGCCAAGGAATCGCGAATGCTCGGTCCAGCCACACGCAACAGGGTCCGGCCATGGCTTTGATCCACGATCGAGCCGAGCCCGGCGAACGCCGTCGCCAGATACGCCTCCATGCCTATGGCGGGCGCCGGCTGGCTGTAGGCCAGCCATTGCTCTGGGCCGGACCAGATGAACGCGATCTTCTGGCTCTCCACGCGCCGCGGCGCCGCCGGCAATTCGACGCCGAAGGAGGCTCGCGCCGCCTCAGTTAGGGCCGCGCGCCGGTGCCGTCGCACGGTGACGGTTGCAAGGCCTGCGCCTCTAACTTCGCTGACGGTGACGCCCGGAGCACCGGTGCGGCGGCCGTAGCGGCCCGGGACTACCACGCCCTCGAACGCGGAAACGCGAAAGTTGGTCGTGTCAGGCACGCAGGCGCTCCCCAGCCGGATCGTAGAAGACGGGATCGCACACCTCCACCAGCACATCGCCGCCGCGCACCGGATCCCAGGCGCGGACGTGCTCGCCGTGGCGCGTCGGGCCGTGTGCCAACAGGCCGAGACCGATCCAGTGGCCGAGCGAGGGCGAGAAGGCAACTGAGGTCATGTGGCCCTGGTCGTTGCGTGCCACAGGCTCGGCGCCTTGCGGGATGAAATGAGCGCCCGCGCGCAACCGCTGCGCGCGATCGACGGTCTTGAGGCCGACGAGCGTCGGCCGGTCGGCCGCGGTGAGGCCAGGCCGCTCGGCCAGGACGCGGCCGATATAATCCTTCCTGGTCGACATCATTCGGCCGAGCCCCAGGTCGCGCGCCGTGGTCTGTCCGTTGATCTCGTTGCCGGCGACGTGACCCTTTTCGATGCGCATCACGCCCAACGCCTCGGTACCGTAGGGCGCGATGCCGAACTCGCGGCCCGCCTCGATGATGCGCCGGATCATCGCGTCGCCGTAGCCTGACGGCACGGCGATCTCGTAGGCCAGCTCGCCTGAGAACGAGACGCGAAACAAGCGTGCCTGCACACCGCCGATGGCCGTCATTTCTGCGGCCGCCATGTAGGGGAACGCGGCGTTCGAGAGGTCGTACTGCGGATCGACGACCCGGCGCAGGACGTCGCGCGAGCGCGGGCCGGCGATGGAGAACTGCGCCCATTGCTCGGTCACCGAGCTCATCTGCACGTCGAGCTCGGGCCACAGCCACTGGTGGCAGAACTCCATGTGCTGCAGTACCTTGGCGGCGTTGGCCGTGGTGGTGGTGACGATGTAGCGGTCGGCATCGAGACGCGAAGTCGTGCCGTCGTCCAGCACGAAGCCGTCCTCGCGCAGCATCAGCCCGTAGCGGGCGCGGCCGACGGCAAGGTTGGTCCAGGTGTTGGCGTAGATGCGGTTCAGAAACTCGGCGGCATCCGCACCCTGCAGGTCGATCTTGCCGAGTGTGGATACGTCGCAAACGCCGACCGCTTCGCGAACGGTCCGCACCTCGCGGTTGACGCGCTCCAGCCAATCGCTCTCGCCGGGCTTCGGATACCACTGGGCGCGCAGCCAATAGCCGGTCTCGACGAACACCGCGCCCTGCTGCTCCGCCCAGCGGTGCGAGGGGGGCAGACGGGTGGGGCGGAACTCCTTGCCGCGGTGGATGCCGGCAATCGCGCCGATCGCGACCGGTGCAAATGGCGGGCGGAACGTGGTGGTGCCAGTCTGGGGGATGGTTTTGGCGGTGAACTCCGCCATCAGCGCCAAGCCGGTGAGGTTGGAGGTCTTGCCCTGGTCGCTCGCCATGCCGAGCGTCGTGTAGCGCTTGAGGTGCTCCACCGAGCGGAAGCCTTCCCGCTCGGCCTGTGCCACGTCGGCGTCCGTGACATCGTTCTGGAGATCGACGAATGCCTTGCCGCGGGTGCCCCGCACGCGCCAGAGCGGCGCCATCCCCGTACTCTCGGGATCGACCTCCGGCACCTCGACCGGCTGGCCGCTGAAGCCGCAGTCGGCGGCGGCTTCCAGCCCGGTCCTGGCGCCCGTCTCCAGCGCGTCGGCGAGCCCAAGCCGGCCGCCGGCGGCGCCGGCTGCGGCCATCCCCTTCGGCAGAGCGCCAGGCACGAACGCGGCGATCTGCTCGTTCCAGACGGGTCGCGCGCCCAGGTGCGAGGCGAGGTGCAGCGTCGGGCTCCAGCCTCCCGATACGCAGACGAGGTCGCAGTCGACGATCGCCCGATCCCCGTTCGCCGTGCGGATGTCGACGGCCTGCACGCCCAGGGCCCCGTGCGCTCGCCTAACCGCGCCGCCCGCGATCATTTGCGCCCCGGCGGCCTTCGCCGCTGCCGCAATGCTCGCCGGTACCGCCGAGCGCGGGTCGACCACCGCTTCCACGCGTATGCCGGCTCGGTCGAGATCAGCCACGGTGCGCGCCGTTTCGTCGTTGGCGCCGAACACGACCGCGCGCCGCCCCGGCGCCACCGCATAACGGTTGAGATAGGCGCGCACGGCGCCGGCCAGCATTACGCCCGGCCGATCGTTGTCGCCGAACACCAGCGGGCGCTCGATGGCGCCGGCGGCGAGCACGCAGCGCTTGGCGAAGATGCGCCACAACCGCTGGCGCGGCTCGTGCGCCGGCGGCTCGGCCAGGTGGTCATTGACCCGCTCCAGCACCGAGTAGGTACCGCCATCGTAAACGCCGACGACCGTCGTGCGCGGCAGGATTCGCACATCCGGCAAGGCCGCCAGCTCGGCCTCGATGGTGGCGACCCAATGCACCGAGCTACGGTCGGCGATGACGCGGCTCTCGGCGAGCAGCCGTCCACCCAGCCGGAAGTCCTCATCGCACAGCACGACGCGCGCACCACTCCGGCCTGCCGCCAGCGCCGCCATCAGTCCGGCCGCGCCGCCGCCGACCACCAGCACGTCGCAATGTAGGAATGCCTTCTCGTAGCGGTCAGGGTCTGCTTGGCCCGATCCGCGTCCGAGCCCGGCGGCGCGGCGGATCAGGGGCTCGTACACCTTCTCCCAGAACGACGCCGGCCACATGAAGGTCTTGTAGTAGAAGCCCGCCGACAGCACAGGCGCGATCATGGAATTGATCGCCAGCAAATCGAAAGTGAGCGACGGCCAGCGGTTCTGGCTGGCGACGACGAGCCCATCGTAGAGCTCGACGGTGGTGGCGCGGGTGTTGGGCTCGCGGCGCGCTCCGGAGCGCAACTCCACAAGTGCGTTGGGTTCCTCGGGTCCGGCGGTGAGGATGCCGCGCGGGCGATGATACTTGAACGAGCGCGCGACCAGCCGCACGCCATTGGCCAGCAGGGCGGACGCCAGCGTGTCGCCTGCGTGACCCGCGTAGCGGCGCCCGTCGAAGGTGAAGTTGAGCGATCGGTCGCGGTCGATCAAGCCACCGGTCGGCAATCGGTGCTGCTGTTCCCCTCCCCCTTGTGGGGAGGGGTTAGGGGTGGGGGGACCCCGGACGCGTCGTGATTTCCCCCCTCCCTGTCCCTCCCCCACGAGGGGGGAGGGGACGTCTCGCATCTCGGTCATGGTCTTTCGCCGGCACGCGCAAGCGCGACTTCGCGCGCGGGCTCGACCTTCAGTACCTCGTGCGTGCGGGTGTCGCGCGTCACGACCAGCCAGGCGTGGCAGCCGGAGACGTGCTGCCACAGCTCGCGATGCGGGCCGGCCGGGTTGTCGCGCAGGTAGACGTAGTCGTGCCATTGCCGCCGGGCGGCCTCGTCGAGAGGCGAGCCGGGGTCGCCGCCGGGGCGCACCACCGTCGCGTCGCCGAGGTAGGCGAACTCCTCGTTGCCGCGTTCCCCGCAATAGCAGCACTTGATCCGCATCGCCGTCCCTTCAGTGCAGGTTGAGCTGGGCGCCCACGCCCTTCTCGTCGATCAGATGGCCGGTGGCGAAGCGGTCGAGCCGGAATGCCGCGTTGAGCGCATGCGGCGCGTCGCGGGCGATGGTATGGGCGAAGCACCAGCCCGAGGCCGGGGTCGCCTTGAACCCGCCGTAGCACCATCCCGCATTGAGATAGAGGCCATCGATCGGCGTCTTGTCGATGATCGGCGAGCCGTCCATCGACATGTCCATCAAGCCACCCCAGCTGCGCAAGAGTCGTAGCCGCCCCAGCATTGGCATCAGCGCCATGCCGCTCTCGGCGACGTCCTCGATGGCAGGCAGATTGCCGCGCCAGGCGTAGGAGTTGTAGCCATCGATGTCGCCACCGAACACCAGCCCACCCTTGTCGGATTGACTGATGTAGAAGTGGCCGGCGCCATAGGTGATGACGTTGTCGACCAGCGGCTTGACGCCTTCGGACACGAACGCCTGCAGCACATGGCTCTCGATCGGCAGCCGCAAGCCCGCCAGCGCGGCGACGCGTGAGGAGTTGCCGGCGCAGGCGAGTCCAACCTTCTTGGCCCGTACGTAGCCCTTTGCGGTCTCGAGCCCGACCAGGCGGCCAGCTTCGACGCGGATGCCCGTTACCTCGCAGTTCTGCACGATGTCGACGCCGCGCTCGCTCGCGCCGCGTGCGTAGCCCCACGCCACCGCATCGTGCCGCACGGTGCCGCCGCGGCGCTGCAGCAGGCCGCCCTGGATCGGGAAGCGCGCGTTGTCGAAATCGAGGTAGGGCAGCATGGCCCGCACCTGCTTGGCGTCCAGCAGCTCCGCGTCCACCCCGTGCAGGCGCATGGCATTGCCACGCCGGGCGTAGGCGTCGCGCTGGGCATCGGAGTGGTAGAGGTTGATCACGCCGCGCTGACTCACCATGGCATTGTAGTTGAGGTCCTGCTCCAGCCCCTCCCACAGCTTCATCGACCACTCGTAGAAGGCGGTGTTGGCCGGCAGCAGGTAGTTGGAGCGGATGATGGTGGTGTTGCGCCCGACGTTGCCGCTGCCGAGGTAGCCCTTCTCCAGCACCGCGACGTTGGTGATGCCGTGCTCCTTGGCGAGATAGAATGCGGTCGCCAAGCCGTGTCCGCCGCCGCCGACGATCACGGCATCGTAGGCCGACTTCAACTCGGCATCGCGCCACACCGGCTTCCAGCCCGTGTTGCCCCGCAGGGCCTGGCCAATCACGGAAAAGATCGAGTAGCGCACGCCCAACACGCCCCCCTAGCAGTCGAGCGTGGTCCGCCGCTCCCAGTCGGTCAGCTGGCCGGCGTATTCATTCCACTCCGCCTGGCGCAGCTTGATGTAGGAGGCGACCACGTCCTCGCCGAAGCTCGCTTTCAGCGCGCTTGACTTGTCTAGCGCGCGCAGCGCATCGAGCAGGTTCAGCGGCAGCTTCTTGGCGTCTTTCACCGTATGACCCTCGGCATACATGTCGATGTCGAGGCGCTTGCCCGGATCGCGCCTGTGCTTGATGCCGTCGAGGCCGGCCGCCAGCAGCGCCGCCTGGAACAGGTAGGGGTTGGTGGCCCCGTCGGCCAGCCGCAGTTCGAACCGGCCCGCGTCGGGAATGCGGATCATGTGCGTGCGGTTGTTGCCGCCGTAGGTCACCGTGTTGGGCGACCAGGTTGCGCCAGACATCGTGCGTGGCGCGTTGATGCGCTTGTAGGAATTGACCGTAGGGTTGGTGATGGCGGTGAGCGCATCGGCCGAGTGCATCAGCCCGCCGATGAAGTGGTAGGCGTCCTTGGAAAGCCCCAACTCGCCCTGCGCATCCTCGAACACATTCTTGGCCGAACCCTTGTTCCACAGCGACACGTGCGCGTGGCAGCCGTTGCCGGTGAGGTTCAGGAACGGCTTGGGCATGAACGTCGCGCGCAGCCCGTGCTTCTCGGCGATCGACTTGACCATGAACTTGAAGAACGCGTGCTTGTCGGCCGTGCGCAGGCAGGCGTCGTACTCCCAATTCATCTCGAACTGGCCGTTCGCGTCCTCGTGGTCATTCTGGTAGGGGTTCCAGCCGAGCGCGATCATGCCGTCGCAGATCTCCTTGATCACCTCGTAGCGGCGCATCAGGGCCTGCTGGTCGTAGCAGGGCTTGGCCTGGATATCGGCGCCGTCGGAGATCGTCGAGCCGTCGGGCTGAATCAGAAAATACTCGCACTCGACGCCGGTCTTCATCTCGTAGCCGTCTTTGGCCGCGGCCTCGATCACGCGCTTGAGGACCTGGCGCGGGTTCTGCACAAGCGGCTTGCCGTCCATCACCAGATCGCCGGTGATCCAGGCGACCTCCGGCTTCCATGGCAGCTGGATCAGGGTGTCCGGCTCGGGCATCACCAGCATGTCGGGATGTGCGGGGTTGAGATCGAGCCAGGTGGCAAAACCCGCAAAACCCGCGCCCGACTTGGCGATCATGTCGATGGCGGTAGCCGGCACGATCTTGGCACGCATGGTGCCGAACAGGTCGACGAAGGCGATCAGGAAATACTTGACGCCCTTGTCCTTGGCGTAAGTCCCAAGCGATGCCATCGCGTCCCTCCTAACTCTTGCCCCGTCCCGGAATCCAATCCGTGCCCGCCAGTGGTACCTGTGCCATGGCGGCGGCCTCCACCGTCAGCGCCACCAGGTCCTCGGGTTCCAGGTTGTGCACGTGGCTCTTGCCGTTGGCGCGGGCGATGGTCTGGCATTCCAGGGTCAGCACGGAAAGATAGTTGGCAAGCCGCCGGCCGGCCAGCACCGGATCGAGGTGCGCCGTGAGCGCGGCGTCCTGGGTCGTGATGCCCGCCGGGTCGCGGCCCTCGTGCCAGTCGTCGTAGCAGCCGGCGGTGGTGCCGAGCTTCTGATACTCCGCCTCCCAGCGCGGATGGTTGTCGCCGAGCGCGATCAGCGCCGCCGTGCCGATCGACACGGCGTCGGCGCCCAGCGCCAGCGCCTTGGCCACGTCGGCGCCACTGCGGATGCCGCCGGATACGATCAGCTGCACCTTGCGGTGCATGTCGAGCTCCTGCAGCGCCCGCACGGCCGGACGAACCGCCGCCAGGATGGGGATGCCGCAGTGCTCGATGAACACCTCCTGCGTGGCTGCCGTGCCGCCCTGCATGCCGTCGAGCACGACCACGTCGGCGCCGGCCTTCACGGCGAGCGCGGTGTCGTAGTAGGGCCGCGCTGCGCCTACCTTCACATAGACCGGCTTCTCCCAGTCGGTGATCTCGCGCAGCTCATGGATCTTGATCTCGAGGTCGTCGGGCCCGGTCCAGTCGGGGTGCCGACAGGCTGAGCGCTGGTCGATGCCCTTGGGCAGGGTGCGCATCTCGGCCACGCGGTCGGAAATCTTATGCCCGAGCAGCATGCCGCCGCCGCCGGGCTTGGCACCCTGGCCGACCACCACCTCGATCGCGTCGGCCTTGCGCAGCTGATCGGGCTCCATGCCGTAGCGCGAGGGCAGCACCTGATAGACCAGCAGCGAGGAATGCTCGCGCTCTTCCGCCGTCATGCCGCCGTCGCCGGTGGTGGTCGAGGTGCCGACCGCCGACGCACCGCGGCCCAGCGCCTCCTTCGCCGGGGCGGAGAGCGAGCCGAAGCTCATGCCGGCAATCGTGATGGGGATCTTGAGCGTGATCGGCTTCTTGGCGAAGCGGGTGCCAAGCGTCACGTCGGTGCCGCACTTCTCGCGATAGCCCTCGAGCGGATAACGGCTGATGGAGGCGCCGAGGAACAGCAGGTCGTCGAAGTGCGGCAGCCGGCGCTTCGCCCCGAAGCCACGGATGTCGTAGATGCCGGTCGCGGCAGCGCGATGAATCTCGGCGATCGCGTATTTGTCGAAGGTGGCCGACTCGCGTGGCGGCGTTTGCAGCGCGGGGTCATCTGTGCGCATCAGTAGGCCCCCACGTTGTCGACGTGGAAATTGTAGAGCTTGCGCGCCGAGCCGTAGCGGCGGAACTCGGACACGTCGACCTCGCCGCCGAGCCCCGCTGCATCCAGCAGTCGGCGCAGCGCCGCCTTGTGCTCGTCGCGCAGCTCCTTGGCGATGCAGTCGGAGCCGAGGCTCTTGGCGCGCCCGCGCACGAAGAGGCGCGCCTCGTAGACCGAATCGCCCAGCGCATCGCCGGCGTCGCCCAGCACCACCAGCGTCCCCGCCTGCGCCATGAAGGCCGACATGTGGCCGACCGAGCCTTTGACAACGATGTCGAGTCCGCGGAGCGAGATGCCGCAGCGCGCCGAGGCGTTGCCGTCGATGACGAGCAGGCCGCCGCACCCGGTGGCGCCCGCCGACTGCGAGACATCGCCCTTCACGTGCACACGGCCCGACATCATGTTCTCGGCCACCCCGGTGCCAGCGTTGCCGTTGATGGTGATGGCGGCCTCCTTGTTCATGCCGGCGCAATAGTACCCGACGTGGCCATCGATGGTGATGTCCAAGGGGCCGTCGAGTCCGGCAGCGACCGCGTGCAGACCGCGTGGGTTCTTGATCAGGAAATCCCCCCCATCGGCATCGTGCAAAAGCTGGTTGACCTCACGCACCGACATGCGCGCGAGATCGAGCGTGGTGTTGCGGGTCGACGCGATGCGGCCGGGTTTTGCGATGTTGGGTCTGCGTGCCATGTGTCAGGCCCGCCTCCAGACATAGACGGTGGCCGGCTCGGGCTCCCAGATGCGCGCATCGTCGATGCCCGGCAGGGGGCTGAGCGCGCGGAACTCGGTGCCGAAGGCGACCCACGCGTCGGTCTCGGCCATGACGGCGGGCTTGCACGCGATCGGATCGCGCAGGACGGCAAAGCCGTCACGGGTGCCGACCACGAAAGTGTAGAAGCCGTCGAGGTCGTCGAGCGAACGCTCGAGCGCCTGCTCGAGACTGTCGCCCTCGCGCGTGCGCCAGGTGAGATAGGCGGCCGCCACCTCGCTGTCGTTCTCCGTCTGGAAGCGCTCGCCGTGGCGCTTCAGCTGCTCGCGCAGACGGTTGTGATTTGACAATGAGCCGTTGTGCACGAGGCAGGTGTCCTCGCCGGTCGAGAATGGATGCGAGCCCGCGATGGTGACGGCGGATTCCGTTGCCATGCGCGTGTGGCCGATGGCGTGCGAGCCCGCCCGCGCCGCGAGCTTCAGGCGCTTGGCGATCGCATTGGGATCGCCGACACCCTTGTAGATCTCGATCGACTGTCCCTGGCTGAGCACAGTCGCCTCGGGCACGTTGTCGATCAGCCACTTGCGCGCTGTGTCACCGTCACCCCTGGTCTTGAGGACGGCGTGATCCTCGATCTCGTCCACTCCCACGCTTGCACCAATGGCCTTGGCGAGCCGCTTGGCAACCTGCTGCCAGGCAACGGTGCCCTCGCGTGCAACGGCACAGATTTTCGTGCTGCCCGCCGTCTCGCCGCCGTAGACGGCAAATCCGGCACTGTCCGGCCCGCGGTCGCGCAACTCGGCAAGCATGGTCGCCGTGAGCCGCCCCAGCTCCGGTCCGAGTTTGGCGTCCTTGAGGAACAGGCCAACGATTCCACACATGCGCGGGCTCACTTTGCAGCAAGGAACCTTGGCGCATGGCCAGAGTCTCGTCAACTAACAAGAAAGATTATTTACCAATACGAAACCGCAATCTGGCGCTCCTATGTTGCGCCAAGTGCACGCGACCTGCGTCGGACCGCGAGAACCAGCGCCACCGCCAGGGCCGATGCAATCGTGTACATGGCGAAGGCATTCAAGTAGCCGATCATCGCCGATTGGCGCGTAATCTCCTTGGCTACCTTGGCGAGCCCGGGCGTGCTCGCGAGATCCCAAGCGCCTGTCGCCCAGGGCAACGACAAGGTCGTGTTGTAAGGCGAGATCATCTCCGTCATGCGGCTGTAGTTGGCGCCCGTCGCGCGCACGATCTCGGCGATCGACACCGATATGAAGAAGCTCGAGCCGATGTTGCGCAGCAGATGGAACACGGAGGCGGCCTCTGCGCGATCGCTTGGCGCCAGGGTGTCGAAGGCGACGACCGTCAGCGGCACCCAGATGATGCCGACTGCGAAGCCCTGAACGAGGCTGTTCCACACCAGCATGTTCATGGTCACGTTGAGGTCGAACGTGAGCATCCAGAGTCCCGACGCCACCTGGATGAGAAAGCCCGCGCTCATGCCGATGCGCGGGTCGATCCGGCTGGTCAGCCCCGCTACCAGGAATCCGACCGTCATGCCGACGCCGCGGCTGCCGATCACCTCGCCCACCAAGGTGTCCGGGAAGCCGGCATACTGCTGCAGCAGCGGCGGCAGCAGCACCATGGGCGTGAAGTTGAGCATGCCGTAGATCGTCACCAGGACCAGGCCGATGGCGTAGTTGCGGTCGGTCAGCAGACGCAGGTTCAGGAACGGCGCGCCGCAGGTCAGGCAGTGCGCCAGGAAGATGTAGAAGGCGAGCGCGGCCACGAGGCACTCGATAATGATCTCGGTCGACTCGAACCAGTCGAGCCGGACGCCGCGCGCCAGCACGAGCTGCACCGCCGCCATGGCGGTCGCCAGGGCCAGGAAGCCGGTCCAGTCGAGCTGCGTCTTCTGCACCTTGCCATCGGGCAGCAGGGCGAAGCGCAGGCCGACGAACGCGGCGACCCCGAGCGGTACCAGCATATGGAACGACCAGCGCCAGCTGTAGGCCTCGGCGAGATAGCCGCCGAGCACGGGACCGATCACCGGGGCGACGCCCACGGCCATGCCGAAGATCGACAGCACCATGGCGTGCTGGCTGCGCGGAAAGGAATTGAGCAGGATCGTCTGGGACAGGGGCACGACCGGCGCGCCGGTGCCGCCCTGGACGATGCGCCACAGCACGAGCATCTCGAGGGATTGGGAAAGCCCGCACAGCATGGTCGCCAGCGAGAAGGCCAAGATGCCCCAGACCATCACCGTCCGGCTGCCGAACTGCGATACCAGCCAGCCGGTCATCGGCGTCACGACGGCCGTCGCCAGGATGTTGAAGGTCATGGCCCAGGCGATCTCGTCCTGGGTTGCCGACATGGCGCCCTGCATTTGCGGCAGGATTGTCGATGTGGTGAGCAGCGCCGTCGAGTAGAGCGAGGAGCCCATCACCACGGTGGCCAGGATGCAATAGCGCCGCCCGACAGAAATGCTGTTCGCAGCGCTATCGGCGTCCATCCTTGGGCCCGCTTGGCGGTTGGAATCTAGATGGCTGGTAGCTTACGCTACCAGCCCGCTCCCTCGACGCCGCATGTCGAGGCGCAGCCATGCATGGCCGTCAATCCCGCGTGTAGACGATGATCGAAAGGTAGGTCATCGGCAGCTGGGTCAGCTCCTCCGGCCCGTGCGGGGCGGCCGAATCGAACATCAGCGCGTCGCCGGGTTTGAGCGGATACACCTTGTCTGCATGCCGGTAGGTCACCGCGCCGGTCAGCATGTAGATGAACTCGACGCCGACGTGCTGAAACACGGGATACGGCTCCGCCTCGTCGCTTAGCGTGATGAGGTAGGGCTCCACCACCAGGTTGCCGGAGATCGAATGCCCCAGCAGCTGGTACTGGTGCCCAGCCTTGGTGCCGCGCCGCTCGATCGTCACGCCTTTGCCGGCCTCGACGTAGGAGCAGTCGCGCCGCTCCTCGTAGGTGGCAAAGAAACTGGTGAGCGGTACGTTGAGCGCGCGAGCAAGGGATTCCAGGCTCTCGAGGGAAGCAGACACGGTGCCGTTCTCGATCTTCGAGAGCATGCCGGCGGACAGGCCGGCGCGGTGTGCCAGGTCGGCGGCCCTGACGTCCTGGCGCTTGCGCAGCTGCCTGATCTGCACGCCGATTGCGGCGGCGATGGATAGCGGGTTGTCGACCCGCGGCGCGGTCGACCCGGTCGCCAGATCGGCGACGGGCGCGCTTGGCCGATCGGTGCGTTTCTTGGAAGCTGCCATGCGCTGTATCATGCCACGATATCGGTGCTGGCGAAAACGCGGGCGCCCAAGATGGGGAGGAGAGGTCAGATGCCCCGGCTCCACGATCAGCTGATCGTCATCGACGGCCTCAACGTCTCGAACTTCAGCCGCAGCGTGTTCGAGGACATGCGCAAGGGCGGGGTCACATCGGCCAATTGCACCAGCTGCGTGTGGGAGAATTTCACCGAGACCATGCGCAACACGGCGCGCTGGAAAACCTGGCTGCGCGAGAACGCCGACCTCATCACCCAGGTCTACACCACCGATGACATCCGCCGAGCCAAAGCGGAGAGCAGGACCGGCATCATTCTGGGCTGGCAGAACACCAGCGGCATCGAGGACCGCCTCGACACCCTCGCGCTCTTCCACGAGCTCGGCCTGCGCATCATCCAGCTCACCTACAACACACAGAACCTCGTCGGCTGCGGCTGCTACGAGTCGCGCGATGCCGGCCTCTCCGACTTCGGCCGCGACGTGCTGGCCGAGATGAACCGGCTGGGCATCCTGTGCGACCTCTCCCACGTCGGCGCCAAAACCAGCGAGGATGCCATACGCGCCTCCAAGCAGCGCGTCGCCTACTCGCACTGCTTGCCGGCGGGGCTCAAGGCGCATCCGCGCAACAAGACGGACGAGCAGCTGAGCTTCATCGCCGACCGCAACGGCTTCATCGGCGTCACCATGTTCCCCGCCTTCCTGAAGCGGGGGACGGCGGCAACCGTCGACGACTACGTGGAGGCGATCGAATACGTGATCAATCTGTGCGGCGAGGACTGCGTCGGCATCGGCACCGACTTCACGCAGGGCTATGACGAGGAATTCTTCCGCTGGATCACTCACGACAAGGGCTGCGGCCGCAAGCTCGTCGACTTCGGCCCCATCATCAACCCGGAAGGCATGCGCACCATCGGCGACTTCCCCAATCTGACCGCGGCGATGGAGCGCCGTGGCTGGGGCGAGAGCCGCATCGCCAAGGTCATGGGCGGAAATTGGCTGCAGCTGCTAGAGGATGTCTGGGGGCGGTGATCCGTCCATCGATCGCCACGCGACCTCAGCCCATGACGTAGCGCGGCAGCCATAGCGCGATCTCGGGGTAGGCCATCAGCAGGCCGATCAGCGCGACCATGGCGAACACGAACGGCAGCGAGCCGCGGATCACCTCGTTGATCGAGCCGCCTTTCCAGCACAGTGGGATCCGAAGCTTGGAATTCACGTGACTTGAAGTCGCGG
>JADMIO011565007.1_pt1 | contig 48248 bp, 38 predicted proteins | sample 8958161 | NCBI WGS metagenome assembly JADMIO01 (sample SAMN16585339, study PRJNA669376) | soil metagenome | isolation source: Crop rotation soil | place: USA: Cullars Rotation, Alabama | collected 2011
CGCGACAACTTGTCCACGTGGAATTCTAAGCTTAGGATCCCAATGTGCTGGAAAGGAGCTTCCAGGAGTGAGCCCGGCAGAGATGAGCCCTGTGAGCGCCAGCCGATTAGGACTCAGCCGGGCGAAATCGGCGCGTGTAGCCTTTCCCCAGCGCTGGGCAAGGGTTCCCGATTCGATCTGCTTTGCCGTGACGGCGAACTCCTCCAACAACCGCCGGTAGAGCGCCAGGGCCATTGCGTCCTTCGAGCGAAAGTAGCGGTACGCCAATCCAAGCGAACAATCTGAACGCTCGGCGATTTCTCGCATCGTCGAAGCCTGGAATCCCTTTTCGGCAAAGAGCGATAACGCTGATTCAAGTATTCGAGTTTGGGTAGCATCACTCTTTAAAGAGCGCTTCTCGGTCACACTTCTCTCCTCTTACTTCAGAATATTTCTGAACACGTTCATTTTATACTTGACACAGTCCGAATTGGTTGCCATACTATGAAAAATGAACGTGTTCATTTTTCATAGTATGGAGACACTTATGATGAGCCATCAATGGAATCGCGCCTGGAAAGGGATCGCCCTGGCAAACTCAATTGCTCTCGGAGTTGTCTGCCTTTCGACCCTGCTTGCCAAATGGGTCGATCCGACGCCGTATGGGGCAACCTACATCTTTTCGGTGTTTACTCTCGTCCCAGTATTGATGGGATTCGTGCTCGAGCTATTCCGTGTGGATCCTGATATGCCACAGACCGAAAAAGTGTCCTCATCTTTATTGAACTTAGGGGTCGCTTTTGTGCTTTGCATGGTCGTCCTCCGAGAGGGCACGCTTTGTCTCTTGATGGCATCTCCTTTGGTGCTGTTATTTCATACTCTCGGCGTGTTTCTTGGAAACAGGATCGCCAAACTGAGGAATGGGCGTCTCAATGTCTCAATCGCGCCAATGATTATATTCATTATTGCGATCGACGCAATCTCTCCACACAGCTTCCATAACAGCGAGGCCGATCGCGTTCTGATTCGAGCTCGCCCCGAAGTCGTATGGAAGTACATCGTGGCCTATCCCGCTAATCACAGCCCCGTCGATTTCTGGCTGTGGCGCATAGGCCTTCCGGCTCCCGTCCAATCGACCGCAACTTCGAACGAGGTTGGAGCAACACGACTGTGCCAGTTTACGGGCGGCATTGACGTGAAGGAGAAAATAACGGATTTACAGCGCGGACGACGGCTGGCCTTCGATGTGACGCGTCAGCCGGACCATCCCGAGGTGATCGGGCACTTCGTACTGGAGCGAGGAGAGTTCAGGCTTATTGACAACGGAGATGGCACCACAACGCTGATCGGCACCAGTTGGTACCATCTCAACGTCTATCCATCACAATATTACGACCTGTGGGTTCAGGAAATTGTAAAGCAAGTCCATATCCGGGTGATGCAGCACATCCGTCGGCTTGCGGAGCAGGATGCCACGGAAAACGACGTGGCCCGCGATTGACCTGCGAATCCGACTCAGTAATAACCGCGCAGCCACTCGCTCTAAGCCTTGCGTATGGCGCCCCGTCCCTGCGGGTAAATTAGGAAACAGGCTGCGTTACGCGGGCAGTTTCCAAGGCGCCCGGTATTCCGGCGTGATGTGGCGTTGTGCCTCCGGATCGCCGACGATCTCCCACTTCGACTCGTCCCAGCGGAGCTGACGGCCAAGCTGCAGGGAGAGGTGCGCCAGATTCATCGCGGTGTGCATCGGCAGGTGCGCCGCAAAGCTGCAGGAGCATTCCGTTCGCGACTTCACGCTGTCAATGAATTCGCGGATCTGCCCGGGCGACGGCGCAACGCTTTGCGGGTATTCCGCATCGGTGATTGCGTTGCCATCTCGATCCAGGACTTCCGGCGTGCCGTAATTGACGATCGTAAGCGTGGCGTCTTTGCCGTGGAAGATGATACCGTTGTGCCTTCCTTTGTGCGGCCTGCCCACGCCAAAGTGATAGCTGTTCGCCTGCATCATCGTGAAAGTGACTGTCTTATCAGGGTATTCCCACAGCACGTTCATGGTGTCCGGCACATCGGCGAGCGTCTCCGTGGCGAATCGGCCGCCGATCGCGGTAGCGGAGAGCGGGCAAGGAAGCTGCAGCGCCCAGAACGGCAGCTCAACGATGTGCGGCCCCAGCTCATGCAGCCAGCTATCCACATAGTCCTTGAAGTAGCGGTGCATTCCATCGCGAAATCGTCCGATGTTGAAAGGAACCTCTGGCGCGGGCCCGAGCCACATCTCCCAATTCAGACCGGCGGGAGGCAGGGAATCTTCCGGCATGCCGAGGCCCTCTGAGTCATCGTTCATCGTCGTGAAGCTGGTGACAGAAGAGATCTTGCCGAGCTTGCCAGATCTCACAATATCCACGCACTTACGGTAGTTCTCAGTCGCATGGATTTGCGTCCCTACCTGCGTCACACGGTTGTGCTTCGCAGCCCAATCCGCCATCAGCTTGCCTTCGATCGGGAAACGGCACATTGGCTTTTCGCAGTAGACATCCTTGCCGGCCTCCATGGCAGCCAGCGAGATAAGCGCATGCCAATGCGGCGGAGTCGCGACGAAGACAGCATCAAGGTCCTTGTTTTCGAGCAGGTCGCGGAAGTCGTGGTACGGTTTCGCCTTGCCCTCGGTGAACGCGACTGCTTTCTCCAGATGAGGCTCGTAAACGTCGCAAACGGCGGCGATCTCAACGTCGTCGAACTTCTTCGCCTCAGTCATCAGCGCGCCCAGCCCGCGCCCCGCCGTCCCGATCACCCCAACAACCACCTTCTCATTCGCCGATCCGCTCATCTCGTTCGTGTTCTCCGTTTCCGCCGGCTCCATCTTCTGCCGCCGGCAGACCGTTCAGCGCGGTGCAGCACGAATCCTGCGCATTGCCTGTATCCCGAGATGTCACATATTGAAAGTTTATGCGGGTTCCGGCTGCTCGCGACTGATACGGTGCTTTCCCGAATAAGCAAATCGGGTCTTCAGTTTCAGCAGCGGAGCCTCGATGCAGTACCAGGAGGCGATGGCAGCCAGGAACGAGAGGCACAACGGATTGATGAACAGCGATGTGAAATGAGGATGCCAGGTCTGCATCCCATGATTGCGGTAGATTGCGACGACAATATCCGGCATGAAGAAGTGATAGAGGTAGAGCCCATAACTGATGCGCGCAATGGCCCGGAGCGGTGGCACACCAAGCGCTCTTGAGAACGGGTTTTCCTTCCTCTGCGTTACGAATGTGATGATGAGAGCGAAGACAACGGCGCACACAAACGTTTCTACAACGCCAATTGGAAGCACGCCGGTGTACCGAGGATCGATGTGAAACGCAAAACGACAATACGTCACTACCGCATAGACGACCAGAGCGATTGCGAGCATCGGCACAGAGATTGTCCGATCTGTCCCCTGGTTCCGGCGAACGGCCACGAGAGAGCCAATCGCCAGTGAATCGATACATCCGGCAATCGGCCGAAAGATCATCCAGTACGGCTGGCCGGTCACCGCTAGAACCATTTTATAACAGAGGCTCGCAAGGATCGTAGCGATGAGAATGGCCTTCAGAGATCGTCTCGGCGCAAATAGCACGACGATGGGCCAGACGCAGTAGAATTGCTCTTCCACACTCAGCGACCAGAGATGCGAGGCCGCTTCCAGGTTCAGCGTCGGCGGCAATCCAGGAATGTTAAGTGTGTAGGTCACAAGCCGTAGAAGGTTGTCGGTAACAGGCGTGTAGCGCACACAGACCGCGATGGCAATTACGAGGTAGTAGATCGGAAAGATCCGCAGAAACCGCCGGGCGTAGAAGGCGCGGAGTCCCTGCATCCGACCGGCCGTGCAGTCGATCTTCAGAAGGATGTTCGTAATTAAGAAACCGCTCAAGCAGAAAAAGAGCAGGACGCCCAGAAGCCCCCAGCCCACGAGTTTTTGTAAGAACTCGCTTGGCGCAAGGTGCCCTATCATCACAAACAGAACGGCGATCGCCCTGAGACCGTCGAGTGCAGGGAAGTCCTCGGGAGTTCTGCGCGGCTGGGAATGAACGACTTCTGTGGACATGATCAATACAATGTTCGGATGGACAAGGCTGGCTCTTTATTTCCGCCGCCCACCGAACGTTCGAACTCACGGACAGAGCATCATTCCGGGCTTGTGATGTTCATCGGGGCGCATGACCGCATCTGATTCTCAGTCGAGAAGCGGATCGGCTGTACGTTAGGACGCGCCGGTTTCCGCTAACTTCTTGATGTGCCGCATCACGCGAAGGTGGACATCCCGGGTCAGGCTGCGAGCCCAGAGGTCGTAGTATTCGGCAGGGTAGACCTTCAGGCGATACCAGCTAGTGCCGATCAGAGTCGTGGTGCCGTCATGGTTATCTCGCAGCTCCATCTGGCCGCGCTGCAGCTCCAGGTGCCCCATAATTTCGGGGTCGGCGGGCTGGCTCACGATGTCAAAGGTGAGCTTCTTGGCTGGCTGCAGCTCCACGATCTTCTCGCCGAACACCAGGTCGCGCTCGAAGATACACCGCCTCTCCGCGCCCACCGAATGACCAGAGGTTGTCGCCTGCACGGGAGCCGGCAGCCCAATCTTGCACAGCCAGAAGTCGGACTTTTGGGGAATTAGGGGCACGTCGGTCACATATTGCCAAACTCGCTCTGGCGGCGCGTTGATTGTAACCACATCCGTTACCGCCGTCTGATAGTTGTGCGGCGAGCGCGCATCCGCCACTAAAAGCACCGCGAGCACAGGCGCCAGGCTTAGCTGAAGCGTTCGGAAGCGCGGACGGAAGATCAGCCGGCCGATCAACCCTCCTACCATGATAAACGAACACAAGAGCGGGGAGACCATCACAAGGCAGATCACACCTTCATGTACGACAAGGTAACTCAGCGCGATCGCGATGCACGTATTGACGACCGAGATCATGATATTCACCCAGTTCCCGGTGCCCGTTCCACGCAGGCAGAAGGCGGCACACAGCCCCATCAGCAGCGGAATAATGACGAATTCTGCCATGATATACTCGCCCGATCGACTGCTGGTACCCTGCCGCATGATGAGCGACGTGATCCACAGCAGGAGCAGCGCCAGCACATTCGGGGCAATCACGGAGAGCGCCAGCCGGATGTTGCGCGCCGGCCCGGTTGGTACGATCTGTGGAAATGGCTCGACTGGCGGAGGCGGCGCGGCATAGCCCGGCGGAAAGCTTACTGGCCCTCCAGGTTCCATCGGCGATGTAGCGGGCGCGCTCTGCGGTGTGCCGTGGCCCGATGGTGGAGAGGCAGGCGGGAAGGGCTCAAACGCCTGGGGTGCGGTGGCCGGAGGCTGCGGATCCGATGGCAGCGCCTCGACTGCACTCAGGTCATACTGAGGCGCTGGAGACGATGTGCCCGGATTCGCTTTCGGCTCGCCGCTCTCCAAGTTCACTTGCTCGGAGTCTGGCTCCGGAATCGGTTCGGACCTGTGCGACGGGTCGTTTGGTATCATCTTAATGCCCTTCTTACTATCTGCGCGCGTCCAGCCCTTGCCATCGGTAGGTCCAGCCGTTGGGCGCGGTGCTCTCCACCACGAGGGAATCGCCTTCGCGCCAAGAGTTCAGCAGGTAGTCGTTCTCATCCGTAAGGTAGCGCGGCTCCATTAAGCCACAGTCGACCAGGCTCTGGAGCGACTCCGGAACTTCGTCATAGGCGAGCCGGTGGGCATAGGTCGCCCTGCCGATTCCCAGCCGTATGAAGTGCGCTTCGTTGTCGTTTTTGACCTCGCGAACGGCCTCCTGCGGCACCTTGAGCAGCTTGAGCATCTCGACGGCGAGCGGCGCCGCGGAGCCGGCCGACCCGGCCAGCGCGCGAAACGTCAACAAATGCTCGCCGGACTCCAGCGAGTGGATGCCGAGCAGCAGATCGCTCTCATCCTCTGCGCCCGATTCGAACTCGACGGACGGGAGGACAGTCGCGCCATCGATCTCGATCGCGTAACGACCGTAACCCGGAGCTTGCAGCGCGATCAATCGGACAGCATATCGAGCACCTTCACCCACCGTGAACGGTAACGTCAGGCGCGCTCCTACAGTGTTGTTCGGCCAGTAGAGCGCCGGCCGGCCGCCGAAGAAGCCGGTCGTTTGGATCTGAACCGCATCGGCTCCCTCTTCCTCGTGGGACACTGCCGGCGCGAGAATGGGATTCGATGCGCCCGCGCTGTCCGCTGTCACGGATGCCTTCCGGAACGTTCGGACAAGGTGATGGTTCTGCCATGGAACGCACCGGTCCGGCCAGGGCGGCAGCGGCTCGCCGGGCTTAGGCAGACCGGTCTGATACCAGAACGCGATGCTGTTGAAGTAATCAGGCCGCTCGATGTACCAGGCTTCCGTCGGATCGTCGCGGTTGCCCTTGTGCTCCATCATCACCTTGAGTGACTTCGTGAATTGTACGGGATCCGCGACGTGCCAGCGATAGCAGACGCCGCTGTCGCCGCCCTTCCAACCCTGCCAGCGCGGCTGCCCGAACCAGACGCTGGTGCGCGGCCGGAAGCCCCAGGCATCATTAAAGTAGTCTTCGCTGCCCGTGCCCTGCAGGCTGGGAATCTCCTCGCCATCGATGTAGAAGAAGTCGTCTCCCTCACCGAACCAGCCGTCCTGCGCCATCGTGATCGACATGACCGTTCCAACGTACTGTCCGCTGCCCTCGATGTCGGCAATTAGATAGTCGCGCCCCATCACGGCCGAATACTCCTGGCGGTACCTGGCATGGAAGTAGCCGGTATCGGCGGGAAGCTCGTCCAGCTCTACCCAATCGACCTGCCAGTAGAGGCCGGAACCGCGATCCAGGTTGTCGTTTCGGATAACGATCCTCGCCGATTTCGCAAAGGGCATCCGCCAGTAACACGAGAGGCTGCCAGTAGGCGAGACCTGAACCGGCAGGCTCTCGACGACAGCAGGCTTGCCCTGCCCGACTGCAAAGAACTCGCCCAGAGGAACCTCGACGCCCGGAGCCTCGCGACCGTCCCAATAAATGCGGACGCTGAGGGCGTTCAGCTCGTTGACTCCGCCCGCGTGGCTCGTAAACCAGATGTGGTTGATCACGCCCGGCCCGTTCAGCACCGGAAACTCGAACTCCTCGCCCGGCGCAAGGCGGGTCATATCAAAATTGCCATCGTTCCAGTTCGGCTGCTCGTTACTGGAGATGCGGCGGTTGCGCCCGCGCGGCCGCTGCGTCAGATTTCCGAGCATATCGTCAAAGAGAGACAAAGTTAACCTCCAACCCAGCAAGCATCGTTCATATACGCTCGCACGTACTCGTACGGCAGGAAGCCATCGCTGCCGTCGCCGCCGGAGTTGCGGATGAGGAACACGCCCCCTCCCGGCTGAGCAGGATCGTCTTTGTAGCCGACGAGCAGCACGCTATGGCCGTCGAAGACTTCCTCCGGCGGGCACATTTGCAGCACATGCTCGGTCCAGTGCGCCTTCTTAGGCCAGCGGAAACCGCCGCAGACGGGCCACTCCCTGGTAAGCGCCGCCTTGATTTGCCGCACATGCGCCTCCGTAAGGCCCGTGTGCGGATTCCACTCCTTGATCCAGTGGAGCTTTAGACCGAGGGATTGATTGGCAGCCGCGTGCTGCAAGGCATCGGACGATGGCTGAAGGTTGGCGTCATATTGAGATTGGTAGGGCTGGTCCATCTCCGGGCAAATACCGAAGCGCTCATATCCCTTCCAGAGCTCGGAAAAGAAGCCGCCATCCGCGGTGCGATGCACCGCGGTATGCCCTGCCCAGTTCAAGAACTCCACGCTGTAGCGAGTCCCGTGGCCCTGCTTCTTTGCAGCAGCGTACTCAAGCGCGCCGGTAACAGTGAACACAGAACAGGTGCCGCGCGGGCCCTGGCGCCTGCGGTCGAGCTCCCAATGCTCAAATTTCGGCCGAAGATCTACAGAGGACGGAAGCGCAGCGGTCGCGCCGGCATCACCCTTCTGCTCACTGGAAACGGAGGCAAAACCGCCGACGCTGGCCGCGAGCATAATTGCGCAGAGCGCTAAGAAGCAGAGAGATGGATACAACGACAGGTGGAGGAATTGAAACAATTTCGAAGTCCCTTCCTGCCCCAACAGACGTGCGAAGTTCAGCTGTCACGTCGGGGTCGCTTACTGATTACGACAAAAAGAGGAGGAACCCTTCTGGATACAGTACCTAGCGATCAAAATAGCAGGGCAGATGGGCAAAGTTGCTCTATTAGATGAAGGTGTTCTTATGAGCTTAAATCTACTGGATTTCGAAGTCCGTAGTCACTACGCCGCGGGCCGGGAACAGGGTCGTCTTTTCGGCCACTTCGGCGGGCAGCTGGAGCTGGCGCGCTCGCGTGAGCTGCTCGCGCGGTGGCTTCCGGCGCCGCCTGCAAGAATCCTGGACGTGGGCGGCGGGCCGGGCGCCTATGCCTTCTGGCTGGCGGATCTAGGCTACGAAGTCCACCTGATCGACGCGATGCCGCTCCATATCGAACAGGCGCGCACGGAGGCCCAGAAGTCGGGAGTGACGCCGCCCGCATCGTTGGCAGTCGGAGACGCTCGCTCACTTGATTATGAGGATTCATCTGCGGACACCGTTCTGCTGATGGGCCCGCTCTACCACCTGACCGCACGGTCTGACCGCCTTCTTGCGCTGCAGGAGGCACACCGCCTCCTGCGTCCCGGAGGCCTTATGTTCGGAGTCGGAATCTCCCGATTCGCGTCGGTGCTGGACGGCCTGGCGCTGGGCCTTCTTTGGGAACCGGAGTTCAGCTCGATCGTTAATCAGGATGTCCAGAATGGCCAGCACCGCAACCCGAGCGACCATCCCGACTACTTCACCACGGCGTTCTTCCATCACCCCGATGAATTGGAGCAGGAGGCGCTCGACGCGGGCTTTAAGGTCGAACATTTAGTCGCCATTGAAGGCCCCGCGTGGGCGATCAGCGGCCTGGAGCGGCACTGGCAGAACGAGCAGGATAGGGAGACGCTGCTCACCCTTCTGCGCAGTCTGGAAGCCGAGCGATCGCTTTTGGGCGCGAGCAGTCATATTATGGTGGTGGGGAGGAAGGGTGAATAGCAAAATGCTGTCGTCTACATTCAACGATCTTGCGAATTGGCGGCCTGTGTCATTTCTGGTTTGTTGACCCGGAAAGCATTTTAACCTTGCCTTCCAGCACCGCGATGACGTCTTTCTTAGCGGTGTCGTATGCAGGTTCGCTCAGGTAGAACTTGAACGTCTTGTGGGTGTGCCCTTGATCATAGTACCCGTCGAGATGGAATAGGCGTTGGTTCGCTTTGATCTGGCCCAGTTCGCGTGAGATGTCGTTCGTGTCTTTATACGAGCCGACCGAAATTCGATAATCCGTCGTGCCGTCCGGTTTCAGCACAAGAAAGTTGTACCGGAGTGCGCGATCGCCGCTCAACTCAAAGAAGTCGTACGCAAACACCTTCTTTCCCACGACCGTAAACTGATCGCAGCAGAAAGAGGGCTTCGCAGACAGCGTCGCGTTCTTCTTGCTTTTGCGCAACACTACTAGCTGCTCGCGCTCGGCCCGTAGCGCCTTCATGTCTCCGCTCGCCCGATACAACTGGATGAGTTTCGCGCGCACGGCATCGTCCTCCGGTACGGCCTTCTTCAGCTTGCTCCATAAACTGAGCGCAAGTGGATAATCCTTGGTGAAGAACGCGGCGGTACCCGCGTTCCACCACAGTCCGGTCGAGTCTGGGAACTCCACGAGCGCCTTCTTGTACTCGACCAGTGCTTCCGCGTACTTCTCCGCCACCGCAAGCTTATTACCTTCGGCGAACGCCTTCTCGCCAATGGTCTGCGGAGCAGCTTCAGGCTTTTGCGCGCCGGCCTGGGCGGCAACGCGTGATCGAACTAGCGATTAGAAGCACACACGCAATGAACGCAAGCACCGGGTTGGCTTTGGCTGGATTTGGCACTCGTCTAGTCTCCAGAGGAACGCGACTGGATGGGATGGCTTACCTGGTCAATTAATGTGACTGTTTTTCGCCTGACAAGGTTCATTGCCTGTCGGACATCAGGATCCTGCATAACCCCGGCTGCAGGGGCGAATGGCGTCAGCGACATCTCGCTCTCGCTCGCGCCGCAGTTTCTTGTTTGGCAGGGCCCGGGCCAGTGCCGCGAAGGCGTGCGGCAACTTTGACTGGTTCTCCAATCTCGAAAGCATCGACGGCCGCGCACGTGAACCTCCGTATCTGGTTGCTTGGAACAACGCATAGCAATTTCAGTCTAGGAGAGAACCATCTTGGTACTTATTGATTAGCTTCCAAAATCTTCGCTCCTTGTTTGCGGGCCATCTGCCATCACCAAGCGGGCTGCCATCAAGAGACGTCGGTGGTGCGCCATGATATACTAGCCACCGAACCTCGTCTACGAGCGCTGAATCAACCGGGTTTGCTTGTCCCCTTTGGCAGCCTTGAAGAGCGAAATAGAGTCAGCTGCTGTCTCGTACGTTTGCGCCATGATCGAATAGGAATTGAGAGAGCTTAACATTCTTAGTCGCCGCTGCAGCGGACAGAGGCGTTCCACTTGAACCCCAAACACGGCTGTAGGTATTTACATCCGCACCGTTGGCAACAAGCGCTTTGACAGCATCCATATCGCCATTTTCGTATGCATAGATGAGAGGTGTCCTCCCACGCTCATCCGTGATCTCCAGCTTCGCTCCATAAGCAATCAACAGCGCAGCTTCCTTCCCATTTGCAAACATAAGCGGCACGTACCAGTTGTCCGGAATGCTGTCGGCATCCGAGAAGGCGTTGGGGTCCGCGTGGCGCTCGAGCAGCGACACCATAGTCTGGATATCGTGAGCCAATACCGCTCGATAAAGGGCGGTGTGACCCTTTTCGTCGCGGGCGTCTACATCCGTGTTCGGGGCGGCCGTCTGCGTTTTCTCCGTCGTGTTTGGTTCTGTCTTTGCGTCAGGCTTTGCGGTAAGATCTCTTGGTTGTTCACTTCGGGCAACGTTATCTCGACGAGTAATTTCGACGTTTCGGCGATGCTCCTGAAGCTGCTGTCTCACGAGAATAGCGGACCAGATCATTAACTCGACTAAATGAATAGTGAGTACTGCTCCCACGATCCAATATCGCTTCATTGTTGCCATGGTTCTGTTGTATCTCCTCATTCCAATCTCACGCATAAGCGCAGTGCGTAGCCAGAAAGCCTGGCGGGCATGCTGCTGTTTGCACTGTCTTCCAAATCGCTTCCGGATTCACGCCTCCACTCAGACTTATCTGGCACCTTGTAGTCTATGCAATGCTTTGTGTCCCAACCCGTGTCCCAAAACAATAGATTTCGTGGCCATGGAGGAATGGGTATGAAATCTGCGTATGAGTAGTTGGCAAGGGGCTCTAGACAAGCAATTTTAGACCTGTCGTAAAGAGGCAAAGACCGCATGGGCGCTTCCGAAGCTCCCGTTCCGTTGAAGATAAAACTGTTCGGCAGCATGGAGGTCGAAGTGCGCGGCCAGCCGCTGCCGAAGCTGCGGTCACGGCGCGAGCTCTGGCTGCTGGCTTTGCTGGCGCTTCAGAACGGGCGGCCTGTCAGCCGGGTTTGGTTGGCGCAGAATCTCTGGCCGTTTCCTGACTACGCCGCCGATCTGGCTGCTTACAACGTCCGCCGGGCGCTCACCAACCTTCGCGCCGCGCTCGGGCCAGAATCCGGGCGCCTGCAAAGCGTACCGCTATCCTCATTGCGGCTAGATCTGACAAATGCAAGCGTCGATGCCGCCGCGTTCGCGGAAGCCGCCTCAGATGGGATCTCGACCTCGCATGAGACGGCCGTCTCCCTCTACAATGGCCCGTTGCTGTTAGAGTGCACCGAGCCCTGGGCATCGGCGCTGCGGGCCGAATTTGAACAGCGATATCTCACGTGCCTGAGAGAAGTCGGTGAGAGAGCTTTGGCAGCGGGAGACGCTGAGTCAGCAATCGGCTATCAACGGCGCGCGATCGCAGTCGATCCGCTGAGTGAACCCGTACACCACGCGCTCATGAAGGCGCTCGCGCGCACCGGCGATATTCCAGCGGCACTGCATGCTTACCAGGAGTTCAGCCGCGCGCTCCACCGCGAGCGCAATGCGCTTCCAGCGCCGGACACTACCGCCCTCTATCACAAGCTGCGAACCGAGATGCGCGAGCGCCCGGCGCCTTCGAAGACCGAGGCCTCCGACAACTCACCTTCGTCCAGGTCTCGTTTGCATGTCCTGCCGATCCCCTTGACACCGCTCATCGGGCGGAGCGAAGATGTACGGCAGATCGAGAGCCAGCTCGCATCGCTTCGGCTGCTCACTCTGACGGGCGCCGGAGGCGTAGGGAAGACCAGGTTGGCCATCCAGGTGGCAGAAGAGTCTGCGAATGACTATGCCAATGGCGTGTGCTTTGTCGATTTCGCTGCCGTATCTCACCCCAGCCAGATCGCTCAGGCGCTTACATCTTCATTGAAGCAGCCTGAGGCGCCGGAGGCTTCGGTCGTGCAGTCCTTGATCGCCTTCCTGAGTTCTCGCCAACTGCTCATAGTCCTGGACAATTGCGAACATCTCATCAACGACTGCGCGATCCTTGCTGAAACCATCCTGCAAAACTGTCGCGGTGTGCGAATCCTCGCCACGAGCAGGCAGTCGCTTGCCGTTCAGGGAGAGGCAATCTGGCGGGTCGCCTCGTTATCACTGCCAGATCCGGACCGCCTTCCCGTGGACGGCAGAGGCATTTTGTCGCGCATTCAAGGATGCAGCGCCGTCGAGCTATTTACCGCCCGCGCAGCGCAGGCGGATGCGAGATTTCAATTGACGGAGCGTAATGCAGCGCAAGTGGCGCAGATTTGCGTTCAGCTCGAAGGCATTCCGCTGGCCCTGGAGTTGGCGGCTGCTCGCGTGCGCGCGCTCTCAGTCGAGCAGATCGCGGAGCGGCTGGTCGATCGGTTCCAGCTCCTGACGCAAGGGCCTCGGACCGCACGATCGAGGCAGCAGACTCTGGAGGCGGCCATCAAATGGAGCTTCGATCTGCTGGAGGAGCGAGACGGCGAGCTGCTTCGGGCTCTCTCTGTATTCGCCGGCGGCTGGACTCTGGAGGCGGCCGAGCAGGTCGCGAGCGAGATCGGCCTATCAAGTGGTGAGGCTCTCGATATTCTCACGCGGCTGGTAGATCGGTCGATCGTCAACTGCACAGTGGAAAGCGCGCACGCCCGATATCGGTTCCTGGAGACGGTGCGGCAATATTGCTGCGAGAAGTGGATGAATTGCTCACAGCTTCGTTGTGCGGCCGAGCGACATTTGAAAATGATGGCTCATCTGGTGGACGAAGCAGCGCCTCATCTGCAGGACGTCGACCAGGCGGACTGGTTCAAAAAGATCCAGGACGAGTACGCCAATATCCTGCCTGCGATCGAGTGGAGTGTCACGGGGTCGGATTGTGCGGAGATGGGACTTGCCCTTTCGGCACGAATGTGGCGGTTCTGGCATCGGCGGGGCTATCTTGGGCTGGGGCGGCGCTGCCTGGCGCGAGCGCTGGATCGGTCGCGGTCGCTCGGCGCCACGAAGTCGCGAGCAGAAGCGCTTCTCGGGCAAGGTATGCTTGCATTCTTCCAGGGAGATGCGGCTGCCGCGCGTGATTGCCTGGAAGAGAGCGCCGCCATCGGCACGCAGCTCGCGGACGACTCTGTTCGCGCGAATGCGGTCTATGGGCTGGGGCGGATTGCGTGGGAGCAAGGCGATTATGCATTGGCGCGCGCTCACTTCCTCGCTGTGTTGGAGGTACATCGGCGCCGCACCGATCGACCTCAGACCGCCATATTGCTGAACTATCTCGGCGTCACCGCAAGCGATGACGGAGACCATGAAGTCGCTCGCGAGTTTTTCGAAGAGAGCCTGCAGGTAGGAAGAGAGCTTCGCGACGACAGACTTGTGGCCAACGCCCTGAACGGCCTGGCGCACATGGCGTTCAACCTGCGCGAGTACTCGGCCGCGCGCGAGTACTATACCGAGGAGCTCAAGCTGGCAGAAGCGCTTCATGATCGGGAGCTCGCAGCGCGCACGCTCCACCGTCTGGGCAGCGTGGAGCAAGCGGTCGAAAACCACGCGCCGGCTCGCAGACTGTTCGAAGAATGCCTCTTCGCCGCGGGCGAGCTCGCGTATCGGGACCTGGAATCGGCGGCGCTCCAGAACCTGGGAATGACCGCCTGCGCCCAGGAAGACTATGTGACGGCACGTTCATGCTTCGAGCAACGCCTGCAACTTTGTGAGGAGCGCGGCGACCAGCGAAGCGCCTGCTACACGCTGGATGGATTTGCCGCTCTGCTGGTCGCGCAGAACCAGCCGGAACAAGCCGTCCAGCTCTTCGCCGCCGCCCAGACCCTGCGGGAGTCACTGGGAGTGTCGTCACCGGTGAACCAGTCCGTTGCGCGACAGTTGGTGTCCGCACGATCGGCTTTAGGCGACGCATCCTTCCAGCGACGGTGGAAGGACGGTCAGAGCCTCTCGCTCGAAGAAGCCATCGCAGCCGCCCGTAAGGGTTGCGACGGAAATGGATCGAATTAATGAACAGAATGAGAAAAGGGATGACGGCGTTAGGCGGCGCGAGCTGCAGGATTACGCAAACCGAGCAGTCGAAGTACAAGGGCCATGGAATCAACTGAACACATCACCTCGGACTATCCGAGCAGCATGACCATCAGGCGCGTTGATCGGCTTTTAGGGAAGATTGTCACGAGCAAAGGTCCCGCTAAAGCAGCAGCAGAATCCAAGTTAAGGGCAATGGGGACCGAGGGCGCAATGCCTCTACAACTATGACCGCGTTGTAATTGTTGTCAGCTATTAGGCGCGATTTAGCTGAAATAGTCAAGCGGCACTGAAAAACACAGGTGCGATCCTACCTTGACGCCGTCCCTCCGCTACGGTATAATAACGCCGAGATCCAGAGGGGATATCGTCTAGCGGTCAGGACGGCGGGTTCTCAGCTCGTTAACCGGGGTTCGATTCCCCGTATCCCTATCCTCTGCAAATAACAAGCCTGGCTGTGCCATTGCGCAGCCAGGCTTCGTCTTGCCCGGGCGTTCAGCATTCTCTCAAGCGTCCGCAAGCAACGCAGCTGGGATTTCACTGAATTCGAACGCAATGCCGGCCAAGCACAAAACTAGCCGTGTCTTCACCCGCGCGACATGACCGTCGCTGTGCGAAAATACGACTCGCCGTTCAGAGGTATAATTTACATCATTATCCGAGTTTAAAAAGGAGCCTGCCCTCGTGATTTCTCGTGCCAGCCGACTGGACAAAATACCGCCCTATCTCTTCGGAGAGATTGCTGCTCTAAAGCGCAAGGCCATCGCGGAGGGACGCGACCTCGTGGACCTTGGCATTGGCGACCCGGACCAGCCGACGCCGGAGCCGATTATCGAGGCGCTGGCGAAGGCCGCTAAGAACCCGGAGACGCACCGCTACGACGAGACCAATGCGGGCTGGACCCCGTTCCTGGAGGCCGTTGCAACGTGGTTCCGCAGACGCTTCGATGTGCCGATCGACCCGGCGACCGAGGCGATGCTGCTGATAGGGAGCAAGGAAGGGCTTTCTCATCTTGCCTGGGCGTATATCGATCCGGGCGACCTCTCGCTTGTGCCGGACCCAGCGTACACAGTCTACAAAGTGAACACGCTGATGGCAGGCGGAGAGACCTACAGCATGCCGCTGCTTGAAGAGCGCGGCTTCCTCCCGGACTTATCTGCGATCCCTTCAGAGGTGGCGAAGCGTGCGAAGCTGCTATGGCTCAACTACCCGAATAATCCCACAGGCGCGACGGCGCCACTCTCGTTTTATTCCGATGCTGTGCAGTTCTGCCGTGAAAATGACATCTTATTAGTAAATGACGCGGCCTACTCCGAGGTCTATTTCGATGATGCGCACCGGCCGAACTCGGTCCTGCAAGTGCCCGGAGCCAAGGATGTCTGCATCGAGCTCCATTCGCTCTCCAAGTCGTTCAATATGACGGGATGGCGCATTGGATTCGCGGTCGGTAATGCCGAGGCGATCGGGACGCTCAATAAACTGAAATCGAACCTCGATAGTAAGCAGTTCCCGGCAATTTCACTGGCCGCGGCTCACGCTCTTCTCCAGGGCGATAATCAGGCGACGCTTGATCTTTACAAGCGCCGGCGCGACATCCTTTGCGATGGTCTGAACGCACTTGGATGGAAGGTCAAAAAGCCGGATGCGACCCTCTACGTCTGGGCACGCGTGCCAGAGGGCCATACTGCCATGTCCTTCTCCAAGAAACTGCTGGAAGAGGCAGGCGTGCTGGTCATTCCTGGAGTCGGCTATGGCGAGTACGGCGAGGGTTTCGTCCGCATGTCGCTCACCGTGATGGGAGACAAGAATGGCGAGCGCCTGCAGGAGGCGGTGGACCGGATTGAGAGGATGAAGAGAGGGTGATGGGGCCGGAGGTGAGGTGAGGGAATGCCGGACTATTCTGTGTATGAGCTCGTAGGCGGCCGCGAGACGTTCAATCGGCTTGCGGCTGCGTTTTATCACCGCGTGGAGAGCGATCCTGTGCTGCGGCCGATGTATCCCAAGAGCCTCTGGGGCCACGCCTCGTACGAGGCTCGGCTTGCCGGGAAGAGTCCGGGGCCAGGTTTATGCAGCCCGGTGGACACGCTGGCGGCGTTCTTATCCCAATTCTTTGGCGGGCCCCCTGCTTACAGCGACGAGCGCGGTCATCCGCGGCTCAAGATGCGGCATGTCAACTTCAAAATCGGCCAGGCTGAGCGTGATGCCTGGCTCACGCACATGAGCGCAGCCATTGACGACGTCGGTATCGAGGAGCCGGTCCGGTCGCTGATGCGCGGCTACTTCGACAAGACTTCGACATTTCTGATCAATGTGCAACCTCAGGAGACTGCTGTGTAGTGGACGCGCAGGCGCTGGCCCGAGATATTGAGCTTCGATGGCAACGGCAGCAGGCAGTCGACGAGCTCCTTAGTGCCGCAGAATCCGGCAACATCGATCTCACAGTAGCGCTATCGATCTCGCCCGCTGTGCGAGACGCGCTCCAATCGGATACCGGTATGCGACTTGAGGTCCTCGCCTGCTTCGCAAACTCCGGCTCCCCTGCACTGCTTGCGGATGCCATGGCGGCAGTAAAAGCTGATCCCTCTCTGGTCAGGTTCCGATTCGGCGGAGGATGTATTCTGCTTCATCGAGCCTGTTCAGGCTGGAACGTTCCATTCATCCGGCTCCTGTTAGAATTGGGCTCCAATCCAAACCAGGTCGATGCCGCGGGCCATCCACCTCTCTACTATGCCGGCAACGCCTCAGCCGGCCGGGGCGATTCCGACCTTGATACCGCCTCGGCAATGATCAACCTGTTCGTCCGCTATGGCGGCGATCTTAATCTTGCAGAGGGCGTGAAACGCTCAACTCCTCTCCACATGGCCGCGCGCCGAGGGGGTTCTGCTCTGGCTCAGGCGTTGATCGAACACCGCGCTGACATTGAGGCGCGCGACAGTAATGGGGAAACACCACTTCGTCGCGCAGTGAATTGCTCCCAGCCTTCCGTTGCGCGTGTGCTCATGATGGCGGGCGCCGAACCGCATTCGCGCTGCAAGCGCGGTCGCACTCCGCGAGACGCAGCACGAACCGATCTGATGCGCTCCATTCTAACCTCGGTTTGATTTTGAGTCCCCGAACGCCAATCGAAGTAAATGCCACGGAACAACCTGCTCGGTTTACTCGACAAATGAATGGAGCCCACCCATCCACGTTAGCACCGAAACGAGAATGTTCGTCACACGCCGATTTAGCCGCCGTTGTATACGTATACCAAATAATAGTAGACATTGGTGTGACGGTGCCTCGTTGGAGATTGCTGCCCGTAACACCGATAATGATCGCTAGTATGACGCGGTTGTCTATGCTTACTCGAGCAGCCGAACGGGCTGGCAAGGAAACCTAACCTGTGATATAATCTGCATATTGGGCGTCCACGGGAGGTGCTGGCAATTCCGCCGCAGTGCGTTCCTCCAACTGCTCCATTGGGGGCGCTGGTCGCAAACGAGCATAAGCGCGGTTGGATATTGTTGTCGCCGTCTCGGTGGAAAGTGTGACTCCGCCGGGGCTTTTTTTGTCGGTTTATTTAGAGGATGGTGAATCACCGAACTGATCGGGATTGGGTGTTTGTTGCAGAATGCAGGAGCGTCTAACGCGCTGCGGCAACTCGCGCGGGATATTGGACGCGGGAGGATAAGAAATAATATGGGCGCCATTAAAACGTCGGATTTCTTAAAACAGGTAGACGAACAGCGAAGCCAGGAGCGAGCGCTTGCCTGGGAAGGCACGTTCGCGGAATACCTCGATATCCTGGCCAAAAACGGACAGGTTGCCGATCTCGCACACGCACGCCTCTACAACATGATCATGGCGGCAGGCGTCGACGACACGCCTGAGGGGGGGCGCAAATACAAGTTCTTCCTCGAAGATCTGTATGGCGTCGAGCGAACGCTGCAGCAGCTTGTCGAAGAGTACCTGAACCCGGCCTCCAGACGCCTCGATATTCGAAAGCGCATCCTGATGCTGGTCGGCCCGGTTGGCGGCGGCAAGTCCACATTAGTGACCCTGATTAAGAAGGGGATACAGCAGTATAGCAAAACGGACGCAGGGGCAACTTACGCTATTAAGGGCTGCCCAATGCACGAGGAGCCGCTTCACCTAATTCCGGACGATCTGCGCGGTGAGTTCAAACGCAACTTTGGAATCTATATTGAAGGCGACCTGTGCCCGGTCTGCCGCTACCGGCTCGACCATGAGTGGGAAGGGAACGTCGACAACGTCCCGGTACAGCGCATCTTCCTGTCGGAGAAGAATCGCATCGGCGTTGGCACCTTTAAGCCAGCCGATCCGAAGAGCCAGGACGTCGCGGAGCTGACGGGAAGCGTCAATATCCAGGCACTGACCGAGTTTGGCCAGGAGTCGGACCCGCGAGCCTATAACTTCGATGGAGAGCTCAATATCGCCAACCGCGGCGTGATGGAGTTCATCGAAATGCTGAAAGCTGAGAAGCGGTTCCTATATGAGCTGAACACCGTCGCGGGCGAGCAGACGATTAAAGCCAGCCGGTTCGCGCTGATTTACTGCGACGTTGCCGTGATCGCGCACACCAACGAATACGAATACAACAGCTACTTCTCCAACAAAGAGAATGAAGCGATGATCGACCGTATCTTCGTGGTAAAGGTGCCTTATAATTTGCGCGTCGGCGAAGAGGTGCGAATCTACGAAAAGCTGATCGGACAGTCCGATGTTCGCGACACGTCGTCGTCACTCGATCTCTCGGGCATTCATATCGCACCGTATACGCTCAAGGTCGCCTCGATGTTCGCCATTCTCACTCGGCTGAAGCCGAGCAAGAAAGCCGGGCTGAGCCTTATCAGCAAGATGAAGCTCTACGATGGCGAAAAGCAGGTCGGCGACTGGGACCAGCGACATGTGAAGGAGCTGCATGAGGAGTTCCTGGACGAGGGCATGAATGGCGTCAGCCCCCGGTTCATCATTAACCGGATTTCAACGGCGCTCGTGAAGGGCGGCAAGACCTATGTGACTCCGATCGATGTGCTTCGCTCGCTTCGAGATGGTATTACCGAATATACCAATAACGAAGAGGAGCGAAGGCGGCTTCTCGGGTTTATCGACGAGGTGCGCAAAGAGTTCGACGAGACGGCTAAGAAAGAGGTCCAGCGCGCGTTCGTCTACTCTTATGAAGAGTCGGCGAAGACGCTGATGAACAACTATATCGACAACGTTGAAGCCTACTGCAACCGCGAGAAGGTGAAGCATCCGATCACCGGCGAAGATGTTGATCCCGATGAGCGGCTGATGCGCTCGATTGAAGAGCAGATCGGCGTGACCGAGAATGCCAAGCGCGAGTTCCGTGAAGGAATGATGCGCTCGGTTGCCAGCCTGATGCGGCGCGGGCAGACATTCACCGTCAATTCTGATGAGCGCTTGAAGGAAGCGATCGAGAAGAAACTCTTCGTCGACCTGAAGGACGTCGTGAAGATCACGACCAGCACCAAGACCCCGGATGAAACCCAGCTGAAGAAGGTCAACGAGGTCGTAGATCGAATGTGCAAGGAGCAGGGTTACACGCCAGAGAGTGCCAACGAGCTGCTGAGGTATGTGGGTACGCTGCTAAATCGGTGACAGAGTCAGGGTACGGCCGTCGGTGCGTTCAACCGATGGCCGTATCCAAACGGCGGAAGTGATCGATACAAATCGACGAGCGCCGTGCGATATCGACGGGACTATTTCCGTACACTTGGATTCGAGGGACGAAATGTCCGCGGAAACGATAGCTAAACCAAGGGCCACAATTGAAGACCTCTACAAGGTAGAGCAGAAAGCGGAACTCGTCAACGGGGAGATCGTGCTAATGGCGCCAACGGGCGATGATCCGTCTCAGGCGAGCGCTGAAGTGTATGTAGCCTTAAGGCAATATGTTAAGGAAAACCATAAGGGCCTTGCTGTCCCTGACAACGCTGCATTTCGTGTAGATCTCGCGACACGTGGCTCGTTCACCCCAGATGCCGCCTACTACACTGGGCCGCGAACGGGAATGCGATTCTACGAGGGCGCGCCCGCCTTTGCAGTAGAAGTTCGCAGCGAAGGCGACTATGGAACTTCTGCGGAGCGGGCGATGGCGCAAAAACGAGCCGACTACTTCGCGGCGGGTACGCTTGTCGTCTGGGATGTTGATCTGCTCGCCGATGAATTCATAGTGAAGGTATACCGCGCATCCGACCCGCAGAACCCGACCGGTTACCGTCGCGGGGAGATCGCAGAAGCTGAGCCAGCCGTGCCTGGTTGGACGATGCCTGTAAACGACTTATTTGCCTGAGTTGGTGATCACTATGCTAACGAAAAACAGGGCGACCATCGAGGACCTGTATCTTGTAGACCAGAAAGCTGAATTGGTCAACGGGGAGATCGTGCTAATGGCGCCAACCGGCGACGACCCAGGTTCTGCTGCCGATGAGGTATTTGTATCGCTGCATGCTCATGCGAAGGAGACTGGGGTTGGCCGGGCATACAGCGACAACAAAGGCTTCCATGTGAAGCTTCCGAATCGCGGTTCGTTCAGCCCGGATGCTGCATACTACACCGGACCTAGGACCGGTATGAGATTCTTGGAAGGTCCGCCGGTCTTCGCCGTGGAGGTACGAAGCGAAGGGGACTATGGACCGGCGGCAGAGCTGGCTATGGCGCGTAAACGCACTGACTACTTCGCGGCAGGGACGCAGGTGGTGTGGGACGTCGACTTGCTAGCGGAAGAATTCGTTGTGAGCGTGTACCGTGCATCCGACCCACAGAACCCGACCGGTTACCGTCGCGGGGAGACCGCAGAAGCTGAGCCGGCCGTTCCCGGCTGGACCATGCCGGTAGACGACCTGTTTACGTAATTGATAATTGACAATTGTAGTGTCCGGCAGTTCACTGTCGATTATCAATTGTCCACTCTCCATTTTGCTGGAGTGATTTAAATGCCACAGTTTTCGCTTAGTACAGATACCTGGGACCTGCACCGGCGCGCGGAGCGCGATCGGAAGCGCCATAACGACAAAGTCAAAGAGGTCATCAAGCAGAACCTCGGCGGCATTATCAGCCAGCAGGATATTATCACGGCTGAGAACGGGAAGCTCGTCAAGATCCCGATCCGAGGCCTTGAGCTGCCACGCATCCGCTTCGATAATGAGGAGCGAGAACGCGTTGGGCAGGGCGGCGGGGGTACGAAGCCCGGCGACATCCTGGGCCGGGCGCCGCAGCAGGGCCAGGGATCTGGCAAGCAGGCAGGCCAGGAACCCGGAGTCGACTTCTATGAAGCGGAGCTTTCACTCGAAGAGCTGACCGCGCTGGTCTTCGAGGACCTACATTTGCCCAATCTGGAGGACCGTGGCGTTAAGCAAATCCTCTCCGAGCATGCGGAGTTCAACAGCATCACGAAGCGCGGCATTGCCAGCAATCTCGATCGCAAGCGCACGCTGCTGGAAGCCTATAAGCGAAACGCTCGCGAAGGCAAGCCTGGCTGGATCATCAAAAACGAAGATCGCCGATACAAGAATTGGGAGATCGTAACGGAGCCACAACGGAACGCCGTGATTTTCGCCATGCGCGACGTCTCCGGTTCGATGGGCGAGTTCGAGGCGTATATCTGCCGCTCCTTCTACTTCTGGATGCTCCGATTTCTGCGCAAGAAGTACTCGAACGCGGAGATTGTCTTCATCACCTGTCACACAGAAGCCAAGGAGGTAGATGAGCACGCCTTCTTCTCCCTGGGAGACTCGGGCGGCACCAAGATGAGTGAAGCGTACAAGCTCTGTATGCGCATCATCGAGAAGCGCTACAATCCGCGCGAGTGGAATATCTATCCGTTCCTGTTCTCGGATGGATATAACTGGGGCGACTCGGAGTGTGTCGAACTGGTCCGTGCGTTGGTAGAGGTCTGCAACCTCGTGGGGTACGGCGAGATCGCGAACGACATCTGGAGCCAATCGCCTCACTTCGCGCCACTTGGGCAGGCGTATGAAGAGGCGTTTGCAACGGAGAAGCGTGTCTGCCTGGTGAAGATCAACTCGAAAGAGGATGTGTGGCCGGCTCTAAAGTCGTTCTTCAGCAAGTATCCGGAGCTGCAAGAGGTAAGTTGAGATGAACCACGCGGAACGCGAGCATCTTGAAAAGTGGATCGACATCATCACAGAGAAGGCGGTCGAGTACGGGCTCGACTTCTATCCGACGCACTTTGAAGTCGTGCCGGACTATGTGATCTACGAGCTGGGAAGCTACAGCCTGCCGGCGCGATTCTCGCACTGGACGTTCGGGCGTGATTACCATCGCCAGAAGACCAGCTACGAATACGGGATGTCGAAGATCTATGAGATCGTGTTCAACACGGATCCGTGCCAGGCCTTCCTGATGGACAGCAACTCTATGCTGTCGCACAAATTCGTCGTGGCACACGTGCTCGGCCACAACGACTTCTTCAAGAACAACGTCTACTTTGAGCATACCGATCGGCGCATGATCGAAAAAGTGCGCCTGCATAGCAACCGTATCCGGAAATACGAAGACGAGTTCGGGCCAATGGTCGTGGAGGAGTTCCTGGATGCGGTGCTGTCAATTGAGGAGCACTTCGATACCGGCCTGACGGCGCAATTTCGTCGCAAGACGCCTGAGGAGTATGAGGCGGAGCGACTTAAGGGCGCGCAGAAGCATCCGACGGAATTCGACGATCTCTGGGATATGATGGACTCCGGAAACAAGGCTGAGCCAGTGAAGGGCCGCAAGTTCCCACCGGAGCCGGAGAAGGACCTACTCGGCTTCCTTAGAGACTATGCGCCAGAACTCGAAAAGTGGCAGCGTGACATCATCAATATGATCCGCGAGGAGATGATCTACTTCATTCCCCAGATGCGCACCAAGACCATCAATGAAGGCTGGGCATCCTTCTGGCACGAGCGCATCATGACGAATCTCGACCTCACGCCGGAAGAGCATATTGAATTTCGCAAGCTGCATGCCTCTGTCCTCTCGCCCGGGTCGAAGATGTCGATCAATCCCTATTATGTCGGCTATAACATCCTGCGGGATATTGAGCGGCGCTGGAACGGCGAGGACGATAAGGACTTTCCGGAAGAGGACTGGCGAGGCGAGCGGCTGAATCGGCCGTCAGGCGAAGGGATGAAGAAGATCTTCGAAGTGCGCCGCGATGAATGCGACAGCACGTTCCTTCGAAAGTACCTCACGCAGAGTCTGGTCAATCGACTCGACATGTACACCTACAAAAAGGAAGAGGTGAACGGCGAGGAGATGTGGGTGGTTCAGGAGACGGACTGGCGCAAGGTGCGGGACTCTCTGCTCGACTCGATGACAAACTTCGGCATCCCGATGATCTACGTGGAGGACGCGGACTATGAGCGTCACGGCGAGCTGCTGCTGGCACATGCCTACGACGGCAAAGCTCTGGACGCCGATTACGCAGCACGCACCCTGAAGTATCTCTACTTCCTTTGGAAGCGTCCTGTCCACCTGCGCACGCAGCGCGACGAAGAGACGATCCTCTTCACACATAACGGGGAGGAGTTTATAGAGACTGAGTTATAGAGGAGTCGCGTGCTCGTCGTTCAGGTATTGGGTGTTCGATTACGGCGTACATCTCGCCCGAACTTAAAAGTCTAAACTTGGAGTTTCATTTCGTAAGCACAAAAAATGCCCCGGCTGGGGCATTTTTTGTGACTTGCGGACGAGGTTGTTGTTCTTATCTGCCGCCGGGCGCCGGGCTGCCAGGCATTGGGAAGGTGGGCTCTGGCTGCAGCTTGTTGACAATCTTCGCCTGGGACGCGATCGCCTGATAGGTGATGTTGGACTGTCCGCGCTCTTTATCGAGCAGGAAAGCCTCGCGCTCTTCCGGCTTCATCTCTTTGCCCGTCTTCGTAACTTCCAGAATATGGTAGCCGAATTGAGATCGGAATGGCTTGCTGACTTCGTGAGGTTTCGCAGCAAACGCAACTTCCTGGAATTCCTTCACCATCTGGCCATCGTCCATAAACGTGCCCAGGCTGCCGCCGTTCTCCTTCGAGCCTGGATCGTCGCTGTTATCTTTCACGGCCTGGTCGAACTTGACCTTACCGGAAGTGATGTCCTCATACAGCTTGGTGATCTTCGCAAGGGCGTCTGCATCAGCCTTCTTCTGTTCGGGAGTCGGATTTGGAGGCAATGGGTCGGCCTTCACAAGAATATGGCGCGCCTCAACGAAATCACCTTCGCCTATCGGATGCTTCAGCTTCTTCTCGATATCGAGTCGCGCGAGGTTGAACATGGTGGCGCTGATCCGCATGTCCGGATCCGCCTTCAGCTTGGCCCGCGTCAGACCAGGCCGGACCATCTGGAGAAACTGCTCTTCGGACAGATTCGCGGGAACCTGCGGCCCCATGCGCTGGCGCTGCTGCTTCACGAGATAGCTCACAATCGCGTCCAGCTGAGCGTCGGTCGGCTGCGCCTTTTGAGCGACCCCTGCTTGCCGGATCGCCTCCTGGCTCAGGTCTTGCTGCAGCGCCGCGGCGAGCGCCTGGGGCGGATGGGCGCGCAGACTCTGCAATACCTGCGCCCTGGTAAACGTCACCTGTGACTTCGGGTTGGAGCCGAAGAACGCAGAAGTTACCTCCTGACCGACTACCTGACCGACAGCCGCGGCGAATGCAGGAGGATTGGCTTTCTGAACCTTGTCTATCAGTTTGCCGAAGGTCATTACGGGCTTGCCGTTCACGAGCCCGACGACTTCAGATTCGATGTTCGCGACCGAGGGTGCGCCGGCGGCTGCCTTTGCGGTCGTCTTCTTTCCGGTCTTCGTCTCTGCTAATGCGGGCAAGAGAGCCGTCGTCCACAGTGCCATTGCGAGCAGCGCCGGCAGTGTACGTTGCAGCATTCAAGGTCTCCTTCTTCGATTGGAAACGATGGTTTCCTACAAAATTTGTGCTTTTGGGGGAGGCGCGTATTGAATCGCTTCAAATCGCTGCGATGACCGCAATCCGCGCCAAAGTATTATAACACATGATTTCGGTATCGGCTGGCAGATCAGGAAGAGGGGTTCATGATCGCCGGTATCGAGGCAATAACGTGTGACATAGGCAGCGGTATTGTATTTTTGTACAGGGACGCGCCCTCTTATTTATCACCTATGCAAGAAAGGGGTACTTCCATGTCTGAAACGCTTAAACACACAGACCGCGCTATCTATCGCTCGTCGGGGTTCGAACTCAAGTCAGCGCGAGCCCATGTGACCAGGTTTAGTAAGATGGAAAACGCTGTGCCGACGCACCGGGTGAAGCTCCGCACCACTTTGAAGCATCGACTTGCGACAGTTGGCTTCACCGCGCTCTTTCTGGGTGGATGGTATCTTCATCTAACGAGTCCCGGATCGGTGAAAATGGCGCGAAGCGGCAACCCTCTCAGAAGCGCCGATATGGTTGTTTGGCCGGCACGTCATCCAGATGTGCTGACGCTGGCCAAACCAAGCGTGGCGCGCCAGCTGAATATTACACCAATCAACTATTCGAAGATCGTACGCATTGATTCTGAATTAGATCGGTCCGCCAGAGCGACGGTAGAAGAAGAAGTACGGCATTGGCAAAGCCGGGGAGGCTTCCATATCGAGCCTATGCCAAATTTCCGCGACCCGGAAACTCCGTGTGGTCACAAGCTGGTGGAGCTTCGCCAAAGGGCCGAGGAGCGAATCCTGAGCGTGCTGTCCGAGTCCGAAAAACAACGTTGGCGCGACCAGAAGCCCAGAATGCGCACGCTGCGGCTCCCTGAGGATCAAGAGGTGCAGCAAACGCTCTGAGCCCGATTATCCGATTCGTTGGACCTGCTTTTTCTCGATGTCCGCCGCAGCACGCAGCAGCTCAGCAGTACATGTGGGCTCCGTGCTGATTTGGGCGCGCAGCAGGCCATCAGAGTCGCTGGGAGGGCGAGTGGCAGCGCGTATAAGCTCGCGTTCGTCGGTCGAATTGCGTGCCCGAAGCTGAAGCAGCCCGCAGCACTTCTCGGCGGCAGCGCTGATATCGCTGTCCTCGTCGCGGATCATGCGATAGACAGGCACGATCGCTTCGGACGTTCCTACACATCCCAGCGCGTGCAGTATCGCCAAGGTTGCCCGCTTGTCACCCTTGATGGTCTTCAGCTGGCGCAAGAGCAAGCGCTGCCATACAGGACTCCAGTACCTGGCCTCTTCCGGAGACGTCTTTCTGAGCCGATCAAACAGCGTCGAGCTCAGCGATCTAGAGAGGAACGGGCTCAATGTTGCAGCTTCCAGAATTGTGCCCACCGCCGTAGGGTCCTGCGATCGGGTAAGTGTATTCGCGAGGTATCGAAGCTCTGATGAAGTCACGTCGCCAGCCGGCAGATCCACACCCGGCCAACCACCACTGCAGCCGTCGAAGGCGGCGCCGCCTTGCGTTGCCAAGCCAATTACCAGGAATATACCGATGATACCGGCAACAATTCCTAACTGGGCTAGAACTGCAAACGATATATCCCGATGTCGAGCGCTTCGAGACCTCTGCAGTTCCATTCGAAGCAAAATCAGCAGTTCTGACGGACACATGCTCGATACGATTTCGCGCGCCTTCTCTTCCACTGCTGGGTTTTTGCTGTGAAGATCATTGAGAACGCTTCGGAAATCGTGATGGCTGCTAACATTGAGCATTATGGTTACTCTTTGTTACCTGAGTCCGGTCGAGGCTAACTCAGTTGTTCATCGATGCTCGCAAGAGTTCTTCCGGCTGCGTTAGATCGGACGACTCGGCGGGGCGCAAGAGCGCGTTCGGGTCACCGACAAGGTTTGCACAGGAAGCTCTCAGCAAGCCATGGCTCAACCTTTCGTTCTCGATCCGCTGCATGAGGGCGGGCAGACAATCCTCCGCCGCTTCGCGAACCTCGGGCGCCACGCCAAATCCTCGCCCGCTACTGATCTCCTGCACAACTCCCAGAAACGACTCATCGCCCACTTGCTCCAAAGCTTTGAGGATTGAGACGATGAATGGCGCCATTTTTTCGCGCGTCTTGCGACCTGGCTGCGAGCTCAGCTGCGCGCGGAGCACTCGGCGCTGGGATGGTCCGATGAGATGGCTGTCCGAAGCTCGCAGTCGTTTCAGTGAAGGTGTCAGTCCTTCGCGCACTGCGGACTGTATCTTCATATCCGAGATTTCCAGCGCATCGATTAGCGGTGCAACACCTGCGACGTCGTCGTACTTTGCAAGTTTCAGTGCAGCGGTCTTGTAGGGTTGCGAAAACGCCGCTGCGACAGCAATCAATCCGAAAAACCCGTTAAACATCGTCAGGAAATGATGGTTGTGCAAAGTAACCGCAAGTATCACCATGAAAGCGATATAGGTTAGTACGCCATACATGATCCACTTTTTACGATTCGATCGATTCTTCTGCTCGATCGCCATCAGCCGCACCAGATCGCTCACTGCCAGCTGGTCGAGCGCCGCCTCCGCCGCGGCGCGTTCTTTTGGGGACCGGCTCGCCAGCCTGCGGCGGAGCGGCTCAAGGTCGCTGGTCTGTTCTACTTCTTGAAGTTGTTGCAATTCCGATCACCTTTGACCGGCCAGATTTCGGAGATCCAACCGGATCAGTTTCTGCGAGATTAACAACGTGCGGGCATCGTGATAAAGCAAAGCGTTTCTACCGCCCATTGTTGTTAAAAGATAGACGATCGCTAACCGAAATCCGGTGTCATATTCTGCGGAAGTGAATGGTCCGACCAGAATATGTCTCCGCGTCCAGGCGCGGTCGCGCCTGAAGTGAGGAGAGACACGTAAGGATCACTGTTTCTCCGGAATGTAAGCAGGAGGGCAGTTGCTAATCCAATTGCCCTTCAGGTGTTGAGGAAGGATGGTCAGTACCCCTCCATCGCTCTTAACGACCGAAGCAATGTGTCCGTGCGCTCCAAGGCTCAGCAGAGCGTTTCCAAGAGGCGCTTTCGATAACGTCAGTGAGACATTCTGCTTCTTGTACTCTTCGTGAAGCGTAAAGGCTTGCCCGGTGGCATTAGCAACGGCCCACGCAGCGACGTAAAGATTCTCTTGCCGACACTTCAGATAGACCGGGTCCGTTAGACGTGCGCGAATCGTTTCATCTGTACCGTAGCTCGCAAATTGGTGTCCTACGACGACCATTCCGAACTTCGAAGTGAATTCCAATGCAGGCGAGGCCTGCGCTTTCTCAAGGATGGCGTTCACGCCGTCTCGGATCGAGGCCACTTTTAGTGACAGTGAAACCTTGCGTTGTTCGAAGCGGCCAAGGTCGAAGGCGTAATTCACTCCTGCCTGGTCGCATATCCGCTGAAGCGCCCTGACCAATGGAATGTCAACCAGATCGATGCTTACCCTTAGCGAATCAAAAGCATTTCCCCGCGAGAACAGGTATGCCTTCCTTCCAATTGAATCTGTCCCTCGATCAAATGTAATGGTATCGAGAAAGTCGAATTGTCGCAACAGAGAATAGATTGCATGGTCAGCAGGCATATTATCGATATCGACGGCTGTATTCAGGCCGGACCGGTCGTCGTTGACCACGATGGCGGCAGCGTCCGATCGGAACTGATACCGCATGTGCGCCTGGTCACATATCCGGCGTAATGCGGTTAGAAAGGAGATCCGCCGGGCATGTAGAGTTACTTGCGAGGCGGCGTGCTTCGTTTGAGCATGTACCGAATTGCCCACGAGGAAAAGCGAGGTCAATGCCAGGGATAGACTCGCCGTACCAAAGCGCGACATGCTTTTATTTACAGGCATTTTCGGCCTCCAATATCCGATGAGAGTGGAATTGCTTGGAAGGCGTAATATGTAAAGTAATGACAACCGGCGCAGCGGTGTCGTAAGCATTTCGGGCGGATCGGACGTCTCCGACCCGCCCGAACAAGATGCCATCCGGCCATGCGCGCCGGTGCTCTCACCCGCTCACCCCCTCACCCTCTCACACATCATCCGCGTACCCATAGGTTCGTGTATGGGCCTCCTCCAGGTAGGCGGCGAGGAGGTCGATGCTGCCCTGAATGTCGTTGACGTGGGCCATTTCGTTGACAGTGTGGATGTACCGTGTGGGCGTGGAGAGCGTGAACGAGGGGACGCCGCCGCGGCTGCGCTGGATTCCGCCGGCGTCGGTGCCGCCGCGAGGAAGCATCTCTAACTGGTATTTAATGCCGCGCGCCTCCGCGACATCGCGGAAGTGGCGGACGAGCTTTGGATGACAGATGAGCGAGGAGTCCGAGATTTTGATGGCGGTGCCATTGCCGAGCCGAGTGACGTGTTCCGTGTCCGGCGTTCCGGGAATGTCAACCGCGAGCGTGACGTCCAGCGCGATCCCGATGTCCGGCTGCAGGGCGTAGGCCGATGTGACCGCGCCGCGCAGGCCGACCTCTTCCTGGGTGGTCGCAACCGCCAGGATATTGCAATTCACGTTCGAATTCGAGAGCTTGCGCAGCGCCTCAATCATGATAAAGACGCTCAGCCGATCGTCCAGAGTCTTGCTGACCACCGTATCGCCGACGCGCTCGCAGGTTCGATCCATGGTAACCATGTCGCCGAGCTCGACCTGCTCCTTCACCCTGTCGACCGGGAGGCCAAGGTCAATGAAGAACTCTTCAATTTTGACCGGCTTGTTCGCTTCGTCTGCCGTTAGAAGATGCGTCGGCTTGGAGCCTGGCATCAGTGTTCCACGCAGCGAGTTACCCCGGTAGCCCTGCACGAGCACGCGCTGCGCAACCATGGATCGGGGATCCCATCCGCCGACGGGAAGCACGCGCAGAAAGCCCTTATCGTCAATGAAGCGGACACGGAAACCGATCTCATCGACGTGGGCGGCGATCATCACCTTTGGTCCGCCGTCGCTGCCGCGCTTCCGTCCAATGACGTTTCCCATTACGTCGACCTCGATGGAGTCGACCAGCGGACGCATCTCTTTCGACACCAGGCGCAGCATCGGCTGCTCGCTGCCGCTGATTCCTGGCGTCTCGCACAGCTGCTTGAGCAATGCGAAGTTTAGTTCACTCATGGATCCTCCAAATGACGATCGCAGCCCTTTCCCGATGCAGGCGAAAGGTAAAAAATGGCGCTCACTGGTAAGTTATTGCGCTTCCAACCGGTCCGATTCCTGCCCGGCCACCTTCCAGGAGGCGCCACACCGAAGCGGCAGGAGATACGTGCGTCGCCGCGAATTGGGGACGCGATTACTTGTAGGCCGATGCGGTCAAGACAAGAGGCAATATGACGATTCGAGTAATGTTGGAGGACGCTGATAACCTGTTGGACTACGCCCGAATCCCCATCGCATTCCGGGTTACGACTCGCTACCGCCTTCAACCTCCCGAAAGCGGCGCCTTCGGCTTCGTCCTGGTCGAGGAGCCGGTTGACCCCTATGTTAAGGACTATGATGCCATTCCCGGCGAAGGTCCGATGGCCTGGAAGTCACAATGGGATCTCTCTCACTGGGCGTTCCTGGCGGCATACGACGGGCAGACGCGAATCGGCGGCGCGGCGGTAGCGTGGAGGACGGCCGGCATGTGCGACCTGCAGGGGCGCGACGATGTGGCGGCGCTCTGGGACATTCGCGTTCACCCCGACTTTCGCGGCATGGGCGTAGGTTCTCAGCTGTTCGACCAAAGCGTGGTTTGGTCAAGCGCAAGGGGCTGCCGAACGCTCAGGATCGAAACGCAAAACATCAATATGCCCGCCTGCCGGTTCTACGTGCATCAGGGGTGCCAGCTTGCAGCGATCGACCGGTTTGCCTACGCGCCGGACCTCGACGAGATTCAGATGATCTGGTACAAGGCTCTGTAGGCGCGCAAGCAGCACTACGGATATTTGAACCGTTCCCTTACGGCGAAGTTGCCGCTCCGGGTGTTGCTTATCGCCGGTGATAGAGGACGAACGCCGGATCCGACTCCGAAGGAAACGCCTGCACATAGTCGTAGCCTCTATTCGGCAGGTCAGCGTCCTGGGCATGGAGCAGGTCGCGCTCACTCAAGCGCAAACAGAGCCACTCCGGCCGCAATCCGCGCACGATTCCACTGAGAGCCCTTGGTGTGCGGTAGTATGGCAGCACTTCCGGCGACACGAGCCCCACCATATCCAGAATTCGCCTGCCTGAATAGTATCCGGCGTAACCGATCGGCTCCATGAGAACACGCTCCTGCGGGGCCACATGTGCGCCGAGCCACAGTCCGAGCGGCCGGCGCAGCGTGTCCTCGCGGTTCTGCGCAGCGCTGATGTCGCCGGTGATCGAGGGAATGTGGAGGAGACCTGCGAGGGCGAAGAGGGCGAGCATTGAGAGAGTGATGGGGTGATGAGGTGAGAGGGTGAGAGGGTGAGAGGGTGAGGTGCCCGCTCGGAGCATAGCCCGCTGAAAGAGCCCGGATGCGCCAATGAGCGCTGTGCTGATAAACAGGGGCCATGGGGGCAGGAAGTACCATGGGAAGGCCGGCACTCGGGAGGTAAACATAGCGCCGTAATAGAGGATCAGCCAGAGAATGGCCGGGGTGAGAATTCCGACGTTTTGCTTGTGCGATTGGTTCTCCGCGGGCGCCGCCCGGGTTTGTGTTGACCTGAGGCGCCGCAAGCCGTCCCAAAGAATCCTTACTGCGCCAATGAGGAACAGCCCCGTCACGATGCGTTGGGACCATCCCAACGTGAACTGGCTGCGAAAGGCTTCCGTGTTGAACGCGACGGTATCCGTAAAGCTGCCTGGCGTCCACTGAGTTCGAGAGTAGACGGTCAGCTTGGCGATCAGTGAAGCCGGCACTGGCGATCCGAAGTAGATCGTTGCAAATAGAAGCCACGGCGCGAGCACCAGCAGAAGCAGACCCACACCGTCCCACGGAATCTTGCGTAACCTCACGATCTGGCCTGCCAGGAGAAACGCGAAAATCAACAGGCCGTCAATGCGCAGGAGGACGAGGACCGCGCCGCACAGGCAGAGCAGACGTGCCCGACCAGCAACATAGGCGTGGATGGCGGCCATCCCTATGCAAGCCACCAGCGCCGTCTCCATCCCACTGATGCTAACGCTGATCGGAGTGGAGCTGAGCGCATATAGGACTGCGGCGAACAGCCCGGCAACAGGACAGTGTATCTGGGGACGAGCGAGCAGGCGGGCGATGAGGTAGCAGGTGACTCCGTCTGCCAGAATGTCTAATGCGATACCGGAGGCCATTGCCGGCAGCCCTGCTCGAGCGAATAGGGCCAGAATGATGGTGAACAGCGGAGTGGTTGTGCCGAGCACGCGCTCGCCCGGATTGTAGACCCAGCCTTTTCCGGCAGCGATGTTCTCGGCATAGCGAAGGGTGATCAGCGCATCTTCGCCGAGTGCGTGCGTGCGGTGAGACACCCAGAAACGCACCAGAACGGCCAGCACGGCAATCGCTACCGCGAGGCCATGCAGCATCTGATCGGACATGCCGCTCGCAGCTGGCCCTGTCTCCTCGTCGGCGCGCCGGCCGGTCTCTTTGCTGTCACCACGCGTGCCGGTCACTTCTTCTCCAGATTCGCAAATGCGAATCCCGCCAGGGTTCCCTGCAACACCCCGCTGAGCATCAGGAACAGAAACAGCTGCGTGGACTTGTCAGAATCGCCGCCTGTAAAATGCAGTGTGTCCAACAGCATGCCAGACCCGATCAGCCCCACGCAGCTCGCCACGGGCCACCAGCCCCAGTTCCTGGAGCGATTCATCAATAGGATCGTTTGTGCGGCAATCATCCCGAGGCTGGCGCCGAGCGCAAGCGAGTTCAGTTTATCTACCTGCACGATCAATGTGCCCAGGAACCCGCCGATCGCTGTCGAGCTGATCCAGACCGGCCATCTCGGATCTGGCCAGCGCTTGCGAAGGTAAAGCGCTTGAATGACGCCCATTGTCACTGCTCCGGCTGTTCCAATCAAGAGCCGCAGTCGTCCGCCTCCTCCAAGGCTCTGAATTCCCATATCATTGCTGATCATCATGGCAATATAGGCAATGAATGCGCCCGCCGTATTGGCCGCAAGGAAGCCAAATGCGAACTTAGCCCGCTCGCCTTGCGGAACAAAGCTGCTGGAGGAGACTTGCTGTCCGTGGTGGAGATGAGAATCGTCCCCAATGACAATCGGATCGTCCTTCTTAATGACAGGCACATTATACGAGCCATCTCGCACGGACTCGAGGCTCGGGAACGGATCTCGGCCGCCAAGTCGGTCCCTGCGAGCGCACCATGGGCATGAGGTCAGGTGGGCTCCATAAAGATGCTGGCTATTGACCGCGCAGCTGATGAGGTCCTGATCTGCTTGAAAGAGCGCCTGCTGCCATTCTGCCGCGGTAGGGCGCTTTGATGGCTCCGAGTGTCCCTGGTCGAAACAGCGCACAAAGAGCGAGCGAATACGAGGCGGCAGCATCTCCCATGGCGGAGCGGCCGGCTTCACCGTATAGGGTCCTGGCCGTGAACCGTAAACGAAGTGCCCGGCGGCAATTCTCTCTTCGCGCAGCGGCGGATTGCCCTCGCCCTGGTAGAGCCCATCGAAAGGGTGCGTCCCCTCCATCAAGAGACTGAACACAAGCACGGCGAGCGCGAACAGATCGTGCTCCACCTTGCGGTCGATGTTGGCGAAGACTTGATTCTGCAGCTCCGGCGGCGTATACTCCGGCTTGCCCACGGGGCACCGAAAGATGAGGCCGGACTGAGGATCCTGGACTTGAAATGAGTCCGTGTCCACCAGCGTGACGAGAGCTCTGTCGTTAACCAGGACGTTCGACTCGTTGATGTCGCCGATGACATAGCCGCGATCATGTACGGTCTTCACGGCTGCTACGAGGTTGCGAGCGGTGTAGATCAAATACCGATAGCTGAACAGCGGACAGTGACTGCGGCGCGAAGCGGGATTGAAATAGTCGATGATGGGCCGCATATCCTGAACGCGACCCATGAGGTAACCCATCATGATGCCGCGTGAATCGTCGGTATGCAGCAGATCCTTCGGCCATGCGATGGAGACGTGGCCCTTTTCCAGCATGGGATCGATCGGGGGGTTGGCGAGCATCGCCTGGAGTTTGCGCCGGTGCTCGTCCATGGGACGGTGGTAGATCTTCGCGACGCACGATTCGTCCGAGGGATAGAGATAGACTCGTGCCTCGCCGCCGCGACCTAACGGCTCCAGGCCCCCGAAGTCGATCACCTCGGCATTCGATTGTCGTTTCAAGCGCATAAGCGAGGAAATTGCAAGTGACAAGTGAAAAGTGCTGATTTCCCTATTGCATTATCCTGCGTCCGTTGTCGGATCGGTCTTCTGCGGACGTACGATCAGGGTTAGCGAACGCATTGAGCGAGCATGAGCGTCAGGTCGTCGTCGGCTCGCTGCGTGATTCGGGACGAGGAAAGAAACGATCTAAGCTGCACTCCCGCCTCGGCCAGATCCGTCTGCTCCTCCAGGAACCGGAAGAGTGGCGCGAAAAATGGCTTATGAGCCGAGCCGTCGCTCATACGGAGGGCGAGCATCTGAAGGCCGTCGGAAAATGCCGCCAGGAAACGGACCTCGCCGCGCCAAACGGAGGTTTGCGCCTGTTCGATTGCATTCGGCGATACTAAGAATGTCGTTTCGTTGAGGTATTCGCCACTCTGTGGAGCCGTGATGGCGAACATCTTCTCAGACGTATCAGCCAGCACAACAGCTCCATCGCCGATCTGCCCGGCAACAACCAGCTGAGGAGTCGCCAGTATAAGGATGAGCGTCGAGGCCAAATCTCGGGGTGTGAGCCCCATTGCCGCGGCTTCGCTTTCCACAGCAAGGCGGGCGCGATCGAGAGCCTGGACCATAATGGGCGACCACTGCTGGTCTGACTCCGGCCAGGGCTCAGCGAGCTGGCACCATCGCTCCAGCTCCTGGACCGCAACGCGTGCCGCAAGCGCGGCGCCAACCTCAGATTGCGGGGCCGATCCAGCGCCATCCGCCAGGGCTCCTATCAGGATGCCCCGCTCCGCTGTCGCCATGAAATGGCTATCCTGGCAGCCGGCGCCTGACTTGAGGTGGCTCGTCCCTCGCACAGACTCAGCGGTCACTCTCCAGTTCGCGGAGATCGTATGCGAGCTCCTGCCGGGCGATACATCGGCCTGCCCTTGAGCTTGGGGTTGTGAGCCAGCAAGTGGATCGAGAGACTGATCAGAACCAGTATCCCCTTCGGTTGTGAAGGGAGATACGTTGCGCTCGGTCGCTGGATCGTCGCTTGGGTCGCTCTGTTCGACATGCGGTTGAGCGGCAACAAAGTTGCCTGCCCCCTGATCGCTGTGCGATGTCGCCTGCTCTGCTGCGCTGTCAGCCCGGTTGTTGTTCGGTAAGCGGCGGGAATGAGGATCTGGCCCGTGGAGGTTGGACATCAGATCGTTCCCCACCCCGGCGGGGGAAGAGCGACCTGTTCGTCTAGCTGCGATTGCGAAACCTTTTGCATGCTGGCGGAAAGCCAGACGAACATCTCACGGAAATTGAGACCGATAAGCTTCATCGGTGCGCGCACAACGACGGTCGCCAGCGTGCTCATATTCGCACCTTCGACGCCAACCGCAAAGAACGCAACCTTTTTTGAGTTCTCATCAGCTCGGATGCGCTCAGAAGCTCTTTGAATCTGTTCGGGCGGCTCGCCCTGCGGCTCGCCATCCGTTATCAGGAAGACCCAGGGGCGATAATAGGAGACCCCGTTCGCGCGGTACTGGGCCTTGCGCGCCTGCAGCAAGTCCAGAGCCTTGTTGATGCCCGTGCCCATAAAGGTCTGACCGCCTGCCGACAGCATTGGCGCTTCAAACCGATCTGCGGTCTTGAAGTCCGATGCGACGATCACCTCGTTGTTGAACGTAACAACGGCAACCTCAACGCGTCTCGAAGCGAGCGGATCCTGAATCAGGTCGGTCTTGAACGTCCGCAGGCCCTCGTTCAGCGCCGCGAGCGGCGCGCCCTGCATGGAGCCGGAGGTGTCCAATAGAAGGACACAAGGACAGCGTGGTTCAGGATTCTCCGCAAATTCTACAGATTCTTCCAGGCCCGGCATTCTCTACTTCCTTTCCGTCGTCTGTGGCCAGGATTCTTCCGTGGTGACGTTGCGACGTGCGGAGATTGGCGTTTCGCTCTCGTTTTGCGGTGCCTTATGCACCTCCAGGAATTCCAAAGGGATACGCAGCGTCGGTTCCTCGATACAATCATCCTTGCTTACGAACACAACAAGGGCCGTCGAATTGTCATGCGCGTCGTTGGCAGTTGCCGCGCTTAGAAGCAGCTCGACCGCGTGCTGCGGAGTGCTCTGTTCAAGCGCCGTTTGAATCTCTTCTCTGCATACAGAGTCGCTCAGCCCGTCGCTGCAGAGGAGCAGCCTATCACCGGGCCTGCAAGTCATGAGGCCGCACTCCGGCTCGCTTGCATCCAGATAGCCGAGGGCCCTGCTCAGGATATTTTTATAAGGGTGGGTTTCCGCTTCTTCTTCGCTCACGCCGAGATCGTCAAGAATATGAAGGTGATCGCGCGTGAGACGCGAGAGCTTCCCGTCACGAAGGAGATAAACCCGGCTGTCGCCTACGTGCGCATGGATGTACCGGTCCTCAAACACAACCAGGGCGACGACTGTCGACCCCATGTCGGAGAGACCAGCGTCCGTTTCGGCGCGGGCGGCGATTGCGGCGCTTGCTTCGCGGATCGCCTCGAGCAGGCAGTGTTCTCCATCACCTTCTGCCGCGTAGTATCGCTTCATGATGGTCTCAACCGCAAGGTGGCTGGCAACCTCGCCGCCCTTGGTGCCGCCCATCCCATCGCACACCAGGTAGAGACGCCCTTTGTCCTCGAGCACAATCGGATCGCGCGGGATCGTGCGGCCAATACTATCTTCGTTGTTAGATCGCCGCCCTACGTACGAACCGCCATACGAAACGATTCTCATGTCCAATGCCCCTCGAGCAGATTTGGAGACTACTTCATCAATGCAGGCGGATCTTCCACTTTCTTAAAGACGAGCTCCGTCTCGCCAACTCGAATACGGTCGTTGTCCTTAAGGACTGCCATATGTACGTTCGCGCCGTTTACAAAACTTCCGTTCGTCGAAGCGAGATCGTACAATACGAACTCGAATCGATCCTCGACCCGTTCGTAGCGGATCGCGGCGTGGCGACTGCTGACTGTCCTGTCGTCTACGAATATCGGAGCATCCATCGTGCGGCCCATCTCCATACGCAGCGCATCAAGCCGGAATATCTGGTGTATGGGAGCGGTGGGGCTCTTCAGGATCGCGAGCCAGGCTACATCGGCTACCGCCGAAGTCGCGCGAGATGTGATATGGAGGTTGGTCTTCTCCATCTCGGACTCGGCGAGATCATCTGCTTTCTCATCCGTCGCGCCGGTATCCGGCACGGTTGTCGGTAGAGAGCCTGCCTGCGCAGAGGCTTGTTGCGGCGAAGTCGACAGCGGCCTATCAGGGGTTGATCCTGGAGCCGGCAGCGGCGGTACTGACTGATTGGCGGAAACCGCTGCTTCGCAGAGCTTGGCCCATTCCAATTCCGTGTCCCGGTCAGGCTCACCGACCGCATCTGGCGCATCTGCCTGCCCGGCCGCCTCGCCGCCACCCGTCGCGGCTCCAGTGGCGCGTCTGTCCGTGGCTTGGTCGCTCGCTGGAGAACTTAGCTCGCTTCCCTGTTTGGCGGCAGCGCTGCTGTCCGCCGAACCGGAGGTACCGGCGAGGCTAGTATCTAGAACCCGCTGCGCGGCCAGAGGCACATCCATAACCGTTGGCGGATCGATGTTTACCGGTTCCGTTTGTGGTGCGCCCGATGGAGCAGGCTCCATCGTTGGGGCCGCCATCTGCGACCATTGCGACTGGAAGACTTCTGGCTCTGTCGGCGTCGGTTCAGCCGATAAGTGTTCGTCTGCCGCCTCCTGAGGCATCACTGCTGTGACAGGCGGTTGCCCGGCATCGCTTGCAGCGCCAGCTGTTAGCGGAGCAAATCCCGGAGACGAAAACTCCGTGGCAGGATCGGCGTATTCTGACTGCGACGGCTCCAGCATGGGTGCAGACGAGTCTATCGTAGGTGGCGCATTTTGCAGCGGGGGCGCGAAGCCCGGAGATGAATCATTGACCGGTGGCACTGAATACTGTGGCTGGGAAAGCTCTGTTCCTGGGCTGGCCGTCTCGCCGCCGTGACCAGAAACATCCTCGTTCGCCCTAAATTCTTGTGTGGCGGGCAGATTCGATTGCTCACGGAAACTCCCTCCGGGGGCCTCGGAGCCTGCTATCGGCGAGTCTGCGGCAATCTCCGCGATCGGCGCTGCCATTTGATCTGGCTGCCCGACAAGCGGCGGTAATGTTGGTTCCGCAACTGCAGTCATCGGAGGCACGATCGGCTCCGAAGGACCCGGAGTGGATGGTACGGTCGGCTCCCAACCGCTTGACATTGGCGGTACGATCGGCTCTGCAGATACGGGGATCGGTGGAACGGTCGGATGGTGCGGGTCGGATGGCTGCGAGGACGAACCTTGCAGCCTGGCCAGAAGTTCTGGAGTGAGCGCCTCTGTTTCGGGACCAAGATCGCGCGCTTCCGTGGGCTTCACGGGCTCTGCTGACGGCGGCGCAGGTTCGTAGGAACGAGGTTCAGGAGAACGCAGAGCGTCCGGTGTGCCGGGTTTGCCAAGATTGACGGTCGCCTGGGGTTCGTATTCACGATCCGGCGTACTCGGGGTGGGCTGCGGCCAGCGAAACTCTCCTGAGTCCTCGATATCTTCGCGCGTCGCGTCTCGGTTGGCAGAGGGCGCGGACTCGACACTCTCTCGCCCCAACGCAGGCACTTCGGGAGAGGCAAATGTTGGCACGCTCGGGGTTAAGGGAGCAAATCCAACATGAGTCTCTCCGCTAAGATCCGGGGCGGCTCTGTGCGGGTCCCTGCCGGTCATCTCCGGCTCGGGATAGAGCTCCGCCATAACATCCGGCGGAGGACGCCTCGGCGGCGCATCGATCACAGTCTCTTCTGAGTTCAGATATTCAGGCTTTGAGAAAACGCCGGCATCGGCAGGGGAAGGCGCGGGGCCAACGCCTTCGATGCCGCTTGGGGCTTCCGAGCCAACAGGCTGCGGAAGCGGGGGCACGGCGGGCAGCTCTTCAGGCGTTGAGGGCGCCTGCCACCAGGGCTGCTTTACGTCGGGGCCGCTGTGCGCGTCGGGCGCCTGGTCTTCGGCTGGCTGGTCCGGCGCCTCCCACCACGCACGCTTTTGTTCCATCTGAGGCTCGGCTGAGGTCACTGGGGGCAGCGGCACAGCAGCGGGGGGATCCTGGTGAGCCGGAGTCCCAGGCCGAGCGGGTTCGCCGAAACCTGGCAATGACGGAACAGACGGAGCCGGGTTTGCAGCTTGTTCGAGCCTGCCTAGCTCTTCCTGTCTTCCGTTTTGATGGGCCTCACCTGGCAGCGGCGGCAGTGGCGGCAGCGTGGGGAACTGACCACCTTTACTTGCGGGTGGAAGGGCATCCTGCATACCCGAAAACGTTAGATAAGGATCCTGTCCTCCTGTTGAGGCTTCGTGGGCGGGCGCAGTCTGTGCGTGGAGGGCCGCATGACGGCTATTTGGCGCCTGGGTGCCGTACAGGCCGGATGCGGGCGGCGTCTCCATTCCCGCATGGGATGAGTCCACACCAAGGAGCGGCGTTTCCATACTCATGAGCGGCGGCACTTGTGGCACAGGCAGATAAGCAGGATCTTCCTCATCAGTCATGGCACCTGGTGCATGAGCGCGATTGGGAGGTCCGTCACTTGCTGCGGATTCAGCGCCTTCAGGGCCTCTGGCTGGTGTGATACGCTGTTTCGGCGTGAAGTTTATGATGGTCTCTTCATCGTCGTCCCAACCGTGATTATCATGCGTCATGGCCATTTTTCCTAAGCATTCGGTTCGACTGCAAATTCAAATTCCGTCAGCCCAATTCGAATTCTATCACCTTTGCTGAGCGGAACAGGCGCAGTGTCGATACATGTGTCATTCACATAGACTTTGTTCGCACTATTATTGTCCCGGATGGAATACCGACCTGATTGTTCCCGAGTGACGATCGCATGCTGCACTCGCGAGACTTTGAGATCATCCCTGATGACGATTTGATTCTCAGCGACATCGCTTCGACCGATCGCACACACTCCTCCAGGAAAGCTATCCAGGTTGAACGTCTCGCCCATTCGAGAGCCGCTGCGTACGATCAGCAGATTGCGAGCCGATGAGCTCGCTGGCGCGGACGGATTTGGAATGTCAAATCCCGGCGCCGCATTGACAGCGCTGGTGATGTCGACAGTCCGCTCGACCGCCGGCACGGGAGGAACAGGGTCCTGCCGAGGCACCGGCGGGGGCGCTGTCTTGGCAGCTGAAGGACTTGAAGGGGGTGCGAATCCTGTTGGACTGGGCGTATCCGAGGGCAGCGGCAGAACGAATCCCTTCGTTGCGCCCCGCATCTCTTCGGGGCGGGGGGCCTCTTCCGGAGCCTTCGCGTGCGGGACAGGCTCAGCGTGTTGATCAGTCTCCGTGGGCGGATGGTAGCCTGCCACCGGGCGGCTCACGACTTTAAAGACCACAGCGACGACGATCAGCGCAACGACCGAGCTTACGACGACTATCAAGGTCGTCATTTGCGGCCCGGTCAGCGCAAGCAGCATATCGACATCATTCAATATTCAGAGTCTCCTGCCGGCCTCTATTCTTTCGTGTTTCTGCCGATTACGGGGCTTTCCAGCTTGCGGGCAGCGTCAATTTCGTACCCGAAGGGATCGACCCGGGTTTATGAACGGTTCGTCGGTTGGCGTCCCACAGCTCTCGCCATTGAGAACGGACCTGACCGTACTTGTGCGTAATGCCGTATATTGTATCACCAGGCCGTACGGTATAGGTTGCAGCGGGCGACCTGTCGTGTCCCTCGTCCCTTCGCGTTGGCTTGCCGGGCGGCTGCGCCATTAACGCCTCGGGTTGATCGTCGGCCGCAAGCTTCGTTGGCTCATGGCCCGGCGCCGATTCGGCCCTGCGCCGCCAGCGGCGCACGGGGCGCACGGGCCGGCGAGCGATCGGCCGCAGGACAAGACCCGAAACATCGGCAGGATTCGCGGATGGGTAGACCTCTTTTATGAGCTGAACGATCTCCGCGCTCGCCCGGCGGTCCGAGATCGTGCCGGTCACTTTCAGCGCGTTTTTTCCAGAGCCTCCTGATACCGATAGACGCGCATATCGGAGCGGATCCCAGCCCGTGGATGCTCGATTGACAAATTTGTTCAGCATGTGCTGAACGCGCGCAGCCGAAATCGGAGTATAAGCCGGGGCGACGCGCAGATCCGAGCCGTCAATCAGTCCGGGCTGCGTTCCGGCCGCAAACGCCGCCGATGCAAGTATCGCTCTCTTTTCCGCTTCGGTCTGGACTTTGCCGTGGAGAACGAGCGATTTTCCGTTGCGTCCCACCGTAATGTCTGGTCGCGAGATGGCCTGACTGATCGCCACGACCGGGTCTTTCAGCGGCGGGCTGGCCCGTTCAGAAACAGGCTGGCTCTGCACCTTCGCTGCAGAAGACGCACTGTCGCCGCTTCGCAAAATCGGGCGCAACAAGTAGCCGCCCACTCCGCAAACCGCTGCGATCATGCCTCCAATACCCGCAAGAACCACATAATTGCTGCGACGCGCAGAATCGTCTTCATGGCCGGCATCGACGAGTCTGGCTCGTGCCGTTTCGATGCAGTGTTCGAGCTTTTGCGACTGTTCTGTCGATGGACCCGCGCTGCGTGCCCGCTCCCATAATGCAATCGCCTGCTCAAGATCGCTGGCATCGCCACGCTGAGCGACGAGCTTCCCGAGAACGATGTGCGCATCGACAAACGCCGGATCCGCAGCAATCGCCGCGCGCATCTTGCATTCCGCGCCATCGCGGTCGCCCGCGCGGGCTAAATCCAGACCTTCGTTGTAGCAATCGAGCGCGATATCGGCCGGCGGCTCGAACAGGCTTAATTCTGTCCCGCATGTCATGCACGCCGCTGCGCCCGGGATTAATTCTGCATCGCACACCGGGCATTGACGCTCGGAGGCAACGGTGGACATATCAGCAATTCTCCCAACGGACACTTACAGGGCCGGTCGGGCTCTCCTAAATTCCACAGTGAGAAGCGCCGTTCCTTCGCAGTTATCGCGGGATTGTACCTTGAGCAGAAATCGGGCCCGGTGCAGCAGCGTATGCGCCCTCGTCGGTAATGCCTCCTGTGTCCTTCAGAGGCTTACCGCAATGGCTGCATTTCGCTTCCCGTGGCGTCGACTGAAAACAGTGCGGGCAAGTCGCATTGTCGCTGGCGACAGTGATTTTGCGCGCAGCCGCTCGAATGCGGTCGATAATCTCCCGCGATCGGCTGTCGTCGCCTTGCCGCACGGCCCGTTCAAGCGCCTCGAATTGAGATGCGATCTCCTGGCGCTGCTGGACAGTGCCGGTTTCCGAACGGGCTAACAGGGTGCAAAACGCCATGTCGTGGTAGACAGTCTGTTCCCAAGCCGCCAGCAATTGCTGCGTCACCGCCTGACACTGCTCCCTGTCGCCGCTTTCAGCGGCCCGTTCCGCGCTCACAATCAGCGGCCGAAGCGCGCCCAGCAGGTCTGGCGGCAAAAGCCAGTCCAGCTCGGAACATCCGATGCGCGCCACGATGAGCTGAAACTTGAGAGCGCGTCCGGGGCTCTCTTTCTCCTGTGGAAGACGAAAACCACATTTCGGACAGGCAGGCGACTCGTGCTCAAAGGTACCGCCGCAGCGCGGGCAAGCCCGCTTCTGCTGCGATCCCGTATTAATCAGGTCGGCATTACAGGCGGCACACTGGAGAGATTCATGAGCGTTACGACCGCCGCAGCGGGCGCAGACCGACACTTTCTGGCTTCTCTCCACCTGGACCGCAATATTAACGCCGTTGAGCGGCCCCTCACCCGTAACCGAAACTGTCAGGACGCCATCCCGATCAATTCCCATGCCAACCCGAACTGGAAGCCCTGCGGGCCCTCGTCGATCTTCCGGGATGGTGAGTGTGATCTGCCCCTGCCATGCATTCCTGCTGGCTCGATCCATCTTCTCGCCCTGATAGACGGGAATGCCGATGAATGACTGATTGTTTTGGACGGTGTAGAATCGCTCGTAGATCGGCTCTGCCATCGGGTAGCGTGTGCCGATGGGAATGAGGATCTTGTAGCGGTCATCTTCGAGTCCAATGCCGTACGGGTTGCCCACCGGTGCATCCATCGTGAGCGCCTTGCCGCAGGCCGGGTTTTCGCACAGCAGCGCATCCAGATCGTTTGGAGCTCCGCACTCCGGGCAGAGCAGCCGCGGTGCAATGGCTCCTAGGGCTGCCCCGCAGTGCGCGCACGAGTCTGCATCATCATCGTTTGCACGGCCGCATTCGCAAATGACATACGGTATCATCTGCGCCTGGAGGGCCGCGCCTAAGGCGACGCACTCCATCGGGTTCACATTGGATCTGATCTTATCTTCGCCAAACTTCTCGGCAAGCATCTTCCGAACGAGGGGAACCACGGTGGATCCTCCCACCAGGAGGACATCGGTAATGTCTTCCGGCTTCATGCCCGCTTTGTATAGCGCTTCTGAGACAAGGTCGATGCTGTGCTGAATGTGGCCTCGAATCCGATCCTCGAATTCCGATCTATGGATGAGCACTTCCACATCCACGGCGCCATTAAGCGCCCCCGCGATGACGATGTCGGCGGAATCGATCTTGGGATTGGCGAGAGTCTTCTTCGCCAGCTCTGCATGATCCCGCAGCTGCCACATGAACTCTGGGTCGTGGGTCAGCCGAGCGCGACTCGCGATGCCCTTGTCCTCGATATCGTCAAGAACGGCCTCCATGATCTCCTCGTCAAAGATATTTCCGCCAAGCCACATGTCGCCCTTGACGGCTTCTACGATCGAGATACCGTTGCTGATCGAAATGACCGCGATGTCGAACGTACCGCCGCCCAGATCGTAGACAACGATCGTGCGCTCGTCTTCCACGTCGAGGCTCAGACCGAACGCAAGCGCGGCAGCGCTAGGCTCGTCCAGGATTTTGCGAACCTTCAGCCCAGCCAGCCTGCCAGCCTCGCGTGTGGCGGCCTTCTGGCTGTCGTTGAAATAGGCGGGCACCGTGATTACCGCATGCGTCACCGGCTCATTGAAAAAGAGCTCCGCGTCTGCCTTTGCTCGCTTAAGAACCTCCGCGGATATCTGGATCGGCGTGTATGCCGTCTCGCCAACAACCACGCAGACATCGTCGGATAGACCGTTCGTAGGCGGCCCGATGCGATAGGGAACCGTTGAGGAGACGCGCTTAACTTCCGGGTCAGAAAGCTGCCTGCCCATCAGTCGCTTGATCGAGAAGACACATCTCGACGGGTTGGCGCGAGCGACGCTGCGCGCCGCCTGGCCGACCAGGAAGTTGTCGCGATATCGAGTCACCGCAGACGGCAGCGAGCGCTCATGGTCGCGGGTGATAATCACTTCCGGTCGTTTGTCTGGGCCAACCCAGGCCATGACCGTATTTGTCGTTCCGAGATCTATACCGATCGTGCGTCCCATTTACTTGCTCGGAAATCCTTCGTGGCTGCCTTGAAAACTGGGTGTCGGATCTTGGGTGTCGGATGTCGGGGCGTCACTGTCATCTCTGAGAGTGGCAGTGGGCTGTAAGGCCTCTCCGACCGCATGCCCGGGCGCGGCAACAACGACAAGTGAACTTCGCAGGACGGAGCCGTTCCAGAGCAGCCCTTTCCTGAGTACTTTAATGATGCCGCCCGGAGAGACCGCATCCGATTTGATTGAACTGTGGATTCGGTCCAGGTCTGGTTGCGGCGTTCCGACCGGATTGCGCACCGTCACCCCGTACGCTTCAAGCCGGTTTACCAGACGGGCACGAATCCGGTCCAATCGGCGATGCCACTTCCTGGACTGCCGAGCGGCGGGGTCCTCAGCGTCTGCTTCACGGAACCTGACGGTCTCGATCTGCAGGATGTCGTCGCAGTCATCGACGATCATCGCAATGCCCTTAAGCAGCTCGCGCTGCTGGCAATCCGATGTCGCGATTCTCTCTCGAAGCTCGCGTGCCACAGCCGTCTGCTCGCTTAGCTCCGCTTCTAGCGCCGAAACGCGTTTTTGAAGCTCCCATCGGGACCTGCAGATCTCTATCAGCGCGGCACGAAAGGGACGGTCAGGCAGACGATCTGACATGCGGATTGCGGTCCCTTCCGCCGCAGCCAGGTTAGCTGTCGAATTCAATGGGCGCCTCCGGAATGACCGGCTTAAGGGTCTTCAGTTGAGACGAGATGTCCGGCGGATCCGGCGTCTGCCAGGTCAAATCGAGCCCCGCAGCGAATGTTGAGAGGTCGATCGCATTGGACAGGGAGCTTAAATCCGGCAGCGGAACTTGTACCTCGAGGTCCAGATCCGCAGCTCTGGAAGCCTCCGTTCCGCCGGGCTCGTCTACAAAGTTATACCGAAACACATCGTACTTCATCCGCTGCTCCGGGTGGACGAGGATCTCCCTCGCCGCCTGAAGGTCGCGTTGCGGGGCCGCGCGTCGCACCAATTGCGCCGTATAGTTGCGCTGCGCATCCGCGCGGGTACATGATTCCGCACAGTTAAGCGCCAGGTATGGATCAATTCGATCGTCGAGTGGATCTTTCATAGCGGTTAAATGACTAAGCTCTCCCCGACCCATGCATCAGCTCATATTCCGCGCGAATATCGTTGTCGTAGGGCGCAAGCTGATGCGCCTTCTTGATGTCTTCTCGGGCTCCCAGCCTGTCGGCATCACGCTGTTTCCTCGCTGCATATCGGTTGAAGTAACTGAAGGCGAGATTTCGGCGGTAGTTCGGATTGTCTGGGGCCCATTGTACTGCGCGCTCGAGCAGGCTGATCACACGGTCATGCTCGTCACTGCCAATATGGAGAGCCAGGCGGTTGACCATTGCCGCGAGATACAGGCCGATCTCGTCCGCCGCTGCGCTCCCTGTTGCAAGCTGTAGCGCCCGATCGAGAAGGCCAATCCCCGACTCTAAGACCTTGCCACGACGCCCGGCGTCGCCGCTGAAACTCGAAAACTCATTGTACGTGCGCCGGCCGATCAGATCGACAAGGCGCGCCATCGCCTGTTGATTGCCACTGGCTGCGATCTGTGAGCGCGCATCCGAAAGTCCCGCAATTACCGTCTCTACTTCTCTTGTATATTCCAAAATGCGATCGTAGGATGCCTCTTCTGGAGGACACTTCAGCCGAACATATACTTCCTCCGCGTGTACGATTTCGATATAGGCGCACATCTCCCCTGCGAGCGTTCGAAGGGGATCGTCCTGAGGCAGAGTGTTCAGCCTGCCGACCGCGATGGCCATCGCGCGATCGTGGCGGCCCGTCGCCAGGTAGGCGAGCGCCCGGGAAAGGCCGCCCTGACACATGCTTATGAGAGCGTCCGCGTCCGAAATGAACGGCAGCACACAATCTCCTAACCGAGCGTGCCGGTCAACGGACTGCGCAGCCTCGCCCCCATCCATGCGTGGTCTGTCCAGAAGATGCATCAACAGCGGACCATAGGCCGTCTTCACGCCAGCTTCGCGCAAGTATTCTGCGACCTCGAACTCCGCCCAACAGTCCATGGCTAGATCGTCGATTATACGTTGGGGGACGCCTGGCACGGACTCGGCGAGACCCGCAATTCGTGCCTCCAGCTGTTTCCGGACGTTCAGCCGCAAGTGCGCAGTCGGCTCTCCCTCGACACTATAAGACGGTCTCTTCCTGTCGATCCATTCCGACCAATAGTCTGAATCATACAGGGCATAGACCCACCAGCCGATGGATCGCTGCCAGAGTGTTGCAGTCCGCACAATGTCGCCACCGGAGTCTTGCGCCGCCCACCAGTAGTAGAGGATAGCCAGGTGGTGCGCGGTCTCCGTCTTGCGGTCGGCGACAAACTCACGCTCCCAGATCGCAGCCGTCTCCGAGCGGTCTGCCGACTGCAGCTGCTCTCTGGGTCCGGCAGCGCTTAGCTCAGCGCTCTTCCGAAGCGCTGCGGGATGTTTAGGATCGATGGCGAGCGCCTGGTTAATGAGCGTGGAAGCTTCCTGCCAGTTGTGCGCCCGAATAAGCTCATCCGCGCGTGCAGTCAGGACACGGAGCGCGAACTCACAAAGCGAGCTGCTGGAAGGATGGCGCTCGCTGGCCGATACCAGCCCATTAATCGCTTCGTCCCACTGGCCGGCTCGAAGCTGTGCCGAAGCGAGCGCAAGCTCCATCTCCGCCGTCCGCGCAGAGCCGCGGTATTGCTGCATGAACGGCCCCAGCTCATCCCAGCGGCCCGCCTGGACCAGGCATGCAATGCCGAGCTCCGCAGCGGAATCTACTTGCGGTTCCGCGGAGTCTACCACCGATTTACTCCAACAGCTGCGTCAATGGTCAATGCTGCCTCCGAGCAGGTCTGCGGCTTCCGAAAAGCGTCCGGACTGTGCGAGCGCATAGGCATAGGGCACACGCGCGGCAGCTTTGAACGCTGAGTTGCCTTCACAAAGCGCGACACGCAGATGCGCCAGCGCTGCAGCCGGTTCCTTCGCCAAAAGACTTGCAATTCCGAGCAGGTACGCAGCAATCGGACGGTGATCCGGAAGCCCGCTCGCCGCGATTCGATCGAGACG
>JADMIO010838915.1_pt1 | contig 48241 bp, 57 predicted proteins | sample 8958161 | NCBI WGS metagenome assembly JADMIO01 (sample SAMN16585339, study PRJNA669376) | soil metagenome | isolation source: Crop rotation soil | place: USA: Cullars Rotation, Alabama | collected 2011
ACATTCTCCAGTACGACAATCTCCCGCCGCAAACCGTGGCGCAGCGACGATGTACTAAATAAGTTCGGTTTTTAAGGAACGAAAAAAACTTTCTGCAACTGCATTATCCCAGCACTCACCTTTTTCGCTCATGCTGCAAACCATTTTATAGGCACCAAGTTTTGCTTGGAATAACTGGCTACAATATTGTGAACCGCGGTCGCTGTGCACAATGAGACCTTGCTGTGGCTTACGTGCAGTAATCGCCATATCTAACGCGTCAATGACGAGTTCCTTCCTCATATGGTCTTGCATTGAATAACCAACAACTTTTCGAGAATAAAGATCGATGACGACTGCTAAGTAGAGCCAACCCTCTTGCGTCGAAATATAAGTGATATCCTGGACCCACGCCTTATTTTCTGAAGGCGGGTTAAATTCGCGTTTAAGAACGTTTTTGCAAACCGGCAGGTCATGTTTGGAGTCGGTTGTTACTTTAAACTTACGTTTTGTCTTCGACTTAATCCCAGCCAATTGCATAAGTTTGATAACACGGTTGCGACCACAACTTATACCTTCCTTCTGAAGTTGGGCGTGAATTCTAGGGCTTCCATACGTGCTTCGCGAAGTCTTGAATATCTCAACGACCTTAGCTAATAGCTGTTCGTCTTTCATCGCTCGTGTGCTCGAAGGTGCTTTTTGCCAAGCATAAAACCTAGCCTTGCTAACTTCCAGAACACGGCACATCATTTTAATAGGATATTGTTTACTATTCTCTTTTATACAGGCCATTTTTACTTCTGTTGGCTCGCAAAGTAACTGGCCGCTTTTTTTAAAAATTCTAGTTCCATTTTAAGACGACGATTTTCGGCCTCTAAAGCTTGTACTTTAGCATCCTCAGGACTTAATTTGCCCTTACCAGGAAATGCATCTTCGCCATCCTGAGCAACACGCTCTCGCCAATTATAAATATTATTAGGGTTAATACCCAGTTTGCGGCCAGCTTCGGTAACTGAACCTAACTCCTGGGCTAACTTAATCGCGTCTAATTTATATTCTCTTGTATGCTTCTTCTGAATCTTTACACCCATCGCTGACTCCTAAAGACCTTTTACCTGGTCTTTGTTCGGGGTGTCCACTAAATCCGATCAACTTCATTGTTTCGAACCGTTCACTTGGGTACCAGCTTCCGTTTTTATCCCGGACCTTCACCTGATAACGAACGCTATTTTTATTTTTTATTTTAACAATTGCCATAATTTTTGATCCTTTTTGTGAAGGACAAAATTACGGTTTGTCGAGATTTTGATCTTTATTTTTCAAACAGCGTCTACCTTTAAGTAGCAACTGGAACTTAGCATCTTTTTCCAAATCTTTAAAGCAGTGGACCGCATCAATTTCTTTGGTTTGTTCGGCGCTCCAACTGTCCAATTCGCTCTTTAAAAATAAAAGTTTTTTGCCATGCATGCGATGTTTTATCTTTCTTTTTTGAGAGAGTTTGTAAAGTTTCGAAACCGAGAGCCTAAGATAGGCAGCGGCTTCTTTTATGGTTAAAAAAGGGCTTGCTAACGCATTACTCTGAAGTGACAAGAGGGCCGTATTCTCCATAGTGCTTCCTTTGCATTGGTATTTGCGTCGTCAGTGATTTTTTGGGGCGTCAGTTGATTTGATGCACGGGCGGTACGATCCGGGTATATAGTCACGAAAAGTGATCACTGAGCGTTGCTTAGAAAATTTTTAGAATCAGTATGTTATGTCAGAGGTTAATTTTTGCATCGGTTGACTCGTTTCTACGGAGTCAACCGATGCTTTAAGCGGCCCAAATCGAATTTTACTACCATTGAAAGCTTCAAAAACTAATTCTTCCCGCGTCATAAGATTTTCGAACGTCGTATAAAAAAATTTTGGTGTATATTTTCCATATGCAGCGCGTTCACGTTCTCGTAGCATTCTGAGCATAAATTCCGATTTACAAATATACAGCACGCCGCCAATTTCGGATTCGGCATAGTATTTTAAGAAAAGGTCGCGGTAACGAGAATCGGCTTTGCGACTGGCCTCATACTCAAGGGCTAAATAAACAACTTCGTCTTGGGTCTGAAATCCCACCAATCCGTCACAGCGTATATCGATAAATGGTTTTATTTCAGCCTTTTGTTTTAAGTGCCCCCAGGTCTGAAGTTCATTTTCAGTAAAATAAATCGCTGTCCTTTGTGAGCGTGAAATGCGATTTCGAATGTCCACAAGATCGAGATCGTGAGCAGGTGATTTGCTTTTAAGCTCACACCGAAGTGCATCACCGCAATTGACGTAAGTGTTAAATCCTTTATCGGAAATATTAAGAAGCATTAGCCGCCGTTCGTCAATCCCACCTCGAATTTCGATTAAACCCTCCTTTCGAAGACGTGCAAATCTTTTGTATGCGGTTTGTTTGCAATGGAATCCTTTCAAGTCACGGCGGAGCTGGGCAACCCGTGCAATCTTGTTCGCATGTAAGTAATAAAGAAGTTCGCGATCGGTTTGCAGCAGCATTAAACCTTTTCTCATTTTTTACTCCATCGATTCTAAAACTTTGCCAATGGACTTTTCAGTTTTTGAGCCAAAGACTTTTTCTGGGTTGATCATCTGTTCATGAAATGCCCTCGTGCCGTTTTTAAATTGCGCTGCAACATCCGCTGCAATTTCTCGAACCTCTTTTTCAGAAATAAGCGGAGCTTGAATTGTCTCTTGCATGTTTCCAGATTTCCAAATGCCGCGTCCCGGAATGTCCGGTAGATGCAACGCATCTGTCGAGCCAAGTGGAGCGAGCGATCCGTGCTGGGTGTTGGCCTTGAACACCATGCGACCATTAATATTCTCTTGAACGGCAGTTGGGATTGTGTCTTTTTCAATTTTCTGCGTTGCTAAAATTAAGTTGATCGCAGCGGCTCTCCCGAGCTTTGCAATCGACTCAACATAGAACCGCGCTTGCACGGCCGAATCAATTTCGGGGTCACTTCGGTCACGTTTCGCAAGCAAAACAGAACATTCATCAATGGCAACAACGATTCGTTCCATTTTATCTTTGGTGGGATTAATTTCCTTCTTTCCCGACTTTTCAAGGTAGTCAAAGCGCCCTTCCATTTTTTTAACAAGCTTTGACAGAAGTGCGGCAGCGTCCTGAAGATTTTTGACAATCACAACACTTGGTGCGGCTTTGAAATCCACTGCCTCAAGTCCTCGTTTCAGATCGATAATATAAAGTTGAAGCATGGGTGTTGTTTTAAGAAGACACGCAAGGGTTTGTTTGAAGAACACACTCTTCCCACCGCCGGTTGCACCGGCTACCAACATGTGAGGCAAGTCCGAAATTGTCTCGGTAACAATGCCGGCGGAGGATTTTCCAACAATAAATTCGCCCTCGCCCAAATCCTTTATTAGAAATAACTCAGACAAAGTTACGCGAGTGGGAAGCTTATCGGAATTGAAAATCAACTTAATAAATTTTTGCGTCTTGCCATACTCTATTGAACCAAGCGGTTTTTCAAAAGCACCTTCGAGCCTTTCTTTTTTTGACTCAAATTCACTTTTCCCAATATATTTAGAGTCGAAAACATATTCTTCTTTAAAAGCATCGATTTTTCTTTTGTATACCAAAACAGGTGTGTGTCCCTCACCGTTTTTAAGACCAATTGCCGTAAATAGCCTTTGGTGTTTTTCTCTCATGAGTCGAAAATTAAATCCTAAAGCCATAAGTATTGGAGTTAACGCAATGCCAAAAAGTGATAGTTCCAAGGTTTGAGGTGAAATATTACCAAACCACTTTCCAAGCCTTGGCATGGTTAAAAACTCTGGTGCTAGGTTGTGAATTGCGACAAGATGCATGTTGTTAAATATTATCCGACTGCAAGCATAATAGAGAGCCGCCAATGCAGATAATGTGAAAATCGGCGATTGCCTCAGTAATCGAAACAGCTCGCAAAATCCATGACCGATCAAGACTACGCTTTCGTGAATAATTTCCGAAATAATTTTGTCGAATTCGCTTTGGCCTTGACGCGAGTTTTTCTCATCAAAATTTGATTTTTTATTCATTTTTTCTCTTTTTTAAATAAGTGAAGATGCCAGCAGGGATGTGGCTAAAATGACCGGATATCTGAAGATGCTTGGGTAGCCAGGGACATATTAGAAGACGGTGACAAATGCCTGCACGAGATACTTCGTGCTATGAACGACTTTTTTAATCGACACCTCCTTTTATAAAATTTTACCTATACCTATTATGCAGCAAGTTTTGCGCCAATTTTATCTAAAAATAATTTGGTTAATAAATGTAAATAGTTTTAAAAATGAGGTGGGGGTTGAGAACGAATATGGTGGCTAGAGTGTACGGGTTTGCGGTCACTATGTGTACGCAAACCCGGTCATCGAGGTCATGGAGCGGTTTTTAAATTGCGTATCAGGGACCGAAAAAAGACTTGGATGAAATGATATTCTCGAAAACATCAAGTTGCTATGGACATTATACCATATTTTAAAATTTTTTTCCGGAGCTTAAATCCCATTCGGCAAGCGCTTTAAAATGGAATTTATGAAAATATTTACGGAAATTTAAAATATGAGTGCGAGTAAGCTTGAATGTGAAATAATTGTAACAATTCGATGTAAAAATAAAAGTCGGAAACGAAAAATGGCTGACACAAGCACGAGCGACACATGTCTATTTTTTTGCGACTGGCTTTATTGTTAGTTTCTTATCGATCACAATCTTTTTTCTAAAACTTTTAAGCGCGTCAATTGCCGCGTCAACGTCATGAATCGCATCTTCACCTGTAACGCGAACTTCCCCAACCGATACAATTTGAGCGGGTGTTGTTCCAAGCGCATGGCTAAGCTTTTCAATCGTGGTTGCCCCAACATCCACGCCATCATTTTCAATTTTACTGATGTATCGTTGACTTATGCCGGATTTTTCGGCCAGCTTTTCCTGACTCCAACCTAATTTTTGTCGTTGGATTCTTACATTATTAGCAATGATTTTAATAAGGTCCACGGCAGTTCTCCTCTCATTTAGCCTACCGGGCCGAACGAAAAATTGTCAGAGAACTATAATATGTATATATGAACTATAGTATGTAATGAGTTTGGAAGAGGAGGCGTTATGAAAAACGAAAGTGATGCGTGCTGTGAGATTCTGGGGACGCTGTTACAACTGGAAGTGCGATTAAAGGCCATTGCGCAATTGATGCTTTACGCCGGGAAGGCGTCTGAACTGGAAATTGGGTCGGAATGCAAAACCGTCAATTACGGCATAGGTGGTATCCTTTCAGAACTCGCCGACGACACCAATGAATTGCGACAACAGCATGATTCAATTTTTGTAGGTCAAACTCAACTTAAAATCCCATGATTATTGCAAGTATTTTTAAAGACTGGCTGGGTTAGAGGTTTCGAAATCACGTTAATGGTGATAAATTACTCCGAGAGGTGAATGCCATGACGCAAAAGAAAACACGTCCGATAAAATCGGAAAAAAAATCAATAGAAGATGAACTGATTTTTGATGCCGCCGCAGCAAGGGCCGAATTGCTGGAAGCTTTTAAAAGGCTTCCTAAAGAAGACCTTCGCGTTATGAAAGAGATCCAAGCGGATTTTCTAAAATATGCACCTGCAAAAGGTTCTATCGTTGATGAATTGCTCAGGGACAGGAAGCGCGAAAAATAATGAACGGCTGGGTACTTGATGCGTCCGCTCTACTTGCTTATTTATATCGTGAAACTGGAATGGACATCGTTGCGGGTGCAATACCGACCGCCGTCATCAGTTCGGTAAATTTAGCTGAAGTCATTTCAAAAGCGACCGACAAAGGCATGCCAAAAACCAAAATTCGTGTGCGCATCCAAAATATCGTTAAACTCGGACTTAAAATTCATAATTTCGATTCTCATGCGGCAATCGACACAGGGTTCCTTCGAACAGATACTCGCAAGCTGGGCCTGTCTCTCGCAGACAGGGCTTGTCTCAACCTTGGTCAAACACTGAATTTGCCGATTCTCACAAGCGATAAGGCGTGGATGAAACTCGATCAAAAGGAATTTTGGGTTCTAACAATTCGTTAGTCCCTTCGCTGAGCCAAGCAGACTTCTTATACCAGCGTTTCGCGAAGGCATAGAACGCCATGATGTTTTGATCTCATCGAATATAAAACTGGTATGCTGTCAAATCAGTTTCGCCGGATCAAACACTGTTTTCATTGCAGTAGATAATTCACTAACAAAAGCTTTGACCTTAGGATGTTGGTATTTGTGGGAAGGGTAAACAACATAAATACCAGTAGTGTGGGCATGCCATCCTGGTAACACTGGTACAAGACGCCCGGCTTCAATATCTTCCATTGCGACAAACTCTGTGATCATCCCTATGCCAAGTCCATTTAAGGCGAGTTGCTTAACAGCCGTGATGTCATCACATTTTACACATCCTTCAATGTTAACTGTAGCACGACGCTGCAATGCATTCATTTTCCATTCGTCGCCAATCGCTGAAAAACTAAGGCACTGATGATCGGTAAGGTCTTGCGGACGCTTTGGCTCACCATGCTTCTGTAGATAGTCAGGGGAAGCGTAGAGCGAAAAAAAACTTGTCCCGATGCGCTTAGCAACAAGTGTTGAGTCCTTGAGATCACCAGAACGTATAGCAACATCAAATCCCTCACCAACAAGATCAACAAAGGCATTACTTAAACAGACCTCAGCAGAAATATCGGGATATTTTTTTAAAAAACCACTCAGGAATCCAGGGAGCAGGTGAACGCCAAAGGCATTGGGAGCAGCAATTTTAAGAGCGCCACGTGGTTGTCCTTTTGCTTTTCCAAGCGATGCTTCTGCTACTTCTAAATCGTTTAGCGTCTTTTCACACATATGAAAAAAGTCCTTACCTTCCTCGGTTAAACCTAACCGTCGAGTTGTCCGATGCAACAACGAAACAGCCAGCCGCTGTTCGAGAGAAGCGACTTTAGCACTTACGGTTGATTTTGGCATACCCAGAAGTGCAGAGGCCGCTGTAAAACTTCCCGCTTGAACGACCTTAACAAACATTAAAACTTCATTTAAATCCATTAGTTATATTATCCATTAGTGCGAACAATGTTTCCAGATTGTCCTATCTAGTAATTCAAGAACAACTTATGTACAAGCGCAAACATCGAAAAGGAGAAGATTATGTCAGGCGCCTTTAAAGTAACAACAAGTCAAAATTCGGTTAGCTGTATCGACGACGAGTCGCGTCGCAACCTCGTCTGCCAAGCGATGAGTTGGCGTTACGCCGTCAAAAAGTTCGACGATAAGCAAAAAATTTCGGACCTTGATTGGGCAGTCTTAGAATCGGCTCTCCTTATGGCACCGTCAGCATATGGACTGCAGCCTTGGAAGTTTTTGATCATCCAAGATCCCGTACTAAAGGCAAAACTTGTATCGGCCTCATGGGGACAAAAACAGGTCGAAGAAAGTTCGCATTTTGTCGTGCTCGCCTCAAGGGAAGAGATCGACGTGCAATACATCAACGAACTTGTTGAACGCATGGCGCAAGTCAGAAATGTGCCAAAGGAAACTCTAAATCCTTATTACAACATGATTGCTTCCGACCTACTGTCCGGCCCGAAGAGCCACTATGTCTCCGAATGGGCTGCGCGACAATCCTACATCGCTCTTGGTACTTTAATTTCTGCAGCGGCCATGCTTGAGATCGATGCTTGTCCGATGGAAGGCATAGAACCAGATGAATACGACCGTATTTTAAACCTTACCGAAAGCGGATACCGGACTCGTGTTGTATGTGCTCTTGGATACAGAAGTGCGGAAGACAAATATTCAAAAATGCCAAAAGTTCGGTTTCCGTCACAGCGTATCGTTCACTATATATAAATGTATCAACAACAAAAGGAGTCTCAAATGAAATTAGGTGGTCTGTTTTTTCTGGTTCTTAGTCTTGTTTCTTGTGGTGTTCAGTCGTCAAATGAATCTATTCCAAGCAACGATTCAAACGAAAAGCTACTGTTTTCCTGTACGACGGATAGTGTTGGGGAAGACCATTACGTCTTAACGATCAACATCTATGAAGGCATTTTGGAAATTCTTCAACAATCCGTCAACGCACGGTTCGCTCAGCTACGCTATCCAATTGTTGAAACGGGCACAATTGTCTCTCGTTCTCCGGAAAAGTTCTCTTGCGCAACTTCGCGAGGTGCACCTGACTTTTATAACCTAAGGCTGGATGTCTTCGATGATCGAGTTGTTGTTCATCAGAGTGCTATAAACGCTCGTTTTGCAGAACTCTTTTATGCAATAAAAAAGCCAAACTAGTCGCTTGCAACGCGAACTCCAGGCGCTGTGTCCGACAGCATCGCCGCAATCCACGAAATCCCAACCCCATAGTCGCAATAAAATTTCTAAGTCCTCACCCGGCCGCAAAGCGATTCGGGAACATTTCGGGAACACACCTTCGCCCACCCCGTGCTAAATCGTGATAACTGATGCCACTAAAAACAAGATCAAATCTCAACAAGAACCACAAAGTTGTCTATGTTTATTAAGTATTTCGACGGGATGTTCCCGTCATGACTCCGAAATGTTTGGTTACTGGGTTCCGTGCGTTTTTGGCCCGGTGTACGATTGCAAATCGTTTTCACATCGGTTCAAATCCGATCGGCACCTCCGCTTAAGACCCCGCGAAAGCGGGGTTTTTGTTTTCTGGGGTAACGCTCCTTGTTACCTAAAGCGGGTTTTGGAACATTTGGGAAACATGCTTCTCACCTGAAATTATATACCGAGCTGCCTCAAGAGCGTTCTCAAATGCCGGGCTCACATCTGAGTTTTTAGCCCTAATAAGAATTGCGCTCATTCCTGCCTTAATTGCGCCGTGAAAATCTGCGTCGACATTGTCGCCAACCATCCAAATCTGGTCAGAATTAACAAGATTTTTTGCGTATCTAAATATTTCTTCGTGCGGTTTGCAGTACCCGATCAACGCCGAAGAAATAATTTCATCAAAGTAACTCGTAATTCCTACCTCGCTTACAATCTGATTAAGTTCTGGAACGTGGTTCGACAAAATGATTTGTCGAATGCCGCGTCCTTTCAGAAGATCGAGCGCCGGTATCACGTCTTCGAAGAGCGTGTTCTTCTTTTGGTTCAGCAAGACATGATGCCTCACCAATTTTCCTAGCCGTGCAGCGAGCAGGCCCTCAACCCCCAGATTGCGCAGCGCAGATTCGAAAGTAACCGACATTCTGTCCCACCAAGCTTCTGGTTCGGTGCAATCGAGCCACGGTTTGTCTGGTGAGTGCCACGGAAAGCCAGCACTTAATTGTTTACGAATGGATTGAACTTCGTACGGATGTCGAGGGATATTTTCGTTCAAGACCTCCAAAAAAGACTCGCTCCAAACCGAAGGGCGTGAAACCAAAGTTCCGTCGAAATCCCAAAATACCGTTATGCTATTCTTTGAGAAGCCGGTTTGGTTCATGCACTTTCTTTCACAGCTTTTGTGAGCAACATACGAATGTACGCGTGAAGCCCCAGTCCATTTTCTTCTGCGTTCTTCTTAAGTTCCTTCAAAAGCGCAGGAGGCAATCGAATGGATGTCGGGTGAACTTGGGCGCGCGTTTTTTCCCAAGCTTCAGCCTTTGTCATTTACGTGGACTGTCAACGTAGTGATTTCCAAACCGTTGGAGGCTTCGTCTTATGTTGAACTCGGATTTCCAAAATTGGAGACGCAGTAAGCTTGCATTCTTACTACATCTCAGCACTCGTACCAATAGTTCAATTTTCACATTCACACGAGCTAACACAAAAAAACTTACACCAGTTTCGAGCTCGCGTGAAGTCTCCATTTTGCGCGAGGCATATTGAAAACTGGAGTTTTAAGTCCGAAGTCATGGTATGATGCTACACACGTGACGGCAGCAACCACTGCAAGGGGCGATGCAATCGTCGCGTGAAACTTCAAGCGCACCGTGCGGCTCTATTATAGCCGAGACAGCGATAGCTAAAATCGAAAGAGAGAGGCGATCATTCTATTTTGTTTTGAATTCGGAGTCTGTTATGAAAATTTCTTCGCGATATTTTATTGGCTATGAAAGCAAGATTGATAAATTCGGCAACGATAGCTTGGCATATTACGCAGTTGAACGTGTGGAGTTGTACCAATATGGTAACTCATACGAAATCAAGGAAGACGCTATTACCTTCACAACACATGGCTGCTTTCCGATGAATCTCGTTGCTAAGGTAAATGACCAAAACGAATTCGAGATTTCCGACGTATCCGCGCAATTTATTGGTCGGGGGTATTACGTAGGCCCAATCAAAGAATTTCGTGTCATGCACTTTGAAGTCGCTCATTCGAAATACACAAATGAAAAATTTTTCGGCTCATATCTTTTTCTTCAGAGCGGTGTACGGGCCACAAAATACTGGTATGGGGAAAATGAATTTGACCCAGCGAAAAGGCCAAATTACATAACTCATCAGGAAGGCTTCTACATTTCTGAAAAAGAATACAGGCAGCTGGTAGCGCATCCTGAAGCCATCCCCGACTTTTACAAATCGCTAAGACTTCAGCTGTCAGAAAATAGCAGCTCAACAAACGCTTTTGTTTGCTCTCGAAAAACTTTGTCATCATAATGAAGCGTCGACATTTGCATAAGACCAGCCATATGCGTCACCAAGAGCTTTGCCGCACGCCGGGCCTCGGTTTTTGAGCTCAATTCTGCGTTTTGGACGGCTTTACAAATTTCTTGCTCTAGAAATTGTTCAAACTCGCCAATATAGAGTTGAATGCGGTGCTTTAGGTCTTTGTCCCGCATAGCGTCGGTGTGGACGCTATTAAAAAGAAAACACCCCTTAGGACATTCTCCTTTTTGCTGTCGGTCAAATATTTTATCAAAAAAATAGAGAAGTTTCTTTTTAAAAGGATGAGAGCTAGAAAAAACTAAAATTCGTTTCTGCGAAAAATCTTGGTTATAAGTTTCGAGAGCAGCAAGGTACAATTTTTTTTTGCTTTTAAAGGAATGGTAAAACGAGCCATTAAGCAAATCTAAACCTTTGAGCAGTGTCTGCAGCGAGGTCCCCTCGTATCCGGTTTTCCAAAAAATCTTCATCGCCTTTTCGATGGTTGCGTTGGTGTCGAATTCCTTTTGTCGTCCCATTCATTCCTCGTCTTTTCAAGGCCTCTATTTAAGATATCTTATTTTTTTGAGCAATCAATCAAAAAAAGCTTGACACCCTCTTCTAACGCAATTTAGAAATTGAGCTGTCGCTCAACTACAGAGGAGGATTTTATCTATGCTGCTAAATTATCTAGGACTTTTATTCATATCGGCACCATTGCATGCTTACAGCGATGACTACACCCTCACCCGCGCACTTGATTCATTGGCAACGCATAAGGCGCAGTTCCATTGCACCTCGTCAAACACGTCCATGCGCGATCTTTCTATTTACTTGCCCATGACAAACAACACCACCCCCGTTAATCAGGCAGTTGTTGTTGCCGACTACCAGGATATGATGGGAAGTTACGAAAACGTTCGCTGGTCCGATAACGGCACTTCTTACGAAGGCAATGCCATTGCAGGCTCAAGCCCACTTAAAATTCGCATCGACAAAACAACCTACACCGGGGTCTTTAACAACGAAGATCTTAAGTGCACACGCGTGGGGGAAGAACGCCCTGTAAGCAAAAATAACACGCCAACCAAAGTTGTCCCAAATGTTGCGTGGCGCTGCCTTAATGCTGATGGCGAAAAATTTTCGATGCACGTTGAGTTTGTTGGCATTGGTCAGCCTTCGGATAACTCAAGTGTTTTGATTATCAATGAAAGCAGTGTTGTGACGAAATTAAAACTGAACTCCGAGACAATGTCCGTTACTGGCGCTTTAACAGGTCGATTTATAAATTCGCCAGACGACAACGGTCTTCTTGGGGAAATTGTGACCGGCGGCGCAACATTTTCTGTAAGCTGTCCACGCCAATAAATTCCTAACTCATGGAATGGGCCCTCCCCGTTCCCCTTCTCACAAACCCATGAGAAAAAGCAGTCAGGGTAACCGTCTTGGAATAGGGGGGGATCACATGTCTGATGTTAAGAAAATAGGAATTGATTTGTCAAAGGATTGTTTTGTACTTTTCGGTGTTGATGAACGAGGCAAAATGATTAACGATGCGCTTTGTTTCGGTGAAGCAACCTGAACACCTGGATTTGCAGATTATCCACCGCATTCGAGAAAGACTTGTTCAATCGAAAGTTGCACTTTGCAGTCAGATTCGTGGCTACCTTGGTGAATTCGGCTTTGCACTGAAAAAAAGTCCATCCTTCCTTAAAAAGCGCTCCCACAGCTGATTGACGATAACGCGAATGATTTAACCCCAAGAGCTCGGGCGACGTTACAAAAGGTGTTAAACCGCGTTGAAACAAAAGTTGTCTCGGAAAACGTGATCATCGTTTTGCCAATCGCCGAAAAGCAAGTGGGAGTCAGCTGTTCGGGCGCAGCACGCTTTAAGACCGCTGTTACGTTACCTGGGGCTTTGGATGGCCGCTACCTGACCATGTCCGTGTTCTGAATGGGCAATCGTTAAATCGCATTTATCGATTTGGTCCGTATTAGTCGATGTTTGGTATCTTTTCAACAAACGCGTCGATATCGGCCGACAAGCTTTCAAGTCGGTCTGCAATGGCTCCTGTCTTATCGAGTAAGTTGATCACATTTGAATGCGAAAAATCGCCGTTGCCAAGGTTTTTATACGACACACCCAATACAACGGCGAGCTCGCGGACCTGCGCATCGTTGGCGGGCGACAAAAACGTCCACTGTTGCTCGTCTAGCTTCCGTGCTTTCATATACCTTTTAAGTTGGGCGGGACGATCTTTTTTAGCGTCGAATGACACGAATACAAATTTGACGCCTTTCTTATGCTTGTCTAAAAACTTCTTTTCGATGTTCTGAAGCTTTGCAATCGTAAGCGGGCATGAATGCGAACAGCTTGTATAAGCCATACTGATGACAACAGACGAACCTAAAAAACTTTTTAACTGCACGGATTGGCCGTTTTGATTTTGCCAGATTGAATTGATTTGATAAACCGAGTTTTGTTCGGCTTCAGCTGCATAAACATTGCTGCTTGATACGAGCAAAGCCCCGATTATTTGAAGCAATTTTTTCATTGGTTTTACCTCACACACCGAAAGCCCAGATTCCACACAGAGCTTTGCCCTTTTAAACTCGAACGAAATGCGAATCTCATAAAAGCCGCATAATTTTCGCGATTGGCTTTGGTTAAAACACCACCTCCGCAAAACATATTTTTATTAAACGAACTGTCTTCGCGGCTTTCGCCGGTCACAAAGCTAGAGTTGAAGTCCTCGACCCATTCCCAAACAAGTCCATGCATATCCCATAATCCATAATAATTTTTATACACGCTTCCAACGTTCTTAAGCTGCTTTTCGCGTGGCTCGCCATACCATTGTAAAATACGATCGAGGAAGCCGGCATTGCTATTGGCGTCGCGTTCTGTTTCGGACGCGGCAGCAAGATATTCCCACTCGTCGGTTGTCGGCAGACGCATGTCAAAGCTCTTACAAAAAGCTCGGGCTGCAAACCACGACACACCGGTGACAGGCGAACGCGGGCTTAGCTGCTGAACAGTTGCCGATTCAAGATAAGTCTCGTCCGTATAAAGCTTCGAAGCCGCCTGTTTTTTCCAACTTGGATTGAGGTTCATGAAAGTTTCATACTCCTTCCAGGTAACAGGATACTTCATGACTGATAGCGCATTCACCTTAATCACGGGTGATGTGAAATCTTGCTTTGTATTTTTGCCAGCAGGGGCTTGTGATAGCCAAAATGCTATCAGCTCACCACTTGGGACTTTTATCATCTCCATTGCACGACTTTGTGCTGAGGACAAACTCAATCCTAAAATTGCAAATGAGGCAAAGCGAAGACTCATCTTAGTGTCCAGTTTCGGAAGGTTTTTGCGATAAAACACTCATAACGTCTTTAACGTTTATAACCTGTTTTGCGTTTCCCCATGAATGATAAACAAATGTAAGAACGTTCGCGATATCTTCGTTACTAAGCCCAAGCGCAGGCATAACACCGTTAAAATGAGCTCCGTTAACAGAAATGGGGCCGGCTAGGCCGTTTTTGACGACACCAATCGCGCGCTTAAAATCTTTGTTCAGCCAGTCGGACCCAGCAAGCGGAGGGAATGCCCCTGGTATACCTTTGGCATCGGGTTGGTGGCACGCCGCGCAAACCTGATTGAACACGGTTTGGCCCATTTTCATTTGATCGGCAAGGCTCGTTGCCTTCAACACCTTTTCTTCGTCTGTTACCTTTTGAATGGCTCCCCCTTCCGGAAGATAAACATTGTCGGCAATTTTTCCCGAATAGATTTCCTTTTGATCGGGCCCATTCACACTGATCAAACCAAGCGCACCTTTGTTGAAAGTTCTGAAAATGGAGTGATCGACAACAACTAAGTTGCCTGGGGCGTCGACCTTAAATTCGACAATGGTCGATCCGCCTGCAGGAACCAGCGTGGTTTGAACGTTTGTATTAAAGTTGCTGCCGCCTTCTGTAAAAACCTTATCAAAAATTTCGCCGATCACGTGAAAGGACGAAACCAGATTTGGTCCGCCATTGCCAACAAACAATCGGATGGTTTCGCCAACGGTTGCTTTTAAAGACTTTTCGCCGGATAAAGAGTTTGTGGCACCATTAAACACAACGTAAGTCGGTTTTTCGTCGATTGCTTTTTCCATGTCGAAAGGTTGGTAGCCCTGTTTACCGAATTTACCTTTCGTATAAAAGTCGCCCTGCATGACGTAATACTCACGATCGACTTTTGGCATACCCTCTTTCGGTTCAACTAAAATAAGCCCATACATTCCGTTTGCGATGTGCATGCCAACCGGAGCCGTCGCACAGTGGTAAACAAACAACCCATGATTGAGGGCTTTAAACGAAAACACACTTTCGTGGCCAGGAAGTGTAAAGGATGAAGCCGCGCCGCCACCTGGCCCGCTAACAGCGTGCAGGTCGATGTTGTGCGGCATTTTAGAAGTGGGATGATTTCGCAAATGGAATTCGACAAGGTCGCCTTCACGTACGCGAATAAAACTTCCAGGAACCGAGCCACCAAATGTCCAAAATGTATAATCAACACCATCCGTAATTTTCATTTTCTTTTCGATGACGTCTAACTTGACGATCATTTTTGTGCTGTGTTTACGAGTGATGGGTGCAGGGACTTGCGGCGGAGAGGTTAATACAGCTTGCTCCTCTCCCTCAATCTGAGCGAATGCAAAAACGGGCGAAAAAATAATTAACATTGTAAGTAAGACATCTTTTGTCTTCATGGAACCGTGCTCCTGTCTTGTATTGCATTTTGTGTGTGGGCTTCTTCAAGAAGCCCCAAGTGCACGCCATATGCCAAAAAAAAGCTAATTAATCGCTAAAGTTAGTGACAGGCCTTTAAGGCATTTGAGACACAATGTCGCAACCCGAGATCCATTGTCTCGCACAGCCAGCAGCAAAACCGTGTGAGCGAGATGAGTGGACTGACGATGGCGACCCGCAAAGGAAGTTTTGCAAGTGGCGACGATGACGCGAAAACCGAAGCCGAGCGCGATAAGTTCAAAAAACTTTTTGCCCGGACGCTTGAAGACGATACGACGAAATTCTTTTAGAATGCGCTCTGAAACTGTGATTTTTTTTATAATTTTCAAGCAACTCAACACAACAAAATTCGTGTCGCGACTCTTAACCGCCTGTTAAAAAAAAAGAGCCTCGCGCGTTTTTTTTGAATTGCTGGTTTGTCAAACCCTCTCTACAAAGATCCTATGAGCAATGGTGCTCGGATTTAACAAAAGGAAAAGAGTATGAGAACGATTTCGATATTTGCGGCCCTTGCGGCATTGGCGGGTTGTGGTCAGTTTCAATCAGATCAGGCAAAGACAAAGGATGACTCGAATGCTTTTGTCGACATTCCGGATTGCATCAATGGAAATGGGGCAGGCGAAAAGTTTGTGAAAAACGATTATATTTTTGTGATTGATGGCCCGGCTTTCCAGAACAGCAAAGAAATCCTTGATAGACTGACTAAAAACGAGCTGCTTTTTTCAAATGTAACGATTAGCGAGCAAGAGACAGCTTTAATTGCATTGATACAAATAAATCCAAAAATTTCAGATGATGCAAAATCCCGTGGTAGCGCAATATTTGAATTAATGGAACTTGCAGCCCTACCGCAGTCAGTTCTCTCCTGTAATTATCTGCAAAAACTCTGAAGCACGGCTCAATTTCAACTCTCGCTTTTGCCGTCCAGTTAATTTTGATGTTTAACCTATAGTCACCCGCCGCGTATTTATAACCTTAGAAAAATTGGCATTTTGCTTGGCATCTCTCTTGCTAATTGACGCTTCGGTGCGTCTCTCAGTCAAGGTACAAGCGCACTGGTCCGGGCTTTAACACAAAGTTAAAAAAAACCCTGAAGGATCAGTTTTTGGAATTGAGTGGAGTTCGTTTCGGTCGTTAGGTTGTATGAAGAGCAATGTAGCTCTAAAAAAGGAGAATGTTATGAAGAAGCTAGTTATGAAATCATTGGTTTCGGTTTTTTTTGTAGCCTGTGGTGCGCAAAACTCTGCAAGCGTTGAACTTGACGCGCAACCAGAGAAACCTGCGGCTGTTAATTGCATCGACGCGCCAGGAGCTGGGATAAAATTTGTAAAAAACCAATACAACTATGTCGTTAACGTAAACGACACTTCAAAATCGGACCTTGTTGTCATTCTTGATATTCAATCGAATAAGTTTCTCTTTAAAACAGATATGATGGTGATGACTTCAGATAACATTGTGATTTTCAACTTTGACTTCAGCGATGCTTTGCAAAATAATCAACGCACAGCTGTTGAGACAGCGCTTGCAAACCTTGTTAAAATTCCTGGTACGACCTTGTCCTGTAATTATCTCAATGGTGCCGTTGGAAACAGCGTCTCTGGATCGAACTGATAACTATGCGGAGCATATTTCAGTTTCGCGATCACCGAGAATTTTTAAAAGAGTTCTATGAGTTTCAAAAGCGATCGCGTTCCGGATATAGTTATCGTTCGTTTTCTGATGCTGCCGGCATCCAATCCCCCAATTACTTAAAACTAGTTATTGATGGGAAACGTAAACTTTTGTCACACAATATTTTTCAGTTTGCACGCGCAATGAATCTTGGTTTTAGTGAGGGCGAATATTTTGAAGCGATGGTTAACTTCACTCAAAGCACGAGCGTAGACGAGAAGAAATATCATTCCCTGCGCTTAAAAAATTTGAGTGCCAATTTCGGCCAACAAAAAGTTCTAAGCACTCAATATGCTGTTCTCTCTGCCTGGTACATGCCGGCTGTGTTGGTCTGCCTTGGGGAAAAGGACTGCACCATTGAACTGATTTGCAATATGACAGGAATCACCCAGGAAACCGCAAACAATGCCGTTGAACATCTTTTGAAACTTGGAGTTGTTGAAAAGAATGGAGATCGCTTTTTAGTTACTGGAAAACATCTAGATGTTCGTGCTAAAAATGGATCTAACACAATTATTGACACCTTTTTACAAAAGCAGCTCGAACGTTCATTAAATGCTTTCCAAAACCGTAAAAAAACGAACGCAAAATTTTTCTCACACACATTTTCGATCGACAGCGAGTCGTACGATCTCTTCATCGATCACATCCGTTCGTTTGTGGACGCCACTGCTCAAAAGGCGCAATCACTCAACACAGAAAAAGTCGTTCAGTTGAATATTCAATATTTTCCAATTAAAACGTAATTTCGTCACCACGTGGTCTGGGGCAACATGGGTGGGGGTTGTTTAGTCAGCATTCGACTACACTTCATCAGCCTCTGTCGGAACAATTCGATGGTCAATTTTCAAATTTTGGTGTTTAGCAAAGACTCCAAAATCAAAAAACGTGTCCGCAATTCATTTCACAAAATCAAAAACTGCAAATCTTCGCACCATGCTCAGTCGTGTTGGAAATTCTTTGACCGGTCGTGATGCCTGTGGCCATATGCCGACCTCGATAAATGACTGAAGTCAATTTACTCACGGGTTAGGATTGTTGGGAAGAGGTTTTAAACGCCTATCAACCAATCCGAGCAAGACGTTTAAGGCTTATTTAATCAATAATCCGGACATTCAACAAGGCTTATTGCAGACGCATACGCCTTCCCTATAAATGAAGCTGTGAACCGAAAGACAACCTGGTATGGTTATCGCGGCCCTTGCGGCAAAGCGGAGTGAAAAAGTTTAGTAACTGTTTCTGGGACACAACCAATGCGTTCAATGGTTGCGGGATTTATCTTGGGTTTAACGGCTCTCAAGTCGCTAGCAAGAATTGAACGTACTTTGTTCCATTCCAAATTTGAACCCTGAGTGTACTCATAAAACGAGTCGACAAATGCCGTGGCATGCAGTTGTGAATAAGTAAGTGGAGTTGACGGCAGCTTGAGCGGCACTGGTTTGGTCTTGCTGTTTGTTTAATAAGTCTTTCAAACCGAGTTTGGTTTTCGAGAGAAAGTGAAGCGATCGGTGGGCCAAAAAACGCATTTGCTTGTCGAGCCGAAACTAATCCACCATTCATCCGAAGGGTTGGATCGGAAAGCGCTCCAAGCGAAATTGCCGGATGATTGACGTAATCGACAACAAAGTTACGTAGCTTGTGCACGTCTTCGGTCTGATGTTAAGAAAATAGGAATTGATTGCCAAAAGATTATGAAGATCGAAGGAATTGGTCCAATTACAGCTACTGCATTAGAAATACCCCCTGCGAGGGCCTGCAGCACGGCCCGTCCAGTCAAAAAAAAATTGACACGCGACAAAATTTTACCAATCGATAGAATGGATCGTAGTAAACTCGTCTTTAAAAGGGAGTAAAGAATGCGGAATACGATTGTCATTTTGTCGATTTTATCTTTTTCAGTTGCGTGTAAAGTGCGGAACTTTAATACCGAGAGCTCGACAGAGGCATGGGACACATCGTCCGAAATTCAAAAAATGCTTGCGCAAGAAAGACCTGTCGACGGTGTAAAAAACATCACTTATACGATCGTTTCGACGAAAGATGGAAAGCCGGTCGTGATGCATGTCGCCATTGAGATGATTAGTACCGCGGGTTCGCTGACCCCCGATCGTTCGTATCCGCCGACAAGCGCCTATCAGCAAGAATCAAACGCTTTTGGACTCGCTACACTGACGACCGATCGTACGCGAACGGACAAATCGGTCTTGGCTGATTTTCCGGACAGCAAGGGGCATGTCAGAGCCTATAAACATTCAAATGGAAGACTTTTATATGAATTAAATTTCGAAAAGAATACAATTCAAATGACCGAAAACAACGACCGCAAAACATTTGCTTTAAACGTCATGTTTCCCGGCAGTTTAGACAATCATGGTAATGATGCAACCGTTCCTGAAAATTATCGCGAAAAAACAGGTAAACTTTTACTTGGCCCAACCAGCCTTGCTGCAAAATACATTTATGCCGACGAACTTTTAAAAAAGGTCGAACAGAGTAACAATGGTGGTTCTGGCGATCGCTATGAAGTTTTCGAAGTTTCGAATGCTTCCAAGATGAAAATTAAGCCTTCCGAGTTGAAAAATAAAACAATGAGAGACCTAGCCCTTATCGGCATTGCCGAAAATGAAGCATTGCGCGAAGGTCTAGGCGTCACATCGCTGAACACCGAACACGATCGGTATATGAATGATGTTCACAGCTCGATTTATATGACGGCACTGGAAAAAATTCGCAACAATAAACCTGTTAATATTGAAAAGATTAGAGAGAACGTCGTTAATTCCCGAGAAAAATATCTTCGCGAGACAGACCGCAGAAAGTAAGTTAGTTTAATTGTCTTGGCGATTGAAGACACAAAATAACAGGTAAAAATGGCGTTTCATAAGTTAGTGGAGTGTTTTGTTGACTGGATATCTTGGAGGGGCAGTTGCTAGTCATGTGCGCGTAAGCAATCCCTTGTTCAGTCACACGCTGTTTCCTATCTATATTGCCGCTTTCGTCGAAGCTATCGTTGAAATTCACAGTTTTGTAAGTTGCGTCGTATGTATTCGAAGTGCTCGCCGTTTTCGTGCAAAATTGGTTCAGCGACCGAAAAGACACATGCGCTACCGTCGTTCGCAGTTCCCGAATAATGTCCAACTGGTAGAATCGCGAGGAGCTCGCGGATTTGATCTTGGGTTGCGCCTAAAAAATCCTGATCTGCGAGTGCAGGAACCGATAACAAGATAAGAATTAGGGCAGTGGATTGGGATTCATGGGAACTCCTTTAAATAAAGTGAGTCCATAGTCAATTCTGCTCGGTTTGGAAAGAAAAATTCGGCGGGTACAAAGTCTATTTAGTACGATTCAGTCCGCATGTAACGCTTTTGCCTACCTTAGTTGTGCATGCAAACGATGACTTGGTCGTCTCCTGATGATCTTCAGTGACGTTTAAATATCCTGTGATCAAAGATTCGGCGGTATTCCCAGCTTGCTGCGCAAAGGCTCGTAAGGCATATTCGCGTGAATGACTTCCTTTTAAATCAGTAGCCGTGCACTGCAGGAATGACGGTTTACCAACCTCAAAAGGGTCAGGAACACAAGTAAGCGTTCGGTTGGTGTGGGAAACGTTGTCGATCAGGATTGCACTATAGTTTTCAGCAAGCTCACTTTTTATAAACGTAACGCCTAAAGTTTTAGGTTGCATACTGACATCCTCATTGGGTCGACACGCAAACATCAAACCGTCCTGCTGACCTTCCTTCCGCTCGCATGTGTGGAGGACAATTACGGGCTCCTCACCTGCACTTCCCGTAGCCATCGCTGCGAGAATTAAGCCGCCATCAGGTTTGTCAGGTGCGATCAAACCGAAGGTTGTAAAATTAGATTTAACTAAATACATAGACAAGCATTTGATAAAGACATCACTGGGCGCTTTGCGGTAAACTTCGCAGTCCACTTTTTTTCCTGCTGCCGTGTCGAGGTAGGCGCTCTCAATACCCGACGTCTCAATTTTTCCTTTAAAAATACGGACGGTTTTATCAACACCGCGACCTGACGCCGCCCTTTCCGCTTCGGAACTCGAAGTTTGTTTTTTTCAGGCCGAAAACGAAAGCATGGTAGTTGTAAAAACGGCAGCAAACTTAAATTTTTTCATTTCTTTTCCTTATTCTGCTTAGGGCTTTGCTATTAAGGTACCAACCAGGCTACTTACTTTCAAGGTCAACCGTTCGATTTCTTTTTTGGCTTCTAAACGAACTTATTCGTCTGCAGATGTTGTCGAGAGGGTTAAGGTACCAACCGGGCTACCTACCTCTAGGCTGCGTTGGTATTAAATGCCAACCCCACCCTGATCATTTAGAATGGTCGCACCATTTTGTTTTTCGCCATTAATCGCTTGCACGGTGATTTTCTTAATTGCCGGGAAAAACTTTTGGAAGGCAAATTTTACGCTAGTGCCAACCAGTGATGCCTTGCACGTAACTGTGAATTCAAGGTGAACCTCGCTATGAGTCCCTTCTTTTTTCTCATGATGTATTGTCTTTGCGCCCCTTTCTTTTTGATGGGACGACGCTTCGCTTTCGTGCTCATGATCGTCATCTTCTTTTACGAACGGTTCAATTTTTTTTGCCGTTACATCACATCCGCCTTTTGGGTCGAGGATCACCATTTCCGAAAATTTTTGGGTTAAAAGATTTATTTTTTCGTCTCGCGTCTTTTTATCCTTTGCGGTTTTTGCGTCGTGTTCGAAACCATAAATGCTCGATGAGGGGCTTTCAAAATGAATGACGCCGCTAAGCCCATCGAACGCGAGGTCTACTTTTGCGGCACCATGTTCATGAGCGCTATGCGCAAAGGCCGGCATTAGTTTAAAAATGACAACGAGAAAAAACGAAAAGTAATAAATTGACCGTTTCGTGCAAAGGCTTCTTTTCATCGATCATCTCCTGTTACCAGGTTGGACACAGAGAACAGACTACAGGTTTTTGTCATCCAATCCAAATGCCAGTCTGTACTTATCCGTCACAAAAAATGCGTTATTTGCAAAGCTAACTGGGGCAGGTAAGGCATGCCAAGTTGCGCGACTTCGGTTGACAAGCAATAAGCTTCACATAAAGTAACAACTGCAACGTTTGTATCTCTCAGAAGGAGTTGATATGAAATTATTAAAACTTATTTTAGGTGTCGTTATAACGTTTTGTCCCGGTGTATCAAATGCTGCAGTATCGCGTAGCTTTGCTTTAAGCTCATGGCTTTCCTATCGGCTCTATCAGACGTTAAACGTCGACGAGAATGCTACGGCTGGTGGGCAAGTCAAAAGTCTTATGACACAACATATGCGACTCGATTGTTATCACTTGCCGCGCTACACCTGTTCCTTGAACATAGAACCGTTCGCATTACAAACCGGTCCACGTGGAAGGCAAGAGCTTACGTTTTCCGATGCCGCTGCGTCGAGCGCTCTTTACAACGCGTTAAATGTTATGCCTGATGCTGGCGTCAAGCGAGTTGAATCCGGTGGAACATCGCTTTCGTGCAGCTCGGCATCGTGTGTTGTTGTGTTGCATGAAGCGGCCCCCGAACCTTTGCCTCCCCCACAGCCAGCACCGACGCCAAACTGCCATCTCAGCTATGAGGCCTGCTCTTATTACGGCTGGTGTTACCAACCCAATAGCGGCCGCTTTGACTATGGCTATTGTTACGGAATGCGCGAGTACAATTCGTGCAGTGGAACCTGGTCCGAGTGCTACTAAGCAAAGTTTGTCCATGAATTCTAGAACAAGGAACGGCCAGGAAGCTCGACAATTCACGACGTCGATTACGTACTTGCAGTGAGCAAGGATTATAAGGGAACTATCCAAAACAGCTTTGTAACGCTGCGCACCTCTGAAGGCGTTGGCTCGTGCGGCTATACCTTTGCGGTTGAGGGAGAGTATGTGATTTGGGCAAACAACTTGCGTGGGAATCTCTCGACAAGCGTCTGCTCTCGCACAAAACCGATGCCGTTTGCAGCGGACGATCTCCTTTGGCTTAATTCACACTAGATGAGCAGACCTGTTGGATAAGGGAATAAAAGCGCACCGCTCCTTTGTATTTAGATTTGTAAATAAAGGAGAGACTATGCTTTTACGTTTGATACTTGCTTTTGTTCCATTTTTTACTTTCACTCAGCTCAAAGCCGATTCCATCTATCGAATTGAAGTTGGCGAGGACTATTCTTAATACTCCACTCATGATTTACGTCAGCGTGTGTGGCAGCTCGAACGAGCGGTCGCACAGCTGCAACAGAAGGTTTTTGAACTTCAAGTGCAAGCAACCGCCACACCTGTACCAAAACAATGGACCTGTTACATTCAATCGTTCGCACAGACCTTTACAAATACGGCTGCCACCGAATCCGCAGCAAAGGCCGCCGTCATACAGCAGTGCTCTCGTCGATACGGGGCAATGCATTGCAGTGGTACCGATGTGAAGTGCGGAAACTAATTTTCGCTTTGTTAAGTTAAAAACAAATTCAGCAGCGACCAAGAAAATTGGCAATAGCTAGCGCCGCAACTTTGCCGCCGTTTTGATTTTTCAACATTTCAGACCAGCTTTTTACATTTCCGTGTATACGCCGATCTTCCAAGACCGTCATGACCGTTTCGCGAAGAAGATTTGCCGTGACGGCGCTTTTTTCAAGTTTTTTACCAAGGCCAAGTTCCTCGACACGTCGTGCTGTCATGGCTTGTTCGCCCATCTGCGGAATGACGATAAGCGGTATGTTGTGTGCAAGGGCTTCAAGCGTTGTGTTCATGCCCCCATGAAAGACGCAGACCGCGGTGTGCGGAAAGATTTTAAGCTGAGGAACGTGCGGCGCAACTGTGACGTTTTTGGGAATGACGCCGAGGTTTTCGACGGCCACACGATCGCCTGCGGCCAATACAATTTGAATCTGAGGATCATTTTTAAAGGCGTCAATGCACATCGAAAAGAACTCAGGCCATTCGTTAAAAACCGTACCAAGCGAAAAGAAAAGCGTTGTCTTGTTTTGAAACGGCGATGTGTCGAAGGCGACGTCTCGATCGCGAGGGTAATGACACATTCCAGTAAACACGTACCGTGCGTCAAAGGTCTCGGCTTTAGGCTGAATGGCGCTTGGTATGGTGACCAGATTAAGCGCCTCGGCGTGTGTCCACATTGTTTTGATATCAATCGGAGTCGTATCGAAGCAAAGTTCTGCAAGCTTTTTCATGCCAGCCAGGATTTCCTCAGAATCCCACTTATCTAAAAACTGCTGCGCGATTTGCGGCGGCATAAGTGAAAATTGTGAGTTTGTTGCATAGGTGGGCCGAATGATTGCCGAGGGGATTTTCGATCCTTGCGCAAAGGTGCGGCCCCAAATGCACATATTGTCGTAAACAATGAGATCGAGTTTGCGGGCCATAATTTTTTCTTTTACTTGCGGTATGGCTGCTAAACCGTCGCCTATCAATTTTTTAGGGAGATGCGTTATTGCATCTTCACCGCTTTTAGGGCCAGAAATTCCCGGAGAGGTGTATTCGATAAAGTGCGCGCCCGCTTCTTCAATCAGTTTTCGATAATTTTTTAAACCACAATAATCGACTTCGTGCCCCATGGTCACAAGCTCTTTTACAATAGCGAGAGTGGGGTTAATGTGACCGTGAGCAGGCATGTTTAAGAATAAAATGCGTGACATGTTGCCTCCTAAGTAAGGGAAAGGCGATAACACAGTTTTGAAATCAAGTCTTGCTGGTACAGTGCAGCCTTTTTCGTTTTGGCGATAGAAGACGCCGACAGGCATGTCGGTGTTAGAGTTCGCATCGCTAGAATTTTTGTTGTATAGAGCAAACAGTTTTCCACCAACTTAAACAGGAGCGCCTCTATGAAGTCTATTGCTTTAATTGTTTTCGGCCTTAGTTTTAACTCCGTCGCGCATGCGGAAGTTGCTGCGGCCACCATGCAAACTTTTACAACCTCAGATCAAAAGGTGTATTTGCGTAATGGCACACAATATTTTTCTGTTAGCGAGTGCTCGGTGACAACTCGTACCGAAAAATGGGGCGATGGCGTGCTGTCTGGTTGGACCGGAACGGACACTCAAAGCAGTGACTGCGTTCCTGAAGACAGCAGTTCAAATCACGATCGCATCTGGCTTTCGCGCAACGGCAACGGCCTTATTGTGCGTTTTGATACGACAGCCTACGCAGACGTCGGCACGGGCACCTACTCTTCAATGAACATACAAGCCGATGCGCAAGCTGTTTTCACTCGTGGAAATTGGAGCACCTATGAAAACGGTGGGTACGTTGAATTTAGTTTAACCGACGCGGGTGGGCAGGCAATCAGCAATGCAGTAGCGGATGAAATCTGTTCGGTCACGCATTCCGGCCTTGCGGAAATGTTTAGCCGCCAAGGGCTTTGGTTTTCAAATTTTAGTTGCAGCGGGCGCTATCACAATCGTGGCATTTCAAATTTCCGCGGTTATAAAACACGCCTTCGCGAATACAATCGCCCGGTATTCGTATCGACCTTGGGATTTTTGGTTGGTAACTAAAGAATCCGTACTCTGTTGATTATCGGCGGCACAAATGGATAATTCTCAGCCACCGCTGGAAATTGCACCACCGGTGTTGATTTCGTGACATTCGTAAACGGTGCGATCCCTGTGATAGACACCCAACGCGTCCTTTTTATTTTCAATTGAGACCCCAACAATCATATAAGACAAAAAAACAATTTCCACCGAAAAAAGCGGCACATTTTCGGCATCTCGCTGCGCGAAAGTCAGTTTTCCATTGCGATATGTCCCGCGTAGCTCGACCCCGGTTGTACCAATACGAATTGTAGGGTTGGAATATGTGTCGTAGATCGTCAGATTTTGCTGTGGCCCCTGTATGCTGTAGCACATCATTGATGGCGTGCTATCTCCTCCGGAGGCCGAAGTAAAAAAACCAAAGAAAGCAATTAGAATAAAGTAACAGAGCTTCATTTTATCCTCACTCAAACAAAAATACATGCGCCGTAGTCTTCGTATGATACGGCGGAACTTCGCTCGAAACAGAAGAGACGTGAAAAGGACGGGTAAATGAATAGACCGGCCCCTTCGCAGGGTAAATTTTACGAACGGAATCCACTATACCGTCTGCAGCGTTTAGACTCAATTTTTGTCCGTCGATTGCGAGTTCGCACGTGTCAGTTGTACCGAACGGCGGGACCTCGCTAGCAACGCTATTACAGGAAAGCTTACCGTCGACAAAATAAGCGGGGTTAGATGGGGATTTTAATTTTTGAGCGGCTTCTAAAATGGCTTTCGGCTCAACCGAAACCGAGACATATATTTTAGCGCTCTGCGTCGCTTTATAAGGTGGAACCTCACTTGAAAGCGAAGACAACAACACCTTTCCTTTAAACGAATAATGAGGTCCAGTTGTGGGTTTTATCTTTGTAATCAGGACACCCATCACATCACTGACCTGAGACAAGGTTGCGCTCTTTCCATTGACTCCAAGGGTGCACGACGCTGTTGTTTTATACGGAGGAACTTCGCCACTGGTTTGAATGCATTGGAGATCTGCGATTTGCGAATAAGCTGGACCTGTTTGTGCAACCAATCCCTTTGCTGCCGAGAGCAAGGCATCGGCAGGCAGCTCTTCTGTTTGATAAACATCGCCAGGAATCGGCTGACCAACGCTACTGACTTGAGTCGTCTCTTGGAAACCGCGCGATCTGCAGGAGAAAAAAATTAAAGTCGAAAAAACGATGCTAAAAAAAAGTCTTTGCATAAAATCCCCATGATAGAAGTTGCATTGGTTCGACTGAACACAGTATAAATGAAAACTAAAGTTCCACCGTGAAATACGCAGGCAAGTTGTTCTTTACAAAACCTTTAAAGCGAATGTTTTACTTTCCATAGGAGCCGAATCTATGACGGTTTTAGAATACCGTGATTATAAAGAATATCTGCGCGACCTATGCACGTCCACAGATATGACCTATGTAAAGCTTGCACGCGCCGCTAAATTCCCTAGGCAGTACATCGGTCAAATTTTGCGTGGAAAATCGCATTTGAATGACGATCAGGGCGCAGCAATAGCTAGGTTATTAAAATTTAATGAACTTGAAATGGATTATTTTATTTTTCTCATTCAAGAAAACAAAGCTACAAGTTTAGAAACAAAAAAGTATTTTCGGAACAAATTGGAAAAAATTCATATTGAACTTCTACGCAAGGCGACTTCTAATGGCAAAGAAGAAAATGTGTATGACACAGCAAACTCCGAAGAGATGAGCGAATACGTAATGAATGTGGAATTGCAAATTTGTCACACGCTTCTGTCTCTGCCTGACTTTCAAGTTGACATGCGAAAGCTGGCTCATCATTTAGGCCGTTCTGAAAACGAAGTAGAAGACCTGGTTTTAAAATTAGTAGAGCTTGGTTTTGTTGAAAAACGCGGTCTGCAGTTCGTCCCAACAAAACGTTTTGTGCACATTCCAAAATCTTCTAGACTTGCCGAACAACATGCAAAAAGTTGGCGTCTTAACGCCTTAAGCAACCCAAGAGCCTCTGCAGAAGCAAGTTTAAGATTCACCTCAACGATCGTTGCGAGCAAAACCGCAAAGGCCGAGCTCATTCGAAAAATGCGCGGCCTGCTTAGCGAATTTCATAGCAACCTTGAAGCCGCCCCGAATGAGCATGCCTTCCAAATCAATGCAGATGTTTTTTCAATTTAATTTATAGGTCAAGGCCGATTGGGAGACGCTCGGCCCCGGTTAACCAGCTTCCCTGCCGGCAGCAGATAACTTTGTTTTAGTCATCAAATCCAAATGTGAGCGTGTACTTGTAACCGTCTTTCGTAATCAAAGAAAAGCTATAGGCTTGCAAACACAAACCGCTTTGTTCCGGCTTCTTTTGCCGCATCGAATACGTTTAAGTTTCCTATGACGTTTAGTGTGATGGTTTCTTCGGGTTTGTCTTTGGCTTCGTTAATATCGGCAAGACCAGCAAAATTAAACACGACCTCGGCATCTTTACAGGCGCGTTTGACGGCTTCTTTATCAAGAATGTTTCCGACCATCATTTTTTGTTTCAGACCCAAAAATGGTGAAGGTGACAAATCAAAGATTGTCACATCATGACCTTGTTCCGAGAGGTCTAAATATGATTCGAGCGGCGCCTTGCGGCAGTCACACACGACAATTTCAATTCCCTCGCGACTGCAGGTTTCGCCTAGCTCGCGCATAAGGACCAAGTTTTCAGCAAAGGATGTGGACGAAACGATCAGTTTGCGTTTTTGGTTTTGCTGCATAACTTGTTTCCTGCTCCATTTGGTCCATAAGTATAACCTAAAGTCTGTAAAGGTTCCACACAGACGCTTGCCGTCAATTTATCGAGAACGGCTCGTAAAGTTTTTATTTTGTAGAAATGTAAACGTCGATTTGAGCGTTTGTCGGATCGGCCGCTCTTGCATCGTAAAGTTCAAAGTCATACGCAAAGCTACGCTTCAACTTTTTGCCTTCTGTTGCAGACCAAACCTCTTTCCACGTACTCACCACAATCCCCGGGATTTCACCTTTTGCCGAAGTAAAGATTGCATAGTCCTGTTTTGGGATGTCTATCGCAATCATCCCTTCTGGCACTTTGGCGCCGCCGTGCACTTTTGCACCCAGCAGATACGTGTACGGGCCGGCGGCATCAGATTCATAGCCGAAATACACCGCTATAATTTCGCTGCCAAGCTTGTCTGGAATTTGGCTCATTAAATTTTGAGACATAAATTGTCTCCAAGCGGGCCCGATCTTTCCTTTATCTGTCATCTCTGCTGCATTTGTTGTTCTCGCAGAGATGCCAATCACCCGAAACCCCTCTAACCCTTGCCGACGCGGTTCCATTAAGAGCTCCTCTTTGTTTTTTAAATTTTTCCGTTTAGCTCATAAGCTTTACGCGCTGCGGGGCGATTCCAATTTCTTTCAAGGTAACGGCACAGCGCTGGGTGCTCGTTAAGATAATTTTTTTGCCAAAGAAAACGAAGGGTGCAGCTGAGCATGATATCGGCAACGGTAAATTCGTTCATCAAATACGAGCGGTGCGTCAGTGCCTCGTTTAAACCTTCTAAGTAGTGCTGCATAAAATCAAGGATGTCCTGCTTTTCTTTCTTTTCTGATTCCCCATTTCCTTGTGGAAACATTTCTGCCGCGAAAAATTGGGCCGAAAAGGCGTCAAAATTTGTAAGCGATAGCAACATCCACTGATGATGCAGGTGGCGCTCACGCGTGTCCGCAGCGGGGATGAGCTGATGTGCTTTTTCAGCAAGGTATTCGCAGATAGCTCCGGATTCAAACAACACAAAGTCGCCATCACGCATTGCGGGAACATGTCCAAATGGATGAATCTTCAAATACTCGGGACTTTTAATCTTCGAGTTTTCTATCCACTTAATTTCATATGGAAGCTTTGTTTCTTCGAGCACCCAGGTTGGGCGAATGTCGCGAATCACACCTTTTAAGAAAGGTACGGGCGCGACAACACAAAACAGCTCAATCATAAAAATCCCCCTTTTTGTGCTCTATAGACCGGCCGAGCGGCAAAGTCGACAGCGGCTAAGCACAATATAATGCTTTGCTGGCACGTTTCTTGTTACTTCTCACACTGAGAACCGCTTACCCTATGGAAGATATCAGGTGACGACGCTAAAAAGTAAAATCCAACACACCCTTGACGAAAGCCGCACACTTATACTGGGCGTGCAAGTTTTAATGGGTATAAATTTGGAATTTTTTCTGACCAAGGGCTTTGATGGGCTCGATAGAGTTGTTCAGACTTCGTGTTACGTTAACCTCATTTTTTTGTTGCTATCGTTTGCGTTACTTGCACTTCCTCCTGCATTTCACCGCATTGTTAACCGCGGCTATGATTCAAACAAATTACTAGCTGTTAGCAACATTACGATGGGATGCGTTTTATTCCCAATTGCTCTGTCGCTTGGGTTAGAGATGTTTATTTCTGCATCCGTTCTTTTTTCTAGTGCGATCGCGGCAAGCGCGGGTTGTGGCACATTTTTATATGCAATGGGTTTTTGGTATGGTCGAACGTTTTATTGTCGTTATCAATCGGCACCCCGCGAAGGGAGACAACGCATGAAACCAACTGGGGTTCGGAAGTCAAATTTAAGAGATCGCATTCAACACGTCTTGGCAGAAATCCGGATGGTTCTACCAGGCGCGCAGGCCTTGCTGGGATTTTATTTGCTTGTCACCTTACAGCAGCCTTTCTTAGATCAACCGCCAATCATTAAAACCATCCACTACTGCGGCTTGTCGTTAAACATGTTGAGCATCGTTGGCTTAATGATGCCCTCTGCATTTCATCGCATCGTTGAAGAAGGTAACGACACCGAGGAATTTCACGCATGTGCGAGTCGCTATTTAGTGTGGTCAATGAGCCTGTTGGCATTAGGAATGTGTGCCGCGTTTTACGTCGTCACCTACCGCTTAAGCGCATCATACAGCCTTTCCCTTGCCGCTATGTTGAGTTTAGCAGTCGTGTTTTACGCTCTTTGGTTTGGTTACACGCGCTATGTTAGGCATAAAAGAGTGTCTGCAATGAAACAGCGAGCCGCAGCCCGCACCATACACCTTGGCAACGAATTAAAGTAACAAAGAAAGAAATCATTCGTCTCTGTAAAATCAAAAAAGCCAATCCTTTATCAGCCGCCAAATAGCTTAAAAAAACAAGTATTATTAACAATATAAGAAATAATCTTATGTTTTGCCGACGACGTCCGACACATTTCACTGTGAATATGTTTTCCTAGGGCCCCGCGGTGGGGCCTTTTCAACTCAAAGAGGGCAGTCATGAAAGCGCGACTACAGTCAGGTTTGGCAGTGGGTTCCTTGGTTCTGTTGGCCTTTGCTTGCGGTAAGAAAAAGTCAGCAGGCGATGAAACCGATACTTCAGCTCCAGGCGTATCTGGCAAGGTCGGAGACTCGGTTTCGCTTTCGGGCCAACTCAATTTAGCTGCAGCAAATTTAGGTTTCAATGCCGATAGCACGCAACGACAAATTTTATATTTTATGTTGGTCGGTGGCGAAGTGTTCGACGCGCCTACAAAAGTCGTGGTCGATGCAAATGGTAAATTTACTGCAAGCGTAAGCGCGGTCAATAAAAAATTGGTCTCCATCAAGGCAGCACTTGAACAGTCGCCCATCGATAAGGCTGCGCTGAAGGAGGCGTTACCAGAGCATGCTGCCGACATCGATGCAGCGCCTGACGCAGAATTGAAGTCCGCTTTGCAAGATTTGGTCGATAAAATGGACGCCGCAGGCGGGCCGCAATACCTTCTTGTTTCCTACGTTCCAAGCGGTGATGCACTCGAGGAAGCAAAATCGTTTCAATTTATCGGTCTGCCAAGCTCGGGCCAAAACGTTATGGTCTTTCCTGCCGATGGCCTTAAGGGCAACTTAAATCTAGGTAAAATTAGCGGTTCGGGTGACAATGCAACCGCCGAACTGAAAGCAAATTCATCTGTATTTGCAATGGACGACAATGCGATTGTTCAACTTGCATCAATTGGACAGACATTAAAAGTCGTTAAAAACTATTGGGTGAATAAAGACGAAAACGGCAAAGTCGCTGTCGAAGCCGAGCCATTTTTTGCATGGCAGGCAAAGCTTTCGGATATCGTCGATGGTGGTTCTGCTGCAGCGGCACCTGTTTATTCGGGCTATGGTCTTTATGTAAAAGTAAATGGCTTTACGAGCGTAAACTTTGATGCGCTCTGCCCGACAGGGCCAAATGGAACACCAACGCAAAAATTAACGCTTGCGCCTCCTGCCGATGTTTCGTGGGCAACCAGCAATTGGCAAGGAACCCTTAATCCTGCCACAGTGTTAAACGAGGCGTCGCCATTTAATAACGAACAAACAAGTCGTCAAAGTCAAAACGGCAAAAGCGTGTGCATGGGTAACGCAACCGGTTTTTATGGACGTGACGATGGCAATGGCTCGTATATGTTTAACTGGGGTACGGGCGGCAGCTTGCAAAGCGCAGTGCCTGCTGGCTTCTGGGATTTTAAACTCGATGGCACATCGAAGGGTAAATTCGACGTCTCGTCAGGATATCCTGTCGACGCTGATGGTAAAGCCAAAGTTTACGTACCACGTGTCTCCATTACAAAGTCGGGCGAAAATGTGAGCGGCATCGATGTTAAATTCGCAGTCTACAATGCAGCAACCAAGACCTATGACGATGTTTCGGATGTGGCGCTCTTTAAAAAGATGGCAGCAGACATTTCGATTTCTGTGAGCATCTCGAATGGCAATGGAGCTGACGAACATCGTGGTGTGATGGGTCGCAGCGATAGTGAAAACGAGGTCAACATGGTCTGGGACGGCGCCGTTGTAAAAGGCTCGATTGATGCTGCGTATCAAAAAGCGATTGCATCGGATTGGAATAGCAGCAATGGAAAGATCACATCGATTGCAGTCTCGTATGTGATAGGGACATCGAACTACCGTTTCGAATATCGTCCTTAAGTAAAACGTTTCTGAATCACACAGTTTAGTTTTATGCGTTTGCGCGGACTCATTGTTCGCGCAATTTTCTATTTACGCTATGCGAATTTGAAGCACACCAATAACATTGACTGTAAACTATATTAAACCACGTTTAAAATGATATACAAAAGCATCTTTGTTGTTGTAAAAAGAGGACTTACAGCAAGGGAGAACCTGCTATGCGCTCGCGCCATGAGATTACAAAATTCCTCGACTATAGGGCGTTTTTACTAGCGCATGTGCAGGAAGCCCGCGCGAAAAACTCTCGCTGGACCTTTGGGATGTGGGCGCGTCTGCTTGGGGTGAAAGGCACGGCTTCGATTACACGAGTCATTCAAGGCGAGCGCGAGCCCGGCAAACTATTAACCGAACGGCTTGTTTGTTACTTTGATTTTCATCCAGATGAGGCGCAATATTTTCAAGACCTCATTCAACTTCACAAAGTTCGTAACGACGCCAAGCTTTCGGTAGCGCTGCTCGAAAAAATTGGCAAGCGCCATCCCAATTGTGCGCTGCGCGTTTTGGACGAGGCTTCGTTCGCAACAATTTCGAATTGGTATTCATTTGTCATTCGGGAAATGGTCCGCTTAAAAGATTTCGAAGCAAGCCCTGAGGTCATTGCCGCAAAACTTTTGTTTCCCATCAGCGAACGCGAAGTCGCGGTTGCGATCGAAAACCTGCTCAAGGTTGGACTGCTGCGCCGCGACGGCGAAGGCAAGTTACATGTGTCCGAGGGGCGTGTTCACACGATCGACGATTATGCTAACGAGGCCGTAAAACGTTACCACGAACAGATGCTCGAAAACGCCAAAGCCTCGCTGCGCTTAATTCCGGTAGAGCGGCGCGACGTGTCAGCAATTACACTTTCCATGCCGCGTCATGCCATTTCAAAAGCGAAAGAGCTCATTCGTGAATTCCAAGACAAGTTTTCACAGCTACTGGAACAGGAAGAAAGCGATGCTGTTTATCAACTGCAGGTTCAGCTGTTTCCACTGACTTTAGAGGAGGTCATATGAAGATTCTACAGGTGTTTGCGGCGCTGTTGTGCTGCAGTGTGTCGGGCCTCGCCTGCGCCGAAAGCCGCGTGGGTAATGGCGGCGATGCCATGGCTGCTGAGTTTGTCGAAATGGCAGATGACACTTTGCTACAGCTTGCAAAATTAAAAAGTTTAGCAGAGCCTTTTCCCTTATCGGCAGAGGAATACAAATCGCTTGCGACGGCGATTGCCACCACCGTGGTGTTTACAAAGGACAAAACAATTTTAACCAACAGTGCCGAGGTGGACGCAATCAACTACCCGGTCGATCATAAAATTTTGTTAAATCGGTCGCGTTGGAATGCATTGGTCTACAATTTAAAATCCCTTAAAACCATTGTCCTCCATGAATATCTAACTCTTGCTGGCGTCGATGATAAGTCGTACCAAGTTTCAACAAAGCTGGTTCGTAAAATTTTCAACGGTGGTTCGGTTGCCGAACTTTGGTATTTGAAAGATATCGATGATAAGCGTTTTACCAATCCGTTTTTAAGCCCGTGGCTCGAAATCGATGGCACGAAATTAAACGCAAAATCGTTTGCAGAAGGCGTCATCAATTTTCAAAACGGGCGCGTGGTGCAGCATGTGGTCGCTGGTTTGCCCTTTTGTTCACTTGAGTTAGCGCAGGCTGCATTGCCCAACGCCGTGTTAAAAATCTATATTTTAAACGCGAACGAGATCGCCGAGAATATCGTAGAACTTGATTTAGGGAAGCCTGCCATCTTTAAACATATGCGTTGCACTTCAGGCTCGCGGGCCGCAAAACCAACCGTTGAAAATATGCTCGACTCGCTGGATAACCAGTCCATTATCTTTAATCATCAAAACAACCCAAGCTGCTCGCAATAAATGGGCGTCTGTGCCGAAAGCCTTTCCAGGTTTGGAAAGGCTTATTTAACGTAACAAGCCAATATTCATTGTGTGTTTCAAACGGTTCGCGCATAGTTCGGCTAGGAAGAAATCACTCTTCCACTATTTGGAGAGACTATTATGAAATACTTTTTAATGGCTGCAGTGAGCATGGTTTCGTTTGTTTCTGTTTCCGCTTTTGGCGCTCAAATAAATTTTGATTTAAAAAAAGGTGTGGCTGTGGGAGCGGACTGCAATGCTCAAGATCTTTCGCATGCGACAGCGCAGTTACGGGTTTTTGCATCTGGGAAAACACTGTCCGTTGTGACAAAAGCATTGTCGTTAGATTTGCCAAATGCAGGCCTCGCTGAGCGCAAAAAATGCACCATTCGCATTCCCGCAGCGTTGCAAGCCGGATACACCATTAAGTCCATGACTCAGCGCGCGACCTATGGTGTTTTTAAAACCGATGGTGCTGTGCTTGCCCTAAGCTTCCATGCCGCATCGGTCGGTGCTGGGTCGCTTATCAACAAAAGTTTTGCACGCGAGGTTTCGGTTGATCAACCAACAGCCTCGGCGGTGTCAAAGGTTGTGCTTTCCTCTGCCGAGCAGCAAGCGCTTTGCACGAATTCGCAATTCATTCAAAAACTCGATTTGGCGGCATCGGCGCAGCTGACTGATTTTGGCTCGCAACTCTCGGTGGGACGTCAAAATTCGGGAGATGTTAAGCTTGATATCAGCTTTGAGTTAGTGCGCTGCCCTTTATAAAACACCACACCTAGTTTATGTTTGTCACCTTAACTTAAACTAGGTTGGTATGTTTTTTTCGAAATTAAAGACCTTTGTTTCACAGAATTTTGGTTACACCCCAAAAAGCTTGGCACTAGCCTGGCTTGCCTCGCCGTGGCGCTGCATAACGATTGTGGTTCTTACGCTGGGCTCGGCCTTGTTTCCAATTGCCGTCGCTTATATTGGAAAAATGATTATCGATGCCGTGGTGGGCAAATCGCTTGAGCTTGCTGTCCGTTACGTTATTTACGAATTTTTGATCATTGCCGCCCAATCGATTTTACTGCGTGCGCTTTTTTTACACCGCTCGCTGCTAGGTGCGCGTTTGGGCACGGATATTAACGTTATTATCCTTGAAAAGGCCTTAACGCTTGAGTTGCGACATTTCGAAAATTCCGAATTTTATGATCAACTCTCGCGCGCACGGCGCGAGGCCTCAACCCGGCCGGTGGCAATGGTCACCGACACACTGCAGCTCGTTCAAAACGCGCTGACGCTAAGTGGCTACATTGCTCTGCTGATTTCCTATAGCAGCTGGGCTGTCGCTGGGTTAGTGATTGCTGCCTTGCCAGCGACAATTGCGGAGATGAAGTTTTCAAATGCCGCTTTTCGTCTGCGCAATTGGCGTTCGCCGGAAGGGCGCAAACTCAATTATGTCGAGTATGTGCTTGCCGATGACGGGCACGTTAAGGAAGTGAAGGCTTTAGGCTTAGGTGCGATGCTTTTAAAACGCTATAAAGATTTATCGCAAACTTTTTACAAAGAAGACAAACAGCTCGCGGTTAAACGCACGTTTTGGTCAAGCCTACTCTCGCTGATTGCCACGCTGGCCTTTTATGGTTGTTACGTTGTGATGGTGGTCGAAGCGGCAACCGGAAAAATGTCGCTTGGTCAATTAACCTTGTATGTGGTGGCCTTTAGACAGGGTCAGCAAGCGTTTCAGTCGTGTCTCACAGCTGTCGGTGGCATGTATGAACACAACTTATATATGTCAAACCTCTTTCAGTTCTTAGCAATTCCCGTAGGAGCTACGAAACCTGCAGCAGCGGCCGTGCAAACGCAACTTGAAAACTCGCATGGCATCGTATTCGACAACGTTGGTTTCCAATACCCTGGCAAGGAAACGTGGGCTCTCAGGCACATTCACTTAAACGTTCCTGAGGGCAAAAGCTTAGCTCTGGTCGGTCACAACGGCGCAGGGAAATCGACTTTTATAAAATTGCTCTGTCGGCTTTACGAACCCACCGAAGGTCGCATTCTACTTGATGGAAAAGATCTTCGTGATTGGGATGCCGAACAGCTGCGCGAACGCATTGCAGTCGTGTTTCAAGATTACAATCGCTACCAATTCACCTTAGGCGAAAACGTAGGAATGGGTCATTTGCCCGAAATGGAAAACAAGGACGCCATTTTGCGCGCGCTTGAACGCGGCGGTGCTCAGGATGTGTTGTCGTCGTTATCGGAAGGGCTCGACACGCCACTTGGCTACTGGTGGCGTAAGGGCACCGAACTTTCGGGCGGGCAATGGCAAAAAATTGCGTTAGCACGCGCGTTTATGCGCGAACAAGCCGATATTCTCATTCTAGACGAACCCACCGCTGCGCTTGACGCCATTGCTGAAGAAAAAGTTTTTGAGCGCTTTCGTCAACTCGCCGTTGGCAAAACCGCAATCTTAATTTCGCACCGCTTTCCTACCGTGCGCATGGCCGATCGCATTTGCGTCATCGAAAACGGAAAAATTATTGAAAGCGGGACTCACGAAACCTTGGTGGCCGACAATGGGCGCTATGCCGAGCTCTTTCGTTTGCAAGCGAAGGGTTATGTCTAAGCGACTTATTCAAAAACGCGATCGGCAATCGTTCCAATTTCTTCTTTGGTCTTAAGCGTTGCGAACCCCGGATCGGATAAGCCCGGATCAAAGGGCGCAGCGTCTTTATTGGGAACAAAGGTCTTTCCTAGCGCGCTGGCCCTTAACTTTTTAACCGCATCAAAATAACTTTGTAAAAAAATCGCCGTCCGCTTATTGCCAATATAGGTATCGTTTTGTTGAAACTGCGATGGCCTTGCCCAGTCAAAATCGAGCGCTATCGTACCTAGACGCGAAGGTCTTGTGCGCGAAAAATTAAAGTAACGCCCGTAACGATCGAGGGCTGTATCAGCTTCTTTATCCTTTATTGGCTGCAGCGGATTCACCCGACCGCCCAAAACCACACCGCGAAAAATTTGTTTGGCAAAGTCATTTAATTCGGGCCGAGCAATAAACACAAAAACATCTGCAGTACGGCATTCCTCCAAATGCGATAAAGTCGAAAGTGAAACGGTATCGAACCAGCCACCAAACCCTGACACGCGGCGCTTTAACGCTCCCGTATTGCGGCTCCAATCTTGCTCTGAAATAACAGTCAACACCTCGCGCGAAAACAAATCCGGCTCGGCAATCGAAACGCGCACAGCGTCAACCGCTCGTATATTTTTTAAGACCACAAGCCGCTCTTTTGGGACGATGACCCCCGTTTCCTTTGCAAACCCTAAAAAGCTGTCAAGCGGATCGAGTGCGTTGCGTTTGGCTTGAAGGTCCTGATAGAGATCATTTGCCGGAAAGTAGAGATGAAACAGGTTTTCCAACCCCGATTTCTCTTGACCCGCTTCATCCAATTCCCGCGCGCTGGCATGAATAATGGTCCCACCAGGAATAGCTAGCGTACCGCCACTTTTTGTTAAACCCTTGACCGATTGCACTAAGCGTTGTGGATCGGGAAGCAAAATATCACGTCCGAAAAAATTCGCATTCGTGCCAAAAATCGGAAGTGAGACCGATTGACTGACCGCATCGCTAAAAATTTTCCCCAATGCCTCGGCCTTCACCGGCTTAATTAGCAGGCTGAGTGTTTTGTATTTTTTTTCGAACTCCGGCAGATTTTCCTTGGTCACGGCTTGGCCATTAAAAATGCTTCCCGAAATAATTTCGTGATAGCGTTTTTTAATTGTAAAGGCGCGCGCACTATCGGACGAGTCCGCTAAGGGACGTAACAAGTCGTTAATGTAGGTGGTCGAGTCAACGGCAAGGCTTCCGGTGTGCGCAATCCATAGATCGCGAACAATGCTTTGGCGTTTTTTAAAGTTCGCTTCGCCCGCAGCAGCCGAAAAATCGGCGGTACTGAAAAAATCAATTGCCATCATACCATAGGCAAGTGGCACATGAGCCGTAAAAAGCGCGCGTCCCATATCGCCGACAATTTGATTTAACACGGCAATGCCTGTGGCCGATTTAATCGCCGATAAAGTGAGTGCAGGCGCCTTACCGGCTGCCGGAAACAAAATGGTTTTATACACTGGCATTGACGCACTTAAAATGCGAGCGGCGCGCTGCGATTGCGTAAGAGCACCGGCCGCAGCATTGGCAAGGGTTTTGTTTTGCAGCAAGCCACGCAGCAAGGAGGTTGTGATAGTGGCCACCGAATTGCCGGACGCGACAATGGGACGAATGTTGTTTTCGAGCATAGCGGTCATTGCACCTAAGTGTGCAGGGAACAAATAGCCATTTCCAAACACGCTTAAACACGCGGTTTTCTCGGCTGCAGAGTGCACTTCACCGGCCGCATTGGTAAGGCTGTCTTCTTGATTTTTTTTAACACACGCTTGCACGCACAACGCTGCCGACACAAACGCACACAAAAGGCGGCCCGTAGACATTTTCATGAACCACTCTTAATAAAAAGACGTCTGTTTTATTTTATAAGAAGCCAGCTAACCTCGCCGGGCAGAAAGTTGCTACCGACGTTTTCTCGTCAAGGGATAGGCGTTACCGTTTTCATTGGGACCGGTGTTGGAAAACTGCGTGCCGTCGGCCGTGCATTGGGTTTTGCGGTTGGTGCGACCGTTCCTAGCGGCCCGCCACTTGCGCGTGGGCCTTCGCTGTCGAGCGGCGTCGCAACGACAGGAGCATTCCCAGGGGAATTTTGCAGTGGGTTGGTTTGGCCTGGCTGAGACGTTTGCTGAGGGACTGGTGGTTGATTTTGCACGGTCGCCGACGATGCTGTCGAAGCAGCGGCACTCAATTGCAAGAACATCAGGGCTAGGGTTAACATGGCATCCTCCTTCGTTTGGTGAAAAAGCCATCGCGATCCCTTATAACAAATGGGACTCGTCGATGCGACCTTAAAACAAAAAGGCAATAGCTTGTGGCAACTCATTATCCGCTCACCATGGCCGTACGCGCCTTACGCGATGCAAAAGTCGAATTTTCGGTGCATCTCTATGACTACGAGGAAAAAGGTGGGACGGCATCCAGTAGCGCTGCGCTGCAGATTGACGAACATCGCATTCTTAAAACACTCGTGATGGAAGATGAAAAAAAACATCCCTTGATTGTTTTAATGCACGGTGATTGTGAGGTCTCAACAAAAAATTTGGCGCGATTTTTAAATTGCAAATCGATAACACCTTGCATGCCCGAAACGGCAAATAAACATTCTGGTTATCTAGTTGGTGGCACTTCGCCCTTTGGCACCAAGCGCACAATGCCCATTTACTTAGAGCGCACCGCACTCGATTGTGAAACGATTTTTATCAATGGCGGCAAACGCGGATTTTTGGTCGGCATCAAACCAAGCGAGCTTGTGCGTGTGCTCAACCCAACCTTAGTCGATGTAAAGCAGCTCTAAAAGATATTTGACACCTGCGTTTTCGGGCCCTTCTTATTTAATGTTAAAATTTGTGGGCCATAGGAGGGCGCTCAATGAATAAATTATTGCTTTTAAGCACGGCTGCGTTGTGTGCAAACACTGCGCTTGCAACGGTTTTCCCAGAAAATGATCTGGATCGCAACGACGACATCAATCGTCGCACCGAAGTCACACGCGAAGTTTTTGAAAGCACCATGAAGCGCGTTCAAAGCGTGTATGCGCCCATTGTTTCGCGGCTTGGTGGGCAGTTGCTCATTCAAGGCGATTGGAACGACAGTACAGTGAACGGCCAGGCCGACCGTGAAGGCAACAGATGGCTGGTCACAATGGGTGGCGGTTTGGCGCGCGTTCCAGAAATGAAGCCCGATTTCTTTTTGTTTCAAGTGTGCCACGAGCTTGGCCATCACGTCGCAGGCTTTCCTTTTACCGATTTTGACGGCATCGAGTGGTATTCGGCGGAAAGCGAAGCAGACTATTATGCAACGCGCGTTTGTTTAAAAAAGATGTTTGCCGAAGAACAAGAAGAAAATGCTCGCATCGCTGCGTCGGCACCTGAGCTCGTCACGAAGCGTTGTTCGGAAACGTGGAGCACGGCAAAGGACAGAAACCTTTGCGCGCGCATCACAACGCTTGGCGAAGAGTATGCACGTCTTTACGCAAAAATGCGCGGTTGGTACAAACCATCGGTTGACACACCAGAAGATTTCGAAGTGTACCAAACCTTTTATTCGCATGCGAAATCGCAGGTTAAACTCGATGTCTATTTTGCCGGCGCCGTTTGTAACGCACCATGGGATGATGCAAAAATTCCTGGCTACCGTGCTGACATCAATCAACGTAACAGCCTTGCGGCCGAACAAGAAGCTGCGAAGTATTCGTGTCACCCAGGGAGCGGGTACGTCGATGGCCTTAGACCAAAGAGTTACTTTAGTCCGGGCTTTGATTTTAAAGCGATGCAAACAAAGGGCTTTGTCATTGGTTCCATTCCAAGCCCAGGCAAAAGCTTTCGCATTGATGCCTCGCTGACCAACGCGTCAACAAGCACGACAACGGGCATTAGTTCAAAAATCGAAAGCCGCACGGCTGGCGTCAGCGTCACAAGCGGTACGGCAAATGTTAAAGACATTGCGCCGAATAAAACCGAAGCAATGGACAAGCCGTTCTTACTAAAAATCGATCCAAGTTTTCAATGTGGCGCGCCGTTTGAATTAAAGATCACATCGACAAGCGCTTCTGCGGGAACCGCTTCGGCAAAGAAAACGTTTTTTGCAGGACGCTTTGTTGAAACACTTGCCGGACGTAACGCAACGGTTGTGGAAATTCCCGAGTATGGCGATGCCACTTCGTCCATTCAGGTTGCAGCGACAGGCGCTGTGCGTCGCGTTCATGTGAAAGCCAATATCGTTCATCAATACGCACGCGATATGAAAATTTTTATTATCTCGCCCGATGGCACCATGCGCTTTTTAACTTCGCCAGAACCAGCCGATGACGATATTGTGAAACTCGATAAAGAAGTCGATCTGCCCATGGCAAATGGTGCAGGCGAATGGCAGCTTTTTATCGTAGATGACATGCCTTACTCGAGTGGACGCTTGGTGAGTTGGGAATTGAATTTAAAGAAAGCTCTGTGCGACTAAGCTCTGCTGGATGCGGGAGAGGCGACTAGCGTCCCGCCTTATCCCCTTATTTTATTTGTTCTTAAGATTAAGTCTTATTATATTTTAAAAAATTCCTGATTTATTTTTATTAAGATCGCCTCACTGGACCCGATACTGCCAGGACGAGGGTCGCCTCAAATGGATTTGTTGCAGCAAGCAATGGAAAAAGAACGCCTCAAAGGAATTCGTCGCATGAATTTAATTCGTGTGGTGGGTGCCGGGGTGTTTTTTGTTTTTTTTGTGACGATTGACCTTGTCCTTCGGCAAAAAAACTGGGCCCATACCACTTTGCCGGTAGCGGTTTATTTTGCCTTTTCGCTGTTATCGATTTTTATCCCAACAAGTCGGATGCCGCATTTGCGCGACTACAGTTTAAGCGCCGTCGATATCCCGCTGTTCTCGTTCATTCAATACAAAATTATGCTTGCAAGCGATGACCCCGTCGCTGTTGCAGCGTGGAGCGCGTCGGTGTTTTGCATTCTAGTGGCTTTTTCGGCCTACGGTTTAAAACGCTTGCCGATTGTTGCAACGGTGCTGAGCGCGGCATTGTTTCAAACCTCGCTTTATCTATTGGCCAACAAAGGGCTCGAGTCGATTGTGCCGTCGTTAATTGTTATTTCTATAACCGGTTTTTTTTCGGTTCTTATGATTGTGCGCATTAAGGCCATGGTCGAAAACATGTCGAAGGAACAGGGTAAACACCAGTTTTTTTCGCGTTTCTTTTCGCCGCAGGTGGTCACCGAGCTGATGCGCGAACAAGCCAAGTTAGAAATTAAAAAACAGTATTGCAGCATTATGTTTACCGACATCCGTAACTTTACCGCTCTCGCAGAGCAGACCAGCAGCCACGAATTGTTTGCGATCTTAAATGAATACAACGATGTGTTGGTCGATGCGATTTTCAAATACGAAGGCACGCTCGACAAATTTTTAGGGGATGGCATTTTGGCTTACTTTGGAGCCCCGCAAAAGCACCCCATGCATGAGGCCAATGCCGTGCTGTGTGCGCTTGAAATTCAAATGCGCATTGACGAGCTCAACCAGACGCGAAAAGCTAGCGGTAAATTAAGCTTGGATGTCGGCGTTGGGATTCATTCTGGCGAGGCGGCACTAGGTTTAATTGGCACACACGATCGTCGGGAATACACAATTATTGGCGACACCGTAAATTTAGCGTGCCGCATTGAGTCGCTGACAAAGCAACTCGGCACGCAAATCTTGGTTTCGGAAACGACCGCGTCTAAAATTGGGCCGGCTATTTCGATGCGAAATCTAGGAACGTATCAGGTAAAAGGTCGCAACCAAGGGGTTGCGGTGTTTTTCCCTAACTTAGCAGACGAAACTGTCGCAAGCCCGCTCAAGAAGACGTCGCCCTCACTTTAAAGTAAGGGCGGCCGTAAACACTTGTTAACTTATTTCTGACAACCCGCAGGGCGATTGAAGCCGAGCGCATCCGCAACCGCAGGCACAACATTGATGTTCATTTTCACCTGCGAGGCATCCAGCGCACCCAGCTGAGGGCCATACATAATCAACGAAGTGCGCATTGCAAGCGATTCGTTAAAGTGGCCGTGTGCACCAGCCAAAGGTAACACAAGCTTGCCGGCGTTCATCGGGTCGGGATATTTTTCTTTGAGGGCATCGGGAATCACGAAGTCTGCGCGACGTGACAATAAATATTTCGTATCCATGCTGGTTAAAATGCCTAAGCCCGGATCGGCAAAGGCCATGACCCAAGGCATGTCGTCTCCGGCTAAACCGAGCTCCTTCGCTTCATCAGAGCCCTTAACAATCACTTTTGCAAACACCTTACGATTGTTATCGAACTCAACGGTTGCATTGCGAAGGGCTTCGACCGTAGCCGCAAAACCTGTTTCCTTGTCGTTTGGCATCGAATTTAACGCAGCATCTTTACCGTAAAGAAAAAATGCACCGCCGCTCGAAAGCGTTATAAAGTTTTTTGCCGTTGCGCTTGGTAGCAAAAGGTTGCCGTTAATTTCGTATTGAATGGTCGACATGCCATGGTCACCCATTAGCAACACATTGGTGGTCGCTGGCAGTTTTTCAAGAATAGAACCGACCGCTTCGTCAAGTTTAGCAAAGTGTGCCGCGCGCAGCGCATCCTTGGTGTCGTCGCCCGAATACTGGTGACCAAGGGTGTCGAGGTCTTCAAAATACACAAACATCGCGTCGGGTTTTTCGTGTTGCAAGGCAAGCAAGGTGGCTTGTTTAAAAAACTCGGTGCGGTGCGCAAGTGCGCTAACGTACATATCGTCGCTCACTTTTAACATGCTGTAGTCTTTTGCATCCGAGAAAATAATGTTTGCATCGTCAAGTGTTTTGCGAAACGATTCGGGGACCGCAGGGTTAATGCCGGTTGGCGATACATAGTACTTTACGGCCTTTTCGTTGACTTCATAAACGTACACAGGAACCTGTTCTTTTTTGCCATCAATTGCGAAATTTAAGTTTGTCCACTGATTTAGGCTAGCCTTGACAACTTCTGCATTGGGCAATTCGAATTGAAGGGCGTCTTTCACGCTTTTGACCACGATGTGATGCGTTGCGTTTTCGGTGATTCTCGACGGAACATCAATCGCATCGGTTTGGCCTCTGGCAAGTTCTTTGTAGAGCGGCTTGTTGGTCGCAAGCGGGGTGTCATAACCAACCCCTTCGGTTGGCGCGTGCTCGTCGTTTGCATCATCAAGACCTGCATATCCAATCGCAACAACATTTAAGCCCTGGCGCTTCATCGATGCAGCGAAGGTTTCACCTCTATAAGGGGCGCTAAAACCACTGACCATTGCGGTACCGTTCCACTGCTTATTGGCAATAATGCCGTTTAAGCCTGGGGGCGTGCAGGTGATGGTCGAGACGTGTGACGAAGCGGTGATGGTTGGGTTTGTAATTTTTAACTCGGGGTTCCAATGCGCGCGTTCAAGCAGGGCTTTAAAACCATGTGCATGAGGGTGAGGCGTCATGGCTAGATATTTTTCGATGTCGGCGCGGCGCAAGCCATCGAGGCTAAACCACACAAGGCGCGGGCCGTCGTAGGCGGCGACGTGGCTCGGACGACTTTTAGCAGCAAAGAACTCAGGCAGGGCGCAGGCATTGAAAGCGGCTAAGGTAACAGCTGCACTTGCAGCAAATAAGTGCCGAATATTCATGTTGATTCCTCGAGTGTGTTGATGTCCTTCGCTTGTTAATAAAAGCTGGTTGGCTAATCAAGTTAAAAAATGAAAACAGATTGTGACGCTCAATAAAATTGACAACCATAAAGACAAAGTCTGGTTTAAACCTGCTGCGCGAAAGTTCTAACAAGCGCAGGTAACCACGAATCAAGGGGTTGTGCTTCAAAACCATGGGCTTTAGCTTTTGTTACCTGGCTAAAGCGTGAATGCTTATCGGCCAAAAGATTGTGCGCTTCATCGGGGCCGACGGAGATCAGATTGGCTTTATTGTTAACGGTACGCTCAATCAGGCCAATCAGCTCGCCAATCGTCAGGGGCTCTGGCGACGCAATATTTATAGGTTCACAAAGTGAACAGGTCGCTAACCATTCCAATGCACGCGCGGCATCCGCTGCATGCACTAACGAAAATTGGGCTTGTGGGTTGGGGACAACAATTGGCGCACCCGCTTTTATGCGCCGGACAAGATTCAACAGCCGTTCGGTGTAATCGTCGGGCCCAAAGACAACGGGAATCCGCATTGCAGTTACGTTAGCGCGGCCACCTTGAAATAAAACCGCCTCGCACATTCGTTTTCCTTCGCCGTAGGAAAAATCAGAGCGCTCACCCATTTTGACGGGCGCAGTCCGCGGGTCAAATTGATTTTCAATCAGCTCGCCATCCCTTTCATAAATGGACGTGGTCGATGTGTGCACATGGCGCGTATTTGTGTTTTGCAAAAGTTCGTTTAAGGCATGCGCCTCGTTTGGAGCATAGCAAACCTGATCAAACACGACGTCGAATGTGTGCGTAGTAAAAATCTTTTGCATGGCGGATAGGTCTGAGCGATCCATTTTAAAGTGATGGGCACGCGCCAATTCGGCTGGAAGATCGGTGCGAGACATCACATAAAGTTCGTGGCCTTGTGAGAGGAAACTAAGGGCGAGGCGTTTTCCGAAATAACGAGTGCCACCGATGATGAGTGCTTTCATTGTGTTCCTTAATTTGTAGACAAAGCCTTCTTTTTTAATTGCTCTTTTATTTTGTCTATGACTTTCAAAACATCTCGTCCAAGATGTTTCTCATTCATCGTATTAAAACCTTCATGGCCTGTTCTTCCGGGAACTCATAAACTCGATTTCCCCAAATATCAGACAAATCATGCAAACGAATTGTATACGTACCAGGCTTAAATTGTTCGTAGCCATGACTGTCGCGTGAACTTAAAATGAGATCGACATAATTTGATTGTGAACTATCGTCGAAGCGATTTTCGGCAAACAAATTTACTAAACTTCCATCGTCGGCGGTAAACGAAACATGCCAGTTTGCATCGGTACACAATCCATTTCGAATTCCAACAACATCACATAACCTATTTTTATCGCTGACGATGGTTGAGATACGAATGGAGTCACCTACGACGGCCTCATTGCGAGATGCGCGAGCCAAGGTAATAACTGGTGGTTCGATATCCGTGACCGAGACATCGCTGGGCATTATATCCATGCTCATCATTGGAATTTGAATTACGGCTGGCATACACCCGTTGGCAAAGAAGCTCAACCCGGCGCCGGCCGTGTAACGGCCAGAAAAATTAGGTGGAATAAGAAAAGCTGTTTCAAAGATTTTCCCATCTCCAACCAGATCAGTCAACGCAACGTCCCAATCGCTACTGAGGGTTGCCGACCCTTCGATTGAATTGGCGAAACCAAAGTAGAGTGGGATACCTTCCATCGGAGGAAAAAGCTCAATCAGCGAAGGATCGACGAGAGTCACTTTTATCTTGGAATTCACCTTATCCCCCGTGCGCACAATCGACTGCGGAGCAGCAAGGACGTCGATTTTAATTGCTGCATTAAGCAAATCGCAGTCGTTTGCAAAAGCGGGGCTCGAAAATATGATTCCTACCAGCGAAAAAATAAGCGGCTTCATTCGATTCTCCTTCCAAAGAATGAAGATGACATAGTACACCACCAGTCATCTTTCCATCTACAGATCGGCACGCTTAGAAGAGAAGAAAGAGTGACAGATACTATTTTTACCGGTTTTTTAATTGGGGTAATTAGTATCCGTCACTCCTTTCTCCTTTCGAGATAGCTTTTTTCTATAACAACCATTCTTATTCTATATGTTTAATCAAGCACATCATTTGATAGCACTGAGGTTGACGTAACACGGAGGCGGTATGACTAAGTTTGTTTCTTTGATTTTAAGCGCGATGGGTTTCATTTTTCTGAACGCACTGGCGAATGCTCCACTAACAGTTCAGTCTCTTCCCGAATTTGGGACAAGCGTGGACGAAATCTGGTCGCTGGCACAGGGAGTCATTCCCAGCGATTTACCCCAAAGTTTATCTTCTTCAGTGAATGCACGTCTTTTGCAGGCGGTTTATGTGGGACTGAATACCTCTCCGTGGCCCAACCATAATCTTTTTATCTATTTGCGGCCCGAAGAGTCTAAGGCTGAACTTTCCGAAGCAAATATTTGGGATAAAAGCGACGAGCCCGGGCTTCTCGCTAAAGACTTTTTAGTCACACTGAATGGTATGGCTTTTTCATCGGGAGCTTGCTCTCATTTTACAATTGGTGTCGAGGGTAAGGTGTTTTATTCAGAACGTGAAAAGAAACGCTCGGAACTACAAGTGAAAAAGATAAGTTCAACGGCAGAGGAATTTAGCCGGTGTCTTTAGAATTACAAGCTGTCAGGCGTTGCTGCCATGGCTTTATGGCAAGGATTGTTGATAAAGATGCTGTAAGAATGAGGTGTTTTTAGCTGTTTTTAATAGGGGTAATTAGTATCCGTCACGCTTTTTACGCTTTTTCGTTCAATCAAACTTCGCGAGAAATAAAAACTTCAAAGGGTATAATCTCGGCAGATAGCAGGCCCGCCTTAACTGCAGGCGCTGCGTCAGCAAAACCTTGCGCAGAAGTTGCATCGCTCGATGTGAACACTGCAAGTGACAGACTGCCAGGATTTTCTCCAGTCGTGTACCCCGCAAAAATAAGAGAACCCTTCTTCGCCATATCTGAAAGGAAGGCACCGTGAAGTTTAAAAGTCTGTGCGTGGTCCGTATCAGTTCGTGGCTCAACGATGGGCTTCATAAGACACACAAAACGCTTCACGATCTGCACCTCTCAAAAAAATTACATCAACATGGCGAGAACGCTTCTCACATATCTTCAAATTTGTCACGGCAGGATAACTGTTTGGGTTACGATGCTTTGTCAAATTGCTTAAGACGGATTCGTATTTGCTTCAGTTTAGGTTCAAGGTCTTTACGTTCGAATCCGTTGGGAAACAAAATAAGTTCTGGGCTAACGCCAAAGGCTTCAGCGAGCAGAATAGCCCTATCGTGAGCGGTTACTTTCCAGCACATTGGGATCCTAAGCTTAGAATTCCACGTGGACAAGTTGTCGCG
>JADMIO011167751.1_pt1 | contig 48229 bp, 55 predicted proteins | sample 8958161 | NCBI WGS metagenome assembly JADMIO01 (sample SAMN16585339, study PRJNA669376) | soil metagenome | isolation source: Crop rotation soil | place: USA: Cullars Rotation, Alabama | collected 2011
CGCGACTTCAAGTCACGTGAATTCCAAGCTTCGGATCCCACTGTGCTGGAAAGCGCGTCCGGATTGCGTTTCTGCGGCATGATTGACGAACCCGTCGACCACGCGTCGCTCAGCGCAGCAAAGGCGAACTGCGGCGAGGTCCACAACACAATCTCTTCCGCCAGCCGCGAGAGGTGCGTCGTCGCGATTGACAAGTTCGCCAAAGCCGCCAGCGCAAAATCGCGCGAGCCCACGGCATCCAGCGAATTGCCCGCCGGCGCATGAAAGCCGAGCGCGTGCGCCGTCGCGTCGCGATCGATCTTGTAGCTCGTCCCCGCGAGGGCCGCCGATCCCAGCGGGCATTCCCACGCCGCTTCCAGCGCCGCGCCGATCACACGCACGCGGTCGCGCTCGAGCATCGTCACATACGCCAATAAATGGTGCCCAAGTGTGATCGGCTGAGCCGTCTGCAAGTGCGTGAAACCCGGCATGATCCAGTCGGCATGCTCGCCAGCGCGGCGCACCAGCGTCTTCTGCAGCACCCGCAGCCCGTCGCCCGCCTCGCGCGAGGCGCGCATCACCCAGAGTTTGAAATCTGTCGCCACTTGGTCGTTGCGCGAGCGCCCGGTATGGAGCCGCTTGCCGGCTTCGCCGATCCGCTCGGTCAGCCGCGCTTCGATATTGAGGTGGATGTCCTCCAGCTCGGGCGAGAACGCGAACGTGCCCTCGACGATCTCCGCGGCGATCTGATCCAGGCCGGCCCGTATCGCCCGGTTGTCTTCCCCCGTAATGATCCCTTGCGCGGCCAGCATGTCCGCGTGCGCTTTCGAGCCCTCGATGTCTTCACGCCATAGGCGCTTGTCGACATCGACCGACGCATTGATCGCTTGCATCGCGTCGTCGGGCTGTGCAGCAAAGCGCCCGCCCCACATGCGCTGGCCGCCGGACGAGGACCTGGACTTGGACACGACACCTTCCTCTTCGGCGCAAAAGAACTGGGCCCTGTGGGCCGCTCTGGCGATGCTGGCTGCGGGGACGCTTGTCCTCCTCTACGTGTTTTTCGCCGCCTCTTCAAAGCCGGAGCCGAGCACCGGTCTGGCGCGATTCGCAACCGGTGAGATGGCCCGGCTTGCCGTCCTGGAAGCCCCGCCCCCTATGCCCTCGCGCACGCTCCGCGACGCGAACGGGCAGGAGACGACGCTCGCCGCGCACGCCGCGGGCGAAGTGACCGTGGTGAGCCTTTGGGCGACTTGGTGCGCGCCCTGCATGCAGGAAATGCCGACGCTCGGCGCCCTGCAGCGCCGCTATCAGGGGCGCATCAACGTCATTCCGATCAGCGTCGATAGCGAAGCCAAGCGCGCAGAAGCAGAGAGCGAGCTTGCGCGCCTCTCGAACAACGGCCTGCCGTTCTTGATCGACATCAGCCGCGGCGTCTTGTTCGATGTTCGAGCCGACGGCATGCCGGTCACGATCATCTACGATCGCCAGGGCCGCGAAGTCGCCCGCTTGGCGGGCGGCGCCGATTGGTCCAGTGACGAGGCGGCCGCAGTGATCGATGCGGTGCTGGCGGGGGAGTAACGTGGTTCCTGTTCTAGAGACGCAGCGGCTTCGGCTACGCGCGCATACGCTCACGGATTTCGAGGCCTCCGCCGCCATGTGGGCGGATCCGAACGTCACCCGCTTCATCGGCGGCAAGCCGTCGGCGCGCGAGGATTCTTGGCGGCGCTTCGTCGCCTTTCCCGGCCAGTGGGTGCTGCTTGGCTTTGGCTATTGGCTGATCGAGGAAAAGGCGTCGCGCGCCTATGTCGGCGACGCCGGTTTCGGGACGTTCAAACGCGACCTGGGCGCACACGAATTCGACGCGCCAGAGCAGGGCTGGGCGCTCAATCCCGCCATGCACGGCAAGGGTTATGCGACCGAGGCGGGCGAAGCGATGATCGCCTGGGCCGAACGGCACTTCGGCCGCACCGACTTCGTGTGCATGATCTCGCCGGAAAACACCCCATCCTTCCGGGTCGCCGAAAAGCTCGGTTACCGCGAGTTCGCGCGCACGGACTACAAAGGCGCGCCAAGCGTGCTGTTGCGCCGCGCTTAGAGAAACGGCGATAGCGCCAGGCGCACGCGCGAGCTTTGCGCCAGCACCTCCCGATACGGAGCGGGATGTTCGGGCGCGCTCGCCTGCGGCCACAAGGCGACAAAGCGGCTGAGTTCACGCTCTGCATCCCGGTAAGCGCTCGGGTTGCGCCGCTGCAGCGTCTCCGCATTGAGCGCCGCACGCGCCGCCAGCGCCGCGCCCATACTGTGCTGGTATTCGATCGAGTCGACGAAGTCGGCCTGGTTCACGTTCTGATAGAGGCCCGTGGCGATATCGACCATGCGCGCGGTGAGTACGGCATGGTCCGCATCGAGCGCGCCGAACACGCGGTCGAACTCCGCCTCGCTGGCGCGAAGCTGCTGCGTCATCTGCGTGCGATTGGCGGCGCCGTCGGCGGCGGTGCGAATGATCGCGATATTGAGGTCGCCGAACTGGTCAGGGGCGGCGTCATAGACTTCGAGCAGGCCCTGCTGCACGAGCACCGCGGCTTCCGCGGGCTTGTTCTGTGCGTTCACGGCGGCGGCCGCCATCACGAAGCCGCGCAGATGCTGAATACGCAGCGCCGTCAGCTGATCACCGGAGAGGCCGGCATAGGCGCTGACGGCGCCAGCCTCGCCGGACTCGCCGCCTTCGCCGACGGAAGCCGCCGGCGCAGCGCCTTCGTCGCCTGCATTTGCCCGGTCCGCCCCGCTCTTATCGCCCGCCGGGGCTGCTGGGTGGTCGCTTTCGCTTCCGCATGCGGCCACGCTCAGCGCCGCGGCTGCAACACCGGCCGCGCTCCATCCTTTGAGCTTCCAAGCTATCATCACGTCTCCTGGATTTCGGCCCAGCCTGGACGAAATGAGAATGGTTCGCAATAAGATGAAGCGATGAGCGTCATTCTGCAGCAGGTGCTGGCTGGGGAGGACTTGGCCCGTGTGCGCCGGGATCTGACCAATCTCAACTGGTCCTCCGGCAAGCGCACCGCTGGCGCAGCGGCGCGGGGCGTGAAGGAGAACGAGCAGGCCGACGCGTCCGATCCGCGGACGCTGGCGCTCGAACGGTTCGTCCTGGACGCGTTGCGACGCCACCCCTCGTTCGAAATCGCCGCGCGCCCTGCGCGCGTCACGCGTCTTTTGTTCTCCCGCTATGCGCCGGGCATGACCTATGGCTCCCACACCGACGATGCGTTGATGGGCGCGGACGTGGACAAGATCCGCACCGATCTCGCGTTCACGATCTTCCTGGCCGAGCAGGAGAGCTACGACGGCGGCGCGCTCGTCATTTCAAGCGCACTCGGCGAGCAGGAGATCAAGCTCGATGCCGGCGACGCGATCCTCTATCCCGCCGGATCGATCCATCACGTGGCGCCCGTGACCAAGGGAGAGCGCCTCGCCGCGGTCGGCTGGGTGCAGAGCTACGTCGCGGACGCCGGCCAGCGCGAGGTGCTGTTCGATCTTTCGGTAACGCGCAACCGGCTGGCGCAAGCGGGCGTCCCGCGCGACGAATTGCTCGCGCTGGACAAATCGATCTCGAACCTGTTGCGGATGTGGGCGCGCTAACGAAACGGCTGCACGTCATGAGGCCGGAACACCGCGTCATCCAGCACTTCGCTGATGGGCTGCTCGCGCTTCAGCGCCGTCCACGCAAACAGTGCGCCGGAGACGAGGGCGGTCGGCAGCCCGAGCACGAGCGCAAGCGGCGTCATCGCCGCGGACATTGAGGTGGTGAACACCAGCGCCGTACCAGCATTCTCCGCATCCGCGACGAGGGCGAGCAATCGGGTCAGTACGAAAGGGGCGGCGATGGCGGCCAGCAGGCCCGCCATCAAGACGTGGAGCACCACGACCCGGCGCGTGCGCGGCGCCTGTCCGATGGCCCAGCTTGCGCCGAGCGTCAGCAGCGCTAGCGCGAACACGCCTGCGCCCGCGACCAGCGCCAGCCGCTGCAGCGCGGGCGCGCTGGCGAATAAGGCCGCGGGCCAGCCGATCGCCAGCGCCAGGGCGGCCGGCGTCCACAGGAACGCGGGCTTGCGCCACTGCAGCGGGGGAATGCGTTGCGGGATCGGGCTATCGCGCATGGAGCTCAATCTACCCGAGCCCAGCGCGCCGTCATCGCGGCGCAACCGTCAGACACGGTTGCACTTTGCCAAACGCGCGCCGGCGTGGTTTTTGCGCCGCATGGACGTACGCCAGCGCTCACCCTCTACCGCGCGCAACCGCGAGCCGATCCTTGCCGTGCTGCAACGCGTGCTGCCGGCCAGCGCTCGCGTGCTGGAAATCGCCTCGGGTTCGGGCGAGCACGCCGTGTTCGTGGCCGCGGCGATGCCAGACCTGATCTGGCAGCCGAGCGATCCCGACGAGACTGCCCGCGCCAGCATTACAGCGTGGATCGACTCGGAGCGGCTCTCGAATGTGCTGGCGCCGCACATGATCGACGTCAGTCGGGCGGCGTGGGGCGTGGAGGCCGACGCGCCATTTGACGCCATCGTCGCCATCAACATGATCCACATATCGCCATGGGAAGCGACGCTCGGGCTTGTATCTGGCGCGTCGCGGCTGCTGCGCGCGGGCGGCGTGCTTTACACCTACGGGCCATACACGCGCGATGGCCGCCACACCGCGCCATCGAACGAAGCGTTCGACGCATCGCTCAGAGAGCGCGATTCGTCCTGGGGCGTGCGCGATGTCGCCGACGTCGAGCGCCAGGCCTTGCTGCAAGGGCTGACGCTGCGTGAGATTGTGGAGATGCCGACAAACAATCTCTCGCTGGTGTTTGCGCGCAACTGACGGCGCAAACGCAGGGCAGCAATCCGCGCTACATCTCGAAGATGTAACCAACCCGCCATGACGCTGATACACGATCAGCCTATCTCCAGCGCGCGGACACCTCCCCGTCCGCGCAACTGGGGACATACATGCGAACTGCACTCACCATTCTAGAGTTCGCGATCGGAACAATAGTTCTGGTCGGGTCGATCGCCATCATCATGGATGGGATGGCGACGGCGTTCCGGCTCGCTTTGTGATGCATGCATGGGGCGAGGGCGCGTACAGAACGTACGCGCCCTCGCGGGACTTCAGCAAAACTGAAACGCCGATCGCTTAGCGCGTCGGCGTCGGGGGATCGGTCCGGTAGTCGTAGAAGCCGCGTTGGGTTTTGCGGCCGAGCCAGCCTGCTTCGACATACTTCACCAGCAGCGGGCACGGGCGGTATTTGGAGTCCGCAAGCCCGTCATGCAGCACCTGCATGATTGAGAGGCACGTATCGAGGCCGATGAAGTCCGCGAGCTCCAGGGGCCCCATCGGATGATGAGCGCCGAGCTTCATCGACTTGTCGATCGCTTCGACCGAACCCACGCCTTCGTACAGCGTGTAGACCGCCTCGTTGATCATCGGCACCAGCACGCGGTTGACGATGAAGGCCGGGAAGTCTTCGGCGTTGGCGATCTTCTTGCCGAGCGATTCGATGAACTTGATCGAGGTGTCGTAGGTCTCCTGGCTCGTCGCCAGGCCGCGGATCACCTCCACCAGCTCCATCACCGGGGCCGGGTTCATGAAATGAAGCCCGATGAACTTATCCGGCCGGTCCGTCGTCGCGGCGAGACGCGTGATGGAGATCGAAGACGTGTTGGACGCCAGGATCGTCTCCGGCTTCAGCACCGAGCGCAGATCGGCGAAGACTTTCCTCTTGGCCTCGTCCTGCTCGACGATGGATTCGATCACCAGGTCGCACGCTTCGAAGGCAGCGGCCTTGGGCGCGCCCTTGAGACGCTTCAGCGCCGCTTCTGAATCGGCGGCGCTGATGATTTCGCGATGAACCTGACGGCCGAGGTTCTTGGTAATGGTCTGAAGCGCTGCATCGATGCGCGCCGGATCCATGTCGTGGACCAGCACGTCATAGCCGGCCAGCGCGCACACATGCGCGATGCCGTTGCCCATTTGGCCGGCGCCCACGACGCCGACAGTGCGGATAGTGCCCATTTCACCAGCCATAAGGCCCTAAGGCCCCACCGGAATGCAAATCTTGTTGCAGTGCAGCATAGGCCAACTCTGCGCTGGCGCAAGGGGCGCTAGGCCTGGGCGCCGAGGCGAAAGCGGGTGAACGCAGCAAGCAGCAGACCCGCCGCGAGCCAGATTCCCGCATAGGTCCACCAAAGCTGCGTGTTGCTCGCCCCATCGTAGAACTGAAACGCCCAGGCCGACCCGACCGTGTTGACCGTCGCGTGGCAGATCATGGCCGGCAACACCGAGAGGGAGATGTTGCGCAGCCACCCGAGCACGAACACCGCGCCGAGGAGGCCCATCACGAATGGTCCCCACAACTCGGGTCGAATCTCCGCCCGGAACAGCGGCGCATGCCAAGCCGCCCAAACCAGCGCCAATACCAGCGCGGCGACGAAGGGATGAAAGCGCTTTTGCAACTCTGGCTGCAGGAAGCCGCGCCAGCCCGATTCTTCGCCGAGGCCGACGAAGAGCACGATGAACACGAACTGTTCGAGCATGCTCGGCCAGGTCGCCAGCTGCGCGGCGGTTGGCGCCGGCGCGCCACGCGCGACGTGGATCGCCACCGCTGCTGCGCAGAGCGCAATCGGAATGGCGACAGCCGCCAGGTAGGGCAGGAGCCCGCCGCGGAAGCGGCCGAAGTGCGCGATCCATGATTTGAAGCCGGGCCAACCGCCCGCGAGCCAGCTTGTGATGAAGGCTGCAGCGAGCGGGCCAAGCGGATTGAGCCCAGTGCTGCCGATGCGGTCGGCAATACCGAGCAGCCACGAATACCAGGACAGTGGAAACACGAGCACGACGAACGTCGCGATCGGGTGACGCGCAAAAAATCCAATGCCGCGCATGAGCGCTCCAGCCTAGAGGCGACCTACCTCTTGAGGATGCGTTCTTGTGCGGTACTGGATGCGTCCGCGGCCTCAGCCCGGTATGCCGAAAAAGTCGCGCTTGGTGAGTGCGACGCCTTGATTGCGCACGATCATGTAAGCGGCCACGGAATGGAAATTGAAGTTCGGGGCTGCAAATCCCATCAGATACTGGATCGCTGGCGAAGTTCGCTCCTGATCCCCGATCGGGTAGGTGACGGGCTTAACTTCGAGTCCTTCGAACTTTGACGCATCCAAGCCCTGCAGAAAGGCGCGCGTCTCGACGATGAGCTTTTGAGCGTCCGCAAACGTGCTCACCGGGGCCTCAGGCGCCGCGGCCAGTCCCAGCACACGCGCCGGTGCGTTGCGGGCAAAATCGCATGCGACTGAGATCTGGCGCGACAGCGGATACATGTCCGGCGAAAGGCGCGCATCCATGATGCCGCCCTTACCCGAAGCTTCGGCGCGTTTGAGCACCTGCGCCAATCCGCCGAGGCCGCGATCGAACGCGGTGATGCAGGCAAAAGCGAAGGCGCCGCTCATAGGCCGGCCTTGGTCAGCTCGTCCATCAGCTCCGGGACGGCGGTTTTGTAGTCCTGCACTAGGCCATAGTCCGCGACCTGGAAGATCGGCGCCTCCTCGTCCTTGTTGATGGCGACGATGACCTTGCTGTCCTTCATGCCTGCCAAGTGCTGGATGGCGCCCGAAATACCAACGGCCACATAAAGCTCAGGCGCGACGACCTTGCCGGTCTGGCCGACCTGATAGTCGTTCGGCGCATAGCCGGCATCGACCGCCGCGCGTGAAGCTCCCACTGCGGCGCCCAGCTTGTCCGCCAGCGGATCGAGCACTTTGTGAAACTCTTCGCTCGAGCCCAGCGCGCGTCCCCCTGACACGACGCGCTTGGCCGCCGTCAATTCCGGACGATCCGATTTCGCCATCTCTTCCGACACGAATGCCGATTTGAACGGCCCGGATGGCGCCGGGACGGTCTCAACCGAAGCACTGCCGCTGTTGCCAGCCGCCTTGAACGCGGTCGGCTGCACCGTGATCACCTTCTTCGGCTGGCTGTCCCTCACCGTGATCAGCGCATTGCCGGCATAGATCGGGCGCACGAACGTATCGGCGCCTTCAACGCCAATAATCCCTGACACCTGCATCACGTCGAGCTTCGCCGCGACGCGCGGCGCGACGTTCTTGCCCGTGGTGGAAGCAGGGAACACCACGGCGTCATAGTTTGCCGCCAGCGGCGTGATCAGCGCATCCATGGCTTCGGCGAGCTGCTTGGCCAGCGTTGCGCCATCGGCGTGCAGCACCTTGCGCACGCCGTCGATCTTGGCGGCGGCCTGGGCCGCGGCGCCGGCGTTTGAGCCTGCAATCAGCACATCCACATCGCCGCCCATCGCCTGGGCCGCGGTGACGACTTTGTTGGTGGCGTCTTTGATCGAGGCGTTATCGTGCTCGGCGACGACAAGAATTGCCATTAGAGCACTCCCGCTTCTTTGAGCTTGCCGACCAGTTCGGCAGCGCTTTTCACTTTGACGCCCGCCTGGCGCTTGCCCGGTTCGGCCGTCTTCGTCACTTGCAGGCGTGGTTTCACGTCAACGCCGAGGTCCGCCGGCGTCTTCACGTCGATGGGCTTCTTCTTGGCCTTCATGATGTTCGGCAGAGACGCATAGCGCGGCTCGTTCAGCCGCAAGTCCGTCGTAATGATTGCGGGCAGATCGACATCCAGCGTCTGTAAGCCGCCATCGACTTCGCGGGTGACGCTTGCCTTGCCTTCGTGCAGCACGATCTTCGACGCGAACGTCGCCTGCGGCCAATCGAGCAGGGCGGCCAGCATCTGGCCCGTCGCGTTGTTATCGTCGTCGATCGCCTGCTTGCCGAGGATGACGAGATCCGGCTTTTCCGCGTCGACGATCGCCTTCAAGAGCTTCGCCACGCCGAGCGGCTCAACATCGCCTTCCGTCTTCACCAGGATGCCGCGGTCGGCGCCGATGGCGAGCGCGTTGCGGAGTGTCTCCTGCGCCTGTTCCGGGCCGATCGAGACAGCGACCACTTCCTTGGCCGCGTCCTTGGCGTGCCCGCCGCCGCCTTCCTTCATGCGCACGGCTTCTTCCACCGCGATTTCGCAGAACGGGTTGATCGACATTTTGAGGTTCGACAGGTCGACGCCCGAGCCATCCGGCTTCACGCGGACCTTGAGATTGAAGTCGAGCACCCGCTTGACCGGGACAAGCACCTTCATCGTTGAATTCCTTGAGGCATTCGGGGGACGCGCAGACGCGCCTTTTTGCGGCGCTTATAAAGAGCCTCGCGGTTGCCCCGTCAATGCGGCCAAGGGCGCCTCGCCAGGTTTGGCGCTCGGAGACGCCTTGCCGCAGCGTCCGAGACCGCGCCAATGGACGATTCCGGCTTTTCCGGATAATCGGTATCCCATGACGCTCGCGAGCTTGTTGCCTGCCAAACGCAGCGCATTGCTGATCGACTATGACAACGCGGCGGGGTTGTTTCCGAAGAGCCAATTCGTCCAGCGCATCTCTAATTGGCTGACTTGGCTGCGCGAGGGCCGTTTCGATCCGAGTGGGCGGCGGCGGAATTTCGTCGAGAAGCGCGTCTATTGGCACCCGACCAATGGCGGCCAGCAACCGGCCTTCGAGCAGCAGGGCTTCATCTGCGAGACGTGCGTCTACGAAGGGACGATGAAGAAGGGCGTGAGCGCCGTCGACATCAATCTGGCGATGGACGCCATCGACATCGCTCATCGCCGCAAGGGCGGCCTGGACGAGATCGTCATCCTCGCCTCGGACAGCGACTACGTCTCTCTGATCGAGCGGTTAAAGAAAAAGGGCCTCCAGACCTGCATTGTCGTCTCGAGTCGCGACTTGTCCATCGTTTCCTATACCGGCCGCGCCGATCTGGTGATTCCGGACGAGAAGCTTGCGGAAGCAGCAGACTATGTAAGTCGGCGCAAGCTTACGCGGACGCCGCAAACTCAAGCCAAGCCCGCACCGAGCGCGAAAGTTGCGCCGAAACCCACCGAGAAAGCGGTATCGGCGACGAAGCCAAAACCGACGCCTGCTAAGGCCACGGCGGTCGCGAAGCCTAATTCCGACATCAATGCGCTCGCTAAGATGGTCGAGGATATTGCCATTGAGCATGGCGGACCGGTCGGACGCGACAAGGTGATGACGCGACTAACGGGCAAGAGCGCCTTTCCGCGTGCCGGCTTGGCGGGAAAGATGACGTATCGTGAGTTCGCCGAGGCGGTCATCAAGCTGCGACCTGTACTTGGCGTCATTGTCTACCGCGGCGGCCAATCCGTCTCGATCTACAAGAAGCGCAAGCAAGCCTCCGGCGATCAAGCCAAAAGCGCTTAGCGGCTCAGCACGCTTGGCCAGTTGGCGTTGGCGCTGCGGATGTTTCCGGGAATGTCCGTTTCCCAGCGCGTTTGGATCTCGTCATTGTAGTTGAGGTAGAGCCGCCCATCGACGATGCGCCAGTTCTGCGGATTGCCGGCGGCGGTGTAGCCGTGAGCGACGGCCCAGGCGCAATAGCCGCCGTATTGCGGCAGGTAGTGCGAGGGGTTGGCGCGGAACGCCGCGAGGTGCTCGGCGGAGGCGAAGCGATATTCGTAGCCTTGGTGCACGATGCTGAACTGGCTGGCGCCGCGCACGGGACGGCCATCGGTGAAGTACGCGACCGGATCGTACCCGCCGACGGCGACGCGCGAGAGGAGCGCAGTGTGAACCGGCTGTTGCTCCGCGTGAGCAGGCGCGGCGACGAACAACGCGGTCAAAGCAAGGACTGCGACAGCGAAAAGCGTGCGCATCGACTGACTCCCTAGGCGGCGGCGCGCAACGGCGTGGCGGCGCGGGTGGATTGAAGGGGGACGAAAGCGCGGCCGAGATCGCGCGCTAGACCCATCAGCTCTTTGCGGCGGATGATCATCAGCACGACGGACGTGACCCAGATCGTGCACGCCGCCGCGAACAGCCCGCCGCCGTCATTGTTCGGATCGATGCCGAGCGGCGTCCAGAGGTGAAAATTGACCGCGCCCGTCATCACGCAAAACCCGATCAAGGCGCCAAGCGCATTGAGCCGCTGCAGGCCGGGGAGGAGACCAATGAGCAGCAGGGTCGAGGCGAACAATTCCGCCGTGCCGATCGTGTATTGGCTGAAAAGGCCAGTATGGCCGAACAGCCCTGGCAGACCAAGCGAGCCGGCCCAGCCGTCCAGCCGGCCGAAGATTTCCTGGGTTTTGGGATGGTCGGCGAATTTATAACGCAGGCTGTCGAGAAAAACGGCGGCGGCGAACACGGAAATGCCGGCCGGCGCATAGCGAAGAATGCGGTTGAGCATCGTGAACCCCTCGATTGATGAGAAGATCGTTCGAGGGAGGGGCGTGGTTACAGCGCGCGCTTAGTCCGCCATCAGCTCGGTCCATTTGCGCCGGAAGGTCGCCTTCGCTGCTTCCTCGAGCAACGGCCAGCTTTCCAGCAGCCAGGTTCGTCCCGCGTCCGTCAGCGGCACGTACGGGTCGGGCTTGCGCGCGAGCGCCACGCCCTGTGCGATGACGAGGTCTTCGGTGTGAAGCCCGCCCTGGATCATCACATCGATCGGATCTGCGATCAGCTCCGCGGCCAGATGAGGCCGCTGTGCGCAGGCCGCCGAGACGATTGCTAGCGACATCTCAACCCAAGACCAGCAATTCGTGCCCCAATAGGCAGCGCGAACCTCGCGGACGAATTCTTCATCCGAAGCTGTAGGATCGCGCTCTTGGCGTGCGAGAAAGTCCGCGAAGCGCACCAACTGAGGCGGTTCAGTCCAGACCGGCACGCGCATTCACCACCTGAGCAACCGCGCGCCAACCACCGCGCCGATCGCGGCGCACAACGCGATAGCAACGACATACCACGTCGTCACGAACGCGACCGAGTCCACTGGGCAGTACATTGCATACGCCATCGCACCGATGCCGCCGGAGAGCGCGCCGATCGCCGCGCCGGCGATCGTCAGCCGTGTCGGCGCGAACGCCCGCATCAACCAGAGCAAGCCGGCCGCCGTGGGCGCCGCCAGGATCGGCACGATCACAACGCACCATGGAAAGCTTCCGCCCATCCAGGCGCGCATGCGGTCTTCCGGCGCTTCGCCCATGAGAGCGACGACCGTCGCCACCACGCACACGCCGAGAAACACAAACACCGCGCCAATGCGCCAGCCCAGCGGCCGGCCAGGCTTCATCAGCCGCACCGCCATCGGCAGCATCATCGCCGCCGCCGCCGCCGAGAACATCGCCTTCAGCATCACCGGCATGCGTGCAACGCCGATGTCGGGCCTGACGCCGATCCAAAGCGCCACGATCAGCACCGCGGCGATGAGGCCGACGACCATTGTGACCGCAAGCTGCTGGGCCCATTTCGGCCGCTCCGCCGGCTCGACGTTCTTTGCGAGCAAATCGATCAACTGGTCGGTCTTCACGTCGCGTGCTCCTGAGCCATCAGGCGCATCAGCGTCTTCAAGCCCCGATGAATGGAAATCTTGATGTCGGATTCGGAGAGCCCGGTGAGGGAGGAGGCTTCCCGCACGCTCTTCTCTTCGAGCTTCACCAGGCGAATGGCGGTGCGCTGCTTCTCCGGCAGCTTGTCCAACAGCACCCTCACGTCATGACGCGCATCGCTGGCTTCGTATTCAGGATCGCCATCGCCGACATCGAGACCGTCGAGCGAAGCGTGGTTGCGATGTTTCTGGCGCCGCAAATGATCGATCAGCCGGTAGCGCGCGATCGCATACATCCACGCCGTCAGCGGATAGGCCGGATCGTAGCTGTCGCGGCGTGTGTGCAGCGCCACCAACGTCTCCTGTACGAGGTCCTCCGCATCCTCCGGGGCGCCGCGCAGGCGGTTCCGGAAGTAGGCGCGCAGCAGGCCCGCCGCCTCCGTCAAGAAAGCGCGGTGCGCGGCCTGCTCGCCGGCGAGCCCTTGGAGAAACAAGGCTCGGAGATGGGCTTCGTCGGCCATTCCCTCCAAGACTCTCCTACGTTCAGCTGGGCCGCGGCGTTACGCGCGCCGGAACGGATCGGCTGGATAGACGCCCAGGATTCTCATCGAGGTCGAGAAAAAGCGCAGTTCCTCCAGCGCCAGATCAACCTGCCGCTGCGCCGGATGGCCTTCCACTTCGCAAAAGAACATGGCCGCCGAGAACGCGCCGCCTTCGATGTAGCTCTCGATCTTGGTCATGTTGACGCCGTTGGTGGCAAAGCCTCCGAGCGCCTTGTAGAGCGCGGCGGGCACGTTGCGCACGCGGAAGACGAAGCTGGTCATGCATGGGCCATTACCCGGCGGCGCCTGCTGTTCCTCGCGCGAGAAGATCAAGAAACGCGTCGTATTGTGCGCGGCGTCGGCGACATCGGCCTTCAGCACCTTGAGCCCGTAGAGCGTTCCCGCCAGCGAAGAGGCGAGGGCGCCCACCCTCGGATCGTCCAGTTCTTTTACCTCGCGCGCGGCGCCCGCCGTATCGAGCGTCTTCACCGGGACCACACCCAGGTCGCGCAATTGCTTGCGGCATTGGCCAAGCGCCTGGGGATGCGAGCGTACGTGCGTGAGGCCATCGAGCGTCGCGCCCGGCAAGCCGAGCAATTGATGCCGGATCGGCACGAAACGTTCGCCGATAATGTAGAGCCCGCTTTCCGGAATGAGGTGGTGTACGTCGGCTACGCGGCCGAATACCGAATTCTCCACCGGGATCATCGCCAGCTTCGCCTGGCCCTCGCTGACCGCGGCAAAGGCATCCTCGAAGCTGGCGCACGGCAGCGGCGCCAGCGCGGGAAACGCTTCCTGCGCCGCCAGATGCGAGTTTGCCCCAGGTTCGCCTTGAAAAGAGATACGCTCGGCCATTCGCGGGGAGCGTTAGCGCAAGCGGCGCGCCTGCGGTAGAGGCGTCGCTGATGAGCCGATTGCAGAACCTGGAAAGCGCCATCCTGGCGCAGACGCGGCGCGGGCTGCGCACGCTGCTCGCGGTCCCGTCCGCGCGCGCCGCTGGGCTGGCGCGCGTCGAGGACATCGATATCCCGGGACCCGCCGGCAATCTGCGCGCGCGCTATTACGAAGCGGCGGATGCCGCGTCGACACCGCTGATCGTCTATTTCCACGGCGGGGGCTTTGTCTGCTGCGACATCGACACGCACGATTCCATTTGCTCCTGGATCGCCAAGTCCTCGCACGGCCGAGTGCTCTCGGTCGGCTATCGCCTGGCGCCCGAAGCGCCGTTCCCCGCGCAACTCGAAGACGCCCGCACGGCTTGCGCCTGGGCCTTCCAGAACGCGCAGCGTTTCGGCGCGGCGCCTGACCGCATCGCCATCGCGGGCGACAGCGCCGGCGCCTACCTGGCGACCACCATGTCGCTCGAGATCAACCGCGCGACGCCCGGCGCGGTCGCGCTGCAAATCCTACTCTATCCGCTGGTGCACGTGCACGACTCGCTCTGGGCCGACGAAGAGCTGCGCAACTTCCGCTTCCTCGGCCGTGTCGCCTGCCTCTACATCGCGCGCAGCCTCGGCGCCGAGGCGCTGCCTTCGCTGCTCGATATCGATCTCGGCGCCGCGCCCCCAACCATTGTCGCCGGCGGCGGCTCAATGGATCCCGTGCGCGCCGACGTCAAAGCCTTCGTCACTGCGCTGCGCTCAGCCGGCGTGCGCGTCACGGAGCGCAAGTACGCGGTGTTGATGCACGGCGGCCTCAACTTCACCGCCTATTCGAAAGTGGCCGTCGCAGCGCTTCAGGAAGTCGGCGAACTGGCGCGGGAGGAATTGGCCCGCTAGCATGAGCCGGGGAGGTTGATCTCATGCGTATTATTTTGGCCGCGGCGATCCTGGTCGCCGCCTGCACGCCGGCGCAAGAGCGCGAGCAGATGTCCAGCGGATGCGAGGTGCGCGCTACACACCCGTGGGAAGGCGCCGGGATGACGTACTCCGTCGAAGCGACCGCCACGGGCCCGGACTGTCAGCGCGCCGTCGCTACACTGATCATCCGAGATAGCTCCGGCGTTCCCGTCTATGCCGACGCGCACCTGGCTGGAGACATCATGATGCTGGCGCCGGCGCACGACACGGCGGCGATGCAAACGGCGCTGCAGGAATGGGTGACGTTCGACAATCACACCATGGCGAGCACGTCCGCGCTTCCGGATTGGCCCGCAAACGCAACCGGTCCGCAGAACGGCGAATTCCCGTTCTATCCGGAGCAAGCCTATGACCGTGACAGCTACATGAGGGTTCGCGCCAACGGCCTGCCGCTCTTCTGCTACGTGCAGGGCATGGAGAGCCAGGCGTGCCTGGCGCTTGCCGACGGCGAGTTCAGCAAGGTCGGCGTGCAAAGTTTCCCGGGCTGAGGCGCAGCGACGCGGGCCTCCTCTTGAAACCGCGGGGCCAAGAGCGCCGTATAAGCGGATATGCAACCACTCAGCCGTCGCCACGCCCTCCTTGGCGGTATCGCTCTCATCCTCCCGGGCGCCGCCGCTGCCCAGGATCGCTTTGCGCGAGCCGCGGCGCGCAGTCTCACCGACTCGCAATGGCGCGCCAGGCTTCAGCCGGCCGCCTACGCCGTGCTTCGCCATCAAGGGACCGAGCGCCCGTTCACCAGCGCGCTCAATGAGGAGCATCGGCGCGGGGTCTTCTCCTGCGCGGGCTGCGGACTGGCGCTCTTCCGCTCGGACTGGAAGTTCGATTCCGGCACCGGCTGGCCGAGTTTCTTCCGCGCGATGAGCGACAATATCGTCCGCAGCACCGATCGCTCGGCCGGGATGGTCCGCACCGAGTATCATTGTGCGCAGTGCCTCGGGCATCAAGGCCATCTCTTTAACGACGGGCCGCGCCCCACGGGGCTGCGCTATTGCAACAACGGCGTCGCTTTGACCTTTGCGCCGTCATGAGATCACGGAGAGTCGTGTGAGAACATCTTGGTGGACAGCGCTCGCGTGCGCCACGGCCCTCGTTGCCTGCGCACAGCCGGCGGCGTCGGACGAACCCGCGCGCGTCATGCCGGCGCCGGCGGTAGACGCCGCGGCGAGTGCCGCGCCACAGACCGCGGTGCTCGCCGGCGGCTGCTTCTGGGGCCTTGAAGGCGTGTTCGAGCACGTGCGCGGCGTGACGCGCGTGCGCTCGGGCTATGCCGGCGGCGATGCGCGCCGCGCCAATTACGAGGATGTGTCATCGGGGTCGAGCGGCCACGCCGAGTCCGTGGAGATCGTATTCGATCCGCGCGTCGTTAGTTATGGCGAGATTCTGCGCATCTACTTCTCGGTCGCTACCGATCCCACGCAGCTCAACCGCCAAGGTCCGGACACGGGCACGCAATATCGCGGCGTGATTTTCTACGCCAACGCCGATCAGGAGCGCGTCGCGCGCGCCTATGTCGAGCAGCTTTCGCAAGCCCACGTGTTTGAGCGCCCGATCGTCACGCGCATCGATCCCCTGACGCGCTTCTTCCCGGCCGAGGACTACCACCAGAACTATCTGTCCTCGCACACGACGCAGCCCTACATCGTGCGCAACGATTTGCCCAAGATCGCAAATCTGCGCCGGCTGTTTCCGGACCGCTATTCCGCCCAGCGTTCGGCCTGATCCATGGCGCTGCCGATCCTCGCTTATCTCGCCGGCGTGCTGACCATCCTCAGCCCATGCATACTGCCGGTGTTGCCGTTCGTGTTCGCGCGCGCCGACCGGCCCTTCGTCACCAGCACGCTGCCCATGCTCATCGGCATGGCCGCGACGTTCGCGGGCGTGGCGACGCTCGCGGCCGTCGGCGGCGCCTGGGTGGTGCAGGCCAATCAAGCAGGACGTTTCCTCGCGCTCGCGCTCTTCGTGGTGTTCGGCCTGGCGCTTTTGTTTCCCGCAATTGCTGACAGACTGAGCGCGCCGGTGGTGGGGTTGGGCAATCGCCTCACCAATCAAGCCAACGCACAAGGCGCGAGCATCGGCGCCTCCTTGCTGCTCGGCGTGGCGACCGGTCTGTTGTGGGCCCCGTGCGCGGGTCCGATCCTTGGCCTCTTGCTCACCACTGCCGCCATCCAAGGCGCCAGCGCTGAAACATCCTTCATGCTCTTCGCCTACGCGCTCGGCGCCGCGACCTCGCTGGCGGTGGCGCTGTTCGCGGGCGGACGCATTTTCGCGGCGCTGAAGAAGTCGCTTGGCGCGGGCGAGTGGATCAGGCGCGGCCTGGGCGTCGCCGTGCTGGCGGGCGCCGCCGCAATTGCATTGGGCCTCGACACCGGTTTGCTCACACGACTTTCCGCCAGCACATCCGAGCGTATCGAGCAGGCGTTGCTCGACATGGGTCCCTCCGCCTCCGGCGACGATGCGATGATGATGCAGGGCGGCGACGCCATGATGGGCGGCGACACGATGATGATGAGCGGCGCGGGCGCAGGCCAGGCGCCGGCCGCTGCGCCGGACTTCGCCTCCGGCGTCACCTGGCTCAACTCGCCGCCGCTGACGCTCGAACAATTGCGCGGCAAGGTCGTGCTGATCGATTTCTGGACCTATTCCTGCATCAACTGCATCCGCGCGCTGCCATACGTTGAAGCCTGGGCCGAGAAGTACCGCGGCCGCGGCCTTGTTGTAATCGGTGTGCATGCGCCGGAGTTCGCCTTCGAGCGCGATGTCGGCAATGTGCGCCGGGCCGTGCGCGATCTGGGCGTCAGCTATCCGGTGGTGCTCGACAACGATCTCGCCATTTGGCGCGCCTACAACAATCGCTACTGGCCCGCGCATTACTTCATCGACGCCAACGGCCAGATCCGCCACACCCATTTCGGCGAAGGCGACTACGACGAGTCCGAACGCGTCATCCAATCCTTGCTGGCCGAAGCCGGCTACGACGCGCCCACCGGTCTCGTCGACCCGCACGCGCAGGGCGCCGCAGCTCCGCCCGACAATTCGAGCGCCCGCACGCCGGAGACCTATATCGGCGCAGCGCGCCGCGAGAATTTCGCCTCCGCCGAACAGCGCACCGGCGCGATCTACGCCTACGCTGCGCCGCCATCGCTCCGCTCGAACGAGTGGGCGCTATCGGGCGCGTGGACGGTTGAAGACGAATACGCAGAACTCGCGCGCGCGGGCGGCGCCGTCAGCATGCGCTTCCAGGCCCGCGACCTCCATCTCGTGCTGGCGCCGAACGCGAATGGAACGCCTGTGCGTTTCCGCGTCACCATAGACGGCCACGCGCCCGGCGCCGTTGCGGGCTCGGACATCAACGCCGCCGGCGAAGGGGTGATCCGCGAACAGCGCCTCTATCAGCTGATCCGCGGCGACGGCGCCAACGAACGCACCTTCCGCATCGAATTCCTCGATCCTGGCGCGCGCGCCTTCGCGTTTACCTTCGGCTGAAAACGCGTTAGCCGGATGATTGGCCCAGCCGCGCATCAGCTTCCGCGATCATCGCCTTGAAGCGCGGGCTGTCGCGCAGCGAGTCAAGGTCGACATCGTTCTTCACCCAATTGAGGCGTTCCACCCCAGCATACTCAAGATAAGGGCCGAGCAGGTCGAGCGCCGCGTCAGGGTCCTTGAGGTTCGTCGCGAACGAGCACGCTACGTTGTAGCGCATGTTGTAGTTCTCAGGGTCTAGCAGCAGCGCGCGCTCCACCCAGGCTTTGGCGCGCTCGCCTTCCTTGAGGACGGCCAAGGCGCTGATTAAAAACCCCATAGCGGAACCGTTGTCAGGTTCTGAGCTGAGAATGTTCTCGGTGCGCACGACGCACCGCTTGGCGGCGGCGATCTGGGCTTCTTCATTGTCGAGCGCCACATAAGCCGAAATCACCATCCCGGCGGCGCTGAATTCGTTCTCCATCAGTGAAGTCGCGCGTTCGAAACGCACAGCAGACTCCGCATAGCGCCGCAGCGCGATCAGGACATAGCCCGCAGAAAGGTTCACCTCGTACGAGTCCGGCTCGAGGCGGAGCGCTTGCTCGATCTCGCGCAGCGCTTCCGGTTGCTTGTGGTGATACACCAACAGCCGCGCCTTGGCTGCGTGGGCTTCGCCGGCATTGGGGTCGAGCGCGATCGCCTTTTCGGCCGCTTCCCAACCGTCGTCCGCGCCGCCGGCGAAGAACCGCAGGTTCACTTGAGCGCTCGCCATCAGCGCCCACGGCTGAGCGTAGTTAGGATCAATCTCTATGGCACGGCGGCACAGACGAATGATGCCCTCGCTGCGCCGCGCGACGCCGAAATTGCCGACGACGCTGTAGTGGCGCGCCATGAGATAGAGTTTGTAGGCCTCAGGATCGCTAGTCCCCCGGTTCTCGATCGCCTTCTTCTCCTCCGGCAACAGTCGAAGCTTCAAGGCGCTGACGATGGATTCCGAAATATCGTCTTGCAGCGCGAAGATGTCGTTTAGATCGCGGTCGTAGCGCTCGGCCCAGACGTGCCCGCCGGTGGCGCAATCGATGAGCTGCGCGGTAATGCGCACGCGCCCGCCTGACTTGCGCACGCTGCCCTCAAGTAGATGACTGACCTTCAGTTGCCTCGCGATCTGTGTGACATCAACGTTCTTACCCTTGAAGGTGAACGCCGTGTTCCGCGCCGTTATGAGCAGAGCGGAGACCTTGCTCAAATCCGTGATGATGTCTTCGCTGATGCCGTCGGAGAAATACTCCTGTTCAGGCTCGCCGCTCATGTTGGCGAACGGCAGCACGCAAACCGAGACGCGCCGGTCTTCGCCCGGCCGCGCCCCCACCGTACCCGCCCCATCATCCAGCCGCACGGCAAACACGTGCACCGGCCGTTCGATATTCTTGACCGTGTGCGGGCCAAGGTCTTCGAACTCAGCGGCGACCTTTCCCATCACCTGATCGCTGACATTGCGCGACATGGCGATGCCGCCTTCCGGCGCCAGCGTCTGCAGACGCGCGGCGACATTGACGCCCTCGCCGTAGATGTCATCGCCGTCGACGATCACATCGCCCAGATTGATGCCGATGCGATAGATCAAACGAGAGAGCGCCGGCGCATTCGCCTCGGCCGCCGCAGTTGCGCGCTGGATTTCCAGCGCACACTTGACGGCGGCCACGGCGCTCGCGAACTCAACAAGCGCGCCGTCGCCCAGCAACTTGAAAATGCGCCCCTCGTGCGCGTCGACCTGCGGGTTGAAAATATCGACGCGGTTCGCCTTCAAACGCTCCAGCGTGCCAGCCTCATCACTCTCCATGAGCCTGGTGTAGCCGGCGATATCGGCGGCGAGGATTGCGCTTAGTTTCCGCTGCACAAAAGCACCGGTCCACTTCGCCTGCATCGTGCGCCCGCCGGCCGCCTCTGTCTAGCGCGCCGCGAGTGTCGCGCGCGCCAGCTCAAGATCGGCCGGACTGTCGACGCCCTTAGGAAAATCCTCGATCGCGTCGGCGCGGATGATCATGCCCATCTCAAGTGCGCGGAGTTGCTCCAGCTTCTCGCGCTGCTCGAGCGGGGAGGGTGATGCGGCGACGAAGCGCGCGAGCGCATCGCGTCGGTAGACATAGATGCCGACGTGGCGCTCGATCGCTCCATCGCCCCACGGGGCCGGTGCGCGCGTGAAGGCAAGACAACGTCCATCTGTGGCGCGGATCACTTTCACCACATTGGGATTGTCGCGGTCCTTCGGATCATTCGACGCCGACACCAATGTCGCGATGTCCGCGCCGTCGCGCAGCGCCGCCACCGCACGCGCAACGTCTTGGTGCCGCATCGTCGGCATGTCGCCTTGCAGGTTCACCGCAACGTCGAAGCGCCCCGAAGGATCGAACGCTTCGAGCGCCGCGTGCACGCGGTCAGAGCCCGACGGCAAATCCGGATCCGTCAGCGCAACGTTCGCGCCGGCCTTCAGGGCCGCTTCCGCGACTTCCTCTTCCGCCGCCGCAACCAGCACGGGCCCCGCATCGGCGCGTTGGCCGATCTCCACCATCCAGGCGATCATCGGCCGCCCGTGGATATCGGCCAGCGGCTTGCCGGGCAGGCGCGTGGAGGCCATGCGCGCGGGGATCACGATCACTGAGGTCATTGCCGGTGCGGCTTGCCGTGCGGCGGTTCGACGCGCAAGGCGCCCCGCGCCTCATGACGCACGCAGCCCCGCTTGGCGCGAGGCCCGACGCAGGCCATAAACCCGCCCGTTCTTTTCACCCCAGGGCAGGGCGCATGAGCGGTCTCAGGAACAATTCGATTCTCGGCGCGCTGCTTGGCACGGTGCTGGGCGTGATGGGCGTGGGTATCGCCGCCGACGCCATCGTCGCACCCAATTACCCCGAGAAGGCCGGCTACCTACCCGAAGTGCAGCTCGACACCGGCGGCGGGGGTCCCCAGACGCCAGCCGGACCGCCGGACTTCGGACGCCTGTTTGCCGATCCCGCCGCGCTGGCCGAGCTTGTCTCCCGCGGCGAACGCGTCTCGGCGCAATGCCACTCCTGCCACAACTTCGATGCAGGCGGGCCCAACGCGATCGGCCCCAATCTGCACGACGTGTTCGGTCGCCAGGCCGCCAGCCATGCCGGGTTCGATTATTCCGAGGCGATGCAGGGCCACAATGTGCGCTGGGATTATCTGACGCTGAATGAATTCCTGCATTCGCCGGCGCAAACCGTGCGCGGCACCAAGATGGCGTTTGCCGGTCTGCGCAACGATCAGGAACGCGTGGCGATGATCGCCTACCTTCGCTCGATCTCGCCGAACAATGTGCCGCTTCCCGCGCCGCTGCCAGAAGCAGCGCCCGCTGAAGGCGCTGCGGCTCCGGCCGAGGGCGGCGCTGCGCCCGCAACGCCTGCCGCAGGCGAAACAAAAGCGCCTGCCGCCCCGCACTGATCGCCTTGTTTCACTCATGAGAACGGCGTCTCGCCTGAGCGAGACGCCGCTTTTGTTTTCTGACCGGTTCGGTTTTACGAAGCGACCGCCAGAATAGGCCGCGTCGCCGCTGTCTGCTCGCCGCCGACGATGGTGGCGCCCAGCTGCTCGAGGAACGCGTCGCCCTTTTCCGTGCGCTCTACGAACACGTTGCGTCCGTCCTTGGGATCGCGGCGGCGCTGCACGAAGCCCAAACGCGACAGCGTGTCGAGCGCGCGGGTGATGGCCGGCTTGCCGACATTCAGCGTCGAGGCGAGGCCCCGCACCGTGTGCGGCGCCGGCTGTAGCCGCACCGTCATCAGCACGGCCAGTTGGCGGGCTGTGAGGTCAGGCGCATCCGAGCGCACCGTGGTGACGGTAACCCGACGCCACAAATCCAATGCTTCCACTTGATCGCGAACGAGGTCCATGCCGCTCCCCTGTGCTTGAATCGCAAGTGAGAGGATTCGCCGATTTGGTGGTTGGTGCAAGTACGAAACCACAAGATGTTGTGGAAGGCCCGGAATGATTAATCAAACCTTGACGGCCCAGACCGAAACGATCCGCCCGGGATACGGCCCGGAGCGCCTCTGAGAAATTTTGGCCTTGCCCTACGCCTTGGGCTGGCCGCGCGCCGCTGCAGGCTCACCGAAGCGGGCTTTGATGACCGCCCATGTCGCCCGCAGCGCTTGAGCTTCACCGCCTTGCGGGCGCGCCGGCTTTTCCTTCGGCGCCCACGCGAAAATGTCGAAGTGCGCCCAGGCGGGTGCGTCGACGAAACGGCGCAAGAACAGCGCGGCGTAGATCGATCCCGCGAAGGCGCCGTCGCCGGTGTTTTTCAAATCGGCGATTGGAGAGTCCATTTCTCCTTCATACGCGTCCCACAACGGCATCCGCCAAATCGGATCACTCGTTTCCGTCGACGCGGTCGCAAGCTCAGCCGCCAATGTTTCGTCGTTCGCATAGAAGGGCGGAATGTCCGGCCCGAGCGCGGTGCGCGCCGCGCCCGTCAACGTTGCGAAGTCCAGGAGAAGCGCGGGCTTGTCTTCGCACGCGCGCGTCAGCGCGTCGGCGAGGATCAAGCGGCCTTCCGCATCCGTGTTGTCGATTTCGACCGTAAGCCCCTGGCGGCTCTTGATGATATCGCCCGGCCTGAACGCGTCGCCGGAAACAGCATTCTCGACCACCGGCAAAAACACATCCAGCTTCACCGGCAGTTTCGCGTCCATCACGACCTGCCCAAGCGCAAGGGCATGCGCCGCTCCGCCCATGTCTTTCTTCATGAGCCGCATGCCGGCCGATGGCTTGAGATCGAGGCCGCCCGTGTCGAAGCAGACGCCTTTGCCGACCAGTGCGACGCGCGGCGCGTCCGCTTCGCCCCATGAGAGATGCAGCAAACGCGGCGCTTCGTTCGCCGCGCGGCCGACGGCGTGGATCAATGGATAGTTCTGCTTCAAGAGATCGTCGCCGACGATCGCCTTGAACGCCGCGCCGTATTCATGCGCCACGCGCTCGGCCGCCTCATGCAGCGCCTCAGGCCCCATATCGTTAGTGGGGGTGTTGACGAGATCGCGCGCCAGCCAGGCCGCGCGCACGATGCGCTCGGCTTCGGCTCTGTCCGCGCCGTCGGGCAGCACGAGGCGCGGGGCGGGACGCTTGCGCTTCTTGTAGCGGTCGAACGCATAGCTGCCCAAACCCCAGGCAATGGCGATGTGCGTGGCCGCGAACTCGCGCGGGCAGAACGCGAACTTGTAGTCGCCCTCCGGCAGGTTTTGCGCGAGCGCCCCGATCATCTGCGCATTCGCCTTGTCGCCCACGCCGAACAGCACGCGCTCGATTGTTCCATCGGTCGCGGGCACTACGAGAGTGCGCCCGTTCTGCGCCTGAAAGTCATAGGCGCTGGCCAGCCGCCGCAGCGTCTCCGAGTGCCGCTCGATCCAGTGCCGCCACTCGCTGGTGCGCAGCACGTGAATCGGCACGGCGGCCGCCTCGTCGGTAAGGAAGGGAAGGTCTGCCATGTGGTTCTTCCTAAACCCGCATTAGCGCTTTGTTGAGGCTCCGGCGCGATTGTTAGGCGCTTATTAGGATTCGCGCTGATGGTCCGATTGTCTCTCGCCCTGCTCGCAGTCTCAGCACTTGCCGCGTGCGCCACGACAGGTGAGGGGAGCGGTACGACCCAGAATCTGGCAGAGGCCACTCAGCCGCCTCAGTCAGCGCAGCGAGGCCAGGCGGCGCAGCCGCGCGTCGATCGCGCCGCGCGCGATCGCGTCGGCCGCGAGGATATGCTGACGCAGATGGCGTTCTGGGCCGGCGAGTATGACACCTTCCCTAATGATCTTGAGGCCGCGCAGCATTTCTCTGAAGCCCTGCGCCGCGGCGGACGCGTTGACCGCGCCGTGACGATCGCGGCCGAAGCGCTCGGCCGCTTTCCCGATGATCGCCCGCTCCTGACCACCTACGGCTACGCCCAGATCGCTGCGGGCCACCCGCACGAAGCGCTGCGTCCGTTGGCGATCGTTGCCGAGGCTGAGCCGCAGAACTGGCGCGTGCGCTCCGCGCTCGGGGCAGCGCTCGATCAACTCGGCCGTTTCGATGAAGCGCGCCGCGCCTATCAGGAAGCGCTGGCGCTGCAGCCCGACGATCCAGCCATCCTCACCAATATCGGCGTCTCGCACCTGATGGCCGGCGAACCGGCCGATGCAGAACGCTACCTGCGGCAAGCCGCCGACCAACGCGGCGCCCCGCCGCAAGCGCGTCAGAACCTTGCCATTGCGCTCGCCCTGCAGGGCCGTTTTGACGAAGCCGAGCAAATCGAACGCGTGGATCTCCCGCCTGCGCAGGCCGCGGAAAACATGCGCTATCTGCGCGGCCTTCTAAACGATCCGCGCCGCTGGAACGCAGTGCGCGGCGGCGCCCGCTGAACCAGCACCGCGTACGTTCCCAATCGTGATTGCGTCCCGGCGCGCTTAGCCGCCGCGCTCTGCCAGCATATGGCTGACTTGGATCAGCGCCGGGCCGATGATCACGGCGAAAAGCACCGGCAGGAAGAACACGATCATCGGCACGGTGAGCTTCGGGGGCAGGGACGCCGCCTTCTTCTCAGCTTCCGAGAGGCGCAGTTCGCGGTTTTCCTTTGCCATGACGCGCAGCGCCTGGCCGACGGGCGTGCCGTACTTCTCCGCCTGCGTCAGCGCCATCGCCACCGCTTTGACGCCGGGATGGTTGGTCCGGCGCGCCAGGTTTTCGTAGGCCATGCGGCGTTCGGGCAGGTAAGAGAGTTCCGCCGTCGTCAGCGAAAACTCTTCCGCCAGCTCCACCGAAGCCGAGGCGATCTCTTGGCCGACGCGCTGCAGCGCCATTTCGATCGACATGCCGCTTTCCACGCAGATCAGCATCATGTCGAGGCTGTCGGGAAAGGCGGCCATGATCTTGCCGCGGCGCTTATCGGCGAGGTTCGTCAGATACATGTTCGGCGCATAGAAGCCGGCGGCGATGCCGCCGACCACTGCCGCCAGTTTCATTTGCAGTCCCAGGTGCGAGCCCAGGAAGAGCACGTAGAGCAGGGCGGCGATGCCGAAGGCGATCGGCAAAGCTGCGCGATAGAAATAGAACATCGTCTGAGCGGCGTTGCCGCGCAGACCCGCGCGCACGAGCTTCTCCGTCAGCGTATCATCCGCCAACGCCTTCTGCAGATTGAGCTTGTCGACGAGGTTCTTGGCAAAGCTATTGGCGTTCTTGTGCTGGAGACTGCCAACGCCCTTGGCGAGATCGGCGCGGCTCTTCTTGCGCAGCTCTTCGCGCTTTTTGGCGACTTCCTTGAGACGCGAGCCGAGCTTGTTTTCCGCAAGACTCGGCGCGGCCAGCGAAACGATCGTGCCGAAGCACGCCGCCGCGGCAAGCGCGCCGGCGATATTCAGCGGATCGGTGAGGGTGTCGACGATGTCAGCCATGTCCGCGCCCTCAGAACTTGAAGTTGACCATCTTGTGCATGATGAAGATGCCCAGCGACATCATGGTCGCGGCGCCCAACAGCACCAGGTGGCCGACTGGATCGGTGAACAGGATCGAGATGTAGGCAGGGCGCGTGAAATAGACCATTGACATGACGACGATCGGCAGTGAGCCGATGATCATGGCCGACGCCTTTGCCTCCGCCGAGAGCGCTTTGACCTTCTCCTTCATCAGCTTGCGCGCGCGCAGCACGGTCGAGAGGTTGCCCAGCGATTCCGAAAGGTTGCCGCCAGTCTTCTGCTGAATGACGAGCACGATCGCAAAGAAGTTCACTTCCGCCAACGGCATGTGGTCGTACATGCGCTGCAGGCTCTGATCGAGCGGCACGCCCATCGACTGCGCATCGCACAGCGCCTGGAATTCGGCGCGAAGCGGCTCGGGGCTTTCCGAGGCGATGATGCGCAAGCACTGGTTCAGCGGCAGACCGGACTTCACGCCGCGCACGATGATGTCGATGCCGTCGGCAAGTTGGTTCGAAAACTTCTTCTGCCGTCCGCCGACCAGAAAACCCAGAAACCAGCGCGGCAGGCCGAACATGCCTACGAAAAAGCCCATCGCCGCGCCGATCGGTCCTTGAATGATGAGGCCGGCGATCAGCAACACGGCGCCCACGCCCGCGGAGATCATCCAGAACACGGTTGGGTTGAGGGTGATGCCGGCCTGGGCGATGAGGCCCTTCACAGAGAGCCGGCGCTGACGCGACTTCTTTTCGTTGGCTGAGAGCTCGCGCAGCGCTTCTTGTGTGGTTTGACGGCGCTTAAGCGCCGCCATGTCCGCTGCTTGTGCGCGCCGGTCGACCTTGGTCGAACCCGCGACGGCTTTCACGCGCTTGGCCGCGGTCGCGGGTTGGGCGCCGCCGCTGAACGCGAAGCCGGCGCCGCCGATCGCGACAAACGCGAGCACGGCGATCAGAAGCGCGGGATCCATCAGGCCTGCTCCGTCTCGTCCAGAGCCTGCGCCAATTCCTTCTCGAGGCCGAAATAGCGCGCGCGCTCCCAGAAGCGCGGACGGCCGACGCCCGTGCCCTTGTGGCGCCCGGTGATGCGGCCGTTCTGATCCTCGCCCTGGATTTCGTAGAGCATGAGATCCTGCGTGATGATGGTCTCGCCCTCGAGGCCGAGCACCTCGGTGATCTGCGTGATGCGGCGCGAACCGTCGCGCAGGCGCGCGGCCTGGATCACGACGTCGACGGCGGCGACGATGATTTCGCGGATGGTCTTCGGCGGGAGCGAAAAACCGCCCATCGTGATCATGGATTCAAGACGGGAGAGGGCTTCGCGCGGCGTGTTGGCGTGCAGCGTGCCCATCGAGCCGTCGTGGCCGGTGTTCATGGCTTGCAGCAAGTCGAACGCTTCGCTGCCCCGGACTTCGCCGACGATGATCCGCTCAGGGCGCATCCGCAGACAGTTCTTGACGAGGTCACGCATAGTGACCTGGCCGGAGCCCTCAAGATTCGGCGGCCGCGTTTCCAGACGCACCACGTGCGGCTGCTGCAATTGCAGTTCGGCGGCGTCTTCGCAGGTGATGACGCGTTCGGTGGGGTCGATGAACGCCGTCAGCGTGTTCAGCAGCGTCGTCTTGCCCGAGCCTGTACCGCCGGAGATCAAAACGTTGCATCGGCAAGCGCCGATGATCTGCAGGATCTTCGCGCCGGCAGGCGAGATCGAGCCGAACTCGACGAGGTTCGAGAGCTTCAGCTTGTCCTTGCGGAATTTCCGGATCGTGAGTGTTGGGCCATCGATCGCCAGCGGCGGCACGATGACGTTGACGCGAGACCCGTCGGGCAAGCGCGCGTCGCAGATCGGCGAGCTTTCATCAACGCGCCGGCCGACCTGGCTGACGATGCGCTGGCAGATGTTCATCAACTGGCCGTTGTCGCGGAAGCGGATGCCCGTCTTGGAAATCTTGCCGCTGACTTCGATGAAGACCGCGTTCGCGCCATTGACCATCACGTCAGCGATGTCGTCGCGCGCGAGCAGGGGTTCGAGCGGGCCGTAGCCCAGCACGTCGTTGCAGATGTCGTCGAGCAGGCTTTCCTGTTCGGCGATCGACATCACCACGTTCTTGATCGAGATGATCTCGGCGACGATGTCGCGGATTTCGTCGCGCGCGCTTTCGGGATCGAGCTGCGCGAGTTGCGTCAGATCGATGGTCTCGATCAGCGCGTTGAAGATCGTCGACTTGACGCGGTAGTACGCCTCGGATCGGTACTCCGGCGTCTCCGTTGCTTCCTGTGAAGGCTGCAGACGCGACGCAGGGGTCGGCGGCGGCGCAGCCGGCTTTGGCGCTGGCGCTGGCGCGGGACGCGGTCCCGCATTCGCCGTCGCGGAACGCGGCGCTTGCGGCGCAGCTGCGTTTACCGGCGGGCGCGCGGCTACAGGCGCCGGCGCGGCGGGCGTCGTCGGCGGAGCGTTCGGAGCATCGCCTAGACTTCGCTTTCCGAACATTCAGTCCCCTAGCGCTTCAGGAACGGGATTTTGTCGGTGAGAGACGGCTTCTTCGTCTCCACCGGTTTGCGCCCCGTGAGCGATGCGGCCAGCGCATCAATGGCGAGCGCCGTCTTCGACAGCGCCGCCACTTCGCCGATCATCTGGCCGTTATTGGCGGCCATGCCGAACAGCTGGGGATCGAAGGGAATCGCAGCGACGGGCTCGGCCCCCAACGCTTCCGCGAAATCCTTGAACGGAATCTCCGGGCGCTTCGGCACGCCCACCATCGACAGGACAACGGTCGGCGGCGAGTCGTACGGGCGCAGCGACTTCAAGAGATCGATGATGTTCTTGGTATTGCGCAGCGACGCCAGGTCAGGCCCGGCGACGATGATGGCGTCGTCCGCCGCGAGCATCGTGTGCTTCACCCACGAGGTCCAGGCATGGGGCAGATCGAGCACCACGTAGGGGCTGGTGCGGCGCACGCGCTCGATCACCATCTCGTAGGATTGCGGATCGAGTTCGAACTCGCGCTCCAGCGTCGCGGGCGCGGTCAGCATCTGCAGGCGCTGTGTTTGCTTGGTCGTGACGCGCTCAAGGAACACGTCGTCAACTCGGTCGGGCGCCATCAGCGCATCCGCGATCGATTGCTGCGGATCCTGGTTGAAGTCGAGCGCGGCCGTGCCGAACGAGAGGTCGAGGTCCAAGAGCGTTGCACTCGATTCCTGCCGCTCGGCGATCGACCAGGCGAGGTTGTGAGCAATGGTCGAGGCACCGATGCCGCCCCGCGCGCCGATCACCGAAATGACGCGCCCGGCGAACGGCTTGTCTGGATTGACGTAAAGGCCGCAGACGGTGCGGATGAGATCGATCGGCTGGATCGGGGGCACGATGTATTCGCTCACGCCGCGGCTCATCAGCTCGCGGAAGAGGGAGATATCGTTGACCGCGCCGATGATGACGACTTTGGTGCCTTCCTCGATCACCTGCGCGAGGCGATCCAGGGTATGCAGCATCTGCTGGCCCTGCATCAGCGTGTCGAGGATCAGAAGGTTCGGGCTCGCTTGTGCGGCAAAGCGCGCGATGGCGCTGTCGATGCCGCCCGATTCCACGGAAATCTCCGCGCGCGCCATGCGGCGGTCGGCGGCGACGCCGGAGACGATGTCGGCGATCTCAGGCCGGTCGCACGCGGCATGGATCGTGATGCGCGGCACCGGCTGTTCGGTGATGCGCACTTCGCCGCGCGTGTGCGGCGCGAGTTCCGAGATGGGCGACGCCGTAATGCTGAACGGGTCTTCATCGCCGAGCTGCGGTCTGGCTTCGTTGGCAGGAGCAGGCGCGGGCGCTTCCGCATCGAACGGCGGCAGTTCTTCGACGCCTTCGAGATCGCCCAGGCCGAAGGTATCGTCCTCTTCGAGAACGAACTCCTCTTCGTTGCCGAGGCTCCAGGCGGGATCCGGGTTGCTCATGCTCAACTGGCCCTATTGCACCGCATTGCTGATCGCGACGTGCTCGTCGGTCGAGCGCTCCGCATGTGTGGGTTCGCCGGCGCGGTAGTGATCGAGGACCGTGTCGCGGCGGTTGGAATCTCGCGGATCTTCCGCGCGCGGCCGCAACAGATCTGCGGGATCCTCGACCAGCTCCGCGAGGTTCGCTTGCGTCGCGCAGCCGAAGCTCTCCCACGGCTGGTTGTCGCTTTGGTGCGCGAGATCCTGCTGCCAGAGCGGGGCGCATTCGGGCGCCTGCGCTTCGTAGCGGGTGAAGCTGATGATGATGGGCGCATCGGCGCGTCCGGACGCATCGTATGACGAGCCGGCCACCGCCGCGTACGAAATGCCCGCATCCATCAGGGCGCGGCGCGTTTCATTGGCCATGACCGAGGCCGCATCGGCATTGACGCCGCCAGAAGGCGTGCTCAGCACGAGCGCGCCGTGGCCGTAGCGCAGATAGCCGCCGGCGAAACGCTCAAGCTGCGAACGCTCGCTTTGCGACAGCGCTACGTCGTTGGAGCCCACCGGCACTTCCAGGCGTTCGGAGCCTTCGGTCACTTGAATCTGGTGATAGTCCGCGGCGGTCGGCACTGGCCGCAGGCCCTCCGGCGGTGGGGGCACGCTGGCGCAAGCGCCGAGTGCGGTGAGGCCAAGCACGAAGAAGGGGAGGCGCGATTTCATGGCGTGTCTCATTCGATCACGTGCCCGTGGGGGCCTTGCAGGGTGAGTTGCTGGTCGCCTTCGCCTTCATCGCGTGCGCGATAAAGCGAATTGAGACGTCCCTCGAGCAGGCTTTCGCCTTCGCTTGGGTTGCGGAAGCCGTCGCCGGGCGTTCGCAGATTTTCCGGGCTGGTCGGGCGCACGAGATAGGGCGTGACGATGACGACGAGCTCTGTCTCGTTGTTGATGAAGTCGCGCGAGCGGAAGAGTGAGCCGAGCACCGGCGTGTTCATCACGCCCGGCAAGCCTCCGAGCGCGTGGCGCGTGCGCTCCTGGATGAGCCCCGCCATCACGATGGAAGAGCCCGACGACATTTCCAGCGTGGTCTCGGCGCGCCGCACCTGCAGCGCGGGAATAGTGATGCCGCGGATAACGGTCGTGGTGCCGTCGGCGTTGCGGATCGGGGTGTCGCCGGTGGAGATCGCGCCCTCAGACGTGAGTTCGCTCACTTCCGTTGCCACCTTCAGCGAAATGCGCCCGCCCGACAGAACTACCGGCGTAAAGGCGAGTCCGACGCCGAACGGCTTGAACTCGACAGAGATTTCGCCGTCGTCGGAATTGACTGGCACGGGAAATTCGCCGCCGGCCAGGAAGCGCGCCGCTTCGCCGGAGATGGCGGTGAGATTAGGTTCGGCCAGCACCCGCAACAGGCCTGCGCGCTCGAAGGCTTCGATCGACGCGTCCGTGCGCCGCGAACTTTCGACGTGCGCTGGGCCAAATGTCTCCTGGCCCGTGGTCGGATCGAGCTGATAGCCCCCAACGCCGGCGTCGCCTGGCGTGATGCTGGGATCGACGTTCGGCGAAGGGTAGGCGTAGCTGTTCGGGCGCAGGATGTTTTCCGCAACGCCGCCCGTGGCGGTAAGGCCGCCGAGAATGGCGCCGTTGATCGAGAAGCCGTTGCTGGTGGCGATGTCGACGAAATTGTCTTCGCCAACGAGCTGATTGATCATCTCTTCGTAGTTGAGATTGATGCCGAGCTGGCGCACCAGCGTGCGGCTCATCTCGACGACGCGCACCCGCACGAGCACCTGCTCGCTGCCTTGCACCTGGATCAGGTTGACGATGCGATCCTGGCTGTCGCCGCTTGCCCCGCCGCTCCCGCCACCGCCGCCGGAGGTGTTGAGGAACTGAGCGGCGAGCTGGCGCGCGCGATCGGAGTCGGCAGCGCTGCGCGCCGTCCCCGAGAGCACGATCGAACCGTTGAGCGCTTCAGCCTGGATTTGCGAATCTGACGAGTGGCGGCGCAGGATGTCGTTCAGCGGCGCGACATCCGGCTCGACGCGGATTTCGACATTGGCGATCTGCCGGCCGTTCGCGTCGAAGAAGAAGAGGTTGGTCTGGCCGAGCTGGCGCCCGATCACGTAAGCGCGGCGCGCCGTGCGGATCGTCGCGTCGGCGACCTGCGGATTAGAGATGAGCACGTCGCGCGCGTCGGCCGGCAGATCGATGATCGCCGACTTGCCGTAAGGAAGCACCAGCGAAGCCGAACGCGCGCCACCGCCGCCGCCATTGGTGATGCGCAGGCCCGGCGCATCTGCCGGCTCGACCTGGGCCGCCACATAAGTAGGCGTGAAGGCCACGGCCGCTGAGAGCGCCGTGGCCGCATAGAACCGAATTGACTTACCGGCGTTCATCGGCCGCTCCCGCTGACCGTGCCGTACTGATGCAGCAGCACAGCGCCTGATTGTTGACTGAGCGCGTGGCCCGTTGACGGCGCGCGCATGCCGACGGTTTCGACCTGCACGCCGCGCAGCGCCAAGCTGATGGTGCCGAGTTCGTTGGCGAGCGCGAGCGTGCGCGCATCCTCTTGCGTGAGTTCAAGCACCGCGACGCCCGCTTCGATCGGCTGCGGGCCTTCGCCTTCGCTTTGCGTCTGCGTGGTGTCGCCCAGCGCCAGCACGCGGATGTCTTCCAGGATGATGTTGCTGTTGACCTGCTCGCCGCCGCCGCCTTCGCGGTTTGCGACGCGCGACGTGACGATGACGTCGACATGGTCGTTCGGCTGGATGTAGCCGCCCGCGGCGGTCTGCGCGTCGATCTCGACGGCGACCGCGCGGAAGCCCGGCTCGAGTTGCGCAGCCATGAAGCCGTGCCCGTCCGGCTGAATCACCGCGCCCGTCGTAATCGGCTCGCCTTGCGCAAAGGCGCGGCGCGTAACGCCGCCAACCATGTCGGCCTGCGCCGAGGGCTGCGCCGAAAGGCGAATGAAGCTCGGCGCGACCGAGCGTTGCGGGAAGAGGGCGACTGCAAGATCGCTCGGCGTCAGCGCCGCGCCCTGGGGCACGTCGCGCGCGGCGACGAGAATTTGTTCGCCGGAGATTTGCTCGGCTTGTTCGGCCGGCGCCTCATGGCGCCCACCCATGCCGCGGATAAGGAGCAAAGCGGCCACGGCTGCGATGCCGGCCACGACCAAAACGATCAGCTGACGCGCTGACATAATTCTTTACTCCCCGCGCGCTTAGCCCCGAACCACCCAAGGTCGAACAGACCATGACGTGGCTAAGGCATGGTTAACGCACTCAAACGAACGGCAGCGTCGGGATCGCCATGAGCCCGCCGCACAAGATGGCGACGCCGTACGGAATGCCGTTCTGCTTCTGCAGAAGGTGGTTCACGAACGGCGGGTTGGTTTCTGCTTGCTTAACGAATTGGCGCGCGCTCACGAGCAGCAGCGCCATTACGCCGCCGGCGGCGACGGTCCAGAAGAGAAAAGGGAAGAACGCGCCGAAGCCGGTCCAGACCGCGCACGCGGCGAACAGCTTGGCGTCGCCTCCGCCGAATATGTTCGCCGCGAACAGGAAGAAGCCGATGGCAAGCACCGCCGCGCCGAACACGATGTGCATGCCGATGTCGGCGAGCGGCACGCCGTGCGCCAGCGCGAACACTGGAAACGCCGCGCTCATTGCGATCGAGACCCAATTGGGAATGATCATGCGCGCGATGTCGGAGGAGGCTGCGTAGAGCAGCAGTCCCGCAAACGCGGCGAGCGCCAAAGCCGAAACCATTCTTAAGAGTGTGAATGGCGCCCGTCGCTAAAGGATTAAGATGCGGACACGCAAGCAGAAAAAACGCCGCCCGAAGGCGGCGCGAGGGGGAGGGAAAATCAAGGACGCTTCGGGCGCGGCCGCATGAAACGGCCGCGCCCGTCGCGGAGAGAGATTACTCGGCGAGCTTGTCCGAGACTTCTTTGAACGTGTTGTTCAGCTCGTCGCCGACGAGGCCGACGGCCGCGATGATGGCGACGCCGATGAGGGCCGCGATCAGACCGTATTCAATGGCAGTGGCGCCATCTTCATTGCTCAGGAAACGCTTCAACATTGTATGCTCCGTTTGTCGAGTGCTTGTCACCGGCCCGGTGGAGCGTCGCACCCGACACCCATCCAGACGCAGCGTGACGGTAGCGGAACATTCTTAAGAACGTCGCTCACAAGCAGCGTAACCGGACCGTTAACGTCGAATTCGATTTTCGCCGTATCACGCCGATTTAATGCGCGTTGCCCAACACGGAGTCTTAGCGATCCCGCAACTATTGGCGCGTAGCTCATAGTATAAAGAAGCAGAAGGATGCCGACGATGCGCGCTCCGCGCCTGTTTGTTGCCGCGCTTGCAGCGGTCTGCATGCTCTCGGCGCCCGCCGATGCGCGCGATATCCGCGTTGCGCTCGACCAGGCTTTCCCGATCCGTCTTGCCGAGCCCGCGCAGGGCGTGGCCGTCGGCAACCCCTCGATCGCCGGCGTATCGATCCAGAACGACCGCTTCCTGTTCGTGACCGGGCGCTCTTACGGCTCGACCAACCTGGTGGTCATGGGTGATGGCAACCGCGTGCTCTACTCAGGCCGCATCGTCGTCGCGCCAGACGAAACCGACGTCGTGATGGTCACGCGCGGCGTTGAAACGGCGCGCCTGGAATGCACGCCGCTCTGCCGTCCGCGCCCGGATATCGGCGATGGCCCGGCGTCCGTGGCGGTGAACGAGCAGATCACCAATCGCCCGGCCGCCGCCGCCGCGCATTAATCCGCGTTTACTCGTTCGTTTGACGGAATATCAGCCCTTCCGTGCGTAAAATGCGCGTTCGGGAGGCGCCATGTTCGCGCGCGCGCTACGCAGAATGGCGGGTTTCAAACGGTTCGCCGCAGCGCGCCGGGGCTCGACTGCGGTCGAGTTCGCGATCGTTGCGCTACCGTTCTTCTTGCTGACCATCGGCCTTGCCGAAATTTCTCTGATCGGATTTGCGCAGACCACGCTCGATATGGCGGTCTCGGAGGCCGCGCGTCAGATCCGCACCGGCCGCGCCCAGACGAGCGGGATGAGCTACGGCGCCATCCGCGATCAGATCTGCAGTGAGATCAATGGCCTCATCGTTCTGGAGTGTGACGGCAATCTCTTCCTGGACGTCGATCGCTTCAACTCGTTCGTCGACGCCAACAACGGCGAGGCCGATCCCATCCAGGATGGCGAATTCCAGGACACCGGGTTTGGCTACACGCCGGGCGCTCCGTCCGACATCGTCGTCGTGCGCGCCTATTATCGCTGGAAAATCCTCACGCCGATGTTCGAGCCTGTCTTCCAGAATGTTTCGGGCGGCGAACGTATCCTCGTCTCCACCATGATGTTCCGCAACGAGCCCTACCAATGAGCCTGATGCAGCGCCTTCGCCGTTTCGGCGCCGCAAGAAAGGGCTCGGCGGCGCTCGAGTTCGCCATCATCGCGCCGATGATGGTCTTTCTGTTGTTCGGTTCGGTCGATCTCCTGGACGTGCTGAACGCCAACAAGCGGGTGCAGAACGCGACATCCTCCATCGCCGACGTCGTGGCGCGCGACACCGAAGTGTCGTCCACCGAGATCGACGGACTTTGGGCGGCGCTCGACGTGCTGATGTTCCCGGACCATGGGACGAACGTGAACATGCGCGTCTCCAGTGTTTCCATCATCAACGGCACCACGGCGCGCGTCGTCTGGAGCCGCGGGCACGGCATGACCGCGCGGGTCGATAATTCCAACGTCACGCTGCCCGCCGCGATGATGACGGCAGGCACCAGCGTGATCATGACGGAAACGACTTATTCCTATTCCTCGCCGCTCGGCTTCCTGTTGCCCGGGCCGGTGACGCTGCATCACGACGCCTACCGCCGCTCGCGCCTGGTCGATCCGATCCCGTGCACCTGGAACGGCTGCTCTTGACGTAAGCGGCCAACGCGGGACACTCCCGCGATGGAAGATCCCAAAACGCCGGCCGAAGCGGTCGACCGGCTCGAACACCTCTACAATCGCGCCGTCACCGCGCTCATCGAAAGCGTGCGCCGCTTCGCCGAGCAGGGGACGCCGCCCAGCGCCGACGAGCGCGCGCTCTTCCGCTATCCCGAACTGCGCGTCACCTATCTGCCGACCAAGCCGCCGCCGCGCCTGTCGCGCGCGTACGGCCAGCTCATGGGGCCCGGCGAATATGCCGTCACGATCACGCAGCCGGCTTATTTCCGGCCGTACCTGCTTGAGCAGCTCACCTATTTGATCAACGATTACGGCGTCGAGCTCAGCGTTCGCGTCAGCGACACCGAGATTCCGTATTCGTTCGTGCTCGACGCTGCAGGCAAGGCCGCGTTCGAGAACGTGCCGGCCGAAGAGCTTGCACGCTGGTTTCCCAATCCGCGGCTCACACAAGTCGGCGACGCCGTTGTTGACGGCCTGCGCATTGAACGTCTCGATCGCGCGCGTCCGCTCGCCTTGTTCGATGCGCCGCGCACTGATTATTCGCTGAAGCGCATCCAGCATTATACCGGCGCGCCCTGGGCCGACGTGCAGCCCTGGATTCTTTTCACCAACTATCAGCGCTACGTCGATGAATTCATCGGCTGGGCCGCCGAAGCGGTGAAGAACGGACCCAAAGGCTGGGCGCTTTCATGCCCGGGCCAGGTGCGCATCAGCTCCGGCGACGTCGACGCCGAACTGAAGGCGCGCTCCGCGCCTTGGCAGAAATATCAAATGCCCGCCTACCACCTCACCACGCCGGACAATGACGGCGTGACGCTCGTGAACATCGGCGTCGGTCCCTCCAACGCCAAGACCATCACCGATCACCTCGCGGTGTTGCGCCCGCATTGCTGGATGATGATCGGCCATTGCGGCGGGCTTCGCCACACCCAGCGCATCGGCGATTACGTGCTCGCGCACGCTTATCTGCGCCGCGACAAAGTCCTAGACGACCGCGTTCCGCTCGAAGTGCCGATCCCCGCCATCGCCGAGGTGCAAGTCGCGCTGCAGCAAGCGGCCGGGGCTATCATCGGCGATGAAAAAGAACTGCGCCGGCGCATGCGCACCGGCACCGTCGTCTCGTACGCCGACCGCAATTGGGAGCTCAACTATAGCCAGGAGCGCTTGCTGCTCTCCCAATCGCGCGCTGTCGCCGTAGACATGGAAAGCGCCTGCATTGCCACGCAAGGCTTCCGCATGCGCGTGCCGTACGGCGTGCTCCTCTGCATTTCCGACAAGCCCGCACACGGCGAGATCAAACTCCCCGGCGTCGCCGACCGGTTCTACGATAGCGCCGTCGGCGCGCACCTGCGCATCGCCCTCGAAAGCATCGCGCTCCTCAAACAGAACCGCGACCGGCTGCATAGCCGCAAACTCCGCGCCTTTGACGAACCTCCGTTCAGGTGAGCGAAATGCGCAAACTCGTCAGCTCCGGTTCTCCATTCGAAGCAAAGGTCGGCTTCTGCCGCGCTGTTCGGGTCGGAAATATTGTCGAAGTGGCCGGCACGGCGCCGATCGGGTCGGATCGAAAAACGGTCGGCGCCGGCGACATGTACGCCCAAACCAAGCGCTGCCTCGACATTATCGCAGCAGCGCTCTCCGAAGCCGGCGCCGAGCCGCGTCACGTCGTGCGCACGCGTCTGATCCTCACCGACATCTCGCGGTGGGAGGAGGCGGCCCGCGCGCACGGTGAGATGTTCGCCGACATCCGGCCCGTCTGCACCTTGATGGAAGTCTCCGGCTTCATCGATCCGGACTGGCTCATCGAGATCGAAGCGACCGCGGTGATCGACTAGCGCAGAAATTCGACGATCGCGCTGCCGAGCTGCGCACTCACTGCCGTCAGATGATCGCCGCTTATGCGTTTGGCCTGCGCATTCGGCAGCAGCTTGGCCAGTCCTTCTACGCTGCCATTGTCGTTGTCTTCCGCGCCGCTCACCACCAGGATCGGCGTCTTCACGCCCGTCAGCGCCTCCGCCGGCGTCTGCACTTGCGCGCGCAGCACTTTCAACATCACCTCGGGCTTCACGTGCGTGCGCTTCATCATCGTGGCGATGACCTTCGCTGCTTGCGGAAATGCGCCGCTTTCGCCCTTGCCGATGGCGTCTTCAAAGAAGGCTACGCGCGCCGCCGAGCCAATGATGGCGCCATCACCCATGCCGCCCAGCACGCAGCGCCGCGGCCTGGCGCCCAGCACCAGCATGCGCACAGCCGTGCGCGCGCCTAGCGAATAGCCGACAAGATCGTAGTCGCTGAGCGCAAGGTGCTCGATAAACGCCATCCCGTCGCGCGCCAGCACATCCGGCGGGTACGCGCTTGGCTCGTCGGGCGCCGCCGAGCGGCCATGCCCGCGATGATCCAGCATGATCGCCTGGAAGCCCGCGCCAGCGATCTGATCGGCGATACCCGGATCGATCCAATTGAAGCGCGAGTTCGCAAGAAAGCCGTGCAGCATCACAACTGGCCGTCCTTCGCCCCGAGTGCGATAGGAGAGGGCCGTCCCGTCGAAGCTCGTAAATTCCGTGCGTGTCATGTTCGGGATGAGGGATTGGGTGTTAGGGGTTGGGCGCAGCGTAGCCCATTGCATCCCCAATCCCCAATCCCTAATCCCCAACACCGACATGCATGACCGCCTCATCCCCTTCGACCGCATCCTCAACTTCCGCGATTTCGGCGGTTGGGAGACCGCGGACGGCGCCAAGCTCGCGCGCGGAAGGCTCTTCCGCTCCGCCTCCTTCCACGAGGCCACGGAAGCGGACATCGAAAAACTCGACGCGATGAATCTGCGTTTCCTTGTCGATCTGCGCCGCCCCGAAGAACGCGCGCATGAGCCGAGCAAGTGGGTAAGCGAGAGCTGCCGCGTCATTTTCAGCGACGAAGGCGCCGGCAAGGGCCCAACCCTGCCGCCGCATCTCGTCGCGCTGTTGCAAAGCGATCTCTCGGCCGCGGCCACGCGCGCCTACATGACAGACCTTTACCGCGAGATTCCGTACGATGCGCGTCTCATCAGTCTCTATCGCAATTGGTTCGCTGAGCTGGAGCAGGCGCACGCCGGCGTCATCCATTGCGCCGCCGGCAAGGACCGCACCGGCATCGGCTGTGCGCTGACGCTGTTCGCGCTCGGCGTTGGCGAAGACGCCGTGTTCGCGGACTATGAATTCACCAACCAGGCCGTCGACCTCGAACGCCGCATGCCGCGCATCCAAGAGCGCATGGAAGAACGCCTCGCGCGCAAGCTTGATCCTGAAGCGTTGCGGCCCATGCTCGGCGTCGAGCTTGGCTATCTCCACGCGACGCTGGATGAGATCAACGCGCGCTCAGGCTCGGTGGATGCTTATCTGAGCGACGTGCTCGGAGTGGGTGCTGCCGAACGTGAGCAGCTCCGCAACAAATTGAGCGTTTAGTCCCGGCGGTCCGGCTAGTTCGCCGCGTCCGCGCTCTTCCGCTTTTCCATCAGCGTATCGAAGTTGGCCCAAACGCCTTCGCCGCCGTGCCAATCGCCCTTGGTCGCGGCCTTGGAATATTCCGTGGCGCGCGCCTCGAAGAAGTTGGCGTGTTCGACGCCGTTGAGGATCGCCGTCAGCCACGGGATCGGGTGCTCGGTGACGCCGTAGATCTTCGGCAGTCCGAGCTGACCCAAGCGCCAATCGGCGATGTAGCGGATGTACTTCTTGATATCGTCCGCCGTCATGCCTTGGACAGGCCCCATCTCGAAGGCGAGATCGATGAACTTGTCTTCCATCGACACCACGGTGCGGCAGCACTCGGCAATGTCGTCCTTCACCTCTTGCGTCAGCGCGTTGGTTTCCTTCGCGTACGCATGGAAGAGCTTGATCATGCCTTCGCAGTGCAGGCTCTCGTCGCGCACCGACCAGGTCACGATCTGGCCCATGCCCTTCATCTTGTTGAAGCGCGGGAAGTTCATCAGCATCGCGAACGACGCAAAGAGCTGCAGGCCCTCGGTGAACGCGCCGAACATCGCCACCGTGCGCAGAATGTCGGCGTCGCTCTCTACGCCGAACTTGCCCATGTAATCGTGTTTATCGCGCATCGCCTGGTAATCGTAGAACGCCGCGAACTCGCTCTCCGGCATGCCGATGGTCTCAAGCAGCAGCGCGTAGGCGGCGACGTGCACCGTCTCGATGTTCGAAAACGACGCGAGCATCATCTTGATCTCGGTCGGTTTGAACACGCGCGAATAGCGCTCCATGTAATTGTCGTTCACCTCGACGTCGGACTGGGTGAAGAAGCGGAAGATCTGCGTCAGCAGATTGCGCTCCTGGTCGTTGAGTTTGGAGGCCCAGTCTTTGACGTCCTCGCCGAGCGGGACTTCCTCGGGGAGCCAGTGCACCTGCTGCTGGCGGCGCCAGAACTCGTACGCCCAGGGATACCGGAACGGCTTGTAACCAATGGACGGCGTCCGAAGTCCCGGCAGCTTGCCCCCGTTCTCACCAGCCATGCGCGTCTTCTCCCAAACGGTCCCGAAACTATCCCTATATGTAGGGGTCCGGCGGCTACCAAGCCACCATAAGTGGCATATTGGGCGCGATTCCGCTTTAAGAAAAGTTACCCGCGCCGGGTCCGGGACCATGCCGTGATTCAGCGGCGCTGTAAGCGGATTATCGGGGACCACCCCAGAACAGCCAGGACAGCAGAGCCAGGGCGATCAAAGCGCCAATCACCAGCGCCTGTCGCTCGAGCGGATCTCCCGGCAATGGGTCTTTCAGCCGACGGTCCCGCATGTAGGCGAAGGGTACGCCGATACAGGGACCGGTGCAATCAGAGCGGTATGAATAAAGATACACAACCAAAAGAGGAGCTGCGGTTAACGCCGGCTTAAACCGCCATGGCGATCACAAGCTTCTGGAGCCGGGCGCGCGCCTCCGGCGGCGGCGCAATGGCTTTGCGCGTCGTCGTATCGAAGGTCAGCGCCACCGCCTCCATGCTGGCCCACACAGCGCCGGTCTCTGGATCGCAGAGCCAGTGCACGAGCCGCAGTGTCTTCTCGCCGATCTTGGCGATGCCGGAACGCACCTCGATCAGATCGCCCGCGCGCGGGAAGCGGCGATACACAAACCGCGCTTCCACCACCGCGCCCGCCGGGACGCCGCCGTTCGCGGCGGAGTCCTGACGGAATTGCGCGAGCAAATTCGGCACGGAGTCCGAAACGCGTCCGACGAAGTGTTCCCCGCGAAGGCGCCCAAACGCATCGCACTGATCGGGCATCACCATAGTCGCGCCAATGCGCGACGCGCCCAGATCGATCGCGCGCTGCAGCGAGGCGTCGGCGCTCGGCGCGTGCGCCAGGTCGATCGAGCGCGGCTTGGCGTGCGGGGGAAGCGCCGCGTGCAATCGCTTCGCCGCGGCCCGCGCACGCGCTGACCAGGGGAAGGGGCGAAACCCGCGTGTATCCACATGCGCCACTTTCAGCGTGAAACACGAAGCGGGCGCGCCATCGGCGTGTCGCATGTCCAGGCAAAGCTGCGCATCGCTGTCGCCAATCTTCACCACGCCGCCATGCATCGCCAAAGGCGCGCCTGGCCGCGCTTCCTTCAGGAAGCGAATATGCGCTTCGAGCGGCACGAGCGTCGCGCCCGCCGCCGGCGTGAACGCGCGCGGCATATGGAGCGCCCGCGCGAAATGCGACAGCCCGACCATCGCCCGCTCAAAATGAAAGCGGACATTCAAATGCCCGCCGTCATCGCATTCCCAGGTATTGACGCTGCCCTGATAGAGCGGCGCGGGCAGGGGCGCCGGATGGCTCACGCCTGGCACGCGGCGCAAAGTCCCGAGGCTTCGATCATGGTGCGGCGAATGGCGAACCCGTCCTTCTTGGCCGCATCCTTCAGATCCACCAGCGCGTGCCCCGCATCGAACTCTTCAGCGCCGCCGCATCTCTCGCAGATGAGAAAGATGGTCGAGCGCTCGCACGCGCCGACATCGCAGGCGACGAACGCGTTCAAGCTTTCAATCCGGTGTGCGAGTCCGTGCCGAACGAGAAAGTCCAGCGCGCGATAAATTGTTGGCGGCTTGGCTTGCTTCACTGAATCCAACAGCGGCAAGAGATCGTACGCCTTCGCCGGCCCGGGCTGATCAAGCAACAGCTCCAGCACGCGCCGGCGCAGCGGCGTCAGGTTCTCGCCGGCAGCGCTGCAGCGCCGTTCCGCCTCCGCAATTTGTTCGGCGCGCGAGCCATGCGCGTGGTGTGACATGCCCATGATGATCGCAGGCTCCGTTCTCACGCGAAAGGTGGGGAGCGCGCGCGGGTCTTTTGAGATCGGGAGCGCGGGGTTAAATCATTTGACTCAGCTTGACCCATCTATGGTAGTACACCCCGGAAAGGGGAACCGGCCAAGACCTTACCGCTCGGAGCCGTGGCCCCGACCGGAGGAACGGCGGAAAATGACCCTTTGCATTGCCGGGAACTGCCTGCACGAGGGCAAGCCTGCGGTTGTCGTATGCGCCGACACCCAGGGGACCGATTTCGCCAAGTCCCACGACACGTACAAAATCTTCGTGTCCAAGAAATCGCACTCAGCGATCATGTTCTGCGACTCCGTAAGCGCCGCTAGGGAGCTTATGGCCGAGATCAGTCCGATCATCGATGAGCCTCTCTGTGATCCCGATCTCGACGACACCGGCATCTCAGGGCTCATCAGTACGCTGAAGACCTTTACTCGCGACAAGCTCACGGGGATTCGTCGCGACTTTATGCTGCGCAGATACGGCCTCGATTTTACGGAGTTCTATGGCCACGCCGATGCCGACATGAAGGCCGCGGTTGGGGCTTTATCGCTCGATTGCGAACTGCTGATCTGCAAAGCCGCACCAAAGGTATCTATGATCCTGCACGTCACGTCTGACGGCGCCGTTCGGTGGCAAGATTCGTATCATGCGATCGGATCGGGGTATTACCTCGCGCGCGCGTTTCTCAGCCAAAAGAATTGGGAAGCGCAGAAGCTTAGCGTGATCGACGCGGCGAGTTGGCTGCAAGCCGCCAAGGAGGCGGCCGAGCGAGACGTTCACGTCGGAGCGGAAAAGACACAGCTAGCGGTTCTGCTTGCAGGCAAACCAGTGCATTCCTTCACGGACGAGGGGCATCGCGCGGTTGATGACGCTATGCCGCGAGTGAAGGTTTCGCCGCCGGTCCCGACGCTTCCGGAGTACCTGCGCAAGACGTTCCGCGATTAACGAGGCGGGAGGGGCCAGTTACTCGGGCACTCAGCGATCCGAACGACAGATCCATCTTCGGCAAAGCGCTCTTTTGCGCCGCACGAATATTCCGCATTGGGCCCACCGAGATGAACAGCCGCGCAATTACGACAACTGCGCGCCGGCACAAGGCGACCGTCTCTCACGATAACATTGGATTTCATGGCGCACCTCAATTTCCGCGATACGTCGCAGCGTTCTTCCAAGCCTTGAGCGCTTGGCCGACGCTGCGACCCTTTACGGTGATTGATTGGCCAAGATACTCGCCGGTAGCGATGAAGACGCTTTTCGATTCCTGATGGACGCTGACATTTTGTTGGCGTCCCCACACCTCTGCTTTGTATTCGCCGCCTCTCATGGGCCGCTCCCTTTATGCGCCGCTGAGCGCTGCGGCGATCTCATATGTAGGAGCGATAAACGCGAATCGAAACGAACGTGCGTCGTGCGCGGTCGCTGCGTGCATGGAATGCGACTCACGCCGCTAGCACACCGCGCAGCAAGACCGCGTTAAGACAAATCAAGAGATAGTCGACATGCAGACGACGAAAACCGCGCGGCCGTTAGGCAGCGCGGGGCTGGCAAGCTCTTCGTCGGCAAGAGATTCTCCGGGTGTTATAAATTCCCCGGCGGTTGCCGGTCTCATCTAGCCGGTAGGGAGCCTTCGGGGCTCCCTTTTCTTTTGCCTGAAACCCAATCTATCCCTGAGAGCCTTAACGAACCCTTGCGCTGCGGCTAATCATGCTTACCAAGCCTTGATTGTTTCGGATCGCGCGCTGTTGTCTCAAAACCCAATTGAACCCAATCAGGCCCTGCATTCGCCCGAGCGCGTGGAAATCGTCGATCCGCGCCGGGTGACAGTCCCCATTGGAGCGCGACACGCGACGACGTGGCGCGATCAGATGAAAAAGGGCGCTGCGATCCGGTTTGAACTCCGAGCGCGCGGGCGTGTGCGGATGCTTCCGGGAAACGCGTTGGAGGTTGCATGCGCGGCTGCGGCCGGCGAGGGGCAAGAGCGATTGGCCGCAATGCTTCCGGCCTTGTTCGCGCCGGGCAACTGGGAAACAGACACGCGCCTAACGTTGCCGGTTGTTGTCACCGATAGACTCTTTGGCTTCGACCAGATCGAAACGCATGTGTTCGTGTGGGGTACGCCGAACGCAGTCGAGCTGTGGTCGTTTGAACACTGGACGCGGACACTCGATGCATTGGGCGAGCAAGCTGCGAACTTCGTCTAGGTTGGCTTTGGCTTCTTTCCGCGGCCGCTCTTTCCTTTTTCCAGCTTCTCTAGCTCACGAACTTTCTCGTATGGCGCCGACATGGCGCGCGTAGCCAAGGACCTGAGACGCTCTCGCGCCTCAGGTCCTTGCGTATCGTTTGCCGCGTCCCTGTCTGCGAGCGACGGTCGGCGCTTTTTTTTCGAGCTAGGCGGGGGCTTCCGCTGATCCACTGGTCAAGTCCTTCCACGTCAGCCGCAGGCCGACGATGGAGGACGCCACCTTGCGAAAGCGTTGCGCAGGCGTGGCCTTCCGCTCGTTGAACCTGAACGTTTGTTCGTCAAGATAACGCTCAAGGTGGAAGGGCTCAACGCTGACGTATGTTCCGCCAAGGGTTCGTTTCAGCAACGACCAGAAATTTTCGATCCCATTTACGTGCACGCGGCCGTTCACATATTGCTCGGCGGAGTGCGTCACGAACTCATGCGTGTACTTGTCCCGAAGACGCCGATACGAGGGCAGTTCATCCGTCATTACGGTCGAGCCCGGCTCGACATTCTGGCGCACAAACGGCGTGAGCGCTGCAATGCTCGTTGACGAAACGATGCGCGCGCGGACGTGGCTGAGCGCCTTGTCGCTGGTGCGTTGTAGGACGCCCATCACAAGCGTTTTCTCGCCGACGTGGCTGCCGCTGCGCTGAAGGTTACGCGCCCGCTTGGAGGCGTGCATGTTGGCGACGCGGCCTCCGATGCGCGTCTCGTCGATCTCGATTTCACCGGACATCGGGTCGCCGCCGCCGGTAACGCGCATCGCCAGCCTGATCCTGTGCAGAAGATGCCACGCGCTGCGTTGGGCGATGCCGAGCGAGGCGGCGAGTTCGTAGGACGACACGCCGTTTTTGCAGTTCGCAATCGCCCACATGGCGACGAACCATTTGTCGAGGCTGAGCGGGGAGTCTTCCATCAGCGTGCCGATCCGGACGCTGAACTGCCGACGCGGGTGATCCTCGCGGCATTCCCACATCTTGCGCGTCTTGATGAACTTCACGTCCGTGCGCCCGCATTTCGGGCAATGCACGCCGTTGGGAAACCGAAACTCTACCGCCGCCGCGAACGCGATTTCGGGGTCAGCGTAGAAACGGACCGCTTCCAGAAGGGTGTTGGGTTCTCGGGCCATGCAGCCACTCTACAGGTAGACGCGACTGAGTCAAGTGATTTATTGCCGGGAGCGCAATAGAACTTTACAAGAACATCTGACTCGCGGTATCTCCAGAACATTCAAAGAACGAGTGAAAGAGGGGCCCGCTATGTCCGAAGCGATTTTCCGTGGAATTTCAGGTCGTTTGCACCGTTTCGACGTGTGCCGTCCGACCGAGCAATTCGCCGCCCAGCCGGCTGTGTATTGCTTCGCCCGCCCCGGCCCGGCCGGCCGTGGCTGGACCCCTCTGTTTCTCTCCCGCACCGGCAATCTCGCCAAGCGCCTGGCCACCCACGAACAATGGCCCCAAGCCCAACTCCTGGGCGCCACGCACATCCTCGTTTGCCAACACGACGAACGCGACGCCCGCGAATACGTCGAAGCCGATCTCGCCCAAGCGCTGAAGCCGGTCATGAACGGCCCGTTCCTGGACGCCGAACTGCAAGAAGCGGCGGACGAAGCCGGCGTGCGCCTGGTGTGGGCGGCGTGATGCAAGCCTAACCACCAAGTCCCCTCCTCGCGCAGCGGGGAGGGGATTTAGGGGTGGGGCGTTTCAAGAAAGAGCTGAGACATGCGCAGAGCCCAACGCGATCGCTTTCACGTCGGAGACACAATCGCCGTAGCGCGCGCGTTCCGCCAGTCGATGACGCCCGCCGAAACGCTGCTCTGGAATTACTTGCGCGACGCCGAGCTAAGTCGCTCGCATTTCAGACGCCAAACCCCAATCGGCCCCTTCATCGTCGACTTCGCATGTCGCGCCGCGAAGCTTCTCGTAGAAGTCGACGGCAGCGCGCACGACTCAAGCGATGCCCGAGAGAGGGACGCTCAGCGCGACCGTTGGCTCGCTGACAATGGCTATTGCGTGTTGCGCTTCACCAACGCCGAAGTCCTGGCCGATCCCGCGCGCATTCAAGGGATCGTTGTTGCGGAAGCTGAGGCGCGACTTCTGCGGCGCCCCACCCCCTAACCCCGCTCCCCGCTGCGCGGGGAGGGGGAATAGGTTGGTGTTCAGTGCCCCCCGTGTGGCGCGTTCTGCGCCGTTGGCAGCGCCGCCGCGGTTTGCGCGGAGCGCGCCAGTTGCACGAATTCGGCGCGCCAGCCGAACTCGTCGCGGCCGCGCGCGCTTTGCGCGAGGTTGATCACGTCGCTCCAGGAATAGCCGCGATCGAGGTAGGGATCGCCGCGCAGGAGTTGGCCATAGCCCGCGACGGCGGTGGCGAAGCGGGCAGATTCCGGCGCTGCGTCGATGCTCGCGACGTAATCGCGGCCCGTGATCGGGCGTTCGATCAGGCGCGAGTTGTCTTCGCCCGGCAGTTTGTAGCGGATGCGCAGGAAGCCGAGTTCGCCGCTGGCCGCCGCCGGCGCCGCTTCGCGCTGATAGCGCAGCGGTTCGGTGAACGTGCGCCCGCCAACCGGCGTGATCTCGTAGATCGCCGTCACCGCGTGGCCTGCGCCGATTTCGCCGGCGTCGACCTGGTCGTTGTTGAAATCCTCCCGCCGCAGCATGCGCGTCTCGTAGCCGATGAGACGATACTCAGCGACTTGAGTCGGATTGAACTCGACCTGGATTTTCACGTCGTTGGCGATCGTGAACATGTTGGACGCCATCTCGTCCCGGAGCACGCGCCGCGCTTCGTTCAGCGTATCGATATACGTCGCAACGCCGTTGCCGTTCTGCGCCAGGCGCTGCATCAGCAGATCGTTGTAGTTGCCGCCGCCGAAGCCGAATACCGAGAGATAAATGCCCGTGTCGCGCTTGCGCTCGACGAAATCGGTTAGTTGCTCCGGATCGGCAATACCGACATTGAAATCGCCATCGGTGGCGATGATGACGCGGTTGACCGCGTTGCGGTCGAAGTTCTGCTCGGCCAGCGCATAGGCAAGGCGCAAGCCTTCGCCGCCCGCTGTCGAGCCGCCTGCGTGCAGATTGTCGAGCGCTGCGAGGATGCGCCCGTGTTCGTTGCCGGCCGTCGGCTCAAGCACCGCGCCGGCCGCGCCCGCATAAACAACGATCGAGACGTGATCGCGCGCGTTCAGCTGATCGATCAGCATGCGGAAGCTTTGCTGCACCAGCGGCAGCTTGTTGGGCTCCGCCATCGAGCCGGACACATCAAGCAGCAGCGTCAGGTTCAAGGGCGGGCGTTCGCGCGGCACGATATTGTAGCCCTGCAGCCCGATATGAACGAGCTGACGGCCTTCAGCCCAAGGCGAGGGCGCAACCGTCACGCTGGTGGAGAAGGGCTGCGCGCGCGTTTGCGGCAGCGGATAATCGTAGCGGAAATAATTGACCATCTCCTCGATGCGCACCGCATCGCGCGGTGGCATGCGTCCTTCACTCAGGAAGCGCCGCACGTTCGAATACGAAGCGGTGTCGACGTCGATCGAGAAAGTCGAAATCGGATCTTCCGAAACGAGATGGATCGGATTGGCGTCGACGTCCTCATAGTTCTCGCGGTCGATGTCGCCCGGCATCGGCTGGGGCGCGGTTTGCGCGTACGGCGCGCCTACAATGCCGGCGACAGTGCGCCCGCGGGCGGCATACGCCTCCTGGGCCATCATCGGTGATGGCGGTGGTGGCGGCGGTGGCGGCGGGTATTGCGCGTTCGCCTCAGCGCGGATCGACGTTGCATCTTCAGTCGTCGTTGTTGAGCTTGAAGCGGCGCACGCCGCCAAGACTAAAACGCACAAGGCAAGGCTTGCGCGTCGCGCATGTGTGAGCATGGACGTCCCTCCCGAAGCCGCCCGGACGCGGAGTGTTGACGGCGGTAAACGAGCCTGCCGAACGCGGCGGAGGTAAGGCGCATCAACGGCGCTTTTTGCGCTCACGTCGATGTGTGCGCGGCGTGGCTTTTCTGTCTAGCGCCGGCGCCGTTCGCGCTCAGCAAGGCGCCGCTGCTCCTTTCCAGCACATTGGGATCCTAAGCTTAGAATTCCACGTGGACAAGTTGTCGCG